>Ga0316201_10003009_pt1 | contig 12256 bp, 10 predicted proteins | sample CS6wburrow_MG_FD_204516 | JGI IMG/M metagenome (GOLD analysis project Ga0316201, IMG submission 204516) | Coastal sediment microbial communities from Delaware Bay, Delaware, United States - CS-6 worm burrow | ecosystem: Environmental > Aquatic > Marine > Coastal > Sediment | place: USA... | reverse complement strand
GATCGGCTCGCACACTTCCAGCTTCTGGCTCTCTATAAATGCAAAAAGCGAAGCTTTCGCAGCGTTTGTATCTCTCGGATCACAGGCCACAACATGGTTGCAATCGATCCCCATTGTCGCCGCAATATCGGCAGGAGAGAGCGCACCTTCCAGATCAGATTTGGTCACCAGAATCAGTTCAGGGATATTGATACGCTCAGCAAAATGATCGTAGATATAGCTGACCTCTTCAATCGACTCAGGATCGGAGCCATCAACCAGAAACAGGATCGCATGCGCTCCCACAGCAAGAATCTCCCACATAAAATCGAAACGGCGCTGGCCGGGCGTGCCGTAGAGATGCAACTCCATACCTTCTGAGGGATAACAGATACCATGATCCATCGCCACGGTGGTCAGATCTTTCATGCCTGCGACATCATCTGTTGCACTCTCATTGGTGCAGACCACAGGCACATCACTGAGCGTGCGGATCAGCGTGGTTTTTCCCGCATTTACCGGCCCGGTCACAACAACTTTTACAACCCTTCTCCCCACCATATCCCCTTTACACAAAAGTATTGATGCAGTGTGCCCGCATCAATCAGCAAGTAAAACTCAATCGAGAATCAACTCCACACGTGGGTATGCCCTGTTTTTTTTCTCATCAAGCAGCGGCGGACATTTAGAGACTCTATCGCTCTCAACTCCATGCCCCTTGAGCTTCTCCACTACCGAATCGGCACGAAAACCAGCCAGCTCCAGAACCTTTGCATCAGGCATGGCCAGACGAATGGGCTTAGCCTCACCACTCTCTTTAGATGCCTTTGCAGAGACAGCCTCCCCCTCCAACAGCGTAGCCGCACCACAAACCTGCAGCCGGAAATCATTCTGCTTGAGAAGTTGCGCAATTTTAGAGACGTAGTCAGCCATCTTCGGCGACAGTCCGGTAGCACGCTCATCATAGACAATCGGCGTCAATTTAGCTTTGCCGTTCCTGACGGAGCCATCGGCAACATTAGCCTTGGGTATAATCGTGCCATAAGGCTTGAGGATTTTGGCGGCATTGGCGATAGCGCCGCTGCTTATGGAGCTCTCCAACGCCTGATTGAAAATGATGCGCATGCCAACATCCGGGTTATCCAGAGCCCCTTCCACAGGCACCTGCAGATTGATATTACCCTGTTTATCCTGAATCAGGCTCAGTGCCATATCAATCGGCAGGCCCGGACTTTTTACTTTCGCATCAGGATCACTGGGCGCACCCAGTTTTAACTTGTGAACCAGCATACGGTTTTTTGCCTGAATCCTATTCCCTGCAATATTGATATCACTATCCAGATTGAACTCTCCGGTTGAGATCGACTTGCCAAAGTCGGCTTCTACAAAACCACTTAAGCCGGTTAAGTCGAAGTTTTTCAGCGATATCACCAGATCTGTCTTCAGCTTGGCTGCATTGGGGCGAACCTTGCCTTTTGCAGTGAGCTGACCGTATTTTCCGATCTCCAGCACCATATCAAGAATGCCGTCGCGTTTTCCAGACATATCCAGTGGTGAAAAACGGAAGCGCTTCAGACGCATCGGGATATCCAGTGGCGGCGATACCGACTCATCCCGATACTTGATTTTGCTTCCCTTCCTTATCAGTAGCTCATCAACAATTACAACCGCATCACTGCTCTTCTGAGCCGTCTCAATCTTCTCAACTTTTTTAGCTATCGGTTTCGCTACCGCTTCTGTTTTTTTCTTCGGCTTCTGCTCTCCAGCCAACTCATCCAGCACAACGAACTGTCCATTTTTCTGTTTGATCAGGGTGACATCAAAGGCATCGAATTGCAGCTTTTTCAGCTGATAGGCGCCATTTACATCCAGCGTAGCGCCAGTGGCAACAATAGCACCGATTGAACCCAGTGATTTTTTGCCCACCGCAGGCAACTTAATTTTGCTTAATGTCAGCGAATCAAATGTGCCGTTGTCCGTACTGGTCATAGCAAAATTATTCAGAGCGATCGTATCAATAGCAGACAGAAGTTGTTTGCCCTGCTTCTGTTTCAAATCAAAACCCTGCATGACCAGTGATTGCAAATTCACTGTTTTTCCCAGCTGCATGCTCAGACCAGCAAGTTCAATGCGTTGAAGCTGCATACGATCATCGTTGCCACTCATGCCATCGGCCTGTAACCCAGTGAGAATCAGGGAGGCAAAACCGATCTGACCCTGCAGGTCCGCATCAATCTTCTGCACATCTATAGCGGAAAACTGCAAACTACCAGCACCGGTAAGTTGTGGCTGCATGGTAACATTGCCGATATTGACTGATTCAAGCTTATGCCTGTTGATGCCAGCCATCTGCAGATTATTCAGCGCAATCGATTCCACTTCAGCCAGCGCCTTACCATCTTGCTGAGCAAGCTTGAGACCGGCAAGTTTAAGCTCGGCATCCTCACTCTTCAGGGAAGCAGCAATATCCTCTGCGTACATGGAGAAGAGTAGTTTTGCTGTCAAATCCAGAGATTGGTTGTTTACCTGATAACCAAAACCGCTGAAATCGATCTCACCCAGTTTCAACTCACTACTTAATGTCTGCTCGCTACCCATCACTTCCGAGATATTCAATTGCAGTGCATCCACAGGCAATTTGAGCTGCATCTCATTGCCATTCACATGCAGCAAAAGTGCATTGATCTGAAGATCATCCACCACTACCAGCCACAGCTTATCCTGTGACTCAGATCTGCTCGTCTCACTTTTTTCAGACTCTGCTGTGCTGGGCTCAAGTTTGATATCGGCCAGCTGCCACTGCTGCTGTTCATTCTGATGCAGCGTCAGATTAGCCGAATCCAGCTCAAACGAACGGAGATGCACAATCTGTTTAAACAATGGCAACCAATCGATATTCAGAGCCAGTCGCTTAACGTCCAGACCATCACCAGCCTTTAATCCCTGTAGTACAAACGCGCCAGAGAAGAGATTGAGATCGACATTCTCGATCTCAGCCTGCGGTACACCATGCTCCTGCAGCCACTTCTCTGCTGCATATTCGATGGCCAGCGGTAGCAGTGAAATCCCCAGCAGGAGCAAGGCGGCGATGGCCACCGGAACAGCGATTTTCCAATTTAATTTGGAAGAGTATGTAACTTCTGCGGTGGCTTCTGTTGTATCTTCTGAACGCTCTTCAGCCATCTGATGACTCCCGTCTCTATTTGTTTTTCAGCGCTTCCTTAATCTGACCTATTCAATCTCAATGGTCCTGAGATCAGGATTATGAGCATCGGGCCAAAGGTATACCTTTATCGCATCGTCAGGGATCATATACGGAGCGCGATCCGGCCATTCGATCAGTGCAATCCAGGGTGGCTGCAGATAATCACGCACACCCAGCATCTCAATCTCATCAGGATCATCAAGCCGGTACCAGTCCATATGCGTTACGCGACAATCTTTTCCGTCATACTCCTGAATAATGGCAAAGGTAGGACTGGGAAGTGCGGTATCTGTGACCCCGAGTGCACGCATCACGGCTCGCGAAAAAAAACTTTTCCCCGCTCCAAGTTCACCGTAGAGCGCCACCACATCTCCCGGTTTAAGGGTGGCGGCAAAGCGCTGCGCCAAGGCCGCTGTTTCCCCCTCATTGTGACAGACCGTTTTCAAGACAGTTATTTAGCGCCAACCAGAGCTTTGATGACATCATGCTTACAGATCATGCCAACCACTGAGTCACCATCGAGTACAGGCAGATGATGCACATGTTTATCCCCCATCACCGAGGCGATCTCATTGAGATCGGAATCGACAGTCACTGTGGTGACATCGGTCTGAACCAGGTCCTCGGCACGCATCGCCTGCATACGTGTCAACTCCTCTTCAAACTTCGCCTCTCCCATCGGAATCACCATATCAAACAGGGCAACGGCGGTAGGTACATGCAGATTTTTCTGCTGATCAATCAGGTCATTCTCAGTAATCACCCCCAGCAGTCGCTGATCATCATCGACGACCAGAATGCCGCTTAGATCCTCAACAGCAAAACGTCGGGCAATCTCATCCACCATGGTGCTCAAATGGCAGTATGGCGGATTGGCATTCATGATGTCGCGGGCAAGAATTTTTGAATAAGGCATAGAATCCTCCTGATACCTTCATTATAGACCAGATCGAAGCAAGTTCACACTTACAATCCATCGCACAGAGCGATCATAACCTTCCATCAGCATCAGGCAAGCAGCCCCATTCAAGGCTCAATAGTTTAAAATAAATGATCACCTGCAGGCGTGCGTCAGATGTTCTCAGTCAAGGCGCCATGAGCGCAGTTTGCTGTCTGCAAACAGGCGAATTGCATACCAACCTGAAAATTAACGACAACCTGTAGCTGCATCCCAAATGCGCTCAGCCAAGGCATGAGAAGCGACGTTTAGTACAACTAAATGAGCGCCGAACAACGCTGGATGAGCGTATTTGGGGTGCAGCAGCAATCAGGCTTTGTGGTAGATCTTGGAGCCTGTTTTTAGGAACTCTTCTGACTGCTCTTCCATACCCGCATCAATCGCTTCACGCGTCTCCATGCCGTGCGCTTTGGCATAGTCACGCACATCCTGAGTAATCTTCATCGAGCAGAATTTCGGACCGCACATCGAACAGAAGTGTGCCACCTTGCCGCTCTCTTTGGGCATGGTTTCATCGTGGTAGGCGCGTGCAGTATCGGGATCGAGGGAGAGGTTGAACTGATCCTCCCAACGGAACTCAAAACGCGCCTTGGAGAGTGCATCATCACGCTGCTGTGCACCGGGATGACCTTTGGCCAGATCAGCGGCATGCGCTGCAATCTTGTAGGTGATCACACCGGCTTTCACATCATCGCGATTTGGCAGACCCAGATGCTCTTTGGGCGTTACATAGCAGAGCATGGCACAGCCATACCAGCCGATCTGGGCGGCGCCGATACCGGAGGTAATGTGATCATAACCTGGTGCAATGTCGGTGGTCAGGGGGCCGAGTGTATAGAATGGTGCCTCATCACAATGTTTCAGCTGCTCTTCCATATTCTCTTTGATCATATGCATAGGCACATGGCCCGGGCCTTCAATCATCACCTGCACATCATGTTTCCAGGCAATCTTGGTCAGCTCACCGAGTGTGCGCAGCTCACCGAACTGGGCTTCATCATTGGCATCAGCAATCGCACCTGGGCGCAGGCCGTCACCGAGAGAGAAGGAGACATCATACTTCTTCATGATCTCGCAGATATCTTCAAAATGGGTGTAGAGGAAATTCTCTTTATGGTGGGCAAGGCACCACTTAGCCATGATCGAACCACCACGCGATACAATGCCGGCCAGACGTTTGGCGGTCAGCGGCACATAACGAAGCAGGACACCAGAGTGGATGGTGAAGTAATCAACACCCTGCTCTGCCTGTTCAATCAATGTGTCGCGGAAGATCTCCCAGGTGAGGTTTTCAGCAACGCCATCCACCTTTTCCAGCGCCTGATAGATCGGTACGGTTCCGATAGGCACGGCTGCGTTGCGGATGATCCACTCGCGTGTCTCATGAATGTTTTTGCCGGTGGAGAGATCCATAATGGTATCCGAGCCCCAACGGGTCGCCCAGGTCATCTTCTCAACCTCCTCCTCAATCGAGGAGCCGAGTGCCGAATTACCGATATTGCCGTTGATCTTCACCAGGAAGTTACGACCGATAATCATCGGCTCCACCTCAGGGTGGTTGATGTTGGCAGGAATAATGGCGCGTCCTCTGGCAATCTCATCTCGAACAAATTCAGCGGTGATCACATGTGGGATCGATGCGCCCCAGCTCTGACCCGGATGCTGTTTGGTAATCTCGCGAAGATGTTCACGGCGCTGATTCTCACGAATCGCCACATACTCCATCTCAGGGGTAATAATGCCCTGACGCGCATAATGCATTTGCGAGACATTTTTACCCGCTTTGGCAGCGCGTGGTTTACGCAGGTGGGTAAAACGCAGGCTATCGAGTTTCTCATTGTCGCGGCGCTCACGCCCGTAATCTGAACTAAGGCCGCTCAATTCTTCGGTATCATCACGTTCAGCAATCCATGCCGCACGAATTGCAGGCACGCCCTTTTTCAGGTCAATCTCAATCTCGGGATCAGTGTAGGGGCCGGAGGTATCATAAATCAGAATCGGATGATTCTCTTCAAGGCCTTCACTGGTCTGGGTTGGCGAGAGGGTAACCTCACGCATCGGCACGCGAATATCAGGTCTGGAACCCTCTATATAAACCTTGCGGGAGTTGGGGAACGGCTGCTCTGCATCATAGTTGTTCTCCACGATATCCGTACTGTTTGCCTGCTTTGTCATTCTTCCTCCAGAAACCCGACCACACTCCGCGGGGGTCGGAACTATAACGGACTCGCATCGTAGGGCATAGCCACCATACTGAAAACCATTGCAAGAGTGAGGATGGACTTTTGCCGAGAACTGCTAGAATAGCCCCATGACAATGAACATACCCCGTTTATCCGCATCCACTGCCGACAAGCTTCTGCAGGGTTTTGTAACCGCCTCACGCAGCCGCTGGGCAGTGTTAAAAGCCTCCGGCCCCACCCTGCGCGACTATCTGCAGGGGCAGATCACACAGGATATAAAAAAACTCACGTCCGAATCCGGCATCCACGCCTGCCTGCTCTCACCGCAGGGCAAAGCGGTCAGTGAGCTCTATATCTTTGAGGGGTATAATGGTGAATTGCTCCTGCTTACCCCCGCCTCCCATACCGTGAGCACCGTAGAGCGCCTGCGCCGTTTTGCACTCGGCCATCAGCTGCGCATCGGCGTGGTGGATTCTCTCGCGATCTGTGCTGTGCAGGGTGCCAATGCCGCAGCACTGCTCAAGGATTTCGATATTACTGAGCCGGACAACAGCTGGCTGGCCAGCAGCCGCAGCGACGAGGGTGAAGCTATAGCCGTGGTGATGCCTGCCTCGCCGCGTGGCTTCTGGGTGATTGCCAGCCCCGAGAAGATCGGTGCAGTTCTCGCTCAACAGCCGCAGGCTGGGGAAGATGAGTTTGAAGCGATGCGCATTATTCGCGGTTTTCCCGATTTCGGTAGAGAGTGGGATGAATCCATGCATCCGCTCAATGCCAACCTGATCGAGTTTGATGGCGTATCTTTTGATAAAGGGTGTTATGTCGGCCAGGAGATTACCGCCCGCATGAACTGGCGCGGCGGCATCAAGAAAAAGCTCTATCGTGTCGCCATTGATGGCCTGCCATCACTGCTTCCTTGCCCTGTTCTGACCACCGCCAAAATCGGCGAACTCAAATCAGCCGCTATCGATCATGAGGGTAACTGTGTCGGTATCGCTCTACTGCCGATTGAAATTGCGGAATCCGATGCCGCACTCTCACTCGATGATGGTAGTGTGGTGAAAATCATGGAGGCCTGTCATGCCTGACACCCAATCCGCATTCATCTGGTACCACACCGACAATCTCAATATGGCTGAGATGCAAGCGTGGCTGAAGCTGGTGAAAGAGCAGACAGGGGCAAAGTGCAAACTCTATGTGCGCCGCAAAGAGGGCAGAACCACCTTCATGGAGACCTATGCCAATGTCTCTGAAGCCACCACCATCGCCATCGAAGGTCTGGCTGCCGCCCATCCGCTGTTTGAAGGCATCGAGCGCCGCTGCGAAAGTTTTTTGAGAATCGACAAGCTGTGAGCGACGGCTTCCGTCATTCGTTGAGTTAATAAACAGGTAAAATGACTGCAGGCTTCCAGTTAAAGGGAAGCGTTCCTATTGGCGTAATTTCGCACCTACAAATCAGCAACGTCTTGATGTCAACAGCGTTCGCCGCCACTATAGTGTCTGTTACATCTATCAAACTATGGAGGTTCAACAGATGGAAATCACTTCGCTAACCGACCTTATGCTTATAACTTCGATTGCTATCATTGCTTTCCTTGTTGGTTATCTGGTCAGCGGCAGGCGTAAGGGCAACAAACAACTTGAGACGGAATTGGCAGCAAGCAGGGAAGAGCTGCAAAAGTACCGCTCTGAAGTCACCAGCCATTTCCAGCAAACCGCTTTCAAAGTTAATGCATTGACGGAGAATTGCCGCAATGTTTACGAACACCTGGCCCAGGGAGCACAGGAGTTATGTAACAAGGATGATGCTCCGCAGCTGATGGATGAGCTGAACAGGAATCGGATACTGGGTGATGAAACAGTTGCGAAAGCTGAATCGGTTTCAGATGAGGCCGGTATCGGTCACGATTCAGATCCGAATAGCGAACCGGAAAAGAACCTTGAGAGTCCGAATAACACAACCGACACACATGCTACCGAAGGCAAAGATATCACCACTGGCGCGGGAGCTGATAAAAACAGCAATCAGGACAGCGCTGAAGATGTCGATGATAATATCAGTGATGAATCCATCATCACTACAGCAAAAAGTACCGAGACAGATAAGTAAGCCTCTGAACAGAAACCAGCAACCTGAGTCCACATGGAGACCTATGCCAATGTCTCCGAAGCCACCAGCATCGCCATCGAAGGCTTGGCTGCCGCCAATCCCCTCTTTCAGGGCATCGACCGCCGAGCCGAAAGTATCCTGAGAATCGATAAGCTATAATTACTTATAAGATCAGTAGTACCACCAACACCGGGTTTTGATTAGGGTTCCCGCATGTCTGAAATTGCTACGAATATTGCCGTTAAACTGATCCAGCGCGAATCAGTGACACCTGATGATGGCGGCTGCCAGAACTACATTAAAACACTGCTGGCTCCGCTCGGCTTTGTGCGCACCTCTGTGGACGCAGGCGGCGTGACCAACAGCATCTATACACGTCAGGGAGAGCTTAAAGGTACGCTGGCATTTGCCGGACATACTGATGTAGTGCCAACCGGCCCTGTTGAGAAGTGGGAACATGCACCATTCTCCGGTGAGATTATCGATGGCATGCTGCATGGGCGTGGTGCACAGGACATGAAGGGTGCAGTGGCCTGCTGGATCGCGGCAATCGGCAAGTTATGTGGTGAGTACACCCCGCTGCCAACGATTCAGCTATTGATCACCTCCGATGAGGAGGGTGAATCGATTGATGGCACCATCCGCATGATGGAGCATATGCAGGCAAACGATTCACTGCCCGATGCTGTGATTGTTGGTGAACCATCCTGCTCAGAAAAGGTTGGTGATACAATCCGTCGCGGCCGTCGTGGCGTGGTTCAGATTAAGGTGACATTCCACGGTAAACAGGGGCATTCGGCCTATCCGCAGGATGCTGATAATGCCATTCACCATGCTGCTCCGGCTCTGTCGCGTATTGCCGATATTGACTGGGGAGATGCAACTGTTGGTTTCCCGCCAACCAGTTGCCAGATCACCAATGTAAACGGTGGCACCGGTGCAACCAATGTGATTCCAGGATTTTGTGAAGCCTTGATCGATATCCGCTATAACCCGGCCAATAATTTTGATGGCATCAAATCTGCCATTGAAGCGGCCTGCGCAGACTGTGATGTAACGTTTGAGTTTGATCATTCAGCCACAGCATTTTCGACAGCTGATGGCCCGTTCCTTGATCTGGTTTGTAGCAGTATTAAAAACGTAACTGGCATCGATACGCTGCGCGATACCGGCGGCGGCACATCTGATGGCCGTTTTCTTGCTGCTGCAGGTGTACCTGTCGTGGAACTAGGCACAACCAACAGTTCGATTCATCAGATTGGCGAGCAGGTGGCAGTCAGCGAGCTTGCAGTTCTGACTGCAATTTACACCGATATTATAGAAAATTTTGAGGTTTAAGAGATGAGTGAAAAACTTGGCGCTGTCATCAACAAGCCAACCCGCTATCTGGAGACATTTGAGAATCCGAATCCGGAGCGTGATTACCATATCCGCATTGATTCGCCGGAGTTCACCTGCCTCTGTCCGAAAACAGGCCAGCCCGATTTTGCCGAGATCAAACTCGACTATATTCCGGATAACCTCTGTGTGGAGCTAAAATCACTGAAACTCTACTACTGGAGCTTCCGCGATGAGGGCCACTTCCATGAGAAGGTGACCAATATGATCGCCAATGATCTGATCAAACTGCTTGATCCACGTCAGATCAAGGTGACCGCCGTATTTAATGTGCGCGGTGGTGTCTATACCACAATTGAAGTCGAACATAGTAAATGAGCGCTAAACTTCCCTTCACCAAAATGCAGGCACAGGGCAACGATTTTATCGTGCTCAATGGCCTGAGTTGCGAGCTTCCTGAACTTAGCGAAGAGTTTGTACGTCGGATTACCGAACGCCGTTTCGGCATCGGTTGTGACCAGTTGCTGGTTCTGCAGGCAAGTGATCATGCTGATGCAGCGATTCGCATTTTCAACAACGATGGTTCTGAGGCTGCCAACTGCGGCAATGGCCTGCGCTGTGTCGGAGAACTGCTAATCAATGAATCAGGCAGAGAGAGCGTCTCCATTGCACTGGCAGATCGCACTGTTAGCGCATCACGCGGTGAGAGTGGTATTCGCGTTGAGATGGGTCCGGCAACGGTTACCGATCAGACCGAGGCGCATGTTGATATCGAGATCGGCAATGAACATCGCGTATTCTTTGAAGCGATTGAAGCTTTCCCGAGCGACCGCAATGTTGAGATTGTTACCGGACAAATCGCCGACCATGTCTATATCGATATTATTGAACGCGGCGCAGGCCACACACCGGCATGCGGAAGTGGTGCCTGTGCAACAGCAGCAGCAATCTGGACAACTGAGGGTGAAACACGGCCACTGAAGATTGAGATGCCCGGCGGCGAGGTGACTGTTTCAGGCTCTATCGACAATATCATGCTCGAAGGCGAAGTGAGTAAAACGTTTGAGGGTCTATTTTCTATCGGTGACTAAAACAGGTGCAATTGATGCTTGCATCCGCGCGTCTTTGAACCATAATCCGCCCCGTTCCGAAAGGGGCACTTGGGCAGGTAGCTCAGTCGGTAGAGCAGTGGACTGAAAATCCACGTGTCGGGGGTTCGATTCCCTCCCTGCCCACCACATGAAAAGGAGTTGCGATTTTCGCAGCTCCTTTTTTATTGCATCATGTTTTATTGCCGTTGATCAAGCTGCGCAGCAACTGGCTTAACTCACCCACATCGTAAGGCTTTGCCAACAGCCTGCTGTTTGCCACAGAACCATCAACCAGTCCGGTCTTCTCTTCGCTGTAACCGGACACAAAAATAACGGGCAGATCACCGCCCAGCGTCCGGATATGGCGTACCGCTTCAATGCCGCTCATCTTCGGCATCACAACATCTGAAATGATAATATCAAGCCGTTCACGGTTGGCATTAAACAGCTCAACAGCCTGCTCCCCATCTACCGCTTCAATCACCTGATAACCCAGTTCACTCAAAACCTCTGCCGATGATTGTCTCATATCATGGTGATCATCCACCAGAAGGATTGTCTCCCCCTCCCCTTTCGCCACATCATCAATCAGCTCATCGCCTTGCGGCACTCCGGTCTCACTGCAGATGGGCAGGTAAATTTTAAACTCACACCCCTCGCCCTGTTTGCTCGACACCTCAATCACACCACCGTGATTGTGAATCGCGCCGTAAGCCATCGAGAGACCAAGACCAGTACCTTTGCCCACCTCTTTGGTAGTAAAGAATGGTTCAAAGATATTCTCCAGAATCCTGGCCGGAATGCCGTAACCGTTATCTCTGATCACCAACAGCGCAAAGACATCACCTTCAAGCTCAGGATGGCGTATACGTAAAAATTCATCTGCCGGAGATAACTGCAGAGAACAGCTGATCAGGGGGCGCTCTACCTGAGAGACAGCATCATAAGCGTTGTTCAACAGATTCAGTATCACCTGCTCCAGCAGTGAAACATCTCCTCCTACAGGAAGATTCTGATCACTTATCTCACTCCTTATTTCAACATCTTCAGCAAAACCTCTTCTGGCCAGCATCACTGTCTCTTCAACCAGATCATTCATCGAGAAGGTCGTCACAGTGACCGTATCCTTACGGGCAAAGGTCAACAGCTTCTTGATCATATCCGCAGCTCTGCCACCCATCTTTTCAACGGCCTTAAGCTTATCGAGCACCACTTCGTTATCCTGCGATGCCCTTCTAGCCAGATAGACATTGCCCTGAATCGCTGCCAGCGTGTTATTGAAATCATGTGCGATACCACCAACCAGGGTACCGATCGCCTCCATCTTCTGAGCATGGCGCAACTGATCTTCAAGACCTCTCTGCTCAGTAATATCCTGAACCGTGCCTATCATAC
>Ga0316201_10003006_pt1 | contig 12265 bp, 11 predicted proteins | sample CS6wburrow_MG_FD_204516 | JGI IMG/M metagenome (GOLD analysis project Ga0316201, IMG submission 204516) | Coastal sediment microbial communities from Delaware Bay, Delaware, United States - CS-6 worm burrow | ecosystem: Environmental > Aquatic > Marine > Coastal > Sediment | place: USA... | reverse complement strand
ATCCGAGTTTTGAAGTTGATATAAAAATTATTCTAAGCTATTTTCAACAAAAACTTGAAATTTCGTGACTAAATTGACTACCGCTAAATTTAAAAATAAATCATAGTTTTTGGTATTACCGGCGTTATTTTCTTTGAGAGCAAAGTTAATTAATGTATCAACCGAATCAATCAATTGAAAAAATTGTGCTGTCGCGTTCATAAGATAAGACATCATATAAATCTTGCTCCCTTATCATTTTTGAGTCGAAAGACGCATCATCACATTATGCAAGCGTAGGTTGGACTGAGGTTCGAAGTCCAACAACTTCAATGTGATTACCTAGAAAGATTAATGATAAGCAAATTATCCTAAAATTTTTGTCTCTTTCCAAAAATTAACATTTCTTAGATAACCTGTTTTCATATTATAAGCATTTGCGTTAATTACATCCATCGCAACACCATCAGCATTCATAAATAGTGTACCACCATTTATTCCCATCAATTCCAATCGTTCCATTACATTTCGTATACATTTTTTATTTATAAAGACTTTGAATAAAGTTGGATCACCCTTTTTATTTTCTCCATCAAAACAAACAATATCAGGCTCTTCATATTTATCAATGAAATCCTCAAGGCCTTTATAACCGATTGTTTTATAATCTAATGTATCATACAAAAGTGCGCCAATTTGTCTTTGCATTCTTAGGTTAAATTTACTTGGAAATGGAATAAACTGTAAACGCATTACTGGAAACTCTTCCTTAAATAATGGCATCTTAGGAAGTCTAAATTCATTACAAGCCTGATTATATTGATCTTTCTCTTTTTGGATATCATGCTTCCAACTCGCCCATCTTGAAGATAATTGATTAATATCAAGCGCATATAAAACGACATATTCTTCATCTTTATTATTCCCATTTCGTATTCCATTAAATGCAAAAAATAGTGCTACATAAGGTGAATATGTAAAATCTAAGCAAGGAGTTGGTAAACCATGATGTCGAGAAAACTCTAACCAATCTTGTCTATTATCAGATTCAAACGGATTAATTCCCATTTTTATTAATCCAACTCTAAATTTAGTTAAAAGATCATCAATAGGCATCCTTAATTCGTGAGATATATTTGAAAATCTTTGGTAAGATGTTTTGAGTCTATGCTCACTATTTCCTTGACCTCTAAAAATAAATTCTTTATTAAATTCTTTATTGTTTGTGTAAGCTAAATCTTCTAAAAAGTTAAATGCATCTTTTGGGTCATCAATTGTTTTTTCAAGAATAGTCATACGGCCTCCTTACAGTAAGATATTGCTGTTATTAAAATTACCAACTCAAACATTCCCATTATCTAATTAATCTAACTGTTAGTCTCTTCTTCCTTATCCTCAATAAATCGGACGATCAATCAAGCAATAATTGGGGTCAGAGTAAAATTAATTCAAAACACACAATAGCATTCTAAGTCAAATGAACTAATTGACTAAATGCTCTAATGTGAACCACGCAGCCAACTTGGCTACGCTATCAATAGAATCAGCCGCATAAGCCAACTCATACAGCTATAAATTAATTCCATCCATTTAGCGATAATTTCCATAAATAACCAAATAGCCAAACTCAACGCTGGCTATCGCAAAGGTTGTATCCCGTGAGTTGTGCATAGGCAATAATATCTTTCAGCACGGTTAAACTAAGCCACATAAGTTGCCATAGATGACTCGTCAAAACGGTACGTGAGATTTTCACCTCAGAAAGCGCCTCCCTATTTAACGTTAATAACCGCTCTAAAAATACGTTCCCGTGTAACGGATCATGGCAATGTTTATGAATTAAGACGAGATTTTGGTATTCATCCTTCCCTCATACTTTTTCAAAAAGAGGTGATGAGTTTCCATTATCTGAGAATATCGAAATTGTTTCCATACACATTTATCCTTATCAGTTATCCGTTAATGGCAATCATAAATAATTGTCTATACCAAAGAATTTTTGCCGTCTTATAAGATAGTACGACATCAAATGAAGATCACACTCCCATCGAGGTTTTTCGATAACGAATTGGTCGCGCCACAAGCTATGTCTCTACCATTGCTAATATCTCGTTTTTAACAAATAACAGGTTTTTGTAGATAGCTTTTAAATCTTCTATTTTGGTTGAATCGAAGTTTTGCGAGATAAAATATTGGTATTTATGAAGTGCCAATTTCTCCAAAATAACAAAATACCAATTGCCACCGGTAATATAAGCCCCTTTGATAAATTTCCAATCGTTTAATTCAACCGCAGTAATCAGTTCGGCTAACAGTTGTGGTCTTGGATTGCCATACTCTTCATGTCTTTTAAACTCTTGAATAAAAAAATACGGTTTTTTGCTTTCGACTAACCCTTCGCTGACGACAAAATCGACGGTACCCTTTAAGATAAATTTATCTGTCGTATAGCTCATGGGTAGTTCATAAAAGCCGCGTATTTCCTTATCTCTGTTAAGAAACTTAATTTGGTTAAGCAATGGACTTATCAAATAGATTTTCAAATCTTCTTCATAATAGCGTTCAACTAAAGATTCATTCTCGGCAATTAAATCGTTTAAAAACACTTCCACTGAGTTATCTATTTCAATTTGGTTGTTGAACCATTTAAAAAAAATAGATTTATCTAAATTTGGCTTAATCTCAAATAACTTTTTTAATTCAGTATCTCTAATTTTGCTGTATTGATAAGTGGGAATTTGATTTTCATCGAAGCCCTTTAGGAGATTAACTTCTTTCCTTAATTCCTCTATCTCTTTTAATAGTTTTAATTCTATTTCACTGTTCATAATAATCAGTTATCAGTTATCAGTTATCAGTTAGTGGCAATCATAAATAATTGTCTTGACTAAGTCAAGAATTTTTGCCGTCTTATATCGATATACCGAACAGGGGCATAATTTAAACTTTTATGTCGGGTGGGTAACGGGTTTTTAAAGCTCACCAACCTCTAAAAAAAGTTAAATTTGTTACCAACTGAGTATAGTACGACATCAAATGAAGATCACACTCCCATCGAGGTTTTTCGATAACCAATGATTTATAATAGACATAAGTTATGTTTCTATCATTGTCAATATCTCATTTTTAACAAATAACAAGTTCCCACAAGAAAAGTTTTGGTTTTGGCATTAACTGATAACTGCTCACTGTTTGAAAGTGCTTATTATACTTAATGCGGTGACAAGCTCAACTTTTTTTTAGTGGGCAACAAAAACCCGTTACCCACCCTACATAAAGGCAATCTGTGTGTAAAAACTTAAAATATTTTAATTTCAATGACTTGAAAAAATGTTGTTTTCAAAATTCATCGATAATTCATCGATAATTCATCGTCAAACCTGATTCTCTTTATCTTTATTTTTCAATAGCTTACGATTATGTACTTTCATCGATAATTTATCGATAATTCATCGTCAAAATCTTGAGGCCAAATAACAAACCATAACCTATTGATTTATCATGAATATGGTTTTTGATTAATAAACCTTCCGAGGCCTCTAAAAAATCGGCATTGCGCCCTTTGCGCCCTTTGCGTCTTTTGCGTTTTTTTCTTTATTAATCTAAGCATTGTCAATTTTTGGGTGAAGGTATTTTTAGGGATGGCGCGACAATGTATTTTGATTTATTTTTCAACGGCTATGAACAATGACTGTGTACTGTTCTCGTTTTTTCAAAGTAAACCCAAACAAACATAACGCAAGAGACGCAAGAGACGCAAAAAGGGTTATTTTAATCATGACAATCAGTCTGCGTTCTATGATTTAAATTGTTCTAAAATCCCTTCCAACCTGTGACAACGCCATATTCAAGGAACGCGGAATCGGTGTCGCGGTGAGGGTGAGAATATCCACTTCGGCGCGTAGCGATTTAAACCGTTCTTTTTGCTTTACGCCAAAACGGTGTTCTTCATCAATAATGACGAGGCCTAAGTTTTTGAATTGAATACTATTTTGTAACAGCTTATGGGTGCCGATAATGATATCGGCTGTGCCTTCAGCAATCGCTTTTAAGGAGACGGTTTGTTGTTTTGTCGTGCGAAACCGTGAGAGTTGTTCAATACGCACGGGCCAATCTGCAAAACGATCTTGGAAATTTTGAGTGTGTTGTTGGGCAAGCAAGGTGGTGGGCACCAAGACGGCGACTTGTTGTCCATCCATTACCGATATAAAGGCCGCTCGCATCGCGACTTCTGTTTTACCAAACCCGACATCGCCACAAACTAACCTGTCAGTATGACGTGTGGAAGCCATATCATCTAATACGGCTTTTATGGCTTCTTCTTGATCGGGGGTTTCTTCAAAGGGAAAGGCTTGGGCAAAGGCTTCATAATCGGTTTGATTGATTTGAAATTGATGGCCTTTTGTGGCAGCGCGTCGCGCATCAGAAACGCTGTTGATCTCAATCATTTTCAACCTAATTTTTGATGGCCATTAATCGCTAATGTTCGTTATGTTGTTGGGATAATATTCTCTCTTGAATCAAAAAAATAGGGTTCAAAATCAACATATTATGATTGGACATTCAAGCACATTTCACCTTTTTTCGATTCAAAACGGATTTTAATTTGACGCTAAGCATCAATGATAAAATCAAGGATCAAATCGCTCGAATCTTTGTCGCCGTTAAAATAGGTTATAAATATTAGCCGCTAACTCGTCGGGTTCATTTGAAGACACCAACAATTCTACTGCTTCTTAAAAGGCCGTTTTTCCGACATTGTTTTTACCACTGATTAAATTCACATTTTCTAGGCCCTCAAGGTGTCAGATGGAAACATTTAAAATTTTGAAGATTATGTTTTTAATAAAATGATTTTTCATGATTTTTATGGGGAGTTTCGATTGAGAGTGCGGGTATGCTTTTCACGAAAGGTTAAAATCGGATTGTTAATGTTAAGAAATCATTGGAAGTCGTTGATGATTTATTTTAAACCGAGACAAGTGGTATTGGTTTGAAATGAAATCAAGAGACTTGGAAATGAGTTCTTGGTGGATGTGATAGGCTTATGTTAGTCATAAGATTTTGAATCGTGTTGAGCGTTTTTGAAAGCGCATGGTGGGAGTGGATTATCTTTTGAAATCTGGTGCCAGAAGATGGCCCAATTGAATCAAAGTCAGGTGGTAGGCAAGAGGTTGCCTACCAACTTAGATTGAGAAAACGTGGTCTGTCCCCTATTTTCTCTATTTTCTAGTTGTTGGACTTCGTTCCTCAGTCCAACCTACGCGGGCTTGCCATGAATCATCTTTTTAATCTTTTTAATTTGTGACAGACATTATTGTCTCACATTAATTTGACTCTGACCCCAATTATTTCTTTTCCGCTTTTCCATTAAAGGGTACTGACCCCTTTTTCCGGTAAATCATTGATAGTTGGTGGTGCCCCAACTCTTTTTTGAAATCGGCTTTTAAAATGAGCGAACCGTAAGTCAAGCTTTAAGTTTCTCAAGTTTTGTTAGCCAATCGTCAAAGTGGGCGCATTTTTTTCGTATGCCGGGTATTCCTATGGCTTCTGCAATCACTTTACCCATAACAACCTTTTGGTATGTATGATTTAACGTTTTAAGCCGTTTGGCTGGAGAGTTCACCGGATCGTCGTTTATTTCTTCCGGATTTTTGTATTCTTCAATGATTTTTTGAATCTGCAAGACATCTATTTTAGATTTCTTTGCCAGGATGCTGACATTGCTGAAAAGTAATGCTTCAAATTCATGCATTTCGATATAAGGGATAAAGCGGTTTTGTGGATGACATTCAGAAAACGTTTTCACAATATTCTTATAAGTCGATGCTTCAAGCAACTCAGCTTTATCGTTAGCTGTCAGAGTTGCTCCATTTCGTATTTGTTGATCAACTTCCTTTTTTCCCGGCCACTTAGAATCAATTCTAAAATAATCGAACATCGTTGATATATAGGTGTCGTTTCGTTGTTTAAGAAAGTGACCAATATCTTGTTTCACCCTATCGAAACGTACATTACCGCCTTTATGACCCGATTTTCCTATTAATGCAGGATAAAGATATATCCCTTTATTTGCCATCTGTGGAGCCAACACATCACGCACGAAGGTTTGTTCGGTTTGTCCTTCTACTATAATATAGATTTCAATACTATTCATAAACCGGCCCACCGATAATAATGTTTTTACGCCAAAGCTCACCCATCGAATAATCTTCAAGCCACTCAGAAAGTTCGCTTTTCTTCAATCGTTTAAAAACGGAGGCCCCTTTACTTCGGTTTACGATAATAATATCTTCCGGTTCAAAATAATCGACTAAAGAAGGAGACTGTGTTGATATAATTAGCTGAGTTTTTTTAGAAGTGGCTTCAATAAGTTCAGCTAAAATCTCAATGGCATAAGGATGTAACCCCAATTCTGGTTCATCAATAATAATTGTTGAGGGTGGCTCCGGTTGTAGTAAAGCCGTTGTCAAACAGATAAATCGAAGGGTACCATCAGACAGATGCTGTGGTTTCAGTGGATAGTCGGCTCCTTTCTGTTTCCAACGCAGACGTACCTTTTCATTCTGATTTGGCTTTAGGATAAAATCATCAAAAAAGGGAGTCACCAAACGAATTGTCTCCACGATTTGGTTGTAAACACTTTTTTCATGATTGTACAAATGAAGTAAGAATGGAGCAATATTAGCCGCATCAAATCGCAAATAATCAATATCGTCAATCGTCTCAAAACGACGCATGGGAGCCACTTTGCTGGTATCGTGAAAATGGTAAATCTTCCACGACGAAATGGCCTGATAAACATAGAACCCAACGCCGCTACCACCGGCAACACCTTTCTTGTCCTTATCTATCAGCAATTCAGGTGTTGTTTGTCCGCCTCCTAATTCCCACCACCCGGTGTTACCACCGTCATAGTACCTGGCTTCATCATTAATCATGAATGTTTCATCAGCGGTAGGGGCAAGCTTAAAGCGGTAACCGTTATGAACAAATTGGGTGACTACTTCGATCTGTTTAGTTATCTTTGGTCCATTAAACAGAAAATCATCACTTCCACCACTATAAGTGATGTATGCATTTAAACTGGCACGATTCAGTTCCGGCAATGGCAATTCCATCATGGCTCGTAACAGACGAAAAAAATCTATAAAGTTACTTTTTCCGGCACCATTTCCTCCTATGAGAACGTTCAGGTTTCTCAGTTCAAAATCTTCAAGTGATTGAATTGATTTAAAGCCTTTTATCGTTAGTTTATCTAATGGTTGTGTCATATTAACTCGAATAAAATAATTGGAAAATAATTATTGAAGATAAAATTGATAGTCTTCTTCTTCAGCAAAAATGGTTTTTCGGCTATTACCTCGAATAACCATAAGTACGGGAATTTTAGAGATAAAAAATATCGCTTTACGTGGCATGTTAGTCGTTGATAATTTTTCTATTTAAAGGCTACTGACCCCTTTTTCCGCACTTTTATCTCCAAAATAGTGGACAAGCGGGCAGATAGAAACGTGCCCAAATTGGAGAACCGTGCCGACAGCGATCCCACCCTAGCTGGCTGGTATTTTTACCTTAAGATATTTATAAAATATTTTTAAGAAATTATCTTGACAAGGAACAGAGTATCTACGCTCGTTTATGTACCTTACGAATTAGAATATCTTATTTTCAATGAACTCTTTTTGATTTGAGGGTTTAAATCCGATGGGACATATTTTTTGACAAGCGATTGAACTCTATCTTGATTATCAGGGGTTGTCTTTGGTCCTAAAATAATCTCAATATTATTCCAAACTTCTTCAGATAATTTTAAATCAATGTAGCTTATGTTTAATTGACTTGTCAGAAAATAATGAGTTAGACTAGAAAAACCGTTATTTTCGGACAACTCTAATGATGGTTTGTGAAGGCAGAGTTCAAAAAATCTGGTTTCGAGTTGTATGCATGATGGAAAGAAAGTGTCGTCTTCAACAAGTTCTTTTCGTAACCCCATTAGAACAAATCTAGCTTCCTTTTGAAATTCCCATTTTTTACTTTTTTGTTTGCCTAACTTGGCTAAAGTTTCTCTAGTAATTTTTCCATTGCTATCAAATAGGCTAATGGGAGTGTCATCATATTTGACATCATCAAAAAATAAACCATTTTGGAATGCCAAAATCTCATTACTTGAGTCTATGTTTATAACATTATTATTATTGTTTTTCTCCAGTTTTATTTTTGCTGAATCTATTCCTATACGAACTCCAGCCATATCTGGTGTGTACATCTTCCACAGTGGAATATTCTCTTCAATATCTTTAGTCCAACTACTGACAAATATATATTTTGACATATCTCTAAATTCTCCAGCTTGTCCTTCTTCCATGTCATCAACATTAGCTAAACTATTTAGTCGCAATGTTTTGTTTTCGAGAATTAGTGCTAAAGTGTCAATCGTTGTGTAGTGATAAATATATTTTGACAAATTATAGCTCCTTTAAAAAATCGTCTATTCTTTCTTCAAAGACTTTAGTTAACCAAGTAGTTAATCCTCGCATTTCAGGAGATTCCCAGTTGATTAAATTGCCATTAATCATCACTTCTAAGGTTTGTCCAGGTCTTTTTTGCCAAGCTAACCAAGAAATAATTAGAAATAATTGGGGTCAGAAATAATTGGGGTCAGAGTAAAATTAACCGTCATCTTTTGTTTCTCGTTTCCACCACTTCCGTGCGGGAATGCGCTCTAGCGTCAAGTAATTCATCATCACAAATATTCAATGATTGGAGAAAAATAATTGGGGTCAGAGTAAAATTAATTTCCTTGTAAAATCCTCAAAACACACAATCGCATTTCTCAGTCAAATGAATCAATTGGCTGAATACACTATAGTGAACCACGCAGCCAACTTGGCTACAATACCAAAAGAGTCAGCCGCATAAGCCAACTCACACAGCTATCTTAAAAATCACCTCCTCTAGTTAGTGAATGAATACAACGAAATCAACAACTTTGAGCCACGCGGCCCACTTAGCGATAATTTCCATAAGTAACCAAATAGCCTAACTCAACGCGGGCTATCGCAAAGGTTGTATCCCGTGAGTAGTGCATAAGCAATAATATCTTTCACCACGATAGACTTCCTCACCAATAACAACTGTGCAAGTATTCTCTTCCCAACGGTTGTAGCCCACGAGCCACTCTCCGTTTCCATCTTTCTTACAAGTCCAACTCAACGGACACTATCACAAGCGTTAAACGGGCTTATGGGGTACTGAATGGTTATTGTCTTGGGCCCAATTTTCCCTTTCCACACGTATTTCTGTCAGAAAGTCTAAATTATCCTTATGTGAATCATTTGTCGCAAGAACAAGATCATATCTTTTTGCGGTGGCCGCAATCAGAAGGTCCATATTTGCTATTGGTTTACCGGCTTTCTTAAGTAATGCTTTCATCTTTCCCCAAATAGCCCAAACTTCTTGATCGACTGCAAGCGGCAGAATGGCTTGTTTGAAAATGTCAATCTGTTCGAGATTGTATTCTTTGTGAGTTTTCGGCTCCAAATATCAATTCACCTAAAGTCGCTTCGCTCATATAAAGTGTCGTATTGCTTCTAATCGAATTAATAATTTGAACGACTCGTTTTTCTGCAATCGAGCGTCTTTCGGCCGGTTTTTTTAAGGCGTTAGAATAATAAATACAATTATTAGTATCCAGCAAGTATCCCTCAACTTTTTGTTTCATTTGTTTTCTTAAGTTCCATCAAAAAAGGGAGGATGATTGTCTTTATCAAATCGTGAAGATTGAATGTTTTTAATCCATTCTTCTGAATTTGCATCCTCATCAGGGTATGGTGTTATTTTAATGGATGCTAATATTGCTTCTCTTTGTTTTTTGTTTAGGCGCGGTAGTGGTGTATGTTTTATGGGAGTATTTCCCAATCTTTCAAAAATTCGCACGAGTATTTGTGGATTTTGTGTTAAAAAATGATTAAAAGCCACTTGAACATCATTAGAATTTATATGAGCCGTGTTTACATTGTTTGGTGCTGCTACATCTAAGGAAATCTGAAAATTAGAGGTGGTGTGTTTTTCAGCAACTTTATTCATACTTGTTATAAGTGTTTTAGTTATAGTAATGAAATAATTGGGCTCAGTGTAAAATAGAGTTTATACCGATTTAATACAAATCATTGATTTTATTTAAATTCTCATTTTGCGAAAAGTAATGAAATCAAGCACTTCAATTTATGCCATTGGGCATAACACACGTCGTTTCTCCATTCTATATTGTAGCCTACTCGCCATCCGGTACCCAAATGTGGTGGCACAAACATAAAACATTTTCCCAGTTGGTTTGTGGATACCAGCCGGCACAGCAAATTTATAGTCGTCTGAGTTTTGACAAACGCTAGGGCAGGCTGGGGAATAACGTCGTGGTATTTCAATCCACTTCATTCATATCAGCTTGGGCTGCGAATGAAAGGCCCATGCCCCAGTGTACCCAATAAAACGACCAACAATAACTTTAGATAGAGCCAACATTCATTATACCCTTTTTAAAATTTTGATAATTAAAGATCAAATTAAATTTATGAGCCTATATTATCTCCTTTTAATGTACCCAGTACGGATGAAACGAAAACTCATTTCACACGTACAAGGGCATTCGCCCTGGATTGCCCCTACACGGATGCAAGGTAATTCTCTATGTACCACATTTTAACAAGTGATAGATGGTTGTTAAGCTTTCAATATTTTTAGAAATATTTTTTCTTCCCCCTTCCCATTTTAATCGCCAGCGCATTATTTGGGCTTTGATATCGTATTCGCCATAAGTCAAAATGATTTTAAAGGCATACTGTTCGGTGGGTATAGCTTTCATTAACCGAAAAATTGACCCCTTTTTTATCGAATTAACAATTGTTCGCTATCAACTCTCGCCATAATACTCAAGTCGAGTTATCGGCAAGATTTCCAAGTCATTTCTTATGGCACCCCATTCTAATCAATGAGAAATGAATGTCAAGATTTTTTTTTGAATTCTTATGCACAAGCCACTTTAGAAAAGTGTCGAACATCGGTGAGTGTTAAAATGCCCATAAATCGGGCACTTTGAGTTTTTTCCAAATGCGTTGCTTATGCCTTATTTGATTGGGTATAAACTATAAGTATTTATGTCATTTAACCGTCACAATTAGCTCTATATTGGATTATTTTCTATTTTTAATAAAAAAACTAAACGCCATCTAAAATTCAAATTTATGCTTGTTAGGCATCAAATTAACGCGCTCATATTTGCGTTTTAAAGCCTCTTTTCAGAGTAAGTAGGGGTAAGAGGAACCCCTTCGCCTAAAATCGTCTCTAAGGATTATTTTTTGAAAAGTGGCTGTTTTAAAGGCTTTCCGAATGGCGAATTATGAATTATGAGTTATACTTCAGACGTTCAAATGATCGGTATTGGGCATTCGCCCTGGATTGCCCCTACAATTGCGCCCTTTTAATTCAAAAATCCAAAACTCACTTCATATCGGCGAAGGCAACGGACGAAATACCCAAGCTTAGTGAACCTAACAAAATTACTAAGGATAACTTCATATCTGAATTTCCCATAATTTCGGTCATCCTGTTTTGAAAAAGCGTTGCCTTACTTAATTTAAAAAAGAGTGGATAATGCGCTGTGTTTGTAGAGACGCGAAGCTTCGCGTCTATGCTAGGGCCATGAATAAAGCTTTTAAAAACATTGAACGAGAACAGTCAAATCAAACGCGCAACGCCAATCGCACGACCGTTCTGAATTTTGAGTCACAAGAGCGTTTAGCTCGTGCTGCAATGTGGGTAATGAAAGTTATAGTATGGATAGAACGCTGATTAAACTAATTGTCATGATTAAGACTGAACAAAAATCAGCGTCAATCATGACAAGAGGCAAAATCTACGTTCTATGATTTGAATTGTTCTAAAATCCCTTCCAACCTTTGACAACGTTTTGAAAATTCAGCGATTTCTATCAATAGGTTCAATTTCTCTTGCCCCGCTAACCGATAATCATTGGGGTGCATTTGAATCAGGTTGATAATGGCTTGTGGTTCGACGTTTGTCTTCTCATTAAATAAGATATAACCCCCTTTGCTGCCAAAATCGATTTTACGAATCCCTAAAGGCGTAGCCTTCAATTTGATTTCGGCTGTTCTGATTAACGCTTTCGCGGGTTGAGGCAGTAAGCCGAAACGATCTATCAATTCAACTTGTATCTCATCCAAGCTGTGTTCATCGGGGGCATTAGCAATCCGTTTGTACAAGATTA
>Ga0316201_10003005_pt1 | contig 12267 bp, 11 predicted proteins | sample CS6wburrow_MG_FD_204516 | JGI IMG/M metagenome (GOLD analysis project Ga0316201, IMG submission 204516) | Coastal sediment microbial communities from Delaware Bay, Delaware, United States - CS-6 worm burrow | ecosystem: Environmental > Aquatic > Marine > Coastal > Sediment | place: USA... | reverse complement strand
AATTCCCTTTTCAGCTGTTCGATCGAAATTACGTCCTCTCCCAGCGCGCGCGGCAGGTTCTGTTTGAGGATCGGCAGAATGTCCTTGATGCCGTTGAAGTTTTCGATGTACTGGGTACCGAGTCCTTCAATCAGCGAACTGACCCGCATCACGTAAATGACATCCTGTGGCAGTTTGAAAGGCTGGTCGTGCAACACGTTTAAAACGCTGAAGGCGAGCTCCTGCATGCTGGATGCATTGAGATGATTACTATCGAAAATCTCGAATAGATTTTCGGCAACGTTGCTCAGACCACTAAAATCGGAGTCCTCGGTGAGAATCCCCATCTTGCGTGTGGCACTGACCAACAACTCAAAATCTCTTTCGTAGGCCGCTTTTACCGCATAAATCATCGCCTGGCGCATGTTCTGCGGAATCCGGCTGACCATGCCGAAATCCAGCAGGATCAGTTTTCCATCGGGGCTGACCAAGAGATTGCCGGGATGAGGATCAGCATGGAAGAAACCCTTGACCAACATCTGCTCGGTATAAAATAAAACAAGCTGCTGCATCAGCTCGGTGAACGTGACATTCAGCTTTTTTATTGAGGCAACATCATCGATCCGAAGACCTTCTTCAAAGCTCATCACCAGAGCATTGTCGGAGCAGTAGTCTTGATATGGGACAGGAAAGCGCACCCCGGAGTCTGCATACACCTGGCTGAAATGCTCCAGGTTGGCCAACTCCTGTTGCATGCTCACTTCCTGCAGAATCACACGGGAGAAAGCCTTCAACACAGATTCGATGGAGTGCCTGGTTTGATCTGTAAACAGCGGCCTGAAGATTCTCAAAAACAGGTTCAGAAGCAGGATATCGATGCGCACCTGGAACTGAATATTTTCACGCAACAGTTTAACCGCAACAACCGCTTCGGTCTCGCGCAGTCGGGCTTTGTGTACTTGACCGATGGAAGCGCTGGCCAAGGGCTCATGATTGAAGTCGACGAACACATCGGGATCTGGAAAAGCTCGACTGAAAGCCCGCAGGCGATGATTGTCGCTCATCGGCGGCATCTTGTCATGCAGTTGTCGAAGCGCCTGCAGGTAGACCTGGTCGAAGAAATCTGCCCGGGTTGCCAACACCTGGGCCAGTTTGATGAAACTGGCCCCGAGTGAACGGATATTTTCAACCAATTCAGCCGGAGTCAAAGGACGCCACAACAACCAGCGACGACGTCGTCGAAAGAGCAGGAACACGGTTACCAGAAAACGAAAGATCAAGTAACTGCGCTGTGGACGGCAAAGATATAGAAAAAGAAAGAGTTTGCGGATCACATCACTTGCCCAACTGTTGTTTTAACTTTTCCAGGTCATCCTTGGTTGCCAGGTTTAGCTCATCGACAAGCTCTTTGAGGACGTCTTTCAGCATCCCCTTGAACTGATCTTTCTCCTTTTCGCCACGTTTAGCCATATCATCGAAGAATGTTCGCGCATTTTCTTCATTTTTTTCCAGACAGGCCTTGACCTCATCGTTGCTGGTTTCGAGTTTTTCTTTAACAGCTAACGCACCGCCGAGGGCGGCGTAAAAAAGTTGCTCAAGCTTCTTATCCATCAGTTAGCTCCTTATTTTGGATTGATCTTCTTTTTTTGCTTGAAATGTTATATTTTTTATATTATTCAATTAAATATGGATTTGTCTAGGACAAAAATAACAATTAAGCAACTCAGCCAAGAAATCGGTATCGGAGTAGATACTCTGCGAGTCTGGGAACGTCGCTACGGATTTCCGGTGCCACATCGTGATCGGCGCGGGCACCGCAGTTACACAAAGAAACATCTCGAAGAGCTGCGAGTCGTCAAGACGCTGCAAACTTTCGGAGAACGACCGAGTACGATTTTTTCTCTTTCTCCCACAGAGAGACAGGTACTGCTTGAAAAGTTGTTGAGTCCCCAGTGTCCTGAAAACAAAAGCCTGTAGCATCTGGTTTTCGCGATGAGCCCACAGCAGATCGCTGTCGAACTGGCTGAGCAGAAGAAACGGCTCGGCCTGGCAGAGTTTGTAAAACAGACCGTGGTCCCCTTGCTGCAGATGATCGACCACGGTTGGTCGTCCGGTCGCTTGAGCATCGCCCGCGAACATCTGATTTCAGATCAGCTGGCAGCCCTGCTGAAAGCCGAGCTTTCATCCGCGGCCTGCCCTGTTCGTCCTCAGATTCTGTTTTTGACCCTGCCCGGAGAGCGGCACAAAATCGGCCTGCTGCTCGCTGCAGTGCAGTTCCAGCAGGCCGGTGTCCAGAGTCTCTTGCTCAACGAAGAACTGCCGCTGTCCGAAATTCCCGGGTTGGTTGCAGAACTGGAAGTGGACGGAGTCGCTCTGTCTTTCAGTAGTTACTATCCGTCGCGGCAAGCCAAGCATGACCTCCGGAGTCTACGCAAGAGCCTTAACCCGGCCATCACGATCATCGCGGGCGGGCAGGCTGTCCAGCAGCTTCCCACCATGCCGAAACTCTTGATCTGCTCCGACCTGCAACAAGTTCCGAAGTTGGTCAAAATTTACTTCAAAAGATCGAAATAGTATCTGGTGAGAGAGAAGGCTAAGCAATGGATTCATTGACACAATTAACACTTGGCGCCGCGGTTGGAGAAGCGGTTCTCGGACGCAAAGTCGGGCGCAAGGCTGCTCTCTGGGGGGCGGTCTGTGGCACCTTGCCCGATTTGGACGTCTTCGTTCCGTTTGGCGATCCGGTCAAGGATTTTACCTACCATCGCAGTTTCAGCCATTCGATCTTCATCCTGACGCTGCTCACTCCGCTAATTGTCTGGCTGATTCTCAAGTTACACCCGAATTCCAAACACGCCAGGACCGGCTGGATCTGGCTGGTCTGGCTTTGCTTGATCACCCATGTCCTGCTCGATTGTTTTACCGTTTACGGCACGCAGATTTTCTGGCCGTTCTGGAATAATCCGGTGGGCTGGGGCTCGGTTTTTATCATTGACCCTTTCTATACCGTGCCCTTGCTGGTCGGAGTTTTGTGTGCCCTGATGATGAGCCGCAACCACCCACGGGGAGCACTGCTCAACAAAGCCGGGCTGACCTTCAGCACTCTTTACCTGGTCTGGAGCGTCGGGGCGCAAAGCTATGTAACCAGGGCCGTGGAAAAATCTTTCGCCGCGCAAATGATTTCCTACGAAAACCTGCTGGTCAGTGCCGGCCCACTTAACACCATGCTCTGGCGTATTGTCGCCACCGAATCGAATGGCGACTATTATGAGGGGTACTATTCGTTGCTCGACGGCTCCGAGAAGGTAACCTTGACGCGCCATGAAAGTGATCCGGAGCTATTGGACGGTCTCGATCAACACGGTCAGGTGGTTCGATTGCGCTGGTTCACCAAGGGATTTTACAAAGTCTGGCAGAACGAGGATGAGGTGGTTATGACCGACTTGCGCATGGGCGCTGAGCCGAGCTATGTGTTCTCTTTTGTGGTCGGACACCTTGCTCCCGAGCGGGCCATCATTCCCACCCGACGGCTTGCCTCTGAGAGGGACTTCGGCCAGCTGAAAAAAGCCTGGTGCCGGATCTGGTATGAAAACATTCGTTCCTGTAGTTGAATTACGCTTTCAGGCTTTTTCCTTGCAGATCAAATGGAAAGGCCAGGCCCTTTGACACAGGGCCGGATCCCCATCAGAGCAGGTCCATGAAGTCACGGAAACCCGGCAAAGGAGATGCCCTCCGCAAGGAGTAAAGGCGTTTTTGCTTACTTTTGTCGCCGCATGGACAAAAGAAGGCGTCTGGCGGGACGAGACCCGCCGATTCTGTTTTTGATTTTGATTTTTTAGTCAAATTCGTAACAGATGTAAGTCGCATGATTCTAAATAGCTACCTGTGGCATATCCACTCATCATCCGCTATACTGCATTGCTGCGACTGTGAAGACCGCTCACCGACAATCAATCGATATTTATATCTCCAAAGGAGTACACCCATGCCCGATTCAATCCTGCTGCTGGAAAAAGACGCCGCCATCGCAACGATCACACTCAACAAACCCAAGGCCCTCAACGCCCTGACCCTGGAGATGTTCACCGAACTGGAGAGACTGTTCGATGAGCTGGAAACCGACGCCGACGTCCGCGTGATCATTTTGACCGGTGCCGGTGACAAGGCGTTTGTCGCCGGCGGCGATATCAGCCACCTTGCAAGTCTTGACGCCGATGGCGCACGGCAATTCGCCCTGCTGGCGCAGCGGGTCATTGACCGGATCGAAACGTTTCCCAAGCCGGTCATTGCCGCGATCAACGGCTACTGCCTGGGTGGTGGCAACGAACTTGCCATGGGCTGCGACCTGCGGATTGCCGCCGACTCGGCAAAGTTCGGTCAGCCAGAGGTCAAGCTCGGCATCATCCCGGGCTTTGCCGGTACCCAGCGCTTGTCCAGGCTGATCGGCAAGGGGCGGGCCAAGGAGATGATCTTTACCGGCGAGATGATCGATGCCGATCAAGCCTGCCGGATCGGCCTGGTCAACCGGGTCGTCGCCAAGGATTGCTTGATGGAGGAAGCAAAAGCCCTGGCGATGCAGATGTGCGACAAGAGCGCATCGGCGATCAGTCTGTCCAAGGAAGCGATCGACAACGGCCTGGAGATGGATTTCGCTCGCGCTGCACGTTACGAGGCGGACCTGTTCGCGCTCAGTTTTACGACCGCGGATTGCAAGGAGGGGATCAGCGCCTTCCTGGAAAAGCGCCCGGCGAAATTCTGAGATAACTCTGCATGGCAATATCGTCCTGCTTTACTGGTCCTTAACTTAAAGGCTGCCCGGTTGGTTTTATCATCGCATGGACAAAACGTGATAAAATGGCGGCATCCTGAGAACAAGAGGTCCGATGAAGATAACCCGCTTCCGTATTCGCTACGCTGTCATGATCGCTGTGCCATTGGGTGTCCTGTTTGCCTGGTTCCTGGTGTACCCCTATCTGGCGCAGACCAACGTCTCGACAATTGCCAGCCCGCCAGGCGTCAGTTCGATTCAGGTCCCACCCGGTTTCCAGGTCAACCTTTTCGCGATCGGCCTGAATGGTCCGAGATTTATAAATTTTGGCCCCGATGGCTCGTTGTATGTCGCAGAGCGGGGCGCCAACCGCATCGTTACCCTGGCCGATCGCGATCATGACGGCAGTTCTGACCTGCAGTCGGTGTTTGCCGACGAATTGCCGCGGCCGCACAGTCTGGTCTACCACAAGGAGAACTGGTATGTCGGTGTCCCCGGCGGGGTCATTCGGCTGACTGACGCGGACGGCGACGGGGTTGCCGAACAGCGCCAGGTCTTGATCGACGATTATCCCACCGGCGGTCACAGCACCCGCACGGTCGAATTCCTGCCGGATGGGCGCATGGTTGTCTCGATTGGCTCGAGCTGCAATGTTTGCGACGAGAAGGACCCCCGGCGCGCGACCGTGGTGGTTTACGACGGGCCCCGGGTGACTGGCGAAAGGATCTTTGCCAGGGGGTTGAGAAACGCCGTCGGGCTGGCTGTCCATCCCGCTACCGGGGAACTCTGGGCAACCAACAACGGTCGTGACATGCTCGGTGACGACCTGCCCCCTGAGGCCATCTACATCGTCCGGGATGGACTCGATTATGGCTGGCCGCGCTGCCATAACGCCACCATTGAGGACCCGGATTTTGGCGGCCCGGGCTCTTGCGTTGATGTCGCTGCGCCGGTGGTCAACATGCAGGCTCATTCGGCGCCGCTCGGACTGATCTTTTACACCGGCAAGGTCTTCCCTGAAGAATACCGGGGAGACCTGTTCATCGCCTTCCACGGTTCCTGGAACCGCAGCGTGCCGACCGGCTACAAGATTGTCCGCCTGCAACTGGACGGTAGCCGACCGAAGGGTCCGGTCGAGGATTTCGCCACGGGCTGGCTCAACGAACAGGAACAGTCAGCATCAGGTCGCCCTGTCGGTCTGGCGGTCGGGCCGGACGGAGCGCTGTATGTGAGCGATGACAAGGCAGGGATGATCTACCGGATTAGTTACATGGGTGCGTAATAAATATCTTCAACAAAAATGGGCCGATCACTTGTGACCAGATCCACTTCATCTGTACGTATCGTACTTTAGATTCCAAGGAGTTCTGAGAACCAGCTGCAGCAATACCTAAAGGAAAGCCCCAATCCATAAAACCGGATGGGGCTTAATTTGGTTGGGACTGGTGACTCTTGAGAGAAAATGGGTGCCCTACAAGTCCTTAGGTAATATAGGAACTGCTGCTGGAATAACTGGTAGGACAATCAACGAAAAGTGTCCTATACACCAAGGTGTTGACACAGTTGAGGTCGATAATGATCGGGGAGGGTCTGAGTGGTTCCAGTGTGTCAAGAGCTTGGTCCTGACACTCCCGATTTAGCGTTCCAGCGACGTGACATTTAAAAAAGTCCCTAACCAAAGGACCAAGCAATGGCTTCGATGTTTTCATGAAAGGAAACACGTCTGCTTGTTTTCCCAGCGTTAATAGCGAGTATTTTTTAGAGATTACTTAGCTACTGAGAATGTAATTCTCGAGCTGACTGATCATAAATTCCTTTTCAGCAACGTTGGCTTTAACAAGATCGCCAATCGAAACGACACCGATTAGTTTGTCGCCTTCTAATACCGGGAGATGGCGACAGCGTTTCTCGGACATTAACGCTAGCCCTTCTTCCACGCTTTTGTCCGGAGTGATATAAAGGATTTTGTCAGTCATGATCTTCTCGACAGATGTTTTAAGTGATGACCGACCTTCCAAAATTACCTTCCGAGCATAGTCGCGTTCGGAAATAATGCCGACCAAATTTTCCCCATTTATGACAAGTAAGGCACCAACATTCTCCTTCGCCATCACTTCCAAGGCCTTGTAAACAGTTTCATCCGCACTGATACTAATAACTGAAGCTCCCTTGTTCTTCAATACATCACGAATTGATTTTGTCATGGCGCCCTCCTTATCAAGAGTCATGAAGTGAATGCCTTCTTTAATTTTATCTGAAGCAACATAGAAGTCAAAAGACTGGGGACAACATGCGTTGGAAGCAGTCTCCCCGCACCCCAAAAATTACTTCTTCAGGATCAGACTTTATTCTCATAAATCCCCATGCATTGTTTTGTGGCGTTCAGGTTCGGCGGAAGAACTGCTTAATTCGCAAAGAGCCTGACAAAAAAAGCCCCACTCCACGGAGGGGGAATTGGAGCAGGGCAAGTCTCTCTGCCTCATGAGAGGGTCACAAGACAGAGTGTTATCTAACACGTGTAACAGCTTTTTCTCTTTTGTCTATTGTCTCCTATATCAATAAGAAGCCTGTTCTTGTCTCATGCTTCAACATGCAATCGTTGAAAAAACAGGTATCCTTATAAAAAAGTGAATCAGGTTTGGTGTGTATTGCCAGAATGGAAAGGAAGTTGGATTATGAACGATACCGCGAGAATTTTTGCAGATGGCCTGTTCAAAGGATTAGCAGTGGATGAAACGATAGCTTTTCTTCGCCGGTGCCAGGAGCAGACCTACCGCGACGGCACCAGCCTGTTTAAGGAACAGACCAAGGCGAACAAACTCTACCTGATCCTGAAAGGCGAGGTTCAGCTTCACTTCGAGATGCCACAACGTGAAAACGCCGACACCACAATCGCGTCACTCAAACCCGGCGATGCGGTCGGTTGGTCAGTGATTGTGCCGCCTTACCAGTACCGTCTCTCCGGCTACTGCCGCGGGGAGACCACCTTGCTCGAGATCGACCGTGAAACTCTCGAAGTGCTCTTTGAAACGAATTATCATCTGGCATATATCTTCCTGCGCAACATCGCTATGCTCACCGGTGAGCGTTTGAACCAGGTCCAAGAGAAATTGGCCAAGGTCCTTGCCGATGAAGCGGTGACCGGGTGGTAACCGATCAGAAGCCAGTGCTGCGTGATGTACGGACAAACCGTTGCAAAAACTTATTTTGCCCGGTCAGTAAAATATTGTCGCAACCGATCTTGAAGGCATAGCTTGCATCGGTCGAAAAGCGCCTTAAACTTGTCACTGAAAAACAAAGGAACATGTTTTTTATGGCTTATACTGGAGGAGCAAGATGCCGACTTACGAATACCTATGTCAGAAATGCAAGGGGCTGTTCAACGTCATTCTCAGTATGGCCGAGCACGGACGCGGTGGAGTCACCTGCCCTGACTGTGGCAGCAAGATGGTCGTCCCGCAGTTTTCGCTGTTCTACGCCAAAACCAGCAAAAAGAGTTGACGACTAGAGGACAGGCTCACCCGAATTATCGGTTGTCTTGAGCTTTAAGGACAAATTTCAACCAAGCAGGGAGCTTGATTCTTGCGAGAGGATATTTACTGTTTATCCTCTCGCATTGTTTTGAAGACTCTAAACGTACCCAAACTCATCAATTCTTACGAGCCAAAAAGCGAAATTCTTACTGCCCCTGCAAAATAAGAAGTTCTTTAGGATTTAATATCTATGATTATCCAAACAAGTCTGCTCACAAGAAAGCCATAAGCTCATCATAGAGCGAATCAGGGGCTTCTTCCGGGATGTAATGTCCACAAGGCATCGCCTTGCCCTTTACAGATGATGCCACTTTTTGCCATTCTTCAACCGTATTGAAACAACGCTCAACGATGCCATGACCGCCCCACAATGCAAGCAATGGGCAGGTTACTTTACGCCCTTCTCTTATGTCAGTCGCTGCATGGTCCAGATCAATCGATGCCGCAGCTCGATAGTCTTCGCAAGTAGCATGAATGGTGGCTGGGTCGCTGAAGTGTCGAACGTACTCAGGCCAAGCATCAGGCATGAAGGGTTCCATCCCTGAAAATCTGGTCATATGGTGATGCAGAAAAGCTTCTGGTGCCCGCCCTATTAGGGTTTCCGGATAAGGAGCAGCCTGAATCAAAAAGAACCAATGATAATAAGCCCTGGCAAATGTCATGGTGGTCCCCTCGTACATTGCCTTGGTCGGTGCAATGTCGAGCACGACAAGTTTTTCAACCAATTCAGGGTAATCGGTCGCTAGACGATGCCCGACCCTCCCGCCTCGATCATGTCCACACAGCAAGAAAGTGTTGAAGCCCAATTGGCGCATCACCTCGACCTGGTCATCCGCCATGGCACGTTTGGAATAATTACTGTGATCTGACAACCCTGGAGGTTTCGACGAATCACCATAGCCACGTAGGTCCGTGGCAATGACAGTAAATGACTTGGCAAGTCTGGGGGCAATCATCCGCCAAATCAGATGCGTTTGGGGATAACCATGAAGGAGAAGAAGGGGTGGGCCACAGCCTCCAACAACAAGGTTGATTTCGATATCGCCGTTGGTAATCTTTTCCCGCTTAAAATTTTCTAACATAAACAACTCCAATTCCCCGTCCCTCGTCTTTTCCTTAATACTACTGCAAAAAACAAAGGCCACCCGTTTCCAAGTGGCTATTTTGTTTAGATTGATGTGCGTCTTAAATATGTCTACCAATAAGACGCCTGTATTTGTCTGATAAGTCGTGAAATGCAGAAGGTGCTCGTCTGGCCATAACCATAGCCTGGATTATTCAAAGTTATTGCACCCGTATCATTCGATACGCAGCACGATCTTGCCCATCTGGCTGAAATTCTCCATCAACCTGTGTGCGGCGACAACATCATCCAGGGCGTAAACTGCATGGATGAGAGGTTCTATCTTCTTCTGATTGACAAAGTCGATCATGGCCCCAAATTCCTTTGGCGAGCCCAGAGTGGTGCCCTGGATACGAATATGTCGGAAGAACAGCTTCGCCATTTCAAGACCGTCTGACGGGTTGCCCAGAGTGGCGCCGAAGAAGACATACCTCCCCCCGGCATTGAGGGTCCTCAGAAGAGGATTGAGATCATCACCACCCGTGCCGTCTATGATAATGTCGAAACCAGAGGACATTTTACTAAGGGCCTTTATAAATCCTTCGTCACGATAATTGACACCACCACAGACACCCATGGCCTTTGCTTTTGCTATTTTTTCCTCACTGCCGCTTGTGACATAAACCTCTGCTCCGCGTGCCACAGCCCACTGTATGGCAAAGCTGGAGACGCCGCTACCGGCAGATGTCACCAGTACCTTGTGTCCTGCTTTTACTTCGCCATGAGTCACCAGCGCTCGCCATGCGGTAAGGCCGGCGAGAGGTATGGCCGCAGCCTGCTCCCAAGACAAATGGACCGGTTTGTCTAAAAAATCCGTATCCGGGATACAGATATACTCGGCAAATGTGCCCTGGTCCGGCATGCCCAGCGCGCGGAAATCAGGTCCGTAGCGATGCTCTTCATCGCCCCATGCCCGCGCAGGGTAGATAACGATTTCCCGGCCGATTAGCGACTCATCACCCCCAGCGCCAACAGCATCAATAATACCCGCCCCATCGGACCCTGGTATGGCCGGCAAGGTAATGCACGGATACAGGCCGATGGTCATCCAGTAATCACGCCGGTTCAGAGCAGATGCCTTCACCTTGACTCTGACCTCTCCAGCCGCCGGTTTCGGCGTATCCACTTCCTCTATTTTTAGACAGCCAGGGCCATCTTTACCATGTAGGACAACGGCTTTCATTACGTTACTCCTTTAGTTGATCATGTACTGATTTTGAAACGTTTGTACTTGCGAAAAAAATCCTCTAATCCCATATACTGTGTTTTAGCAGAAAGTAGCTATTTTCGTTTCATTATATTATCACTCAAAAGTCTCGATTTTTTAAATCACTATTGAGGCTTGCAGACATAAGTCAAAAATTCTTATAAATCTTACTCCTGGTTCGGATGTGTCGAAAAAGTGAATCCGAAGAGAAATCCCAGAAAAGCTGTATACAAGAATGGCCCACCCAGGAAGGGAAGGCCATTTTGTATCTTATAGTTAGTGAATCTTAGGAAGCGCGAAAAGAGGACGATCCTACTGAGCCCTCGGTTATAAAACTCCATATGCTCGTACGCGCGTTTTCATCTAAATTGACAAATTTTACACCGATCCGATAAAGTTCTGCGACCGACTCCTCCGTCAATCTCCTGACCCATACAACTTTTGCAAGAGCAGATATCGGTTCGTGACATTTAGGTAATGTCATTTGCAGGTTAATCATTGCCTTAGGCCTCGGCAGGTTATCAACCATCTCACATTCAATAGAGGCTCCTCCTGTGCTTATATCAATCAATTTCACTTTGTTTTTATTATGGTCAGAATCCATTTGCAAATATAAATCACGAGTCATTTTTAGCCGGAAATGGCTTCTTGCCCCCTCCAATAGCTCATGAAGAGTCAAGCAGAATTGGTCGAAACTCTGACTCGTCTTTTCTGATACGGTCTTATCATTCGCCATCATCTTTCGTTCTGTCTCAACCTCTCTTAAAAGTTTCTCGTAACGAGAGATCCGATTATTGAGGTCTTCGCGATGAATGGTGAAACCTCTGGTCGCTACAAATACATTTTCAACCGTCACAACCTCCTGGCATTGACCACACTTGACAGACCTCAACTCGTTGAGATAAGGCGACTCAATGACTCCTTCGCATTTTGGGCAGTTTGTCTGCAGCATATCTATTGTCCAGTTTGAATCGTTCCTAGTTTCCTGGGCACTTTTGCGGCAAAAAAAATCGCCGGTCAGCAGATAGCCAACAGCAGCGGTTCGTATCTCTCACAATATTGTTCTGCAAATCTTTTGTTCATTTCCATCCCCCATGGAACAAACCAAATAAGCAGAGTCCAATCTACCGCAGCAGAAAAAACGGGTAAAGGTTTTTCTTATTTGTATACCTGGATTGCCTGGGGGGAAGAGTTCTGGATGATATACGTAATTATTACTGACTCGGATAAAGAAAAACCCACCTTCGACAGAAAAGGTGGGTATGGCCAATGTCCCCCCGAACAGACCGAAATAAAATTACTCTTCGGTAGCCCAGCTATCCATTGTCATGGATCTGTGACTTTGCGCCCCTGCATCACTACAGGTTTGCCTCTGTCGGAGAGAAATTGAAGTTTGCGATTGCCCGCTAGTGTTCCCGCTATAATCGCAGCAAATACCATTCCAAAGTGTGAGTGTATTCGTAATAACCACATTGGCTACCGTTAAATGTCTAAAATCATTTGGGATAAATATTTTACATAAAATATAAGCATTTCAGTTACATATTAGATTCCCTAGCGATAACTAGGGAAATAGCCGAGCCGTTTTGTTAAAAGACCAATGAATCTTTCCGTCCTGGTCTCGTGTCTTTCCTTTGTCTTGTCGTAGAGCGACCTA
>Ga0316201_10003004_pt1 | contig 12267 bp, 11 predicted proteins | sample CS6wburrow_MG_FD_204516 | JGI IMG/M metagenome (GOLD analysis project Ga0316201, IMG submission 204516) | Coastal sediment microbial communities from Delaware Bay, Delaware, United States - CS-6 worm burrow | ecosystem: Environmental > Aquatic > Marine > Coastal > Sediment | place: USA... | reverse complement strand
GGCGGAAGTCAATATTAACAAAGCCATCTCCATCCTGGAAGAAATGGAGGATTATTACCCCATTACGGTGTACCTCACCTATATGTCCGACATCTATTTAAGAAGGAATAATTTCCCTGCCGCTTTGAATTATGCCCAAAGAAGTTTGGAGTTGGCTACCCAATATGGCTTAAAAGAACAAATAGGGGAGGCCCATCTGAAGCTTTCAGAACTTTATGAACGGGTAGGAGATCTGGAAACTTCCTATAAATATTATAAAGATTATATTACTTATAGAGATAGCGTAATAAATTTGGAAAATGTACAGCAAGCTGCGGATCTACGTACCAATTACGAAGTTTCCCAAAAGCAGATTGAAGTGGATCTGGCAGACCAAAGGCGAAAAAACCAGCGAAACATATCTATTGCTACCGCTATAGGTTTGCTCATGTTTTTGCTCATGGCCATAGGATTATATCGGCGGAATAATTTTATCAGAAAAACTAAACAGCTAATCGAAATAGAAAAAGAACGCTCAGATAAGCTATTACTTAATATCCTGCCTGAAGAAACAGCCTTGGAACTTAAAGAAAAAGGGAAGGTGAAGGCCAAAAAATACGATGCGGTTACCGTTTTATTTTCTGATTTTAAGGGTTTTACCAGTTATTCCGAAAACTTATCTCCAGAGGCTTTGGTGGAAACGGTGGACTTTTACTTTTCTAAGTTCGATGCCATTATAGAAAAACACGGCTTGGAAAAAATTAAAACCATAGGGGACGCCTATATGTGTGCAGGAGGATTGCATGATAATGAAAAGGACCACGCCAGCAGAATGGTTTTGGCTGCCATGGAAATAGCTGCCTTTGTGCAGGAGACTAAAAATGATAGGACCGCAAGCGAACTAACTTTTGATATCCGCATAGGCATCAATACCGGCCCGGTGGTAGCAGGGGTAGTAGGTACCCATAAATTTGCCTACGATATCTGGGGTGATGCCGTAAATGTGGCCTCCCGGATGGAATCGAATTCGGAAGCCGGTAAGATCAATATCAGTGAAAATACCTACGATTTAATCAAAGACGGCTATGACTGTACCTTTAGGGGAGAAATTGAAGTAAAGAACAGGGGGAGTTTAAAAATGTATTTTGTGGAGGGACAGAAAAGCAGTATCGCCGTTTAAATTATGAGGCTTAACTATTACATAATTGTGTTAGGATTTTTTTTCCGGATAAACGCCCAACAGACTTATGAACCGGGAAAATTAATGGATTCTATTCCGGTCTCCAATACCTCCAATGAAACCTTCACGCTTTACCTGCCTACCAACTTTGAGGCCTCAAAAGAGTCGCCTATCCTTTTTATTTTCGATCCCGGGGGGCGGGGAAGTATTGGGGTAGAAACGTTTATAAAAGCTTCCGAAGCTTATGGTCCTATTCTGGTCTGTTCAAATGACTCCTGGAATGCCCCTTATTAGAGTAATTTTAATATAGCCGCTAACCTTTTTGATCATATATTTTCACGGTTTGCTATTGATAAAGATCAGATGATTCTGGCTGGTTTTTCAGGTGGTTCCAGATTGCCTGCCTATGGAGGCTCATATAAAGGGGGGAAAAACAGTAAAAACAGATGAAGAACTACAGAAAAGCTATAAGCTTAATTATGAATTCGCCAAAAAATCTGAAGCTCAAGGCGATGTGCTAAGGGTAGTTGAGAACTATGAGCGTATTTTAAGTACCTATGGGTCTTTGTATAAGCTGGATACGATTGCTTCGCAGCTGAATCTCCTTAAAAAGGAGAGTACTTATAAACGGGCATTGAAGTCCAGAACCAAAGCGCTGACCGAAGAGAAGGAATGGACTAAAATTTTTTATGAACGATTTACTTCAGACTATAATGAACCCGAAAATGCAGATATGGCCTGATGGAAGAACAAAATAGCCCAACTTAGTAACAAATACGCCAATGCTGAAATTGAATTTCAACGAATACTTGAGCGGGTACAGTTTAATCTATTCGCAATAGCCTATTCCAGAAATAACCCTTTAATATACCAGTCCAGTGAGGCACAAAAACATTTTTGCGCAGAACCGGGCAAGCTCGTTTCTCCGGATTAAAATGCAGTAGTTTTTAGTTGATTTGGTGGCCCGGAATTACACCGCCAAAGCTTTACAAATTCAGCTGTATCCGTAATACCTTACTTTTGCATAAAAATTATGGAAGATGCAATCGTTTGATGAATTTAAAATCTCTGACCAACTTCGTTACGCTATAACTGATATAGGTTATACGAAACCAACACCAATTCAATCTCAGGCCTTTCCGGTAATAGCAGCAGGTAAAGATGTTGTAGGGATTGCACAAACCGGAACAGGTAAGACATTTGCCTATATGTTGCCAATTTTACAAATGCTTCCCTATGCAAAAGAAAAGCAACCAAGAGTTATTATAGTAGTACCTACCCGCGAATTAGTGACACAGGTTGTTGAGGAGATTACTAAATTTAGTAAGTATCTTAATACCAGGGTAGTGGGCGTATATGGCGGCACAAATATTAACACTCAAAAAGCGCTGTTAAAAGAAGGTCAGGATATTGTTGTAGGAACCCCCGGCCGCTTATACGATTTGATCTTAAGTCGTGCATTGCGATTAAAATCGGTAAAAAAATTAGTGATCGATGAAGTTGATGTTATGCTGGATCTGGGTTTTAGGTTTCAGCTTACCAATATTTTCGATTTATTGCCTGTAAGTCGTCAAAATATTATGTTTTCAGCAACGATGACAGAGGATATAGCAGATTTAATAGCTAAATTTTTTGTTTCTTCAGAAAAAATTTCTGTGGCTTTAAGCGGTACTCCTTTAGAAAATATTACTCAAAGCAGCTATGCAGTTCCCAACTTTTATACCAAAGCAAATTTGCTTATTCACTTGCTGAAAAAGGCAGACACATATAAAAAAGTACTGGTGTTTGTTTCCAATAAAAAAAGTGCCAATCGGCTGTTCGAGGCATTACAGGATTTATATAATGATGAAATATGTATCATTCACTCTGATAAAACGCAAAACTACCGAATGAGGTCTGTTAAACAGTTTGATGAAGGGATAAACAGGATTTTAGTGACCACCGACGTGATGGCACGTGGTCTAGATTTAAACGAAATTACGCATGTTATAAATTTTGACACCCCTCGTTTTCCGGAAAATTACATGCATCGTATTGGCCGGACAGGTCGTGCAGAAAAGAAAGGCGAAGCCCTATTGTTCTATTCCGAGAAAGAAACTGACTATAAAAAGGCCATTGAGGCACTTATGAAAATGGAAATTAACAACCTTCCATTTCCCGGGGAAGTAGAAGTATCTAAAAAGCTTACTCCCGAAGAAGAACCCAAAGTTAGTGAACCAAATAATCCGCATAAAAGAACTAATGAGAATGAAAGAGGTGCAAGTTTTCACGAAAAGTCAGAAAAAAATAAGAAAACAAATGAAGGAGGGTCTTATAGGCGCATAATTAAAGCCAAATATAAAAAACCCAAGACCAGGGGTGACAAGAATTACAATAAAAGAAAATAACTTTCAAGTAATTCTACCTCATGATCAGAAACATCCAATTAAGGATCCCATTAAAGGAAGAAGGCCGGGAAGGCATTCTTAAGCGAAAAGCTGCCAGGTACCTGGGTATTCCCGAAGATGATGTTGCTTTAAAGGTTCTCCGGAAGTCCATAGATGCGAGAAAGCCATCCATTTATTTCAATTACAAGCTTGCCGTTTACATAAATGAAAGAATTCCCGAGACTTTGAAATACTCCTTTGATTACAAGGATGTTTCTAAAGCCAAACCCGTTCATATCATCGGTTTTGGTCCGGCGGGGATGTGGGCCGCATTGCGTTGTTTAGAGCTGGGCTTCAAACCAATTGTCCTGGAGCGTGGCAAAAACGTGCAAAATCGTCGAAGAGACATAAAAGCCATTAACCAGGACCATGTAGTAAACGAGGACAGCAATTACTGTTTTGGGGAAGGCGGGGCAGGTACATATTCCGATGGAAAATTATATACCCGGAGCCTAAAACGAGGTGATGTAAGGCGCATATTTGAAAGCCTGGTACACCATGGTGCAAAGGAGCAAATACTTATTGACGCGCATCCACATATCGGCACAAATAAACTACCGAAAATCGTCCGGAACATTCGGGAAACCATCCTGAAATACGGCGGCGAAGTACATTTTAACACTAAAGTAATTGATTTGATAATAGAACGTAATCAATTAAAAACCATTGTTTTACAAAATGACACTGAAATGCAAGTGTCACGGGTTATTTTGGCTACCGGTCATTCTGCACGAGACATTTTTTACCTGCTTCAAAAAAAGAACATCACCCTTAAAGCAAAGTCTTTTGCCATGGGCGTTCGTGTAGAACACCCTCAACAAATTATCGATTCCATTCAATACCATTGCAAAGGGAAGCGTAATGAATTGCTTCCGGCAGCCGCCTATAGCCTTGTGCAACAAGTGAACAATCGAGGAGTGTATTCATTTTGTATGTGCCCGGGTGGTTTTATTGTTCCGGCGGCAACATCACCGGGAGAAGTAGTAGTCAATGGAATGTCGCCTTCAAAAAGGAACAACCTTTTTGCAAATTCAGGCATTGTTGTTGAAATAAATGTGGAGGAAGATATTCCCAAATACCAAAAATACGGTGTCTTAAAAGGATTGGAATACCAGAAAGATTTAGAACGTTTGGCCTTTACTGCCGGGGGGAGAACCCAAACTGCTCCTGCGCAGCGTTTAACTGATTTTGTAGAAGGGAAATTCTCTGCAGATTTAAACCCATCATCGTACCAACCTGGCCTCAAGACCGCACCTTTGCATTCGCTGCTTCCCAAGTTAATAGGAAGCCGTTTAAGAACCGGATTTGCGGGGTTTGGAAAGAAAATGAAAGGCTATTACACCTCAGAAGCTAATGTAGTAGGGGTAGAATCCAGAACTTCGTCTCCTGTAAACATACCCAGAAACCAGCATTTAGAGCATCCGGAAATCAAAGGTTTGTTCCCATGCGGAGAAGGTGGTGGTTATGCGGGTGGTATCGTATCCGCCGCCATGGATGGTGAGCGTTGTGCAGAGGCAGCTGTTGCTGGGTTATAATGCCTTTTTTCTTCTCCCGATAGTTATCGGGATCTACATAAACCGTTCCCAAGCTAAATAAGCGTACCTTTGCGCCTTATTAAAAAAAATGACATTTAAAGAACTCGGCCTGGCCGAACCCATACTAAAAGCACTTCAAGCAGAGGGCTACGAAAAGCCCACCCCAATACAGATACAGGCGATTCCCATTCTACTAAAAGGCAAAGACCTTTTGGGTGTTGCACAAACCGGAACGGGTAAAACGGCAGCATTCGGAGTCCCCATACTTCAACATTTGTATAATTCGCAAAACGGACAGCAAGGAAAACGACGGCTAAAAGCTCTGATTGTAACGCCAACGCGTGAACTGGCAATACAAATTGGCGAAAGTTTAACGGCTTATGGAAAATTCACAGGATTGCGAAACACCGTGATCTTTGGTGGTGTTAAACAGGGAAAGCAAGTAAATGCACTAAGAAATGGCGTTGATATCCTGATTGCTACGCCGGGGCGATTGCTCGATTTGATGAACCAGGGTTTTATTTCTTTTCGGAATTTGGAATTTGTAGTACTTGATGAGGCAGACCATATGTTGGATATGGGATTTATACATGACATTAAGAAGATAATCGCCAAACTACCCCCAAAACGGCAATCCCTTTTCTTTTCGGCAACTATGCCAAAAGATATCGTAGCGCTTTCCAGAAAAATGCTGGGCGAATATGAGCGGGTGACCGTTAGCCCAGAACAGGCTACCGCTGAGAAAGTGGAACAGGGTGTCTATTTCGTAAGCAAGGGCAACAAGCCAAAATTATTGACACATCTTTTACAAGGGAGACCGGATGATTCGGTTTTAGTGTTTTCCAGAACAAAACATGGTGCTGATAAGATCGTCAAAAAATTAAACCAGGCAGATATAAGGTCCGCGGCCATTCACGGTAATAAATCACAACCCGCCAGACAGAAAGCCTTAGGAAACTTTAAGGATGGAAGACTAAAAGTATTGGTGGCAACGGATATCGCTGCCAGGGGCATTGATGTGGAGGAACTTTCACTTGTTATCAATTATGACCTGCCCAACGTTTCGGAAACCTATGTACACCGTATTGGGCGAACAGGACGTGCTAGTGCCAGCGGGTTCGCATTCTCTTTTTGCAATCAGGAAGAACGGCCTTTGCTGCGGGATATTGAAAAACTCATCAAACAGGAAGTTCCCCGTATGCCTGAACATCCATTTATGGATGACGAAGACGAAGCTGGGACCAGGAAGGAACAAAGACCAAAGCAAGCGCACAATTCTAATCGCAATAGAAACCGGAACCAAAATCGCAACAGAAATTCAAATTCAAACAGGAACGGAAACCAAAATAGGAACCGAACGCGAAATAGATAAAAGTAGACTGTTACTGATTGATTGTCATGCAATTTTATGAAAGGACTTTTTTGTCCTCCAAAGCATAAATAGTCCGAAAGCGAGGAGGGAAGCAAGATGCAGGTTTTCCGGAAGTACATCAAAGCTGGTTGTTTGGAATGGCTATTAATTACTTTATTAAGTATCTTAGTATTTACTATGACAAGAGATTTCCTGGAAATAAGCGACTTCGTAGTACTTTTAGAATATGCCGATTCTAAAGAGAAAACTATTGATAAATGCGGATTTGATGAAGATGTTATAGCCTTTGCTTTTTATGGTTCGGGGAATGTAGATTTAAAAGTAGAATACGCCGATAAACAGGATAAATATAACAATACCAAAGGGCTGGCCATGTCCTTTTTTGCCAATAAGAATGTCAAATTTATACATGCTGTTTCCGAGAATAAAAAGCTTTCTTGTGTAGTCATCCTTTATAGTCTTAAGAATTTAAAAGAACTACCGGATAGTGAACGCGAAGTCTATTCGCAGTATGTTAATGAGCTTATAAACCCAAATAGTGATTACGTAGAGGGCCCCACTTTTTTTATGGATCATAACATGCAAAATGCGGTCGATAAAATTTTTGTAAACACTTACGAGGGCCCGGCCAGGTCCTTATTTCTAAGGAGCCAGGTTACAGAATTATTAGCACATTTTTTTGCCAAAGTTTCAGGTTCAGCCAAAGATAAAACCAGTACAATAAAGGATGCTGACAGGAAAAAGTTATATGAAGCCAAAGAAATACTTACTAAAAATATGGAGACCCCACCATCTATAGCTGAACTTTCGAGACTCATAGGCCTAAACGATTTTAAACTCAAAAAGAGTTTCAAGGAATTGTTTGGTTTTCCTGTTTACAAATACCTGCAAAATGAACGTCTTATAAAAGCCCATGAGCTTTTGAGCTCCAAAGAGGTTTCCATACAAGAAGCAGCCTGGTCTGTAGGCTATGAAAGCCTGAGTTCATTTTCGAATGCATTTATTAAAAAATTTGGCTTTCGCCCAAGTGAGGTGAAGTCATAATCCTTTTCGAACAAATTTCAATCCTTTTCAAACAAATAAGTCATAGCGCTTAGTAGCAAATTTGCATTGTAATCTTAAAACAATGCGATAATGACTTCATTAAATTTTGATACACAAACTATAGTATTACTACTGGCTACCCTTTTGACCGGGCTTACAGCAGGTCTTTGCTTTACATGGAACAATGCGGTTACGCCAGGCATTGGGCAACTGGTTGATATGGGTTATTTACGTTCTTTTCAGGAGATGAACAGGGCCATTATTAACCCAATATTTCTAATCGTATTCTTTGGCCCGCTCTTTTTGCATATAGCCAATATCTTTTTATTCAGGAGCTCGTCAAGCACTATTATATGGATGGTTGTTGCATCAGCCGCCCTGTATATTATCGGGTTAGTGGCAGTCACTCTATTCGGAAATGTACCCTTGAACGAACTATTGGATAAAACAGATTTAATGCAGGCCAGTACCGAAGAATTAGAACTGTTACGAGCTAAGTTCGAAGTAAAATGGAACAGGTTGCACCTTATCCGCACCATTAGTACAATTCTATCATTCTTATTACTGCTTATTATCTGTCTTAGCAGGACAAATACCATAAATACATAATTTATACATCTTAAAAAGAAACATCATGAGGAAAAAACAAAACATTTTAGTATTAGGAGGGAAAGGAAAAACAGGCCGTCGCGTAGCAAGCCGCTTGGTTGAAAAAGGGCAGACGGTTCGCATCGGGTCGCGCAGTGAAGAACCTTCTTTTGATTGGGAGAATCCAAATACATGGGAAGCTGCTTTGAACGGGATGGAAAGTGTATATATCGCATTCCAGCCAGATTTAGCCGTTCCGGGAGCAAAAGAAGCCATTAAAGGATTTACAAGCCAGGCTGTGAAGTCCGGTGTTCGGAAAGTAGTACTACTTTCAGGGAAAGGCGAGCAAGAAGCAGAGGAATGTGAGCGAATTGTCTTGAATTCGGGGTTGGACTGGACCATTGTGAGAGCGAGCTGGTTTAATCAGAATTTCAGTGAAAGTTTCTTCCTGGATCCAATTGTTGCCGGCCATGTTGCTTTACCAAAGAATGAAGTTCAGGTACCTTATGTAGATGCCAATGATATAGCCGATGTGGTGGTTGCCGCCTTACTGGATGATAAGCACAATAACGAAATATATGAGTTAACCGGCCCACGCATGCTTACTTTTTCAGATGTGGTCAGTGAAATATCTGCGGCAACAGGCAGGGAAATTCAATTCACGCCTATAAGCATGGAAGAATATAATGACATGTTGAAGGAATTTAATTTGCCTGATGGCTATCTATGGTTAATCAATTATTTATTTGAAGAAGTTTTGGTAGAAAGTAATTCAATTGTCACCAATGACATAGAAAAAGTGTTGGGCCGGAAACCCGTAGATTTTACTACGTATGCAGCTGAAGTTGCAAGATCTCGTGTGTGGGATGGAGTAGGGATGGAGCGGAACTAAAAATATGCTTAACCAATCCATGTTGGATCATCCATTATATAAACCTTATAACATAAACACAATGAAAATTAAAAGAGCAATAATTTCAGCAGCAATCGTATGGGCCATAGGCGTTACGGCATATATCTTATCTTATTTTGTAGAAATTCTGGAAAATCCGGAATTGCAAGCAAATATTGTACTCACTTTGGCTTTGATACCGGCAGTAATCCTTGGAGCAAAATATTACTATAAAAACGGAGCAGAGACTCATGGTTTTAAATTAGGGGTTTTTATGTTTTTGGTAACTATTTGTTTTGATGCCTTAATAACTGTTCCATTATTTATTATCCCGGCCGGTGGAAGTCATCTTTCCTTTTTTGGAGACGCCTGGTTTTGGTTTATTGGACTTGAGTATATAGTGGTAGTAGGGATTTATGCAACAGTTGGGATAAAAATCCTGGATGAGAGCGTCAGTTAGAAATTCTTATGTAACATTTTATTGAAATAGTTGTCTTATTAGGAACATAGTACACTTTTTAAGTTTAACATCTAACTAATTCTTATATGAACAAATTGTTTTTATTCGCCGCCTTACTAATGCTTTGGCAGGTACCGGCGCAGCAAAAGTTTACAAGCGCACAATGGCAGGATGACTTGCGTTTCCTTCAGGAAACTGTTCATAAGGATTATCCTTTCCTTTTTAAAAAGGTCACCGCTGCTGCTTTTGATGAGGCCGTTGAAGAATTTTATAAGGGTATTCCCCAAATGCAGGATCATGAGGTACTCGTAGGTTTTGGCAGAATCATAGGAATGTTTAAATACGGACATACCAGAGTTGGCTTCCACGAAAGCCCGGTAGCTTATCATAAATTACCTATTAACCTATACCAGTTCCCAGACGGACTCTATATTACAGGGGCCCATAAAGATTATGCGTCTGTGGTTGGTGCTAAAATAACGGCCATAGAAGGTATGCCTACCAAAGAAGCTCTAAAGGCAATTTACCCGGTAGTTCCCGTAGAAAATAAACAATTCTTTAAAGCCTATGCAGTCTTCTATATGGTAATACCTGAAGTGCTGCATGCGCAGGGAATCACCAAAACCTTAAAACAGAATATCAACCTAAGCCTTGAAAAAGAAGGCAAGTCTTTTAACTCCGTTGTCAATGCCCGTAGCAATCTTGATATCCCTGTCCAATATGGCGAACTTAAGCCGGAAAGTGATTGGGTAGGAGTGAGGGATCAATCCCAAAATCCGCTTTATCTGAAGAATCTGGATAAGATCTATTACTATGAATACCTGCCCGAACAAAAGGCGGTTTATGTGCGGCATAGTCAGATCCAGGACGATCCAACTGAGAATATCCCCTCATTTTACAAACGCCTGTTTGAATTTATTGACAATAATGAGGTAGAGAAATTAGTGCTGGATGTACGACTTAATGGTGGTGGCAATAACTATAAGAATAAACCTATAGTTACTGGTATTATTGAGCATTCAAAGATCAATCAGACCGGGAAATTTTTCGTTATCATAGGGCGTCGCACATTTTCGGCCTGTCAGAATTTAGTGAACGAACTTGATAATTATACCAATGCCATCTTTGTAGGAGAACCTACCGGTGAGAATATTAATTTCTATGGCGACAATCGTCGTGTAGAATTGCCTAATTCCAAGCTGCCTGTTTACCTTTCCTTTGCCTGGTGGCAGGATAAGCCCCAATGGGAAAATGCAGATTACACCGTACCTCATTTAGCGGTAGAATCCACATTTGAAGATTATAGTAACAACAATGACCCGGTACTGGAAACTGCCCTTAATTTTTCATCTGATAATTTTATCATAGATCCTATGGGTTACTTAACCCAGCTGTTTATGGATGAAAAATATGAATTTTTGGCTACAGAAGCCCAGCGCATGGTGCAGGATCCTGCTTATAAGTTTTTTGATTTTGAGGCTGAATTTAATAAAGCAGGTTATCAATTACTGAGTTCCGGACAATTTGAGGGAGCCCTGTATGTCTTTGAAATGAACACCAAACTTTTCCCCGATTCACCCAATACCTGGGACAGCCTGGCTGAGGGTTACTGGAAGTCCGGAGATCTTGTCAAGGCTAAAGAATTTTACAATAAGGCCATACAACTAGATCCTGAGGGTGCAACTGCCAAGAACTCAAAAGCCATGTTAAAGAAGATGGAAGCAGAACAGTAGAAGTATGTAATTTCTTAATTGTACGTAAATTGCTTCAGCTTACAACTCAATCCAATACCCTATTTTAATACCTGGCTGAAGTGCTACAATTGATACAAAAAATACCGGAAGGCTATTGTGAAGGCATCTACAAGGCAAAAAAATATGGTATTACCAAGGAAACTTTCAATGATGGCAAGTCCTATAAAATTTATGGCAAGGAATTAAAGGGCAATGATTTTATAAGTTTGAATTATTACATTACTAAACACAATGAGCTCTTAAAGCCCTGCGAAATGCCCGAACAAAAAGTGATTCATTTTTTGGAGCACATTCAAATTTTATAAAAAACATATGCAGTCAGGACTGGTGGCTACTACTCAGGGCCGGTCACAATATAAAAAACTGCATCAGGGATAAAGGAAAGAATTGGATTTAAGCACTTAGGTATCTTTTCTGTCATGAACAACCTGGAAAAGCATTAGGGATACCAAAGAATTAAAGATGAGAAAAAGGTTAAAAGGGATGGGATTGGGTTATACCCTGGATGTGAAGTACTAACACCCATTAAGAAAGAATCCTCAGCATTCAATTCCGAGAACGCAGATTTACCCAGAGTGAACAAATCAAAGCTAAAATCGCCAGGCCCAGGGTTAGAAAGTTTACCAGTTCGGTTCCAGGCATCCAACCCGTTATTTTTTCTACCAGGAAGGCAATATAGCTGGAGGGCAAATCTTTTTCCCCTAGTTGCCTGAGAATGGAATAATGCCAATCCGTTAAGAAACAATAACCCCAGCCTTTCCAGAATCCCAGAAGAACCCAGGATCCAAAGGTTAGCAACAAAGAAACCAGGTTAAGTCTTCGTGTTTTTGGGAACAACCAGCCAAACAGGTTAAATAAGATCAGTACCGTATGAAACAGGTAAAAAAAGTAATTAGCTATTTGCAGAACGTCTTCTCTCATAGCGATGCGCTTGTGCTTTAGCTAAAAGATAGGGAATTATTTTTTTGATGAATGCTAAATGTGAAGCACTCGCAGTTTAGTGAAGGATCTTTTTAAGCAATAGTTTGCTTTTATTT
>Ga0316201_10003003_pt1 | contig 12269 bp, 8 predicted proteins | sample CS6wburrow_MG_FD_204516 | JGI IMG/M metagenome (GOLD analysis project Ga0316201, IMG submission 204516) | Coastal sediment microbial communities from Delaware Bay, Delaware, United States - CS-6 worm burrow | ecosystem: Environmental > Aquatic > Marine > Coastal > Sediment | place: USA: Delaware... | reverse complement strand
CAGGTACTCTGCCACCCTTCACGGCATAGCTCAGATCATCGGCAACACCTATCACCCGGGTCTGTGGAATCATCTCCAGCAACAATGCCTCGATTTCGTCGGCGGACATGCCCGCAATGGCCGCTTCGGCCGCCACCATGGCCAGCAGGCCTTCGCCCGCCGTCGCGCTCAGGCTATCCACAACACGGATGTCGCCGGCTTCCTTGCGGCCCGCGGCCTGCCTGGCGGCGGCGGTCGTTCCGCTGAGTTGCTCGGAAAGGCCAACCGAGATTACCGAGTAGCCGTGCGATGTCAGCAGTGAATAGACCCGGGAGAAGTCCTGTGCCGGCGGTTGCGAGGTCAACGGCGCTTCTTCCGACTCGCTCAGTAGCTGATAAAACTCCTCGGAAGTGAGCGAAACGCCATCCAGGTACTCACGGTCGCCGAAACTCAACCGCACCGGCACCACGTGTATGCCCAGCCGCTCGATTTCATCCGGTGGGATATCTCCGCCGGAATCGACAACGATGGCCACTTCGCCGGCATGATCCAGCAAACTGTGCTGGCGCTCCATGTCGTCGGCTTTCTGTTGCTTGATTTGGCCGAATTCCTCGCACAACAGGAAAACCTCGGCGGGATTATTGACATGGATATGCACGCGCACCCGCTTGCGGCCACCGGCGACCACCAGGGAACTGGCGTCCAGTTGCTCCATGCTGGCCATCACCGCCTCGCGGTCGATGGACTCGCCTTCCACCACGCACTCGGTGCAATAGCGGTGTTCGCCTACGTCGAATTCCTCTATGGAACCGGTCAGGTCGGCCTGCAGATCCACCACCGCCGAATCGACGGCTCCGCTTTCGATAAAAGTCCAGATACCATCCAACAGGTCCACAAATCCCTGCCCGCCGGCATCAACGACCCCGGCCTGCTTCAATACCGGCAACTGGTTGGGCGTGTTTTCCAGCGACTCGCGCGCACGGTCCAGCCCCAGCTGCATCAATGCCCTGATATCCTGCACACCTTCCGCTGCACGCTTTGATAACTCTTTCGAAAAGTCTTCCATCACGGTCGGCAGGGTTCCGGCAACCGGCTTCGACATGGCTGTCCAGGCGGCCTCGGCCCCTGATACGGCGGCGGCGGCAAAGCCTTCGGCTGTCAACAGGCGTCTACCCGACACGGCCTCGCGGAAACCGTGAAAGTACTGCGCCATGATCGCACCGGAATTTCCACGAGCGCCGTCCAGCGCTGCTTCGGCGACATGATCCATCAATTCATCAACCCGGCTGTCCGGCGACGTGGCAGTCGCTTCCAGGATCGTCTTGAAGGTGAACGCCATGTTGGTGCCGGTATCGCCGTCAGGGACCGGAAAAACGTTGATCCGGTTCAGATACTCCCTGCGCTGAAACACGTGGCCGATTCCTGCTGACAGTGCGCGCAGCAATCGGGGAGCATCGAGATAGGCAATGGCAAGTGTCGTTCTGTTCATGTACATCAATTATATGGTCAATTTACCCAGCGATTAGCGAAATTCGCACTTCAACAGTCGAAATTATGACGAATGGCCCATGTTTTCATGGCATGAAATCTGCATATTATTTTATGTGCGATGTCGGGAGATTGAAATGTCTGCGGAAAATGTCATTAACGAAATTCGAGAGTCACTGAACGGCCGGCCGGGCCAGCCCATCGTGTTGGGTGTGTGCAGGGCGCTGGCCGACAAGGCCGGAAAGGAACCCTGGTTGTTCCGTGCAGCTGCCATCGTGCTGGCCCTGTTCTGGACACTTCCTGCCGTGGCAGCCTATATCATCCTCGGCTTTGCGCTGAACGAGACCGAAAGCCGCACCCGCAGATTTTTCTCCGGCCTGGCAGTGATCATCAGGGAGAGCGTCGAAAAGTTCGCCGATTCCCTGCGCGACCTTTGCGGTTCAGGCTGCAAACGCTCAGACAATCGCGGTTACTGACCTTCCGCAAACCGCCGCAACTGCTCCGGGTTAAACGGGTAAAACAGTTCCGATCGGCTGGCCGGATGCTGAACCACAGGCACCCGCAGGCCATACATCTCGAGCAATGACGGATCACTGTCGATGTCAATGGGCCGCCAGCCCAGGCCGGCCTCTTCCATCATCTGCATAACCTGCCCGCACAGGTGACATCCCTCCCGGGTGTAAAGAATCAGCAACGGTTCATTTTCCATTTGTGCATTCTCGCAGGTTAAACTTCGGCAATCGAGATCTGTAAAGGCAAACACCACTGAGTCATGGCTGTAAGCGTATTTGACCTGTTCAAAATTGGCATCGGGCCGTCGAGTTCACATACGGTGGGTCCGATGAAAGCCGCCTGCACCTTCGCCCGGCGCCTGGAACAACAACAATTACTGGAAAAAACCTCCCGGGTCGAGATCAGCCTGCACGGTTCGCTGGCGCATACCGGCCGCGGCCACGGCACGGATAAGGCCGTCATGCTGGGTCTGCAGGGTGAATTGCCGGACAGTATCGACCCCGACCACATCGAACCGGAGTTTGAGCGGATCAGGTCCAGTAGTGAAATCCGCTTGCTGGGTCGATTCCCAATCCGTTTCACGGAGAAATCTGACCTGAAATTCAACAAGCGCAAGCAGTTGCCCTACCACAGCAACGGCATGCGGTTCGAGGCACTGGATGGTAAAAACCAGGTGCTGGAGAGTCGCGAGTACTACTCGGTGGGCGGCGGCTTCGTGATCAACCAGGACGAGGCTGCGCAGGACCGGATTGTCAAGGACAGCACCGTGCTGCCCTACTCCTTCAACACAGGTGACGAATTGCTGGAGCAGTGCAGCAGGAACGATATGCGGATTGCGCAGATCATGCTGGCGAATGAGCAGTGCTGGCGGCCCAGGGCAGAGATCCGAGACGGCCTTCTGACCATTCACGGCGCAATGAAGAGCTGCATGCGGCGTGGCTACCACCAGGAAGGCGTATTACCGGGTGGATTGAAGGTTGTTCGCCGCGCACCGCGCCTGTACCGCGAGCTGAGCGGAAAAGGCGCCGAGGTCGATCCGCTGGCCGCGCTGGACTGGGTCAACCTGTTTGCACTGGCCGTCAACGAGGAAAATGCCGCCGGCGGGCGCGTCGTCACCGCACCAACCAATGGTGCTGCCGGTATTATCCCGGCCGTGATCCAGTACTACTGCGATTTTGTGCCCGGCGCTGACCAGGACGGCGTGATCGAGTTCATGCTGACCGCGGGCGCCATCGGAATTCTCTACATGCAGAACGCTTCGATCTCGGGCGCCGAGGTCGGCTGCCAGGGTGAAGTGGGGGTTGCCTGCTCGATGGCTGCCGGTGGTCTCACGGCTGCCATGGGCGGAAACATGTCACAGGTCGAAAACGCTGCTGAAATTGCCATGGAGCACAACCTGGGCCTGACCTGCGACCCGGTCGGCGGCCTGGTGCAGATTCCCTGCATCGAACGTAACGCGATGGCCGCAGTCAAAGCCATCAACGCTCAGAGAATGGCGGTTCGAGGCGATGGCATGCATCATGTATCTCTGGACAAGGTGATAAAAACGATGCGGGAAACCGGCGCAGACATGAAAGCCCACTACAAGGAAACTTCTCGTGGCGGCCTGGCGGTGAACCTGATCGAGTGCTGAACTAATGAAACTGAAACTGCTGAACATGGATGTTTCCCGCTGCCTCCTGCTGGCGGGGCTGATACTGCTGCCTGTGATGGGTGGCGCCGACAATATATATAAGTACCAGGATGAAAACGGAATCTGGCATTTCACTGACCGCGCGCCGGATGAAGGCATCGAGTTTGAAACGGTGTTCATGGAACGCGAACCGGAGCCGCGCATTCACATGCGCCAGGAAGGAACCAAGCAGAGCCCGGTTTACCTGTTGTTCAACGACTACTACGGGCCGGTGGAAATCGAAGTCAAGCTGACTGACGCCGTCAACGTGATGTCCGAGCCCCAGTTGCCGGCGCGATTCGTGGTGCCCGGCCAGAAGGAACAGGTCCTGGTCGGCCTCGGGCCACTGGATCCAGGCCGTGGATACCAGTACCGGATCTCGATGTCCTCGATACCCGGTCCACCCAACAGCCAACCGGTCATCGACATGGTGTTGTTGCCTCCCTTCGAGGCGGATGCCGAATACTTCATTGGCCAGGGCTTCAAGGGTGAAAGCACGCACCTCACACCGGACAGTGAATTCGCCCTGGATATCAGCATGCCGGTGGGCAGTGCGGTGCATGCCGCGAGAGACGGCATCGTCATGGACGTCGAAGAAGATTTCAACCGCGGCGGAACTGACCGCGACAAGTTCGTCGACAAGGCCAACCATGTGCGGATTCTGCACGACGACGGAACCATGGCGCTATACGCGCACCTGGATCTCGCCAGCGTCAACGTGAGGCGCGGCGCACGTGTCCGGGCCGGCCAGAAAATTGCGCGGTCCGGAAATACCGGCTTCAGTTCAGGCCCTCACCTGCACTTCGCAGTCCAGCAGAATATCGGCATGCAGTTGATCTCAGTGCCGTTTCAGTTCAAGGCTAGCGACGGCACCATTTTCATGCCGGAGGAGCGGACCGTACTTAAAGGCTCGAGCAGCAGGCTGTAATTTCCGGAGTGTTGATTGCATCCTTATTCCATCGCGGGCTTCTGCTAAAATGGCGCGCCTCTCTGTAACGGCTTGCACATGTCTGAACTCAGCAATGAAATCGCCAGGCGACGGACTTTCGCGATTATTTCGCATCCCGATGCCGGCAAGACCACTCTGACTGAAAAGCTGTTGCTGTTCGGCGGCGCCATCCAGATGGCGGGGACCGTCAAGGCCAAGAAAGCGGCGCGTCACGCCACCTCCGACTGGATGAAGCTGGAAAAAGAAAGAGGGATTTCGGTCACTTCATCGGTCATGCAGTTCAAATATCAGGATCGCGTTGTCAACCTGCTGGACACGCCCGGCCACGCCGATTTTTCCGAAGACACGTACCGCACACTGACCGCGGTTGATTCTGCGCTGATGGTGATCGACTGCGCCAAGGGTGTTGAAGAACGCACCATCCGGCTGATGGAAGTCTGTCGCTTGCGGCAAACACCGATTTTCACGTTCATCAACAAGCTCGACCGCGAGGGCCGCGACCCGGTGGAATTGCTCGACGAAGTGGAGTCGGTTCTCGGTATCCAGTGCGCCCCGATTACCTGGCCGATCGGCATGGGCAAGCGCCTGAAGGGCGTCTATCACCTGCTGGACGACAAGATTCTGCTGTACGAGTCCGGCAAGAACTACGTCACGCAGGAAGCGGAAATCATCGATGGTATCAATAATCCCGAACTGGACGAACGCCTGGGCCCGGATGCTGCCGACCTGCGTGACGAGATCGAACTGGTACAGGGCGCCAGCCATGAATTTGACCCGGAAGCCTATCTCGCCGGGGAACAGACCCCCGTATTTTTCGGCTCGGCCATCAATAATTTCGGCGTCACCCCGTTGCTGGATGCATTTGTCACCCACGCACCGGCACCGGCTTCCCGCGAGACGGTCGGCCGCCGGGTGGAAGCCGACGAACCGAAACTGACTGGTTTCATTTTCAAGATCCAGGCAAACATGGACCCGGCGCATCGCGACCGGGTGGCGTTCATGCGCATCTGTTCAGGCAGTTTCCACAGCGGCATGAAAATGCACCACGTACGGCTTGGAAAATCTGTGAAGGCGGCTAATGCGCTGACCTTCATGGCCCAGGACCGCGAACACGTGGAGAGCGCATGGCCGGGTGATATTGTTGGTCTGCACAATCATGGAACGATCAGCATCGGGGATACCTTCACCGAGGGTGAATCCCTGCAATTCACCGGCATTCCACATTTTGCGCCCGAACTGTTCCGCCGCGCACAATTGCGCGACCCGCTGAAACTGAAAGCCCTGCAAAAAGGCCTGGCCCAGTTGTCGGAAGAAGGCGCCACGCAGTTCTTCAAGCCACTGCTCGGTAATGAACTGATCCTGGGCGCCGTGGGCATACTGCAGTTCGATGTCGTCGCTTATCGCCTGAAAAATGAATATGGCGTGGAGGCGAGTTTCGAAAACGTCAACGTGCAAACGGCCCGCTGGGTCAGTTGTGATGACGACAAGGTATTGTCCGACTTCAGCCGCCAATTGCAGATCAACCTGGCCGAGGACGGTGCCGGGCAACTGGTTTACCTGGCTCCCACCCGGATCAACCTGCAACTGACCGAGGAACGCTGGCCGGATATCTGCTTCGCCGCGACCCGCGAAACCACCTTGTTCGCCGAGTGAGACAGTGACACTTAACGCGGCAAGCCTCGCCAGCATTTTCCCGGACCGGGGACGCCGCAGCAAAATCTGGGCTATTGCCCTTCCCATCATGGGCGGCATGATGTCGCAGAACGTTCTGAACCTGGTCGATATCGGCATGGTCGGGCGCCTCGGCGACAGCGCGCTGGCCGCCACCGGTATCGGCAGTTTCAGTAATTACCTGGCCATCGCCTTCATCATCGGACTATCCGCCGGCGTGCAGGCGCTGGCAGCCCGCCGGCTGGGTGAAGGCCGCAACTCGGAAACCGCCATTCCGCTCAATGGTGGTTTGCTGCTGGCGCTGATGCTCGGCGTACCGCTCTGCATCATCATGGTGTTGTCCACGCCTTTCGCATTCAATTACCTGACCGATGATCCGGCGGTTCGTGAGCTCGGCGTGCCTTATCTCCAGGTTCGGATCATGAGCATGATTGCGGTCGGCATGAACTTCTCATTTCGCGGCTACTGGAGCGCGATCCACATGACCAGCATCTACCTTCGCACCCTGCTGATCATGCACGCCATCAACATTTTCCTGAACTGGGTGCTGATTTTCGGCAACCTGGGTGCACCCGAACTGGGGGTCTTTGGCGCTGGCCTGGCCACTACCATATCCCTGTATATCGGCACCGGGCTGTATTTTTTTTACGCATTGCGTCATGCCAGTGACAAAGGCTTCCTGCATGGCATTCCTTCTCGCAAAACGCTTTGGCAGCAGTTCAAATTGTCACTGCCCTCCAGCCTCCAGCAGGTGTTTTTCTCGGCTGGCCTGGTCACGCTGGTGTGGATTGTCGGACAGATCGGCACGCAGGAAGTCGCGGCGATCAACATCCTGATGACTTTCCACATCACGGCGATGCTGCCCGCGTTTGGAATAGCGCTGGCCGCGACCACGATGGTCGGCAATGCGCTGGGCAGGGGCGATGTTGATGACGCCGCGGCCTGGGGCTGGAACTGCGCTGCACTGACTTTTATTTACGGCGTAATACTCAGCCTGTTCCTGATCCCGCTGGCCGACCCGGTCCTGTCGGTCTTCCTGACCAATCCCGAGACGCGGCAACTGGCTTATTTGCCGCTGGTGCTGTGGGCTCTGATGATCAGCTTCGATACCGCCGGCATGGTATTGATGAACGCGCTGATCGGCGCCGGCGACACGCGCCGCAGCATGTGGATCAGCCTGATCTGGCAATGGGCTTTCTTTCTGCCGCTGGCTTATCTTGCTGGCCCGGTGCTGGGTTTTGGCCTGCTGGGCGTGTGGGTCATCAACGGATTTTACCGTGTGGGCCAGGCCATCAACTGTGGAACGCAGTGGGGCGGGCGCAAATGGGCACACATTAAAATTTAAGTGTTTTCGGCCGGTTCACTGGGTTTAAGGCTAAGTTCTTTTCATTGATCGAGCCCGGTAAAGTGGATACTCTGCCGGTCACAACGATAAAACTCTTGGGGAGTCTTGCATGGTCGGTACCATAGCCTTCGGGATATTCGGACTCGCCGTCCTGATCAGCGTCGCAATCGGTTTTTCTTCCAACCGCTCTGAAATCGACTGGAAACTGGTGCTGTCCGGCATCGGCCTGCAACTGCTGTTCGCCATCCTTGTCATCATCGTCCCGGGTGGCAGTGACTTTTTCGATGGACTCTCCGCCATATTCGTTCGTGTCATCAGTTTCGCGACGGACGGCGCCACGTTTATTTTCGGGTCACTCGCCGATCCCTCCAATTTGGGATTCATCTTTGCATTCCAGGTGTTGCCGACCATCATCTTTTTCGCCTCGCTGATGGGTGTGCTCTACCACATCGGCCTGATGCAGAAAGTCGTGGCCGGCATGGCATGGGTGATGTTGAAGGTCATGCGCATCAGCGGCGCAGAATCCCTGTCAGTGGCGGCCAACGTGTTCGTCGGGCAAACCGAGGCGCCGCTGGTGGTTCGCCCCTACATTTCCAGGATGACTGAATCTGAATTATTCACGATGATGGTAGGCGGAATGGCGACGATTGCCGGTGGGGTGCTTGCAGCCTACATCACCATGCTCGGCGGTGCAGACGAAGCTGCAAGGATTTTTTACGCAAAGCACTTATTGTCCGCCAGCGTGATGGCCGCTCCGGCCACCATTGTAATCGCCAAGATCCTCAAGCCGGAAACTGAAGAGTCGCTGACGCGGGGCGAGGTGAAACTTCACGTCGAAAAAACTGCTACCAATGTCATCGAGGCCGCAGCGAATGGCGCGGCTGACGGCTGGAGGCTGGCCTTGAACGTCGGCTCCATGCTGCTCGCCTTCATCGCTCTTATCGCGCTGGTCAATTACCCGCTCAACTGGCTGGGGGCGACCACGGGCATCGAGGGCCTTATCGGACGCGAACTCAGCCTGGCGACCATTCTTGGTTTCATCCTCTCACCGATGGCCTGGGTGATCGGGGTGCCGTGGGCAGACGCGGTAACAGTAGGCGGCTTGATCGGTGAGAAAATCGTGGCCAACGAATTCGTGGCCTATGCGCACCTGACGGAAATCAAGGATACGATGAGCCCGAAGGCATTGCTGATATCCACGTACGCCTTGTGCGGTTTTGCCAACTTCTCATCAATCGCCATCCAGATTGGCGGCATCGGCGGAATCGCACCGGATAGAAAATCCGACCTTGCCCGGCTTGGTTTGCGTGCCGTCCTGGGCGGAACCCTTGCCACCATGATGACAGCAACGATTGCCGGTGTACTGACCTCCATCGCCTGATATGTCGGGCGTTTCTCAATTTCAGCTATTCCGTGAACGGCGTTTCATGCCGTTTTTCATGACCCAGGCGCTGGGAGCCTTCAACGACAATATCTTCAAGAACGCGCTTGCCGCCCTGCTGGTGTTCGAGGGAAGCCGACTGGCCGGGATGAACACCAATCAACTGGTTAATCTCAGCGCGCTGGTTTTTATCCTGCCTTTTTTCCTGTTTTCCGCGCTGTTCGGACAATTTGCCGACAAGTACGAAAAATCAGTCCAGATCCGCCGTGTGAAGCTGTTCGAGCTCGTGATCATGCTGCTGGCCACGCTCGGATTCTGGACAAACAACATCATGCTGCTGATGTTCGTGTTGTTTCTGCTGGGCTTGCAATCCACGATTTTCGGGCCAATCAAGTACGGCATCCTGCCGCAGATCCTGAGAACCGAAGAACTGGTCGGTGGCAATGCCCTGATCGAAATGGGCACTTTTGTCGCGATCCTGGGCGGCACCATCGCCGGTCCGCAACTGGCCGGCATCGAGGTCGGCTGGCCGTACTATGTCAGCGTGGCCGGCCTGGCTGTCGCCGCCGCCGGTTACCTGTTCAGCCTCAAAATCCCGCATTGCGCGCCGGCGGATCCGGACTTGAAGATCAACTGGAACATTTTCAGCGAGACGGTTCGCAACCTCAGTTTCATCAACACGAACCGGGTGGTGCTGAACAGCGTGCTGGGCATTTCCTGGTTCTGGTTTTTCGGCGCCACGTTCCTGGTGCAGATTCCAAGCTACAGCCAGAATGTGCTGGGCGGCGACAAGAACCTGATGTCGGCCTTGCTGGCCCTGTTCATCATCGGCATCAGCACCGGTTCGCTGTTGTGCGAACGCCTGTCAGGCAAACAGGTCGAGATCGGCCTGGTGCCATTTGGCGCCATCGGCCTGACCATTTTTGGGCTTGACCTGTATTTCGCTTCCCCGGCCTCGCCGACACCGGGGATAACAGCGACCGAGTTTCTGTCCAGCGGCCAGAACTGGCGCATCATCATCGACCTGCTGTTGATCGGTACTTTCGGCGGCTTCTACATCGTTCCACTCTACGCGTTGGTGCAGGCCAGGTCGGAGGCGGGGCACCGTTCCCGGGTCATTGCCGGACTCAATATACTGAACGCGCTTTTCATGGTGGTCGCAGCGATCATGGCCATGCTGATCCTGGGACCGGCCGGGCTCTCGATCCCGGAGCTGTTCCTGATTTCAGCCGTTCTCAATGCGGTTGTCGCGATCTATATCTTCACGCTGGTGCCTGAATTCCTGATGCGTTTCCTGGTCTGGATTCTGATCCATACCATTTACCGGGTACGCGTGAGCGGGATGGACAACATTCCGGACGAGGGCCCGGTTATCATCGCCAGCAACCACGTCAGCTACGTCGATCCACTGATCCTGGGCGGCATGATCAGGCGTCCTGTCAACTTCGTCATGTACTACCGGATTTACCAGCTTCCGGTGCTGAAATTTATCTTCAAAACCGGCAAGGCCATTCCGATTGCTTCGAAGAAAGAAAACCTCGAGATCCTGCAGGAAGCCTATCGCCAGATGCACCTGGTGCTGGAAGAAGGCGATGTGCTCGGTATTTTCCCCGAGGGAAGAATCACCTCTGACGGCGAAATAGCCGAGTTCAAACCCGGCATCGATAAAGTCATTGCCGAACAGCCCGTCCCGGTCGTTCCGGTAGCGCTGTGCAATCTGTGGGGTTCATTGTTCAGCCGCCGTCATCCCCTTCACAAGAGACGGCCCTACAAGTTCTGGTCCACCATCGAATTACGGATTGGCCAGGCGATTCCACCCGAAGAAGTCAGTGCTGCCCGGCTTGAAACAGAGGTCAAACGCCTGCGCGGGCAGGATCGCTGACGCCTGCCTGTCCCTCGCTGCTACAGGTTGTAGTAAAGGTTCATTTCGAAGGGGTGCGGCCGATTGCGGACGGCAATCACTTCCTTCATTTTTTCTTCGATCCAGCTGTCAATCAGTTCGCGGTTGAACACGCCGCCGGCCATCAGGTATTCGTGATCCTGCTGCAGGGCATCGAGCGCTTCTTCCAGCGAGGCCGGAACCGAGGTGAGGCCGGCTTGGCGCTCCTCGGGCCAGTCGAAAATATTGTCATCGTAGGGGCCGAACCCATGCTGATCGTCCGGCAGGATGTAATTCCTGATTCCGTCCAGGCCCGCCATCAACAGGGCGCTCATGGCCAGGTAGTAGTTGCAGGTTCCGTCGCCAGTGCGGAACTCGATTCTCTTGGCCTCCTCGCTGGTTGCGTATTTCGGAATGCGGATCGCTGCGCTGCGATTGGCCACCCCGAAGATCAGTTTGACCGGCGCTTCGAAGCCCGGTAACAGGCGTTTGTAGGAATTCGTGCTCGGGTTGGTGAATGCCGCCAGCGAGCGGCCGTGTTTCAGAATACCGCCGATGAAACACAGGGCCTGGTCGGACAGGTCTGCGTAACCGCCCTTGCGGTAAAAAACATTCTTGCCGCCCTTGCGCAACTGGATATGAAAATGCATGCCGTTGCCGGGCTCGTCGTAGAGTGGCTTGGGCATGAAAGTCGCGGTCAATCCATGCTTCAGGGCGCAGTTGTGGATGACGTCCTTAACATACATCATCTTGTCGGTGATCAGCTCGAACGGCAGCAATTCGGTTTCAATTTCCTGTTGCCCCGACAGGCCGACCTCGTGATGGTGATAACGCACGGGGCATCCGACACCCTCGATCAGGCGCACCATGTCTTCTCGCACGTGCGCATATTTATCGAAGGGCGTGTCGATGTGGTAACCCTTGCGGTGGGCGACCGCCGTACCGTCGGCATCGAGATAGCCGCCAGGCAGATCGTCCTTGTTCTCGGCTGATGTGAACTTGTAGCCGGCACTGTATTTGCCGTTGTTGATGACAGCCTCGTTGAACAGGTAAAACTCGAACTCCGGCACCCACAGCGAAGTATCGGCTATGCCACTGGCAACCATGAAGTCCTGCGCACGGTTTGCCACTGTTCGCGGATCCTTGTTCACGCCCTGACGGGTATCGGCATCGCAAATGAAACTCAGCATCCTCAGAGTTGGTTTTTCCAGGAACGGATCGAGAATGGCGGTTGAGGGGTCGGGCAGCAGCACCATGTCTCCAGCCTCGACCGATTTCATTCCGGGAATGCTCGAACCATCAAACGGAATGCCATGTTCCATGACATGATCCAGGCGCCGGGTCGGGAAACTGATGTGGTACCAGTTACCAATCAGGTCGGCATATTTAAGA
>Ga0316201_10003001_pt1 | contig 12274 bp, 11 predicted proteins | sample CS6wburrow_MG_FD_204516 | JGI IMG/M metagenome (GOLD analysis project Ga0316201, IMG submission 204516) | Coastal sediment microbial communities from Delaware Bay, Delaware, United States - CS-6 worm burrow | ecosystem: Environmental > Aquatic > Marine > Coastal > Sediment | place: USA... | reverse complement strand
TGGCGTCCTCGCAGGGCTTGGACAGCTTTTTGAGTTCCGCGACGATGGCCGCGCTTGCCTTGTCGACGCCGCGCTTCAGGTCCATCGGGTTCATGCCGGCGGCAACCGACTTCAGGCCTTCACGCAGGATTGCCTGTGCCAGGACGGTCGCCGTCGTGGTGCCGTCACCGGCCTCATCCGACGTCTGGGAGGCGACCTCCTTCACCATCTGTGCGCCCATGTTCTCGAACTTGTCTTCGAGCTCGATTTCCTTCGCGACCGAAACGCCGTCCTTCGTGACCGTCGGTGCACCGAAACTCTTGTCAAGTATCGCGTTACGGCCCTTCGGGCCGAGCGTTACCTTTACTGCGTTGGCGAGGACGTTCACGCCAGCGAACATCTTGTGCCGCGCGTCGTCGCCAAACCGTACTTCTTTAGCAGCCATGTGTGTTTCCTCTGATATCTACAGCGGCTCCTGCCGCCAGACTGAATAAGTTAGTGGATTAACGGGTTATCAGGACTCGATCACTGCCATGATGTCGTCTTCCTTCATCACGAGCAGCTCTTCGCCTTCGACTTTGACCTCGGTGCCCGCATACTTGCCGAACAGAACCTTGTCGCCAACCTTGACGTCCAGGGCCCGAGTGTCGCCGTTTTCGAGGATTTTGCCGTTACCGGCGGCAATGACTTCACCCTTGATCGGTTTTTCCGTTGCGGCGTCCGGAATGACGATGCCGCCTGGCGATGTGCGCTCTTCTTCCATGCGCTTAACGATAACCCGATCATGAAGCGGACGAATCTTCATGGTTTCATTCTCCTGTAATCTGTTGATTTATAACCGACTTTTCGCGGCTTCTACGGGACGAGCTGTTAGCACTCGGCCGTAAGGAGTGCTAATGATAGGGATGGCGATTCAAATTTCAAGCGCCGATCGGGGAAATCGCGCCGAAAAACGCGACGGCGGTCCATGACAACGGCCCCGCCCGCCGGTATCCTGCGTCGCGCCCGGCGTGAATTTCGAAACATTCCGAGCCCGCCAAGGGTCTACTTTGGAGCGACACCCGCTCCCGGCTACTGGATTATGACGACGACTTCGCTGATTGCCCGCCTGCTGCTCGCCACGACGCTGCTCGCGCCGACGCTGTGCCTCGCCGCCGATGACCAGCCTCCCCGCCCTGAGGAGGTGTTTCGCTATGTCGTGTTCGACGCGGGCGACGCCATCGAAATCGACTGGGCCGTCGACGACGGCTTCTACATGTACCAGAGTGCGTTCGGCTTCGAATCGGCCGACCCCGCCATCGTTCTCGGCGAGCCCGAGCTGCCGGAGGGTAAGGTCTACAACGACGAGTTCCTCGGCGAGCAGGTCATCTACCGGGGCAATTTCTTCGTCCGCATCCCATACACGGTCAGCGGCGAGAAGCCCGCATCCCTGATGCTGACGATAAACAGCCGCGGCTGCACCGACGGCGGCTTCTGCTACATGCCGCAGACGTGGATCGAGACCGTCGAACTCAGCAAACCCGCCGCAGACGGTGGCAAGATCGACCTGGGCGGGCTCGCCGGTGGCAGCAGCAGTGAGTTCCCGCCGCCGGAGGAAGTGTTCTTTCCGGATGTTTTTCCCGTCGACGGCAACACGGTGGAGATCGGTTTTCGCGTCGAGCCCGGCTTCTATATATACAAGCACCGCATTACCGCAAGGTCGCTGACCCCGGCTGCGCAGGCGGGACAGCTCGACCTCCCGCAAGGCAAGCTCAAGTACGACGAATTCTTCGGCGAGTCCGAGGTGTATTACGGCGAGGTCATCGGCCGGCTGGCCATTGCCCGGGCGACGCCCGAGGCTATGGACCTCGAGCTCGAGGTAGGCTACCAGGGCTGTGCCGACGGCGGCCTATGCTACCTGCCACAGACACAGGTAATGACAGTCAGCCTGCCTGCCGCGAAGGTCGTCAGCGATCTCAGCGCCGCCGCGCCGTCCGGCGGCTCGCCGGCGGCGCCGGTATCCGAACAAAGTCGCATCGCGCAGATCATCAGCAGCTCGCCGGTGTGGTTCGTCGTCATCGCCATGTTCGGTTTCGGCCTGTTGCTCGCGTTCACGCCCTGCGTATTGCCGATGATTCCGATACTGACCGCCATCATCGCCGGAGAGGGCGATGACGTCACGCCGGCCAGGGGCTTCGGCCTCGCGTTCAGTTACGTCATGGGCATGGCGATCGTCTACACCGCTGCCGGTGTCGTCGCCGTCGCGGCGGGCGCGCAGGTCCAGGCGGCGTTCAACCAGCCCTGGGTCCTGAGTCTGTTCGCGATACTGTTCGTCGTGCTCGCGATTGCCATGTTCGGCGCATTCGATTTGCAGATGCCGAGTTCGGTCCAGAGCAGGCTTTCCGCCATCAGCAACAACCAGAGGAGCGGCACGGTCATCGGGGCATTCGTCATGGGTGCCCTGTCATCGCTAATCGTCACGGCCTGCGTTGCCCCGGCGCTCGTTGCGGCGCTCGCCGTCATGTCTCAGTCGGGTGACTACTTCCGCGGCGGACTTGCCTTGTTTGCCATGAGCATCGGGATGGGCGCACCGTTGCTGCTCGTCGGCGCGGCACAGGGCAAGTTCCTGCCGAAGGCGGGACCGTGGATGGTCGCCATTAAGGGCGCCTTCGGCTTCATGATGCTGGGGCTCGCGATCTGGATGCTGTCGCGCTTCCTGCCGGGAACGCTCATCATGACGATGTGGGCCGTGCTGGTCTTCATGATCGGCGTGTTCATGGGCGGCCTGACGACGCTGACCGCGGAATCGACCGTTCCACAGAAGCTCGGCAAGGGCTTCGGCGGAATCGCCATCATTTACGGCATCCTGCTCGTGATCGGCGCGGCAACAGGCGGCAGTAATCCGCTGCAACCGCTTGCGAGCGTCAACGTTGGCGGCAGCAGCGGCGAAACCGTAGCCGCACACGACGAACTGCCGTTCCAGCGAATCAAGACGGTGACAGACCTCGATCGCGAGATCGCAGCCGCGTCGCAGCAGGGCAAGAGCGTGATGCTCGATTTCTACGCCGACTGGTGCGTATCGTGCAAGGAAATGGAAGCCTGGACGTTTACCGATGCAGCCGTGCAGGCGGCATTGTCGAACACCGTCTGGCTGCAGGCGGACGTCACTGCGAACGACGCCGAGGACAAGGCGTTGCTCGATCGTTTTGGCGTTTTCGGACCGCCGACGATCATATTCTTCGGCGCGGATGGCCAGCAACGCAACGGCTACGAAGTCGTCGGTTACATGAAAGCGGAGACGTTTGCCGACCACGTGCAACAAGCATTTGCCGCGTCGCAGGTTAGCGCCAGCACGGATCATTAATAGTTATGCAGGTGCGTGATGATGCCCGCGGCAATTCGCGCTTCGAGAAGCGCCCCTGCGACGAGGATCGAGAATCGTGTCGAGAGTTCTTCTGATATTTGGTGTTGCGCTCCTGAGCCTGATGGCAGGCGCCCTGTTCATGGCCGCACGGATGGCGCCCGCCGTCAGTGAAAACGCCGTGGCGGCCACGACGGAATCCGGGGCCACCAGTCATCCGTCCTTCGAACTCCTCGGGCTCGACGGCCAAATGCACGACTTCGACGAATTCGACGGGCGCCATCGGCTGCTCAACTTCTGGGCTACCTGGTGCGCCCCCTGCCGCCGGGAAATTCCGCTCCTGAAGGAATTCCAGGCCGAGCAGGGTGACGACGGCATACTCGTCATCGGCATTGCCGTCGACGTCATGGAAGAAGTGCAGCAATACGCCGAAGCCGCGGAATTCAATTACCCGATCCTCGTGGGCGAGATGGACGCCATGGCCGTCGCGGAACAATCGGGACTGCAGTTTCACGCGATGCCGTTCACGATGATCGTCTCGGCGGACGGCGAATACCTCAACGCCCACTTCGGCGAACTGCACCGCCCCGATCTCGACAAGATCAGCGATGTCCTCGCCCGCCTCGATGCCGGCGAGATCGACACCGACACCGCCCGCAAGTCCCTCGAACTGTAGGAGCGGGCCACGGTCCCACGGGCAGGCACCGATTTCGGTTCCATAATCGTGAAATACAGGTAGAATTGCTGCCATCTTCGCTGAACTCGCAGGGAATGGCGGCAAATGTCGACTTTTCTCCTCATTAATGGCCCGAATCTGAACCTGCTCGGTTCACGCGAGCCCGATGTCTACGGCGCAACGACGCTCACAGACATCGAGGCGCGCAGCAAGGCGCTCGCCAGCGACCTGGGGCACGACATCACCTGCTACCAGAGCAACGCGGAGCACGAGTTGATTGACCGCGTGCAACAGGCCGGAGGTGACGGCGTCGATTTCATCATCATCAACCCGGGCGCGTTCACGCACACGAGCGTCGCGCTGCGCGACGCCCTGCTCGCCGTCGGAATTCCGTTCATCGAGGTACATCTCAGCAACACGTTTGCGCGCGAAGAGTTTCGGCACAACAGTTATTTCAGTGACATCGCTACCGCCTGCCTGTTCGGATTCGGGGCCTATGGCTACGAGCTGGCCATCCAGGCTGCCGGACGTCATGTAGCAGAGGGTGAGGACAAGTAATGGACATCAGAAAAGTCAAGAAACTGATCGAGCTACTGGACGAATCCGGTATCGCGGAAATCGAAATCACCGAAGGCGAGGAAGCGGTTCGTATAAGCCGCTACCCAACGGGCGCAGCGGCCGCACCGGCGCCTGCCTATGCACCACCTCCCCCGGCGGCACCGGCATCCCAGGCATCGACCCCCGCGTCTGCACAGCCGTCGGAGCCGGCTACCGCGCCGCCCGAGGAGGACGGCTTCCAGATAAAGGCGCCGATGGTCGGCACGTATTACTCGGCTTCGTCACCGGGCGCAGCGGCCTACGTCCAGGTCGGCGATCGCGTCAGCGAAGGTGACACGCTTTGCATCATCGAGGCCATGAAGATGATGAACCAGATCGAAGCCGACGTTTCCGGCGTCATCAAGTCCATCCGCGTACAGAATGGCGAGCCGGTCGAATACGGCCAGACCCTGTTCGTCATCGATCAGCGCACTTCTGACTAGCAGGCCGCAGCCCAATGCTGGATAAAATCGTCATAGCCAATCGCGGCGAGATCGCGCTGCGCATATTGCGCGCCTGCCGGGAGCTCGGCATCAAGACCGTCGCCGTGCACTCGAGCGCGGACAATACGCTCAAACACGTGTTGCTGGCCGACGAGACCGTATGCATCGGTCCGCCGCCCTCGGTCGACAGCTACCTGAACATGCCGGCGATTATCAGCGCCGCGGAAGTGACGGATGCGGTCGGCATACACCCCGGTTACGGTTTCCTCTCGGAGAACGCCGACTTTGCCGAACGCTGCGAATCCTCGGGATTCGTCTTCATCGGACCACCATCTGACGCGATTCGGCTGATGGGCGACAAGGTGTCGGCCATCAGGGCGATGAAGGAAGCCGGAGTTCCCTGTGTGCCCGGTTCCGATGGGCCGCTCGGTGACGACAATGACGAAAACCTGCGCCTTGCGCGGGACATCGGCTATCCGATCATCATCAAGGCCTCCGGCGGTGGCGGCGGCAGGGGCATGCGCGTCGTGCACTCGGAAGCGTCGCTCATTGGGGCCATTACCGTTACCAAAGCCGAGGCACGCGCTGCCTTCGACAACGACATGGTGTACATGGAGAAATTCCTGGAGCACCCGAGACACGTCGAGTTCCAGGTTCTCGCCGACGGCCAGGGCAATGCGATTCACCTCGGTGAGCGCGACTGCTCGATGCAGCGCAGGCACCAGAAAGTCGTCGAGGAAGCACCGGCACCCGGCATCACCGAAGAGCAAAGGCAGCGGATCGGCGAGCGTTGTGTCAAAGCCTGCCTGGAAATCGGCTACCGCAGCGCCGGTACGTTCGAGTTCCTGTACGAGGATGGCGAGTTTTACTTCATCGAGATGAATACGCGCCTGCAGGTCGAGCACCCGGTAACTGAAATGATCACAGGCATCGACATCGTGCGCGAGCAATTGCGCATCGCGAGCGGCGAGAAGCTCGACATCAGGCAGGAAGACGTCAGGATCCAGGGTCATGCGATCGAATGCCGCATCAACGCGGAGGACCCGAAGACCTTCATGCCGTCACCGGGACTGGTGACGCTCTGGCACGCGCCCGGTGGACCCGGCATCCGTATCGACAGCCACTTATACAGCGGCTACAAGGTACCGCCGTTCTATGACTCGATGGTCGGCAAGCTCATCGCTTACGGACACGACCGCGACGCGGCATTCGCGCGCATCCGCAATGCGCTGACAGAGATCGTCATCGAGGGCATCAAGACCAACGTGCCGCTGCACCAGGAAATCTTCCAGCACGCCGCATTCCAGGCAGGCGGCACCGACATTCACTATCTCGAGAAGAGGCTGGGACTCAAATAGGTACGGCCTCGGGGATGGAGTGGCAGCAGTTCGTCATGAACCTGGAAACGCTGAACCCGGCGAACGTCGAGGATATCCTGCTCCGGCATGGCGCGCAGTCGGTCACGTTCAGCGACGCCGGTGACGCGCCTGTCCTCGAACCCGGTCCGGGCGAAACGCCACTCTGGAGCAGCACCCGCATAACCGGCTTGTTCGGACCCGACGCCGATATCGCCGGGCTGATCGAGGATCTCAGGGCGTCACTCGGGGTCGATGACCTGCCCGAGCATCAGCTGGAAGCGCTGGCCGACCGCGAGTGGGAACGTGAGTGGCTCAAAGACTTCGGCCCGATGCAATTTGGCGACCGCCTGTGGGTATGCCCCGCCGGGAGCGATCCGGAGCAACAGGATGCCGTCGTGGTCAGGCTCGACCCGGGGCTCGCGTTCGGCACCGGCACGCACGCAACGACGGCAATGTGCCTGGAGTGGCTGGATTCGCTCGATCTGCGGGGACGCTCGCTACTCGATTATGGCTGCGGTTCCGGCGTGCTGGCGATTGCCGCCCTGAAACTCGGATGCGGAGACGTTCACGCCATGGACATCGATCCGCAGGCGGTCCTCGCGACGCGCCGCAATGCCGCACAGAATGACGTGCAGGCACGATTGAGCGTGACCTCCTCGGCAGAGGACATCGAGGGACAGTATGACGTGGTCGTGGCAAATATCCTCGCGGGACCGCTGGCTGAACTCGCCACCGGTATCGTAAAACACCTGCAACCCCGCGGGCGGATCGGATTGTCAGGCATACTATCGGAACAGGCCGCCGAGGTACTCGAGGCCTACGCGCCCTGGGTGGACTTCGATGAGCCGGAGTTCCGCCCGCAGGACGGACAGACCTGGACGCGACTGACAGGCAGGAAAAGGCACAGCTAGAGATGTACACCCAGTGTCCCGAATGTGGCACCGCGTTTCGCGTAACCGCCGAAGTCCTGAGGCAAGCCGCCGGCAGGGTGCGCTGTGGCGGCTGTCGCAATGCGTTCAATGCACTCGACTACCTGTCCGAACAGAAACCGGTGGCGCCGGTCCCGTCGCCCCCCGAAGAAGTGCCCGACGAACCCGAGGCTGAACCACCGCAGCTCGAAGCGGACGAACCGCCACAAGCCATCTCCGCCGAGCGTAGCGCAGCACTCCTCAAGACTCTCGACGAACTCGCCGGCTCGGACATCCGCATCGAGGACACCGGCATCGAATGGCGAGTGCTCGATACAGAGGACGATCACGATACGCCGCAGGAACCCGACGATGATACGGGCTCGATGCGCTGGTTCATCGACGAATCGCCCACGCCCGTGGATGAGCCACTCTCGGCCGAGCCCGGCGACGTTGACGCCCCGGAAATCTTCGAGCCCGTAGAGGACACCGGGGCTGCGGAGGAGATGCGCTTCGATGACGACACGCCGCTCCCCGAAGACTTCGACTTCGACAGCGAACCTGCGGAGCCCGGAGTCGCGCCAGGCGTCGAGGTCCAGGAGAATTCGGTGGAACTCGACGCCAGCCAGGTCGACCTCGCGCTCGGCGAGCCCGAGGACTGGGAGGACCTTCTTGGCGAGGTCGACGAAGCACAGAAAGACAGCGACGTGCACGAGGACGCTGTCGCGGAGACAGACGCAACAGTGATTGTCGTCGACGAGGAAGACGACGAACCGATCCCCGACGTCGACACGCAATTTGCCACCCAGGCCGAAGCGATGGGCATCGACCTGAGCGGCCTGCACGCACAGGCCGAAAAGCCCGCGGAAGAGATGGAGGAGGAGACGGAGGAAGAGGCGGAGGAAGAACCGACGATCGACGACGAGCTCATTGCGGCGGCATTCGAGGCAGAGGCGAAGGCGCGCGAGACTGATGCAGGTGATGACGACGAGGACTTCGACGAACTCGACGATATTGAAGTCGACGACCTCGAGCTGGACATCGAAGAGCGCGACGATCTCATCGAACCCCGGGACCGGGAACTCGTCGCGAGAACAGAGGAGGACGAGACCCTGGCCATGGAGCTGGGCCTGGAAGCCGATGACACGCCCGAGCAGGTCGTCCCGCCGATGACCGAGGAAGAACAGACCATCAATATGATGATCGACCAGGACCTGCTCGCCTTCGCCGTGGAAGACGAGGACGGGTTTGCGTCCACGATCATCCAGAAGCAGCGCAAAGAGGCTGACGACGAATCGGAGGCAAGTGGCGAAGAGGAACCCACGCCGGAGACGCCCGAGACCGATATTGAGGAAGATGGCCCGCTGGTCGAGACGATCATCATGGAAGGCGAGTTCGTGCGCGACGCCTTCGAGGAGGAGCGCCTCGAAGAAGAGCGGCGAAAATCGGCAATAGCGGAATCGGGAGAATCGCCCGCGAAGGACACCGACCAGACGGAAAAGAAGGACACCCCTGCCGCGACGGAGCCTGTGGACTACCGGTTGGTCGCAGGGCTTGCAGCCCTCTGTCTGCTCCTTGGCGCGCAGTACCTGCACCAGTCACGGGAATCGCTTGCGGTTTACCCGGCCTTCAGCGGAAGCGTGGGGTCCATCTACCGCGTACTCGGAAAGCCGGTTACGCCGGCATGGGACGTCACGGGCTGGCGATTCGAGGCGACAAAGGGGAGCACCGACGAAAGCGACGCAGTACTCACTATCTATTCACGAATCGGCAACAACTCTGCCGAAGCGCTGCCCTACCCCCTCATCAACGTGTCGCTGACCGACCGCTACGAAGACATCATCGGCAGCAAGGTACTGGAGCCCGGTGACTACCTCGCGGAGAGTCTCGATACCAGGGAGGCCGTTGCTCCGGGCGAGACGTTCAGCGCCGTGATTTCGATCGAAGCGCCCGACGCCAATGCAACCGGTTTCAAGCTTAACGTCTGCTACCGGCAGCCCGGCGGCCGGCTGCGTTGCGCCATCGATGATTTCAAGTAATCTGAAGATCGGCCCTTACGAGCTCGACAGCCCGTTCGTGCTTGCGCCCATGGCCGGCGTCACGGACAAGCCGTTCCGCAGACTCTGCCGGCACTTCGGCGCCGGCATGACGACCTCCGAGATGACCACGGCCGACACGAGCCTGTGGCAGACGCCCAAGTCCCGCCATCGTCTCGACCTCGATCTCGACGCGGAACCGGTCACCGTGCAGATCGCGGGATCGGAGCCGGACCAGCTCGCGCTCGCCGCCCGCGCATGCGTGGATCGCGGCGCGCAGATCATCGACATCAACATGGGCTGCCCGGCGAAGAAGGTGTGCCGGAAACTGGCCGGTTCGGCATTGATGAAAGACGAAGCACTCGTCGCCCGGATCCTCGACGCGGTCGTCACGGCCGTCGATGTACCTGTAACACTCAAGATGCGCACGGGATGGGACCCTGAACACCGCAACGGTCTGCAAATCGCGCGCATTGCCGAAGACTGTGGCATCCAGTCGCTCGCCGTTCACGGGCGGACGCGCGCATGCCGCTACCAGGGTGAAGCCGAGTACGAGACGATTGCGCGCATCAAGCAGACCGTTTCAATACCGGTTATTGCCAACGGCGACCTGACCACTCCGGAGAAGTCGCTTGAAGTTCTGCGCCTAACTAATGCAGATGGCTTGATGATCGGCCGGGGTGCACAGGGACGTCCTTGGATATTCCGCGAACTGCTTCTTTATCGCGAAAACGGTGCGCAAAAAGTGCCGCTGGATAAAAATGAATTGCGTGCTATCATGCTCGGCCACCTGGATGATTTGCACCGTTTTTACGGGGAAAAGAGAGGCGTTCGGGTGGCTCGAAAGCACCTGACCTGGTATTGCGACAAGCTCGCGAATGCAGACGAGTTTCGTTACCGGGCAGTGCGCGTCAACAGCGCTTCTGAACAACTGCGTTTAACCAAAGAGTACTTCGACCGCGACGACGGTGGACTGTCTCTGGCAGCGTAGGTGCCCGGAAGCTTGGGGAGAATGGCTCGACAAGCGGCGAGCCGGCGTACCGGGATTGATCAACGTGGCCAGCAATAAGCCGAAAAAACACCAAGAACTCAAAGCATCAAAAAGTAAGAAACCACTCTGTAAGCACACCGAGGACGCACTCAGGAATTATTTCGCGAGTCTCAACGGGGATCGTCCGGGCGATCTGTACGACCTCGTCCTGGGCGAGGTCGAGCGTCCATTGTTCAAGGCCGTCATGGACTATACGGATGGCAATCAAAGCCAGGCCGCAGGCATTCTCGGAATCAACCGGGGAACGCTGCGGAAGAAACTCAGAACCTATTCGCTGATTCACTAAATGTATAAAGTTCGACGCGCGCTCGTCAGCGTCTCTGACAAGAGCGACCTGATTCCCTTCGTCAAGGGCCTTGCCGAACTCGGCGCCGAGATCCTGTCGACGGGCGGTACTGCGAGACAATTGCGCGAGGCGGGCATCGACGCCATCGAGGTCTCGGACAAAACCGGTTTTCCCGAGATCATGGACGGTCGCGTCAAGACGCTGCACCCGACGATTCACGGCGGGCTGCTGGGCCGCCGCGGTACCGATGAAGGGGTCATGGAAGAACACGGCATCGAACCCATCGACCTGCTGTGCGTGAACCTCTACCCTTTCGAAGCAACCATCGCACGCGCCGACGCAACAATCGACGACGCTATCGAGAACATCGACATCGGCGGGCCCGCGATGATTCGCGCGGCGTCGAAGAATCACGATGGCGTCGCAGTGGTCGTGGATCCCGCAGATTACGACGACGTGCTTGCGGCGCTTACCGGTGAAGGCCTGGGCCTCGAGGACCGGCGCCGCCTGGCGGCAAAAGCCTACGCACATACCGCGAGCTACGACACGGCAATCACGACATACCTGTCGAAGTCGCTGGGCGACGAACCGCTCGGGCAGCGCATGCTCTACTCGGGCCGCCTGGTCCAGCGCATGCGTTACGGCGAGAACCCGCACCAGGATGCGGCCTTCTACATCGACCAGCAGGCGCCGGCCGGCTCGCTCGCGACAGCGAAACAGCTGCAGGGCAAGGCATTGTCCTACAACAACATTGCCGACAGCGACGCCGCGCTCGAGTGCGTCAAGCAGTTCGAGACGCCGGCCTGCGTCATCGTCAAACACGCGAACCCGTGCGGGGTCGCGGTTGCCGACGACATCCTCACGGCTTACGACAAGGCGTTCAAGACCGATCCGACATCCGCATTTGGCGGCATCATCGCATTCAACCGGCCGCTGGATGAGACCACGGCTGCGGCGATCATCGAGCGGCAGTTCGTGGAAGTGATTGTTGCACCGCAGGTAGAAGCTGCCGCCGCCCAGGTTTGCAGCGCGAAAAAGAACGTGCGCGTCCTCGAAACCGGCGACTGGCCGCCCGCAGCGTCGCCAGGGTTCGATTTCAAGAAAGTCTCCGGTGGCCTGCTGGTACAGAACTCCGACCTCGGCACGATAACGGCCGGCGACCTCAGGGTCGTCACCGAGAGGAAGCCGACGCCTGAGCAGATCAGGGACATGCTGTTTGCCTGGACTGTCGTCAAGTATGTGAAGTCGAACGCCATCATCTTCTGCAAGGACGGCATGACCATCGGTGTGGGCGCAGGCCAGATGAGCCGTGTCTACTCGACGAAAATTGCCGCGATCAAGGCCGCGGACGAGAGCCTCGAGGTTAGCGGCTCCGTTATGGCGTCCGACGCCTTCTTCCCCTTCCGCGACGGCATCGATGCTGCCGCCGAGACCGGTATCGCCGCGATCATCCAGCCCGGCGGCTCGATGCGTGACGAGGAAGTCATACAGGCGGCGAACGAGCACGGGCTGGCGATGGTGTTCACGGGCATGCGGCATTTCAGGCATTGACGTACCGTCGGTTTCGGATGTTTTTCATCGTCATGGCTCGCTGCGCTGC
>Ga0316201_10003000_pt1 | contig 12276 bp, 9 predicted proteins | sample CS6wburrow_MG_FD_204516 | JGI IMG/M metagenome (GOLD analysis project Ga0316201, IMG submission 204516) | Coastal sediment microbial communities from Delaware Bay, Delaware, United States - CS-6 worm burrow | ecosystem: Environmental > Aquatic > Marine > Coastal > Sediment | place: USA: Delaware... | reverse complement strand
ACAAAATGGTGGGAAATTATAGTGTAAATAGAAACGCTCTTCACCTTCTTTAGATGGCATATCTATTTGATTAGCATCTCTAGAAGTACCTAAAGTTACTGTAGCTAAAGCTTGAGTTTCTCCACGTGTAAATACGGCAGAACCATGTGTTGACGGTAAGTAATCTACCTCACACCAAATTGGTCTAATCTCGTCAGTCTTACGACCATCTAAACGTAAACCTTCATTTAATGTTAAATCTCTAATCGCAGCTTTTTCAGCTTTTCTGTAATAATCAGAAACTAATCCACCAAAATCAGCTAATTCGTCTTCAGAGAACGTTGCTTTAATATCTTCTTTTATTTGTTGAAAAGCAGCACTTCTTTCATGCTTAGCAGATCCAGCTTTTGCAATAGCGTACACTTTATCGTATGCCATGTCATGTACCTTCTTCTCTAAATCCTTTTCTTCTCTTTCGCCTTCATATTCACGAACTTCTTTCTTACCAAATGCTTCAGCTAATTTTACTTGAGCAGCACATTGTACTTTAATAGCTTCATGAGCAAACTTAATTGCATCAGCCATTTCCTCTTCAGAAATCTCATCCATTTCACCTTCTACCATCATTACTGAATCTGCAGAAGCACCAATCATCATGTCTAAATCAGACTCTGCCATTTGTGCTGGGGTTGGATTGATTACAAATTCACCATTTACACGGCCAACTCTTGCTTCAGAGATAGCACATTCAAAAGGGAAATCTGATAATTGAATTGCAGCAGAAGCCGCTAATCCTGCCATTGCATCTGGCATAACATCGTCATCATGAGACATTAATTGAATCATCACCTGAGTTTCAGAATGATAATCTTTTGGGAATAATGGACGTAATACTCTGTCTACTAAACGCATCGTTAATACTTCACCATCACTTGGTCTTGCTTCTCTTTTGAAGAAACCACCTGGATAACGACCAGCAGCAGCAAATTTTTCTCTATAATCAACCGTTAACGGAAGAAAATTAAGATCTTTTTGTTCGTAGTTGGAAACAACTGTACATAATAACATACATTTTCCTGATTGCACCACAACGCTACCATGAGCTTGTTTTGCTAATTTTCCGGTTTCGATAGAAATTTCTCTACCATCACCAAGGTCTATGACCTCTCTAAATACTTTTGGAATCATAAATTTTTTAATTCTAATTAAACAATGGTCGTTGTGTTGTTGTGTAGTTGTTGTGTGACCAATGAAAAACTGTAATAAGCTTCTTATTTACGATTGTTATACTCTATCGTAAGAGTTGTGATATAAAAAAAAGAGGCATAAAGCCTCTTTGATATTATTTTCTTAATCCTAATTCTTTTACTATGGCACGATATCTTAAGACATCTTTCTTAGTTAAGTAATCTAGTAAAGATCTACGTTTACCAACTAACATTACTAATGAACGCTCTGTGTTGTAATCTTTACGATTGTTTTTTAAATGTGCAGTTAAGTGCTCAATTCTGTGGGTAAATAATGCAATCTGTCCTTCTGCAGAACCAGTATTTTTTGCATCACCACCATGTTTTTTAAAAAGTTTCTCTTTTGCTTTTTGATCTAAATACATGCTAATATTATTGTAAATGATTTTTATGTACACGAAAGCCTTTCTTTCGAGCGGCAAATATAGTGTTTTTTTGTGATTTGGTATTTTTTTCGTAACTTTTTGATGTTGAATATTATATATGATAATATTTTTATTCAATTCACCCTTTACTGTATAATAGCTTTCAATAATTAATCCTGAAAATTAAAGGTATGAAAGTTTCAAATCCGCAGCGTAACTATTTTAACGCTTATGATGTTTTAGAGCACATTTTTAATAGCACTTATAATGGAATTGCTATCGTAAATTTAGATGGTGATTGGTTAAAAGTAAACGATAGTATTTGCGATATTTTGGGATATTCAAAATCTGAGTTATTTAATATGGATATAAGTAACATTATCTATATTGAAGATCTTGGAGTACATGTTAAAAAATATGAAAAGCTAATTCATGGTGAAATTGATAAATATCGTGTTAAACAGCGCTATTTTCATAAAGACGGATCTGTAATTTGGATTTTAATATATGTGTCTTTAGTCTATTTTAAGGAGGGTAGACCACACATGATATGGCAGTTTACCGATATAAGCAACTGGCAGAGAAATCAAGATAAACTAAAAACCATGCTTAGTGTTGCAATAGAGCAAAATGAAAGGTTAACTTCATTTGCAGATATTGTAACTCATAATTTAAGAGCTCATTCTGGCAATTTATCTGTACTTACAGATTTTTTAGAGGAAGATTATTCAAATCTAAACAATAATGAAAACTTTATTCTTTTAAAAAAGGCTGTTGAAAATTTACAAGAAACGGTATCGCATTTAACGGAGGTTGCAAAAATTAAGGAGATTGAACCTTCAAAAATGGAAGCTCTCAATTTATATGATTATGTGCAAAAAGCGATGTATAATATTATCGCATTGGCACAAAATGCACAGGCGACAATTTATAATGAGATTGATGAAGATTTGTGTGTAAAAGGTATACCAGCCTACCTTGATAGTATTGTACTCAACTTTCTTACCAACGCTATTAAATATAAATCTAAAAATAGAAGACCTATTATAGAGTTATCATCGCAAATTCAGGATGACTTTGTTGTTTTTAAAATTAAGGATAATGGATCGGGAATAGATATGGAGAAATATGGGGATAAGCTTTTTCAGATGTATAAAACATTTCATGGTAATAAAGATTCTATTGGCATAGGTCTTTTTATTACAAAGAACCATATTGAATCTTTAGGCGGAAAAGTTACTGTAACCAGCAGTGTTGACGTTGGAACGGAATTTTCTATTTACCTCAAAAAAGCATAAATTATTTTTCAGCGATTAAACCTTTTGTGGCTATGTTGGTCTTAACAACATATTAACAATAAAAAAGTAATCATGAATTTATTAAATCACAAACTCGAAAAAATCATTAAGTATGATGTGAGTAAAAATTTTAATTCACTAAAAAGAGGTGTTTTAGGCCTTTTGGTTTTAGGCTTAACTTTTACGTCGTGCAGCACTACCGATGAATCTACAGAAACAGAAAACCAATTAGAAGCTACTTTAGAGGTGCAGCGTTCTGCTGAGATTGATCAAATTGATAATGTGCTAGCTGATCTTATTATTGATGCCTATGAAGAAGAAGAAACGAGTACAGCTGATAGAACTTTATATTCTAGAGATGTGCCAGAGTGCGTCACTATTACTGTTGTTGCTCAGCAAAATTACAGACAAGTGACCTTAGATTTTGGCTCTGAAGGTTGTATAGTGCATGGGCATTTAATAAAAGGACAAATTGTATTTGAATATACAAGAAATCCAGAAGCACAGCAAATTATGATTAATTATAATTTAGTTGATTTTTACTTTGATGCTAAAAACATCATTGGAAGTCGTTCTATCCTTAAAGAATTATCAAACGAAAACGGGAACCCACAGTTTACACATAACTTAAGTGTTACAGTAATTTGGCCAAATGGAGTGCAGGCTTCAAGAGAAGGCACTAGGATTAGAGAGTGGGTAGAAGGATTTGGAAGTGGTATTTTTAGTGATAACGTATTTGAAATTACTGGAGATTGGTCAGCTACTTTCGTAAATGGTAATACACATACTTATGAAGTATTAATTCCATTACGAAGAGAAGTTATATGCGATTATTTTGTTAGTGGATCGTTTGATGTACAACGCACAAATTTTGGTGGAGTATTTGATTTTGGTAATGGTGATTGCGATAATCAGGCAACTTTTACATTTAATAACGGACAAGAAATAGAAATTACTTTGAATTAGTATTTGTTTGGTTTGGGTTGATTGAAAAAAAAGCGAGCCATTTGGCTCGCTTTTTTTATGCTCTTATAGGTTGATTTGTAATTAAATCAATATACTGATTCACTTTAGTCTTTAAATGTTTACGATGGGTAATGAAATCTAAGAACCCATGCTCTAATAAAAATTCTGAAGTTTGAAAACCTTCCGGTAATTCTTTACCTGTTGTATCTCGTACAATTCTTGGACCCGCAAAACCAATTAATGCTCCAGGTTCTGCAATATTAATATCTCCAAGCATTGCAAAAGAGGCTGTAGTACCACCAGTTGTTGGATCTGTACATAATGAAATATATGGAATTCCAGCATCTGCTAATTGCGCTAGCTTTACCGAAGTTTTAGCCAATTGCATTAGAGATAAAGCAGCTTCCATCATACGGGCTCCTCCAGATTTGCTTATAATCATGAAAGGTGTTTTCTTCTTTAGTGCGTAATCTGCCGCTCTAGCAATTTTTTCACCCACAACACTTCCCATTGAACCACCAATAAAAGTAAAGTCCATACATGCTATTACGAGGTCTTTGCCTTTAGATTTGCCAACAGCAGTACGCACAGCATCCTTAAGATTTGTTTTGGCTTGAGCAGCTTTTAAACGATCTGGATACTTTTTAGTGTCTTCAAATTTTAGTGGATCTTTAGAGGTTAGATTTTCATCTAACTCTTTAAATTTATTATCATCAAATAGAATTTCAAAATACTCTTTACTTCCTATTCTTACATGGTAACCGTCTTCGGGACTTACGTAAAAATTTTGCTCTAGTTCTTTGGTGTCAATTATTTTTCCGGTTGGAGATTTATACCAAAGGCCTCTGGGGGTATCCTTCTTTTCTTCGGTTGAGGTTTGTATACCTTTATCTTTTCTTTTAAACCAAGCCATATTGATTTGCTGTTTAGGATTTACGAATTTAGATTTTTTAAAATCTTCAATCGGTACATTAGGTTAGTTATATTTTGCAATTGCAAAGCATACAAAATTACTACTTTATTAATTATAACTCAAAAATAGAGAAGGCTATCTGTAAAGTAGATTTATATGAAAATATAAAAACCCATTAAAACTCTGATTTTAAGCTTTAATGGGTTTTTTTAAGTTGTTTAACTTTTATTACAAAGTATCCACATTATTTAAATCTTCGAAGGCTTTTTTAAGTCTTTCAACAAAAGTATCTTCACCCTTACGTAACCATACACGTGGGTCATAATACTTTTTGTTAGGGATATCGTCACCATCAGGATTACCGATTTGAGTTTGAAGATAATCTTTTTTATCTTGGATATAATCTCTAACACCACTTAAAAAGGCATATTGCATATCTGTATCGATGTTCATTTTAATAACACCATAGCTAATACCTTCTCTGATTTCTTCAACTGTAGAACCAGATCCACCATGGAATACAAAATCGATATGATTATGGCCAACACCATATTTTTTTGAGATATGATCTTGAGAATTCTTTAAGATTTTTGGTGTTAATTTTACGTTACCTGGTTTATAAACACCATGAACGTTACCAAAAGCAGCTGCAATTGTAAACTGGTCACTTACTTTACTTAATTCTTCATAAGCATAAGCCACTTCTTCTGGTTGCGTGTATAATTTAGAATCATCTACGTCTGTATTGTCAACACCATCTTCTTCACCACCTGTAATACCAAGTTCAATCTCTAAAGTCATACCCATTTTACTCATACGAGTTAGGTATTGCTTACATATTTCTATATTCTCTTCGATTGGCTCTTCAGATAAATCAATCATGTGAGAACTATATAGAGGTTTACCTGTTTCTTTGAAATGTTGTTCACTAGCATCTAGTAAACCATCAATCCATGGTAATAATTTTTTTGCACAGTGATCTGTATGTAAAATTACTGGCACTCCGTAGGCTTCAGCCATTATGTGCACATGTTTTGCTCCAGCTATAGAACCTGCAATAGCAGCTTTTTGATTTTCATTACTTAAACCTTTACCTGCGTTAAATTGACCTCCACCATTCGAAAATTGAATAATTACTGGCGCATTTAATGCTTTTGCAGTTTCTAAAACACCATTTATAGTGTTAGAACCAATAACATTTACTGCTGGTAAGGCAAAGCCTTTTTCTTTTGCTAAATTGAAAATATTTTGAACTTCTCTTCCTGTAGCAACTCCAGGTTTGATATTATGACTCATAGTTTTTCGGGTTGAATATTAAACATCAAAAATAAGCAATTTTGACTATAAAATTGAGTGTTTTTAAAGATAAATACGGCATTAAATACCGAAAACGTTATAGTTTGGCTAAAGAATAATAGGATTAAAAAGGATAGTTAATACCTATATTATATACGGCATTTCTAAAGTTGTAATCTGTAAACCAACGATTGCCTATATCTTGTGAAGGGTCATAGGTTTTAAAGCCAACATCTAAGCGTAATACAAAAAAGTCGAAGTCGTATCGTACACCAAACCCAGAGCCAATAGCAATATCCTTTAAAGAACTAATGTTAGTGAAAGTAGCAGCGTCTTCTTCAACATTATCGAGGACATTCCATATGTTACCAGCGTCTACAAATAATGCGCCATGCCACTTCCCGAAGAGATTAAAGCGTTGTTCTGCGCTTAAATGAATTTTAAAGTTAGCTTCATTAAATTCGTTAGTGGTTTTAGAACTTCCTGGACCTAAATTATATGCAGTCCATGCTCTATTGTCGTTAGGACCACCTGCAAAGAAACTTTTCGCAAAAGGTATACTGTTAGAGTTTCCATAAGGAATAGCAATTCCAGCGTACGTTCTAAATGCAAGTATATTTTTTCTACCAAAATCAAAATACTTTATATAGTCTATCTCTGTTTTAAAATATTGAGAAAACGCTACACCAAAAACGTCGTAATTCCCATTATCATTTTTGGAGGCTCCTGAAACTCGGGAAATGTTTGCTAATAGATTACCTGCTAATTCAATGCGCCATTTAAAAATTGAAAAATCATTATCAAATATATTTTGACGTTTATCTTTTTTATATTCAAAACTCGTAGAGAAAATAAGGTTGTTTTCAGTTAATCGTTGTTTGCGTTCTTCAATATTATTTACTGTAGCGTAGTCATCATCAATAGAGGTTAAACTTGTATTACCGGCTAAGACCTGATTTATAAATAATTCTGCTCCAGTGGGTATAGATAGGTTTTCTGTGTCACCTATGTAACCAATGTCTCTGGCAACATTATTTAATCTATCAAAAGAATTTGTGTAGACTCCAAAGTAGTTACTTGTATTAAGATTTTTTACATACTGAACATTAAAAAGATCTAATTTATTTGTAACCGTTTTGGATGGAAACCAATTATAACTCAACGCACCAGATAAGGTTTGTTTATCCAGTCCAATATTTTGTTGACTTGTAGCAGAAAGATTGATTGCCGAACTTGGAGCCATATATTTAGGGATAATCTTATCTGTATTAAATGGTGAAAATAATCGCGGTATGGTTAATCTGATATTTCCACCAAATTCATTGATATCAAAAAAAGAAGTATTGTCATTGTTTCTTTCCTTTGATGCACCAATGGCAGCAATTCCACTTATTTCTAAGGTTTCAGCACCTCTAAAGACATTTCTAATTTTTAAACCCGTACTGAATGAAAACCCTATGGTTTGAATATTACTTTGGGTAATTTCTGGATCGAAGCTTAAAGCATACTTTTTCTTAGGCTCTAAAGATATATTAGCTGTTAGTGTGCTATCCTCTTCGTTTTCAAGATATTCAATTCGTGGATATCTAAACATTTGTAAATCGTTGAGGTATCTAGAAGTTCTACTTCGAGCTAAATCGCTATAGGTATCACCTTTATTAATAAAAATAGCATCGGTTAGTGCTTTGGGTCTAAATCTAAGCTTGTCTTTACTGTAAAGATTATAATTTTTGAAATTCGTAGTATCTGTAATTTCTTTGAATTGATTATCAAAGGTATCATCTGTGAAAATGTTAACTTCTCTTATTTTATAGATTTTAAAGGGTTCTGTAGTTGTAGAGTCATCCCCTCGTATAGTACGATTAGAAATTAATAATTCCGTATTTACTTTGTGCTTTGTATCTATGGTATCTGTAACAAAACGAATGTAATCTTGCCCAAAATAATAAAAACCAGCATTACGTAAATAAGTGTTTATGCGTTCGCGCTCATTTTCATAATTTTGTTCATCATATTGTTCTCCCTTTTTAAGTAATGACGCTTTACTGAATTCTACGTAAAGAGAGTCAATTGCAGGACTACTAATAATCGGTTTAATAGAATCGAGTTTATAAGGTTTCTTTTTTGTGACTTTATACGTGACTTTTGCACGTTTGTTACTGTCTTTTTCTACTTGGTAATCCACTTGATTATTAAACCATCCTTTACTGTAATAGTATTTTCTTAGGTTATTAGCTGTTTTAATGGTTTTTTCTTCATTAAAGATGGTAGGAGCTTCACCTGTACGTTTTAACCAGCTATTGAAACTTTTTCGTGATTGAATCTCCTTATCAAATTGTTTTTTTGAAAGTAAAGAAATTTTCCGTTTTACTTTAGAAGAATCATTTAACACATTAGCTTTAATAATGGAGTCTATATTAGGTCGTGCTAAATTGTAAATACCTAATTTAAGAGGTAGCTTAACTCCCAAAAACCCTTTCATCCCAGTATTGGCTTTCTGAACTATTATATTATTAATACGCTCTTCATTATTTATTTTTTCATCTTCAATAATGGTGTTTTTGGTTACCAGATGTTGATCGCTTTTAAGACGTTTAACCACATTACAAGAACTCAACGATAACACAAGTACAGTTAATGCCAAAGTATAACAAAGTGATTTGTACTTTTTAAATAATAATGAAATGCGAAGTGGCAAACTCAAAAGTTGTGTTGTTTTTTTGATAATATATGTATGAAACAAAAATAATACCATTTATGTATTTAAATGATTACACTCAAATAAAAATAGAGCGATAATAATTTCAAAAAGCTTTACTTTGTGTTTCTTAAGCAAATGTAAAGACATTTTAATGTTATCAAAGAATCAAATAAAGTTAATTAAAAGTTTAAGTCAAAAAAAGAATAGACAACAATTAGGCTTATTTACTGTTGAAGGTATAAAAGGTATCAATGAGTTTCTAAATTCAGACTTTGAGTTAGAAACGCTCTTTACTACAAAATTGATTTTTGATGCACCAAGCCAGCAAATTATAGAGATTTCTGATTCAGACCTTAAAAAGATAACTACGCTTAAAAATCCCAATACAGCGCTTGCTATATTTAAAATCCCTAGGCCAGTATCTCCAACAAATGAAGGTTTAATCATTGTATTAGATGATGTTAGAGATCCTGGAAATTTAGGAACTATAATTCGCCTTTGCGATTGGTATGGAGTTAAAGAGTTAGTTTGTAGTTTAAACACGGTAGATTGTTATAACTCTAAGGTTGTGCAGGCTACAATGGGTTCTCTAACACGTGTAAATGTTACCTACTTAAATCTAGATATTTACTTAGCATCATATAAAATGGATGTCTTTGGAACATTTATGACAGGTAAAAATGTTTACACATCTAATCTGCCAAGTGAAGGCATTATAATATTAGGTAATGAGGCAAATGGTATTTCTGAAACCATTGCGTCTAAAGTTAATAGGCAAATAACAATTCCACAATTTGGAAATAATAAATCAACAGAAAGCTTAAATGTCGCTAATGCTACTGCGATAATATTGAGTGAATTTAGAAGGAGAACTATTATTGAAAAGTAAAGTTGATAAAAACTCCTCTAGTTTGCATTTTAGCTACATTACCTGTCCATGGACTATTAGGGTCTGCATCTCTTATAATTTCATCATTCATGGCGAAAATACCTCGAATAGAAGGTGTGAATTTAAAATAGAGTAGATATAAATCTACACCAAACCCAATTTCATAGAAGTACGTATTCTTGGTCATTCTAAACTGACCACTACTATTATCATCAGGATTGTCTTGATTACTAGAAAGGTTTAGTGCCACGGAAACTCCACCAACAATAAAAGGCTTAAAATTATTAATTCGTTTTGTAGAGGCTTTTAATAATAATGGAATGTGCACATATGTCGATTTCACCTCTCTTAGCAAATCGGAGTCATTGAACTCCATGCCATCAAAATAGCTTTCGTCATATTGTAAATTACGGGTTGTAAAGAAAACACCTGGCTCTAGTCTTAGATTTAAATAATCATTAATTCGCATGTCTCCAATAAGCCCTAAATGAAATCCAAATGAATGATCAACCAAAATATCTTTTAGGTCTTCGTTATATTGGAATTTAAAATCATAATTATTGAAACCAATAAAATAGCCCCAAGACAATAATTTTTGGTCTATGTTATCAATGCTATTCGCTACTTTTTCTTTTGTAAATAGTTGAGCTGATGCGCTTTGGAATGCTAGTAAAAATGCTATGATGATTATGACTTGCTTCATGTTATGCTTTAGATGCTGTATAAATTGTAGCCACTCCCATTGTTTGTGGCTTATCCTCGACATTAATAAACCCAATTTTTCTTAAAATATTGTTTAACTCTTCACCATATGGAAAAACAGAGGCAGATTCACTTAAATAACTATATGCAACTCTATCCTTCGAAAATAATTTGCCGATGATAGGAAGAATTAGTTTTGTGTGTATTTTATAACCAGCTTTATAAATTGGATTCGTCGGTACAGAGGTTTCTAAGATTACGAAAATTCCATTAGGTTTTAGTACTCTCAATATTTCGGCTAGACCTTTTTCTAAATTTTCAAAATTACGCACTCCAAATGCTACAGTTATAGCATCAAAGGTATGGTCTTTAAAAGGTAAATCTTCAGAATCTCCAATGACCATTGAGATAATATTATCTAATTTTTTTGAACTGATTTTTTGGCGACCAACTTCTAACATACCATCGCTAATATCTAATCCAATGATTTCTTTGGCATTAGTTGAGGTAAGTCTAAAAGCTAAATCCCCAGTGCCTGTTGCAATATCTAAGATGTTTGCCGGGTTCTTTTTAGCAACAAGTTTTACCACCTTGTTTCTCCATTTAACGTCAATACCAAAAGATATTACACGGTTTAAACCATCATATTCCTTAGAAATCGTATCAAACATTTTAGTAACCTGAATCTTTTTAGATTGATCACTGTCTTTGTATGGATTTACTTTTTCAGCCATTAATTTTTTTTGGCAAATATATGGATAAGTTCTAAGTACTTAAAGTTGCTCGTATTTAAAATAAAGATTTTAAAAAAGTTGATTGTACTCTAATTTAATTAGTTACCTCTATAAATAAATGAGGGTTACCTAACATAAAAATGGAAGTGATTATTGAGACTAAATAGCTTATAACTTTAGTTACACTTGTAACTTCTTAGTATATTTGCATGTTTATTTTGAACATACAATAGAATGAAAATAATTATCGCAGGTGCTGGAGAGGTAGGATTTCATTTAGCTAAATTACTATCCTACGAGTCGCAAGAGATAACACTTATAGATACTAAAAAAGATAGTTTAGCATATGCAGGTGAGCACCTAGATATTAAAACTATTAAAGGTGACGCCACATCTATTGCTATATTAAAAGAGGCGAGGATAGATAGTGCAGAACTATTTATTGCAGTAACTTCTTCCGAAACGACCAATATTACTGCAGGTGTATTAGCAAAACAATTAGGTGCAAAACGAACTATTGCACGTATTTCAAACACTGAATTTATAGACCATAAAGAAACTGTCGGTTTTTCTAAGTTTGGTATTGATGAATTGATTTCACCTGAATCATTAGCAGCTTCAGAGATTCAATTATTATTGAATCAGTATGGATTTAATGATTCTTATGAGTTTGAAGAAGGCGCGTTAACCATGTTAGGTCTACGATTGTCTAGAACTGCAACATTTGTAGACAAAACGGTAAAAGAAGCCGCTGAAATTTATCCAGAGTTACACTTTATTCCTATTGCGATTCAACGATTAGGCACGCAATACACAATAATACCAAGAGGAGACACCATTTTTAAAGAAGGAGATAAAGTTGTTTTTGTGACTTCTAAGGGCGGTGATGATGAGTTATTTGAATTATCAGGTAAAGTTAAGGTTCAAATTAAGAACGTAATGATTCTTGGTGGTAGCCAAATTGGTTTTAAAACCGCAAAAGATCTCTGCGCAAGCAAATTTAATGTTAAGATTGTTGAAAGTAAAAAAGCTGTAGCCGAAGATCTAGCTGAGGATTTACCAAATGCTTTAGTGATTTGTGGTGATGGTAGAAATGTGGATATTTTGGAAGAAGAAAATATTTCAGATATGGATGCTTTTATTTCAGTAACAGGCAATTCAGAAACCAATATAATGTCTTGTCTCC
>Ga0316201_10002999_pt1 | contig 12279 bp, 13 predicted proteins | sample CS6wburrow_MG_FD_204516 | JGI IMG/M metagenome (GOLD analysis project Ga0316201, IMG submission 204516) | Coastal sediment microbial communities from Delaware Bay, Delaware, United States - CS-6 worm burrow | ecosystem: Environmental > Aquatic > Marine > Coastal > Sediment | place: USA... | reverse complement strand
GAAACCGACCGGATCTTCCAGCTGCCCGCCTTCACTGAGCATGGCCTGGTCCAGCAGTACGTTTGACCAGCTGCCAAAACGGGCATCATCGCTTTCATCCTTGAGGCGGCTGACCAGCGCATGACCGGGGTTGATCTCCAGGTCCGGCTTGGTGACGGGCACCTCGTGACCGGCCTGCTTGAGCATTTGCTGCATGTGCACGGCCATGTCGTGTTCACCCATGACCAGGCAAGACGGCGAATCCGTCAGGCGCTGACTGACACGCACGGTGTTTACGCGATCACCCAGCACCTCCTGCATGCGCTTGACCAGGTCTGCATACTCGTCCTCGGTCTTTCTGGCGGCTTCCTTTTCCTTCTCATCCGCAAGCTTGTCGAGGTCCAGCTCGCCCTTGGCGATAGAGACCAGCTTCTTGCCGTCAAACTCGGTGAGGTGGGAGACCAGCCATTCATCGACACGGTCGGAGAGCAGCAACACCTCGATACCCTTGCGGCGGAATATCTGCAGATGCGGGCTGTTCTTTGCCGCGGCAAAGCTGTCCGCGGTGACATAGTAAATAGAGTCCTGCCCTTCCTGCATACGGCCGATGTAATCTTCCAGCGAGACGGTCTGCTCCTCGCTGTCGGTCTCCGTGGAAGAGAAGCGCAGCAGCCTGGCAATGCGTTCCTTGTTGGTGAAGTCCTCGCCCGGACCTTCCTTGAGCACCTTGCCGAACTGCTTCCAGAATTCCTGGTAGGTTTCCGGCGTGTCCTTCGCCATGCCCTCCAGCAGGCCCAGCACCTTCTTGATGGAACCGGAGCGGATGGTATCGATCAGCTTGTTGTGCTGCAGGATTTCACGCGACACGTTCAGCGGCAGGTCATCGGAATCGACCAGGCCGCGAACAAAGCGCAGGTAGTACGGCATCAGCTGGTCGGCATCGTCCATGATAAAGACACGCCGCACATACAGCTTGATGCCATGACGGCTGTCGCGGTCGTACAGGTCAAACGGCGCACGCGCCGGGATGTAGAACAGTGTCTTGTAGGACTGGTTACCTTCGACGTGGCTGTGCACCCACTTCATCGGGTCCTCGAAGTCATGCGCAACGTGCTTGTAGAATTCCTTGTACTCGTCCTCGCTGACCTCGGTACGCGGGCGCGTCCAAAGCGCCGAGGCCTTGTTGACCGCCTCGTACTCTGGCTCCTTGCCCTCTTCTGCCTCGCCGAGCATCTCGATCGACAGCGGAATATGGTCGGAGTACTTGTTGATGATGCTGCGCAGTCGGTACGGTTCCAGGAACTCGTCCTCGCCTTCACGCAGGTGCAGCACCACCTCGGTACCACGCTGCGCCTTCTCGACCGTCTCCAGGGTAAATTCACCGTCACCGCTCGAGATCCAGCGCACCCCGTGCTCGGAGCCGAGGCCAGCGCGGCGCGTGGTGAGCGTCACCTTGTCGGCGATGATAAAGGCGGAATAGAAACCGACACCGAACTGGCCAATCAACTGGCTGTCCTGCGCCTCGTCACCGGTCAGGGATTCAAAAAACTGGCGGGTGCCGGACTTTGCGATGGTACCGATATTGTCCACGACATCATCGCGGGTCATACCGATACCGGTATCCGTGACCGTCACCGTGCGGGCATCCTTGTCGAGATCGACGCGAATACTCAGGTTGGTATCGCCATCGTAGAGCTTGTCATTGGCGAGCGCCTCGAAGCGCAGCTTGTCACAGGCATCGGAGGCGTTGGAGATCAGTTCGCGGAGGAATATTTCCTTGTTCGAGTACAGCGAGTGAATCATCAGCTGCAACAGCTGCTTGACCTCGGTCTGGAACTCGAGGGTTTCTTTCTGGGCGTCGACGGTCATGCGTGCAAGATCCTCTGTTTGTTCGTATACATCCCGTTACTTGGGGTCTTTGTTCGGGTTTTCAAGGCCCCGGGGGCATTTCCCTCATGTTTGAGCAGCCACTGCTTGCGGTCGATCTCGCGGCCATCGGTCTTGCCCGAGTAGCCGCCAATCCCGGACGCGCTGACGACGCGGTGACACGGCACGACGATCGACACCGGGTTGTTGCGGCAGGCATTGCCGACGGCCCGGGCCCCGCTGCCCAGCTGTGCGGCCAGCTCGCCGTAGGTCAGTGTCTGGCCCGCCGGGATGCGGGTCAGGGCCTGCCAGACCCGTCGCTGGAAGTCGGTACCCCGCATGTCGAGGGCCAGCGTGAACCGCTGTGACGGGGTCTCGAAGAACTGTGCCAGCTGTGCGGCGATCTCCCGCTCGAACGCTGTCGATGCAGGATTCAGCGCGACACGCCCCGTGAGGTAATCCAGCCGCACAAGCCGCTGGTCACGGCAGGCGATTCCCAGCCGCCCCAGGGGTGATTCAAGCACCATGTCATGGCTGAAAGCGGATGGAATGGTTGGCATGATTTTATCCCCCTTCAAAAAAAACGGGCACCCGGTCAGGGGTACCCGTTATTCTAGCGTTTTGTTGACCGCGCCGATGATTTATCTCTGTCATTCCCGCGCAGGCGGAAATCCGGAAAATCTGGCGCGGCTGCTAGCGACCACTGGATTCCTGCCTGCGCGGGACTGACGGTGAGTACTGGTCGATCGTCGCCCTGGCAGGAATTTCCTTTTTTACTAGAGCTTTTCCTTGATTCGTGCGGACTTGCCGGACAGTTCACGCAGGTAGTAGAGCTTGGCGCGGCGCACATCGCCCTTGCGCTTGACCTTGATGGAACCGATCGACGGGCTGTGCGTCTGGAATACACGCTCCACACCCTCACCGTGCGAAATCTTGCGAACGGTAAAGGCCGAGTTCATGCCACGGTTACGCTTGGCAATCACCACACCTTCAAATGCCTGCAGTCGTTCACGGCTACCTTCCTTGACCTTGACCTGCACAGTCACGGTATCACCGGGGCTGAACTCCGGAACATCCGATTTCAACTGCTCTTGTTCAAGTTGTGCGATTATGTTGCTCATGGCTGATCCTCTGGTTTCTTTAAATGGGCTATTGATCACTCAATTACCCGACTCGTACTCACTGATAAATTCGTTTAACAATGCCTGTTGTTCTGCAGTTAATTCCAGCGCATCCAGTAACTCCGGACGTCGCTGCCAGGTCCTGCCCAGCGCCTGCTTGTGACGCCAGCGCCGGATATCCCGGTGATTGCCACCGGTTAACACCCCCGGTACCCGCAACCCGTCAATCTCTTCCGGTCGTGTGTAATGCGGATAATCCAGCAGGCCATCCATAAAGGAATCTTCCTGCGCCGAATCCGCATCACCGAGTGCACCCGGTAGCAGGCGCGTCACGGCATCCATCACCACCAGTGCCGGCAATTCCCCGCCACTCAGGACGTAATCACCGACTGATAATTCTTCATCCACTTCCAGCCTGATGAGCCGTTCATCAATGCCTTCGTAACGCCCGGCTACCAGGATAATCCGTTCCAGGCCGGCCAGCTGTCGCGCCTTGTCCTGGTCAAAGCGTTCACCCTGCGGCGACAGGTAAATTACCGGCGCCTCGACAGCGTCCTGTCTTGCCCGCTGTATCGCCGCACGCAACGGCTGCACCTGCATCACCATGCCGGGACCACCCCCGTAGGGCCGGTCGTCGACACAACGGTGCTTGTCCTCGCTGTAATCCCGGGGATTCCAGGTCTGCAGCGTTACCAGCCCGCTTTCAATGGCACGGCCCTGTATGCCGTATGCCGACTGTTCCCGAATCATCCCGGGAAACAGGCTAACCACATCGATGCGCATCGTCGTCAGGCCTAGAAATCAGGATCCCAGTCAACCCGGATGATGCTGTTTTCAAGATCAACCGACTCAACCACCTGACCCGGTATGTAGGGGACCAGGCATTCCTGCTCACCCTTGACCACCATCACATCGTTCGCACCGGTCTCAAACAGGTGATCAACAACACCCAGTACCCGGTCACTTGTGGTAATGACCTGCAGGCCAACAAGATCACTCCAGTAGTACTCATCTTCGGCGGCCGGGGGTAACTGACTCCGGTAGATGCCTATATCAGTACCTGTTAATGCCGCCGCCGCATCGCGGTCATCACACGACTTCAGGTGTACTACAAGACCCTTGCCGTGCTGCTTGCCGGCGAGCACTTCGATGACCTGCCACTGGCCCCGCTGTTTCACATACCAGGGCGAGTAATCCAGCAGGTTGCCGGGTACGGCTGTAAAAGTATTGATACGCACCCAACCCTTGACGCCGTAGGGCGAGGCTATTCGCCCCATCACCAGCACATCGTCTTTCAGGCTGTCGACTGCCACTTCTTTTCAGACACGCAATCAAACAGCAGAAAAGTCTTTACTGTGCCCGACTGTCCTTCAGGAGTTTTTCAACACGTGGAGACAACTGGGCGCCCTTGGCAGTCCAGTGATCCGCACGATCAGCATCCAGGCGCAGGCGTTCTTCACCGCCGGTTGCCACGGGATTGAAAAAACCAATGCGTTCTATATAACCGCCATCGCGGCGTTTACGGCTGTCGGTTACCACGATGTGGTAAAAGGGGCGCTTCTTCGCGCCACCGCGTGACATTCTGATCGTCACCATAAGACTCAATATCCTTTGTAAAACAGAAAAAACCTGCTGGGCGGCGCAAGCCGTTGATCAGCAACCCTTGAAAACCGCGCAATTTTACGCGTTTTCCGGAAAAAGTGAAGGGCTTCAGAGTATTTAGCTTGACCGGGAAGGCCGGGCTGTACAAAGGTCTAGAACGGCGAACCTTGTCGGGATTCGTTACAAAAATTACGATTTTCCGAGACCGCTCTAAATAACGCCAGTATATTATTGTTTTAATTGCTATATTTATCTATGCCACAATTGTCATGGACAAAGGTCCAGTCAGTATTGCCGTCGAGTTTTCTTACGAAACGCCACCATGGTATCTGAACAGATTCAGACTCCAGACTGTTTCTCCCTAATTTACAAGCAGTTTTCCGAGTTGGCACGGCGGTTGCTAAGTATCAGGCGAGCAGAGAAGAAAAATCGTTCCGGTGGAGGTATCAGTACGACACAAAGAATAAGAGCTCATTGCACAAGCATAATAAGAAAACTTTGCGCAGCGGCATGGCAGTGACAAGACCATAATAACAGTCAGCAGTAAACCGATTTCGCGCAGTATCTGACGGTGGCTTAGGCCACCGTTTTTCTTTGCGTGATAAAAAATATTTCACCCGCGTCGCCAACGCGTTCGCGCCTGCAAGGCGCTCCTACCCTAATTGATTCTCACGTGCCAATTAACATTGTAGGAGCGGATCGCAATCCGCGACATGGCGTCAAACAGGTCGCGGATTGCGAACCGCTCCTACGCTATTCGTAGTGCATGAGTTTCTATCGGGGTAGGAGCGCCTTGCAGGCGCGAATAGTCTCTACGCGTGAATGACCATTCACGCCATCACTGGAACGGAAAACCCTGCCCGCCTTGCGGCAGCTTGCCTTTCATGCCACGCAGCATCTTGCCCATGCCGCCCTTGGACATCTTCTTCATCATCTTCTGCATCTGCATGTGTTGCTTGAGCAGACGGTTGACATCCTGCACCTGGGTACCGGAGCCGGCGGCGATGCGCCGCCGCCGCGAACCCTTGATGACGGCCGGAAAACTGCGTTCATGCGGTGTCATGGAATTGATGATCGCCTTCATGCGATGCACCTGGCCGTCGTCCATCATGGCGTTCTTTGGCATCTGTCCCATGCCCGGCATCTTGTCCATTAGACCTGCAAGCCCGCCCATGTTGAGCATCTGGTCCAGCTGGTCGCGAAAATCATTCATGTCAAAGCCCTTGCCCCTGGTGATCTTCCTGGCCAGTTTCTCGACCTGATCCTTGTCGACCTTCTGCTCCGCCTCCTCGACGAGGCTGAGGATGTCGCCCATGCCGAGTATGCGCGAAGCAATACGGTCAGGATAAAACGCCTCCAGTGCGGCGGTCTTTTCACCCACACCGATGAACTTGATGGGCTTGCCGGTAATAGCGCGAATCGACAGGGCGGCGCCGCCGCGCGCATCACCGTCTGCCTTGGTCAGGATCACACCGGACAAGGGCAACACCTCGTTGAATGTCTTTGCCGTGTTGGCCGCATCCTGGCCGGTCATGCTGTCGACAACAAACAGGGTTTCCACCGGGTTGACCGCATCATGGACACGGCGAATCTCGTCCATCATGTCTTCATCGATATGCAGGCGGCCGGCGGTATCGATAATGACCACGTCCAGGTGATGCTTGCGTGCATGGTCGATCGCGTTCTCTGCGATCTTTACCGGGTCCTGGTCCGTGCTGCTCGGAAAGAACTCGGCCTCGACCTCCCTGGCAAGGGTCTGCAGCTGGTCAATAGCGGCGGGACGATAGATATCACAGCTGGCAACCAGCACGGACTTCTTCTCACGTTCCCTGAGCATGCGGGCCAGCTTGGCGGTGCTGGTGGTCTTGCCCGAACCCTGCAGGCCGGCCATCAGGATAACTGCCGGTGGCTGCACATTCAGGTTCAGGCCGTCACTGGCCTCGCCCATGGTGTGCACCAGTTCATCATTTACCACCTTGACCAGCATCTGCCCGGGCGACAGGCTCTTCAGCACTTCCTGCCCGGAGGCCCGCTCACGAACCCGGTCGATAAAGTCCTTCACCACCGGCAGGGCAACATCGGCCTCCAGCAGCGCCATGCGGACGTCGCGCAGCGCCTCCTTGATGTTGTCTTCACTGAGGCGCCCCTGCCCGCGCAGGTTCTTGATCGTCTTTGACAGGCGATCGGTCAGATTGTCAAACATGCGTACTGTAGCTCCCGGCCAAAAGGCCGTGGATTGAAAGATGCGCAATTATAGCGGTAAAAATCACCGGGCAGGCAAGCCACGCGCCAGGCAGCGTGAACACTTCAATGCCAACGGCAGTTATGTCATTATCCCGCCATGACGCCTACCCTGCCCGGCCTGCTTGCCATTATCCTTTACCTGCTTGCCAGCACTCTGCTGACACTTCGCCTGATGCGCGGCGTGCCTGATGTCGGCTGCCACCGCAACCAGGTCATGATGATCGGGCTGGGCGCGGTCATCATTCATGGCCTGACCCTGTATCCCGCCATCCTGACGGATGAAGGGCTGAACCTGGGCATCTTCTACGCCGCCTCACTGGTCGCCATGACCACATCCTTGTTACTGGTGCTCGCATCGTTCATCGAGCCCGTCGAAAACCTGGGTATCCCGGTGTTTCCGACCGCGGCCGTGTGTATCGGCCTCACCCTGCTGTATCCGACACCGCACATCGTCAGCGATGCCAGCGCCTGGCAGCTCAACAGCCACATCCTTGCCTCGCTGCTGGCCTACAGCATTCTCGGCCTGGCGGTCCTGCAGGCCCTGCTGCTCGCCATACAGGACCAGCACCTGCGCAATCGCCACCCCGGTGGATTCATTCGCGCCCTGCCGCCGCTGCAAACCATGGAATCGCTGCTGTTCCAGATGATCGCCATCGGTTTTGTCCTGCTGACACTGGCACTGGTGACCGGCGCCCTGTTTCTCGAGGACATCTTTGCGCAACACCTCGTGCACAAGACCATCCTGTCGATCGTTGCCTGGGTGGTATTTGCCATCCTGCTGTGGGGCCGCTGGCGCTTTGGCTGGCGCGGACGCACCGCGATTCGCTGGACCATCGGTGGCTTCATCTTCCTGATGCTCGCCTATTTCGGCAGTAAATTCGTGCTCGAGCTGGTGATCGGCCGGTAACGCCGGGCGGCACTGACAGCAAAGCCGCTTTTTCTGTAAAATGCACACTCTTTAATCAACCAGAGGCTGTCCACTTTTGGACGACACCCCCCTGAGCGTACTGATAACTGCGCTCGTATTCCTGATCTTCCTGTCCGCCTTTTTCTCCGGTTCTGAAACCGGCCTGATGACGCTGAATCGCTATCGACTGCGCCATCTTGCCGACAAGCAGCACCCGGGTGCCATGCGCGCGCAGAAACTGCTGCAACGCCAGGACCGCCTGATCGGGCTGATCCTGCTTGGCAACAACTTCGTCAACGTACTCGCGTCCATCCTGATGACGCTGATCACGCTGCGCATCTACAATGACACCGGCCTGCTGTTTGCTGCCGGCCTGGTGCTGACCATCGTGATCCTGCTGTTTGCCGAGGTCACCCCGAAAACACTCGCCGCACTGCACCCGGAACGCATCGCCTTTCCGGCTGCCTTTGTTTATGTGCCGTTACTGAAACTGCTGTCGCCACTGGTCTGGGTGATCAACTGGATCGCCAATGGCCTGCTGAAACTGCTGGGCGTTTCACCGGAGCACGGCAGCAGCGATGCGCTCACCACCGAGGAACTGCGTAGCGTGGTGATGGAGGCCGGAGCCATGATCCCGAAACGCCACCAGTCGATGCTGCTCAACCTGATGGACCTCGAGAAGGTCACCGTCGAGGACATCATGGTGCCGCGCAACGAGGTCACCGGAATCGACATTGAGGCAGACTGGGAGATCTCGCACAAGCTGCTGATGGACAGCCAGCACACACGCCTGCCCCTGTACCGGGAAACGATCGATAACGTGATCGGCATTTTACACCTGAAAAACGTCCTGCCGCTGCTGTACCGCGACCAGCTTGACAAGGACACGCTGCAGGACATCGCACGCGAACCATACTTCATACCGGAAAACACCTCGCTGAACCGGCAACTGCTCAACTTTCAGCGGGAACACCGGCGCGTCGGTTTTGCCGTGGATGAATACGGTGACATGCAGGGCCTGGTCACACTCGAGGATATCCTCGAGGAAATCGTTGGCGAGTTTACCTCTGACCCGTCGGCCCACATAGAGGACATACAGACACAGAATGACGGCACCTGGCTGGTGGACGGCTCCATCGCCATACGTCAGCTGAACAGCGCACTGGGCATGTCGCTGTCGACCAACGGACCCAAGACGCTGAACGGCCTGATCACCGAGTACATGGAAATGATTCCCGAGACCGGTACCAGCCTGCTGCTCGACAACCACCCGATCGACATCGTGCAGATCAAGGACAACATGATCAAGACGGTGCGCATCCACAAGGGACTTGAGAAAAAACACACGCAAGACAACGAGGAATCCGCGGAATGAAACTCCTGTTCAACCTGGAAGTCATAGAAGGTAACCGTGTCAAGGCACGCCCGAGCGACCACCTGAAGTCCCTGCCCGTAGACGAACAAATCACGGCCGTGACCGAGTTTCTGAACTGGGCAGAGAACGAGGCAAAGAACAGCGAGAATCCGCAGGCCAGGGCAGAAGCCGAGATAGGCGTTGCCACGGCAACCGAGTTTCTGCAAAAACTGCAAAACGGCGCGGCACGCATCTATACTGGCAGCACAGGCAGGAATAACGATGACCCGAAAGATCATTAAAACCGAGACCGAGTGGCAGGCACAGCTCACACCCGAGCAATTCCAGGTCACGCGTAGCAAGGGCACCGAGCGCCCGTTCACCGGAAAATACCACGACTGCAAGGACAGCGGCACCTACAAGTGCATCTGCTGTGGCACGCCGCTGTTTCACTCCGACGACAAGTTTGACTCCGGCAGCGGCTGGCCCAGCTTTGTGCGCGCGGCTGCCGGCGACAACGTCAAGACCGAGACCGATACCAGTCATGGCATGGTACGCGTCGAGGTCATGTGCGCCAACTGCGATGCCCACCTCGGGCATGTCTTTGAGGACGGCCCTGCACCGACCGGGCAGCGTTACTGCATCAACTCGGTATCACTCGATCTCGACAAGGAAGACGAGTAACTGCATCGGCGTGCAGCGCGGGTGATAAGCCACTACCGACAGCACCAGCATCTAGCCAGAACGGGTAATGCGAGAAAGGCGACCCGCAGGCGCGCCCTTCTACGCAGCCACGTTGCCATCACACCGGGTAACCCGCGCGCATACTGACAGCAGCCCGTGACCACCCCACCCTGTCAGGTCTCGAGTCCTGCAGGCAACGTCACTTCAATTCATTTAGTACATACCTTAATTCCACACACACCTTGCGGCTGAATGTCGCGCGCGGACAGCAACTCGGCGGGCGCTGACAGGACCTGGCGCAGCGACTGATCTAGAGTTGGGGTCAGGCATACCCACAGGTGGATCTGCAGGCGCACCTACCTGTGTTTGACAAGTTGACTGCCGCCACGATCGAACATGACGGCACGGCGAGCGCCCCGGATTATTGATTCTTCCTGCGCGCATGAAGCGTTACAGATACATGGAGAGAGAACATGCATAGTGCAAGATATAACACTCGTACATTCTCGATGACAGATTTGCGTTATGAATACAGGGAATGGCTAAACGCGAACAACCTGCCAAAGATGTCGGCAGAAAACCTGCTGCACCACAAGGGACTCACCCGCGAACAGGTGACTTACCTGAAGTCATTTATTGTGCGCTGGGTATCCACACCGGAATAGCGACACGACCAGCGAACAAGGCCGGCAGTCAAATTGCGCGCATCAGGCTACTCGCTGCAGCGTGCCAAAGAGATCCACAATTCAGCCCAGGGCCTCGATGATACGCTCATATTCCTTTCTTACCTTATCGCCAAATATCGGATCGTCATAATCCGGAATCAGGGCGGAAATATTTTCCCAGTCCTCGCTGGTTAAATGTTCCGCGATAAACGGATAGATATTAGATTCCTCAAACAGAAGGTGCGCCCTCTCCCGGGCTATCAATGTGGACAACCTGTCTGCGATATCCGTCATATCCGGAGGTGTACTAACGAGCCTGGGACTCACTGCCTCGATGGCAGCTCGTATTATGTCGTCAATTTCAGAGTGATCTTCCATAAGGGCATTGACATCCTCGTGGAACTTCCTGTTGCCTTCCCCTTCCCTGGATATAGCCGAGAACACAGCATATTCCGCTGGATGATGTATGCGCGACGGATATTCATGAATATATTTGAGGATGCGCTGAAGCATCAGATGGCCCTCAGAAGACCCACGATCGATATCAATTAACAATTTCTCAAGAAGACACAGAATTCTCCTGAGGTTGTCATGATCCTTGTATAGAGTCTCGAGTGTCAGTCTCATGAGTAATCCGCACATCCAGGCATCCGGTGTTGATTATACAAAATAACACAGCGCCCCGAAGGCTGTTGCAGGAATCCTGGCAGACCGGCTGGAGTGTAGATTGGTGGTAAGCGTTCATTACACCCTTGCCCCGGTTGGCAGATCCAGAATCAGGACTATAGCGAATGCAGCATAGCCGGTGTCAGCTGGTATCCGGCCTTGTGCATGGCATCCAGAATCAGGGCTGTCGTCTCTTTCACCGTGAAACGGTCCGTGTTCAGGACCAGGTCGAAGTTGCTGCTGTCAGCGGCGTGCACACCATACAGTTCGTTGAGGTATTCGGTGCGTTCCCGGTCAACCTCCTGGACGCGCAGTTGCGCCGCCTTGAGATCGATAGCCTCGCGCTCACTGATGCGCTCTGCACATTTATCCAGCGAGCCGATGATGCGCACGCGAAAACAGCGCTCGGGACCGAGGATCAGGTGCGCGCCGCGCCCGACAATGACACCCCCTTTCATGGAAATATTCAGCACCACCTTGACCAGATGCTGGAGATAGCGCTCCTTGGGATATGACTTGCCCTTGAACAGCGTCTGCCACCAGTTACCGTTTATGCGGTTGACCCGGTCATCAAGATGCCGCACGAGCTCGATATCAACATTGGCCCGCTTGGCGACCTCCTGGAGAATGTAACGGTCGCAACAACGCACACCGAGCGTATCGGCCAGCTTCTGGGCGGTCTCCTTGCCAAGCGCCCCGTAACCGCGAGACACCGTGACCACGTAGGTGGATCGCAACTCGGCGGCGGCACGCTCCTCCATGACCTTGCGTTCCCTGGCTATCTCGGAGGCAATCAGCGCCTCGATCAGGCGTTCTACACTACATTTCATTGTTGATAATCGGGCCCGTTATGAATGAACAAACACACAACACGGATAGTGTCGTCCATAACCGTGTGTATAAGCAATCCGGGGCGAACACTCTGCGTGCCAGATGCGTTGTCATTAAGCCATTTTGACCCCGCGACCAGTGACCGGAACCCTGAAAATCATTGCTTGATATTTCTGTTTTTTTAGTAACCCGTGTAGAGTTGTTTCTGCCTTTGTGCGTACTACGAATAAATCAGGGGAGCCGTATGCAAACCAAGATCCTGCTGGATGAATCCGAGCTACCGACCCACTGGTATAACGTTGTTGCCGACATGCCCAATCCACCGGCACCGCCGATGGGGCCAGATGGCAAGCCGGTTGG
>Ga0316201_10002998_pt1 | contig 12279 bp, 11 predicted proteins | sample CS6wburrow_MG_FD_204516 | JGI IMG/M metagenome (GOLD analysis project Ga0316201, IMG submission 204516) | Coastal sediment microbial communities from Delaware Bay, Delaware, United States - CS-6 worm burrow | ecosystem: Environmental > Aquatic > Marine > Coastal > Sediment | place: USA... | reverse complement strand
GCGGTACCTCGATCAACACGCCGACCACGGTAGCCAGCGCCGCGCCCGATGAAAGACCGTACAGCATTGCCGCCGTGGCGATCGCAACCTCGAAATGATTGGAAGCACCGATCATCGCGGTCGGCGCCGCGTCTTCATAGCTCAGCTTGAATAGCCTCGCCAGGCCGTAACCGAGTGCGAACACCAGTACCGTTTGCACGAACAGGGGTATTGCGATCCACAGGATTGTCAGCGGATTGCGGACGATCGTCTCACCCTTGAATGAAAACAATAAAATCAGCGTAACCAGCAGCGCCGTAATAGTAACCGGCGTCAGGTAATGCAAAAAGCGCTCGCGAAACCAGGTTTCGCCTTTGCTTGCGATGATCCACTTGCGTGACAGGTAGCCGGCGAGCAGCGGTAGCGCGACGTAAACGCCAATCGACAGCAGCAGTGCCTGCCACGGTACCGGCAGCCTGCCGACGCCCAGCAGGTAGCCGCCGATAAAACCGAACAGCACGAGCATGATCAGCGAATTAACCGCGACCATCAGCAGCGTATGGCCGTCATTGCCCTTTGACAGGTAACCCCACACCAGTACCATCGCCGTGCATGGTGCAATACCAAGCAATATGCAGCCAGCGAGATAGCTGCGCCACAACGGCACCTCCAGCATCCTGACACCGTCAACGAGTACCACGCGGCCTGCGCCGTAAGTATCCCCGACGACCATCGTCTCGCCGAGCGGCATCTTCACTAGGTCCGTGGCATCAGGCCCGATGAATCCCAGGAACAGTGTGCCGAGGAAAAAGCTCGATATCGCGTACATCGTGAACGGCTTGACGGCCCAGTTGATGAACAGCGTCAGCCCGACCGGCTTTAATGCCTTGCCTGCTTTTAAGACCTCATGGAAGTCGATCTTGACCATGATGGGATACATCATGAAGAACAGGCACAGTGCGATGGGTATCGAGATTACTGGTGCCCCATTGACGGTTATCGCCATGCCATCCAGCGCTGTTGCAACTTCCGGCGCGTATTTGCCAAGCGCAATGCCGGCAACAATACACAGCAGCACCCACACCGTCAGGTATCGCTCAAAAAACCCCATGATCCCGCCTTGTCTGGCTATTTATTCAGTGGACTGAATTGTCCTTTGTTCCAGTGCGCTTGGCCAGACCCGGAGCTGACCGAACCGGCGCGTCAGTCATCATTATCGTTCATCGTTATTGTTCATCATCATCGCGAAACGGGCGGTACGGCCGCTTGAAATGCACGGCCAGGCCCAAGAGCAACACCAGCAGCGCGGCCCACATCGACTGGCGCCAGGCACTGCGCCCCGCTTTGACGATCTCGAACTTCTCGACAAACACCGTCTCACACGCACCGTTACCAGTATCGGTGCGGGTCGTGCTGGTGCCGCGCTTGCCACCTGCTTCGCTGCTGTAGCTTGCGAGATAGCCGCGCACACGAATCTGGTCACCAATCCTGATGGCCTTTACCTGGTCGCGAATGGCCTCATCCGCTGATATCAGGTGATTGTTTGACAGCTGCTGCATGCTGAAAGCGGCCCATGCCTCGTCATCGCGTGTGCGCACATTGCAGGTAAAGATCCCGTTCCAGAAATTGATCTTACCCAGCTTGCCGCTGGTGGCGCTATCGCCCCAGACAACGCAGACATCCATCATGTTGAGGTGGTCGTTGGCAAGAAAATGCATGCGGCTATTGCCATCGTGGTGCCTGAAAGAAACCACGAGGCCATGCAGGTCATACTCGTATTCGGGCTCGACCCGGTAGTCCACATCTTTGTAGTTGGCGTAAAACGTTCCGGCTCGCGTCCTGATTTGCCGTGGCTCGTCAAGAAGCTCGGTAACAGCGTTGATTGTTTCGGGCAGGTCGTTACGGTTCCAGAACGAGATCAGCAGGACAACGAAACTGATAACGATGACTGCGCTGTTAACCTTCACGACCGCCCCCAATCACAGCGAAAACCTAGTGTGTCAGGCGTTTGATTTCGGAAAGCAATTCCTGCATCGGCGCAGGCTTTCTGAAGAAGCGGGTGAAAGCGCCCTGCTCCTCGGCATCCAGGTTGGAAGCCGTCAGCGCGACGATGGGCTTCGCGTAACCTTGTTCGCGGAGTTGGTGGGCGGCGGCGACACCGCCAATCCCCGGAATATTGCAGTCCATCAGCACCAGGTCGGGTTCGTATTTCAGCGTTTTTTCGATCGCCTCGGTCGTGTCTGAACTGGTTATCAAACCGTACCCCGACCGGTGCAGGTAATGTTCGACGAGCGCCACCATGTCGGCATCGTCATCGCATATCAGAACACTCAGCGGTTTCTGCGCCATCGTGTCGCTTCCCAGTGCAGCAAACATACCGGTGTCGTGCCCGATCGGGGCGGCACTTGCCGCTGCCGGAATAACGATTATTACCTCACACCCCTCACCCTGTACGGATTCCAGCGAGACTTCGCCGCGCATCAGCTGCACGAGCCGCAAGGAAATCGTCAATCCCAGTCCGGCACCCGCTTTGTCGCGAGCGCCGCCTCTCTCGAACGCACGAAACACACGCTCCTGGTCTTCGACGCTGATACCCGGGCCGGTATCGGCGACCGTTATCCGTAGTCTGTCCACAGCGTACGTGGCCGTGATCTTGACGCTGCCCTCAAGGGTGAACTTAACCGCATTACCCAGGACATTAATCAAGACCTGACGCAGGCGAACCTCGTCGGCATGAATGACGCCCGGAACATCGGGATCGACAAGGGTGACAAACGATAGCCCCTTTTCTGCTGCCAACGGCGCCATCATCGCAGCCAGGTCATCAAAGACATTGTGCAAGTCAAAGTCGTGCTCAAATAATTCGAGCTGACCGGCGTCGAGCCTGGCGTCGTCGAGCAGCGCCTCGACCAGTGACGTCAAGTGCTTGGCGGAACGTGAAATCGTCTCGATGCATTTTTGCACGTCATTGGTGCTGGTATCGCCAGCAGCGGCTAGCTCGGCATAATTGATGATGGACGCCAACGGCGTGCGAAACTCGTGCGACATTGAAGCGATGAAGCGGCTCTTCTCGGCACTGCTGCGTTCCGCATCCCGACGATGATGCTCCAGCTCGGAGCGCGTCTCGATCAGCTCACTGATCAGTTCGCGCTGGCGAGCGATAAACTTGCGCTGGCGCACGTGCATCAACCGATGCTCGTTCACCGAGTGCTGCTTGGTCTGCTGCGCGGCATGTGCGACACGGGCATCCAGCAACACGACGTAACAGTTGTCACGATCGGGAACCAGGTGTGCGTGTACGATCGCCCGGCCGACGGTTTCGATGAATTCAAACCTCTGCGTTTCCGTCAGCGGCAGGCCGACCAGAAATGGGGCTGATTCGCGTAAGTCGGCGCCGGGCTCGATGCCCGTTAACCCGCACCAGCCGTTATCGCCCCAGCTATCCACCACGCGATAGTTCGCATCGAGCAACAGGCAAAACGGGCGAGTCTCTTTCAGAAAATTGCTTTGCAGGTAACTAACGACCGGTGCGGGTAACGCCATTACTTGCCTCGCAGCTCGTTCTCGACAATGAGCTGTGCAAGCCGCGCAAAGGCATCCTCGACGTCATCGCCGGTTTTGGCACTGGTCTTGAAGGCGCCGTTGAAAGACGCGCTCAACGCCTCGAAACGCTCATCACTAACTTCCCATTCAGCCACGAGGTCGCGCTTGTTGACCAGGAGTACCGAGGGCGCGGCCCCGAACTTCTCGCCAATCTGCGACTGAATGGTCTCCACCGCTCCGATGGTCAGCGCACGCGTGCCATCTGCGACAAAGATATAGCCGCTTGCGCCACGCAGGTAGGCGAATTCCCTGTCACCGAAACTGTCAGATCCCGCAACGTCCCAGATGACGAGTTTGTGCGAGACACCGGCTGCGGCCTGTTCAATCTCTTTGGTGTCGATCTTGACGCCGACCGTGCTCAGATACTTGCCCGAGAAATGGTTGCTGACAAAGCGCTCTACAACGCTGGTCTTGCCCACAGCAAAATCGCCGACGATGCACACTTTACTGGTCAGGCGTGTCATCGCGTAGCCGGCAACTCTTGCAGCTCCAGATCAACCTGCACGAAGCGCCGGGAGAAATCCTCGCGGCGGTCACCCGTTACGGTGGGGCCGCCAGGTAGTGCGGACAATCGTGCCGTAACACCCGCAGCGGCAAGTCTTTCGAGCGCCGCGACGGCGCGCTGTTCGGCGACGACGGCGTTTCTGGCGGTGTCGCCAATTCCATCGGTCGATCCGGTAAGCGTTACCGATACCGAGAAGGACGCTTTCTCCGCATCCGCCTGCAGCTCTCGCACTTGCACTACATATTGGGCAAGCGCGTCCTCGTCACCGGCTACAAACTGCACGCCCTTGTCGAAGAAAAAGCGTCGCTGGTTAAGGACGGTGAGCCTGTCGAGTAACAACTGCCTGGTGTCAGGCATCGGGACCGACATTGGCTCCGCGATCACCTCCTCAGTCAAACCGCTCAGATCAAGAGCATTCACGCCCGCGAGTGTCTTGAACCCGGCCTGCAGCTGGTCTTTCCAGGCCGACGGCGCCGTGCCATTGACGACGAGCGTCGTTTCGACAACGTTAAGCTGTACGGTGTCGGGTTTGCTGAACAGCTCTGCCGCGCGCGCCGCAATAATTTCCGGCTGCAGCGATTGAAACGGCTGCATGTCGGCGCTGACGCGCGCCATCGGTATGTCGAGGCTTGCTGCGACATCGTCGATACTTGCGGCCAGCGGATCCCGCAGGCCTCGCACCGTAATATCCGGCCCGTCACGCTCGACGGCGGTCACATGTATGCCGGGAGCAGCACGCAGCGCGTCATCAAATTTCGCCAGCTGCTGCGAATAAGCCCAGCTGCGGTAACCGAAGAACGCGGCCGCGGCGAGCAGCAGCAGGAGCAGCACGACCATCCAGATGGGCACGGCCCCGCCACTTTTCTTGCTTTCTTCGCGAGCCTCGAAGCGCAGGCAACGTTCCAGTTCGACTTCGACTTCGGGCACCGTGGCCGTATCGCCTTTGTACTGCCGAATAGCCTCACCGTAACGAAAATGGATACGCTCGAGGACAGCGCTCAGATCAGCGCGCAGACTTTTGGGCGGCACACCGCGAATGACGCAAACGAGCAAGGCATGCGGCCCATGCACAGCCCAGAGTGTGAAATCGCCCATGTCGGCCGACTCCAGCCGACCGGTGCGATCCGGCGAGAACGACTCTTTGACGAAATCCTGGATCGCGGTGAACATCGCCGACACCGCATCGCTGTCCTTGATTTTCGACGCCTCGTGATGCACATGCCCGACCAGCAGGCCGTTTTCGCGACTGATCAGGTATGCCTGCTCGACGCGATATCGCATCGTTTTCTGCAGTACGTACTCGCCGAAAGGTATGCCGGCACGTGATGCCTGCCAGCGCCATTTAAGCCCCTGCGGGCTAACGCTATGCTCGACGGCCTCATTGATCTGCTGCGAGAAATTTCGCAGCGCGTGCATGATTGATTTCCGAATGGCGGGGCCCATGACCGGGTATAGCGCGTCGCCATAGGTTTCCGGGTCGTCTCGGAAAGCACGCTGCAGACACTCGCCAACCGGCTGCGTCAGAGATTCAACGAGCTCGCTGTCTTCACGGTAGCTGCGGTCAATCGCTTCCGAGAGCACTTCTGCGACGTCGGCCGTTCGGACCTCCCGACGCTCTACCCGATCAGAAATTTGATCAAGGGTCTGTTTCTCAGCGCCGAACAGCAGCTGCTTTAATTGATCGAGGTCGTTCATCGATAATTATCGTGTGGACTACTGATCTTTCGTCAAGCGATTGGCAATGTCGCTGAGCAGCGCGGCCAGGTCGTCCCGCCTGACAGACGTATCCGCTACTTTCTTCGTTTCGGCGACGAAACCCTCACTGAGCTGCTTTTCGGTATTGTGAATTACACTGGACAGCTCTTCGATGTTGTCCTGCAGTCGTTGCCGAAGTTCGTTTGCTTCCCCGCCCAGTCGTTCCTGGAGTTCGGCATATTGCGACTCTGCGCGTTGCGACATATCGCGCAGTTCTTTAGCACCCTGCTCGTTGCCTTGCTCGCGTACCGCGCGTTCCTGCTGCAGCAGCTCGGAAAACTTCTCAAGCTCTTGTTTTGCGAAAGCGTCCAACTGTTCCAGCCGATTCTCGAAATTCTGCGAAATCTGCTCGACGTTTCGGGTCAGCCGTTCCTCGAGGGCGGCGAAGCGTCGCTCATAGTCACGCATCTGCCCGCCAAACAGGATTTCCCGAATTTGCTCAACGTTGCCATCCGCGTTTTCGGCTGACATACCTGTTTGATCCTGCTCGTCTTTATGTTCCATTGCTTTTTCCCTTGCCTGTGGTCGAGTTGCTATGCGTCGACTCGTTCCAAACGGTAACCGTGTTGATAAATGGCGGACAGCTTCCAGCCATTTTCCTCTGATAAATTCAGTTTCTTGCGCAAGCGGCTGACGTGGGTATCTACCGTGCGCGTCGACACGGACTTGTTGTCAATCCCCCAGATTGCCTCCAGGATGTGACTGCGCGATATCATTTTTCCGGCATGCCTGAAGAAAAAATCGGCCAGTTCAAATTCCCGATTCGTCAGGCTGATTTTTTCGCCCCTCAGGCTCAACGTCTTTTTTTCAGAATTCAGCGAGTATGGACTAACGTCCAGGTCTTTGTCGGGCTTGCGGCCGCCAACGCGCCGCAATACGGCAGACACTCTTGCAACCAGTTCCGCCCGACGTACCGGTTTCGTCAGGTAATCGTCGGCGCCTGCTTCCAGCCCCCGCACGATGCTCTTTTCCTCGTTTTTTGCCGTCACGATAACCGCTGCCGTGTAGTCCGACAGCTCGTCACGCAGTTTTCTCAGGACCTCGATGCCACTGAGGTCTGGCAGGACCCAGTCAAGCACGTACAGGTCGAAGGTGTCGCGCCGCACAGCACGCAGGAACGTGGCGGCGTTGGCATGACAATCGACCGAATGTTCTGCGTGGGTTAACCAGAGCCGAATCAACTCGGCCTGATCGGGATCGTCTTCAAGTATGGCAACTCGCAAATCTGCTCCAGTCCACAGCGGCAATATTCGGGCTTGCTGCGGCAGGTGCCGGCGGCTTTATTGGTTTGGTAGTTGCGCCAGCTGAACGCCTATTATAGGCCGTATTGCGGGCAAGTGGCGGATATTACAGCCGATATTCCTGAAAACGTCTCGTGGCGCCGGCTAACGCACCGTGACTTTCCGCAACAACTCCTGCAGATCGCTAATCAGACGCTCAATCGCCGGGGCATCACGGTTGGTGGCGGCGCTTTCGATACCGGCGCCCATTGTTGAGATATCGTCAAATCCGTAGGCCGCGCCCGATCCAAATAGATTGTGCCCGGTAATGCGTATCGTTTCGAAGTCTTCGCAGCCAAGGGCGTTCGTCAGCCTGGCGATGTCGTCATTGCGATTCTCAAGGTATTTGCCGACCAGCCGACGTGCGAACGGGTCGGCGATTTCAATGGTCTTTCCCTTTTCGCTATTCACTAACATCGCCTTTGTGCACACCAAGATCGAACCACTGTGTCATTCGCTGCCGTCAGGGGTCAACATACTCACGCTGCCAACGCTGCCGGGTATCTGTCAATCGACTACTGAACGACGGACGTGAGCTTCATATTGACCCGGTACTCTTGAACTCGGCCACCTTTGACCACGACCTTCATTTCTTTTACCCACGCTCCCTCTATATCGGTGAGCGTGCTGTTGGCCTGGTCGAGCCCTTTGTTAATCGCGTCTTTGAAACTTTCCTGCGATGCCGTTGAAATCTCTGTTACTGCGGCAGTTGCCATATTCCCTCCGTTTCCGGACGTTTTCGCCCTGCGGCCGTGCAAACGACTCTTGTTGGGTTATCTTCGGCGTCTGCACGCCGTTGGACAATGGCAAATCGACAGATGTCACAGTTGTTGACAATTGCCGGCAGAAACCAACGGCGCACGATGCAAAGTTTGATCTCGGTCACGCTTTGTGTGAGATTCGGGCTGCTAGTCTGGTGCCAAGCGGAATACAAATTATCGAAAAACGGTGTATCCAGGGGGCATGTCCTGACGCGTTCAGGTCACTATCGATCACAGGGGTTAATCATGAAAAACCTGTCTATTGCGTCCCTACTGGCCTGCGTCATCGCCTTGTCCGCCTGCAGTACTCAAACCGCCGCCGTCCCACAAACCACCAAACTTCACGAAGCCGTCTTGATAGTCGCCCTGGAAGATGGCTCGGTGATCATGCAGACGATCAGCTCCAACGCCGATTTCTGTTTCAAGAGCAGCTCCGCGAGTTCAACCACCTGTCTGACTCAGGGCGCTGCCATTGTCAGCCCGGATACCAATGCCATTATTGGCTTTGAAATGATCGAAGACCAGATCGATCTGGTCGCCAAGACCGACTGAGGCCTGCAGACCCACCTCCCGACCTGCCAGCCCGCCCGAGCGGGCCCGGCCGTCGATTTGTCAACGATTGTTACAGCGCGATGGGATAGCTATTTCCAGCCCTATAATGCGGCCACTTTCAACGAGTGACCAATTCAGGAGTGGGAAATGAATATCAAACTGGCAAAAACGCTTGCCGTACTGGCGGGCGCTGCCATCGCCGGCGGTTGTTCAACAATGGCATCAGAAACGACAGCAGACACATCCGGCAGCAGCACGATTTCTGCAGCCGAGCTTGCGACTGCACAACGACGTGTTACCGAGCTCGAATCCGCACTGTCCGCCAAGGACAGGGACCTTGCGAACGCCCAGGCGCGCATCGCAGACAGCGCTTCAGCCACGAGTACATCCAGCAGCAACACCGGCTTGATGCCCTCTGACCCGAAGCCGGGTGAGTGCTATGCACGCGTCATCATTCCGGCCAAGTACACGACCAGCTCGGAACAGGTTCTGAAGCGTGCAGCATCAGAGCGCATCGAAATCATTCCTGCTCGCTACGAGCAAGTCAAAGAAACGCGTATCGTCAAGGAAGCCTCGACCAAGCTCGAAGTCATTCCTGCCAAGTACGAGACTGTCGAAGAGCAGGTATTGGTTAAGCCTGCAACCACGAAGCTAACGGTTGTGCCTGCTGTATATGACACCATCGAAGAACGTGTAATGGTCAAGCCCGCATCGACCGAGACGATTGAAGTTCCCGCTGTTTACAAAACGGAAACGGAAACTGTTCTTGATCAACCCGCTCGTACAGAGTGGAAGCGCGGTACTGGCGTAGGCACCGGTAGCGGTGTTGCCATGTCCAGCGCGACGCAGGCAGTTCAACGTTTTGGCGACTTCAAGGTAATCGAGACCCGCGTGGAAGACACCGGCGATCTGATGTGCCTGGTCGAGATTCCTGCTACTTACAAGACCATCGAGAAGCAGGTACTGGTATCGCCGGCAACAACACGCAAGGTTGAGTCTCCGGCCGAGTACAAGACTGTCAAGAAGACAGTTTTGAAGACGCCTGCTTCAACGCGTGAAGTTACTGTTCCTGCTGAATACCGCACAGTGAAAGTGACCAAGCAGGTTCGTCCCGAGACAACCCGCGAAGTCGTGATTCCTGCTGTATACGGCGACGTTGCAGTGACCAAGTTGGCACAACCGGCTACCGAGCGTCGCATCCCGATCCCGGCTGAGTACACCACCGTCACACGCAACAACAAGGTTAGCGACGAGCGTACTGAATGGCGTCCGGTTCTGTGTGAAGTCAACATGACTCGCGAGAACGTAGCTGCCCTGCAGACATCTCTGAACGAAACTGGTTGCTGCAAATGCGGGCCAAACCGCAACGAGTGCAAGATTGATGGCGTCATGGGTCAGTGTACGCTGCAGGCTGCTCAATGCTATGCAGAGCGCAACGGTCTTTCTTCAGGTAAGAAGTACGTCACGATGGACGTGATTCGTGCCTTGGGCCTGAAGTTCTAGTCTGGGTAATACGATCGACTACAACCTCTCAGCTGGCAGTAAGTACGTCCCCCTTGAGGTTGTTAACAGCTTTGATCTAGGTCTTTAGGTTTTATACTTTTAGCACGGAGATTGGCTCGATCGGCTTGGGCAGTCGCGATAACTCGCGACTGCCCTTTTTTTTGTGGGGCAGTGTTCTCAAACGTTTAAATGTGTCGGCCGTCAATTCCACTGGCCGGTGTGCGCCACAAACAGCCGCTCAACTGCTAGTATTTAGCGTATTGGCAAGGGCCGCTGTTGGTCGAACTGCAGGAGTACAACAATGAGCTACATCGATGGATTTGTCATAGCGGTACCGACCGCGAACAAGCAGAAATTTATTGAGTACGCCAAGTTAGTCGATACAATATTCACGGAATTTGGTGCAACTCGAGTTGTCGAGTGCTGGGCTGACGATGTGACTGAAGGGAAGGTCACTGACTTCGGCAAGGCGGTTCAGGCAACAGAGGATGAATCGGTTGTATTTTCCTGGATCGAATGGCCAGACAAGGAAACGCGCGATGCCGCTATGAAGTCGATGATGTCTGACGACTTTAATGACGAGCGGATGGACCCAAAGAAGTATCCGATGCCGTTCGACGGCAAGCGCCTGATCTTTGGCGGGTTCAAACCGATAGTTGAACTATTTTAATGTGAAAGAACAGCAGTACTCGCTACCTGCTCAACCATCATCTCGCTCATCTTGAATTTCTGGATCTTGCCCGTAACGGTCATCGGGAAGTCCTCGACAAAGCGCACGTGTTTCGGAATCTTGAAATGCGTTATCTGGCCCTTACAGAACGCTTTAACTTCATCTTCGGACAGTGAGCACCCGTCCTTTAGCTGTATCCAGGCACACACTTCTTCGCCCATCTTCGGGTCCGGGATACCAAATACCTGCACTTCACTGATCGCCGGGTGCGTATACAAGAACTCTTCCACTTCGCGCGGATAGATGTTCTCGCCGCCACGAATAATCATGTCCTTGATGCGGCCAACAATCTGCAGATAGCCATCGTCATCCATTGTCCCGAGGTCGCCCGAGTGCAGCCAGCGCGCCTCATCGATGGTCGCGCGTGTTTGTTCTTCGTCTTCCCAGTATCCGAGCATGACCGAATAGCCGCGCGTGCAAACCTCGCCGCGCTCGCCGATCGGCACCACCCGACCCTCCGGGTCGATGAGTTTTACTTCGAGCCAGGGCACGGCCCGGCCGACGGTCTCGACGCGCTTTTCCAGTGGATCGTCCGGTAGCGTCAGGTGATTGACCGGGCTCAGCTCGGTCTGGCCGTAGCCGATCAGGATGTGCTTCATGTGCATGTCGGAGATCACGCGCTTCATCACATCCACCGGACAAGGTGCACCGGCCATGACACCGGTTCGCAGGGTTCGTAAATCGAAACTGTCGAAATCCTTGTGACTGAGTTCGGTGACGAACATGGTCGGAACACCGTGCAAAGCAGTGCAGCGCTCTTCCTGGACTGCTCGTAACGTCGACTCAGGATCGAAAACCTCGCTTGGATACACGACGGTCGCGCCGTGCGAAAAGCACGCGAGGTTACCCAGCACCATGCCGAAGCAGTGATATAACGGTACTGGCATGCACAAACGATCCGCTGGTGTCAGCTGCATGCCGGCACCGGTCAGGTAACCGTTGTTGAGAATATTGCAGTGTGTCAGCGTGGCGCCCTTCGGGCTGCCCGTGGTACCCGACGTAAACTGGATATTGATCGGGTCGTCCGGACGCAGTTCCGCACGCAGCGCTGCCAGCCGCGCACGTTCAGCGTCGCCGCCCATCGAAGTTACGTCTACAAAATTAAACATGCCGGCTGATGCTGCATCGCCCATGCGAATCACAATCTCTAGCGCCGGCACTTTTTTCGCCCGCAGCTGGCCGGGCGCGCAGCTATTCAGCTCCGGCGCCACCTCGTAGAGCATCTCGAGATACTTGCTGCTGTTGTACGCCTCGTCGCTGATGATGGCCTTGCAGCCGGCTTTATTAAGCGTGTATTCGAGCTCAAACAAGCGATAGGCGGGATTGATGTTAACGAGAATGGCGCCGATCTTTGCCGTCGCCATTTGTGTGAGTGCCCACTCCGCTGTATTCGGCCCCCAGACACCAACGCGATCGCCCGCCTTGATGCCGAGACTCAGGAGCCCGGTGGCCAGATCGTCAATTCGACGATTGAACTCGGCATAGGTCCAGCGCACGTCCTGGTGACAAGCGACGACGGCTTCTGTGTCTGGAAACTGGCCGACGATTCGCTCGAAATTGTTGCCGATCGTCTCGTAGATAATGGGCTTGCTTGAAGCACCGCAGGTGTAA
>Ga0316201_10002997_pt1 | contig 12280 bp, 7 predicted proteins | sample CS6wburrow_MG_FD_204516 | JGI IMG/M metagenome (GOLD analysis project Ga0316201, IMG submission 204516) | Coastal sediment microbial communities from Delaware Bay, Delaware, United States - CS-6 worm burrow | ecosystem: Environmental > Aquatic > Marine > Coastal > Sediment | place: USA: Delaware... | reverse complement strand
AACTATAACACCAGAATTTTTAAATACTTCAGACGTTTTTCTAATATTATCTAAAATGATAAATGAATCTTGCCCTGGAATTTTTTCTTGTTTCTTTTTAGGGATATCATAAAAATAGGTTGCGCCTTCTTTTACAGAATAAAAAGATTTGTTTCCCGAAGCTAGCATCTCTTTAACCCAAGCTGCTGGTTCTAAACCTTCAGCTTTCATCATGTCTATTCCTTTTTCTACTCCAATAGCATCCCAAATTTGGAAAGGACCATGTTCCCAACCAAAGCCTGCTTTCATGGCATCGTCAATTTTGTATAATTCGTCCGTGATTTCTGGAATACGATTTGAAACGTATGCAAATAATGCAGCAAAACTTTTACGGTAAAATTCACCAGCTTTATCTTTTCCTGAAACTAAAACTTTAAAACGATCAACTACTTTATCAATAGTTTTTGTTAATTCTAAAGTGGCAAAACTGGCTCTTTTGTTTGCTCTATATTCTAAAGTATTTAGGTCTAAAGATAAAATCTCTTTAGAACCATCAGCTTTTCTTTCTAATTTATAAAATCCTTGTCCGGTTTTACTTCCTAACCATTTATTTTCCACCATTTTGTTGATGAAATCTGGTAATTTAAAAAGTTCAATCTGTTCATCTTTAGGACAATTTTCTCTAATTCCGTTCGCAACATGAACCAAAGTATCTAATCCAACAACATCAACTGTACGGAATGTTGCTGATTTTGGACGACCAATTACTGGTCCAGATAATTTATCAACTTCTTCAATAGTTAAATCTAATTCTTTAACTGCATGAAATAAACTCTGAATACTAAAAATGCCTATTCTGTTTCCTATAAACGCCGGTGTGTCTTTCGCTATAACGGATGTTTTGCCTAAAAACTGCTCGCCGTACCCATTTAAGAATTCTAAAACAGAAGCATCTGTTTTTGGTCCAGGAATGATTTCGAATAATTTTAAGTAGCGTGCTGGATTGAAAAAGTGAGTTCCGCAGAAATGTTTCTGGAAATCTTCAGAACGACCTTCACTCATAAAATGAATAGGAATCCCTGAGGTATTACTTGTAATTAAAGTACCGGGTTTTCTGTGTTTTTCTAGTTCTTCAAAAACACTTTTTTTAATATCTAAGCGCTCAACAACAACTTCCATTATCCAATCAACTTGCGATATTTTTGCAATATCATCCTCTAAATTCCCTGTTGTAATGCGATTTGCAAAATCAGAGTGATAAATAGGTGATGGTTTCGATTTTAATGAAGCCGTCAAGGCATCATTTACCAATCGATTTCTTACTACTTTGCTTTCCAAGGTTAACCCTTTTGCTTTTTCTGCATCATTCAATTCTCTAGGAACGATATCTAGCAATAACACATCTACACCTATGTTGGCGAAATGACATGCTATACCGCTTCCCATAATTCCAGAACCAATAATGGCTACTTTTTTAATTCGTCGTTTGCTCATTTTTTAAATTACTTATCGTTTTGATCGTATATTTTTTTATTTGAAACCAAGTCATTAATAATATTGGCAACTTCATAAAAGTGTTTTAATTTTTCTGCGGGAATATTTTTCTTAATGGTTTCGTTGAAAGTTAAGACTCGTTCTTTCGAATAATCTCTCTTTTCACGTCCAAATTCCGTAAGATGAATAATCACACCTCTGCCATCTTCTGGATTTGGTTTACGCACTATTAAGCCTTTTTGCTCCATGGTTTTTAATATTCTTGACATACTGGTTGCTTCCATACCCATCATAGGGCCTAATGCTGTAGATGGAGATCCTTTTTCTCGGTCTATGCTCAATAAGGTAAACCCAGTAGCCATGGTGCTATCAAATTTTAAAGCTTCTTCGTTATACATCTTTTGAACCGCCAACCAGGTGGTTCTCAATATATAATCGATAGTTATTTCTTTCATAGTTTTTTGGTAGATTGCTTCAAATATATAAAAATTTATTATGCATGCATAATAAATAGTATAAATTTAACGTACTAAAAAAGAAAAATAAGGAGTAATTTTATTAAGGTCTATAAATTTTTTCTATAAGGCTAGCATATTTTTCTTTAATAGCCTTTCTTTTTAATTTCATAGTTGGTGTTAGATGCCCAGCATTAATCGACCAAACGTCTGGAGTGATTTCGAATTTTTTTATTTGTTCCCAGTTTCCGAAATTTTTGTTTGCAACATCAATTTCTGCTTGAATGCGCTCATGTAATTCGGTACTATTAATGATGGCGTCATTCGATTTAAAAATAATTTTATGACGTTTTGCCCATTCTTTTACAAATGGGAAATTTATTTGTATTAATGCTGCAGGCATCTTTTCACCTTCACCAATTACCATAATCTGGTCTATGAATCTGGATTGTTTAAACTCATTCTCAAGAAGTGCTGGTGCAACATATTTTCCACCAGAAGTTTTAAACATTTCTTTTTTACGGTCGGTAATTTTTAAAAAACCATCAGAATCTATTTCACCAATATCTCCTGTATGAAAATAATCACCAGTCATAACTTCTGCAGTTTTTACAGGGTCTTTATAATATCCAAGCATAATGTTTGGACCCTTTACCAATATTTCACCGTCTTGCGCAATTTTAACATCAAGGTTGTCTATTATTTTTCCAACAGTTCCTATTCTGAATCCTCCATTTCGCATGTCGTTTACAGAAATTACAGGTGATGTTTCTGTAAGTCCATAACCTTCCATAATTGGTAATCTGGCTGCGGCAAATACACGTGTTAACCGCGCTTGTAGTGCAGCACTTCCAGAAACCATGAGTTCTAAATTACCACCTAAACCTTCTCGCCATTTGCTGAAAATTAATTTTCGTGCAATACCTAATTGAAAGCTGTACCACCATCCATTTTTACCATAAGGCTCATATTTTAAACCTAAATCAACAGCCCAATAAAACATCATTTTTTTAATGCCTTTCAAATCAGAGCCTTTTGCCATAATGCTGTCGAATACTTTTTCATATAAACGAGGTACAGCCGTCATAACAGTTGGTTTAATTTCTTTTAAGTTTTCACTCATTTTTTCAATAGACTCTGCAAAATATATTTCTACACCACATTTTATGTATAAATATAAAATCATACGTTCAAAGACATGGCAAATGGGAAGAAAACTTAAAGCTTTAGATTTTCCATAATGAAATGGAACGCGTTTTTCGCTATCTAATACATTAGATACTAAATTATTATGAGAAAGCATGACGCCTTTTGGTTTACCCGTGGTTCCTGATGTATAAATTAAAGTAGCTAAATCGTTAGGTTTTATTTCTTGCTTTCTTAATTCTACTTCGTTTTGATTGCTTTTATCTTCTCCCAAATTTAAAATATCCGTCCAATGATTTTCTCCATCAATGTCATCAAAAGTATATACGTTTTTTAAAGTTGTATTTTTTTTAATTGCGTTTAATTTCTGTAACACCTCCTTATCAGAAACAAAACAATAAAGTGCTTCAGAATGATTTAAAATGTATTCATAATCTTCAGAAGAAATAGTTGGATAAATAGGCACATTTTGAGCGCCAGTTTGCAATACCCCAATATCTAAAATATTCCATTCTGTTCTGTTAGTTGAAGAAATAATGGCAATTTTATCATTGGGTTTAATTCCTAAGCGTAGTAACCCTCTACTAATGGCATTTGCTCTATTTATGAATTCTTGAGTAGAAATAGATTCCCAAACACCATTGTATTTTGTGGTGAATGCCTTATCTAAATTATAAGTTGCTAATTGATGATAAGGAAAGTCAAAAATTCTAGTTATATCGGCCATTTAATTTTTTTGATAAGTTCTCGACACGCAAAGTATGAAATTAAATATGATTTTCAAATAAAGTCAAAATAGTGACCATAATATTTATTTTGAAATTAAGAATTGTCTTCAATATATTAAAAAATATCACTCTAATAATATGACATAAGTCATTGAAAAAATAGTTTTTAGTGTCTAAATTCATACCTTTTAATTGAAGTAAATTTTAATATTATGGAAATCTTACAGGATGTAAAAACAAGAGTTTATAAGTTTGGTAATAAAGTTGCCGACGGAAATAGTAAAATGAAGAATCTTCTAGGAGGTAAAGGTGCCAATTTAGCCGAAATGAGTGCTATTGGAATACCAGTTCCTCCCGGTTTTACTATAACAACCGAAGTTTGTACCGAATATAATTTATTAGGAAAAGATGTGGTTGTTGATATGATTAAGCCCGAAGTTGAAGCGGCAATTTTTAATATTGAATCTTTAATGGGAAGCAAATTTGGTGATAAGGATAACCCATTATTAATATCCGTGCGTTCAGGGGCCAGAGTTTCAATGCCTGGAATGATGGATACTGTTTTGAATTTAGGAATAAATGATGAGGTTGTTGAAGGATTAATTAAAAAGACGAATAATGAACAATTTGCCTGGGATTCGTATCGTCGTTTTATTCAAATGTATGGAGGTGTTGTTTTAGGTATGAAACCAGAATCAAAAGAAGATATTGATCCTTTTGAAGAAATCATGGAACACCTTAAAGATAAAAGGGGTATTAAATTAGATACAGAATTTTCTATTCAGGATTTAAAAGACCTTGTATACGATTTTAAAGATGCAGTTAAAAAGCGAACCGGACATAGTTTTCCAACAGACCCATGGGAGCAACTTTGGGGAGCGATTGTAGCCGTATTTAATAGTTGGAATGGCGATAGAGCTGTATATTATAGAAATATGCATGGTTACCCAGCGGATTGGGGTACAGCAGTAAATGTACAGGCTATGGTATACGGTAATATGGGTGACAATTCTGGTACAGGAGTTTGCTTTACTCGTGATGCTGGTACAGGTGAAGATGTTTTTAATGGTGAATATTTAATTAATGCACAAGGTGAAGATGTGGTTGCAGGAACAAGAACTCCGCAGCAAATCACAAAATTAGGTTCTTTACGATGGGCAGAATTGGCACAAGTAGAAGAAGCAGACAGAGCTAAAAATTACCCTTCTTTAGAAGAATTAATGCCAGGCATCTATAAAGAATTAAATGGTTATCAGGAAAAATTAGAAAATCATTATAAAGACATGCAAGATATGGAGTTTACTATGCAAGATGGTAAACTATGGATATTACAAACAAGAAACGGTAAACGTACAGGTGCTGCGATGGTTAAAATTGCCATGGATATGTTTAAACAAGGTTTAATTACTGAAAAAGAAGCAATTTTACGTATCGCACCAAGCAAATTAGATGAATTATTACATCCTGTATTCGATCTTAAAGCCTTAAAAAAAGCAAAAGTAATAGCACAAGGTTTGCCTGCATCACCTGGGGCAGCAACAGGTCAAATAGTTTTCTTTGCTGATGAAGCTAACAAATATAAATACACAATTTTAACTCGTATCGAAACGTCTCCTGAAGATTTAGAAGGAATGAACATTGCCAGAGGGATATTAACTGCACGTGGAGGCATGACATCTCACGCTGCTGTTGTTGCTCGTGGTATGGGTAAATGTTGTATTTCTGGAGCCGGAGCATTAAAAATTAATTATAAAACAAGAACATTAAAAGTTGATGGAAAAGTATATCAAGAAGGCGATTGGATTTCTTTAAACGGTTCAACAGGTAATATTATTGAAGGAAAAGTAGCTACAAGTGAACCTGAATTAAGTGGTGAATTTGCTGAAATCATGAAATTATCAGACAAATATGCTACTATGCAGGTTAGAACAAATGCAGACTCTCCTAATGATGCTAAAATTGCTCGTAGTTTTGGAGCTCAAGGTATTGGATTAACTCGTACAGAACATATGTTCTTTGAAGTTGACCGTATTAAAGCAATGCGTGAAATGATTTTATCTGATACTTTGAAAGGTAGACAACACGCTTTAGAATCATTATTACCAATGCAACGTAGCGATTTTGAAGGTATTTTTGAAGCCATGCAAGGGCTTCCGGTAACTGTTCGTTTATTAGATCCGCCTTTACATGAATTCGTGCCTCATCAATTAGAAACCCAACGTAGTTTAGCTGAAGATATGCATATTACGTTAGAAGCTGTAAAAATAAAAGTAGCTGAATTAGAGGAATTTAACCCAATGTTAGGTCACAGAGGTTGTAGATTGGGAATTACGTATCCGGAAATTACCGAAATGCAAGCAAGAGCTATTATTGAAGCTGCATTAAATTTAAAAGAAAGAGGAATTATTGCTAAACCAGAAATAATGATTCCTTTAATTGGTACGCTTACTGAATTTAAAAGTCAAGAAGCTGTAATAAGAGCAACTGTAAATAAAGTTTTTGAAGAAAGAAATGATACTATTGAGTATTTAGTTGGAACCATGATAGAAATTCCTAGAGCTGCTTTAATTGCTAATAAAATTGCAGAACATGCTGATTTCTTCTCATTTGGAACAAACGATTTAACACAAATGGCATTTGGTTATTCTAGAGATGATGCTGGTAAATTCTTGCCAATTTATATAGAAAAAGGCATTTTAAAAGTAGATCCTTTTGAAGTTTTAGATCAGGAAGGAGTTGGCCAGTTAGTTGAAATGGCTACAGAGCGAGGTAGAAGTGTAAAACCTAATTTAAAAGTTGGAATTTGTGGTGAGCATGGTGGTGATCCTAGTTCGGTGGAATTCTGCTATAAAACAGGGTTGAATTATGTGAGTTGTTCACCTTATAGAGTACCAATTGCTCGATTAGCATCTGCACAGGCAGCTATAAAAGCAACTTTATAATAATTACCTTTTCATTAATTTTTTGAGACTTAAGAGCCTGAAGTAATAAAACTTACTTCAGGTTTTTTTCTTTAATGTTTTTTTTTGTTTAATAATACTTAAATATGTGTTTGAAATAAATTAGTCTTTTACAACCTTAAAAGAATGTTTTATTCCATTAGATTCTACATTTAATAATTTAATTCCAAGTGGTAGTTCATAAACATCAATCGGCTCATTATTAGAAAAACCGTTATTCATTTAGATTTAAATGAACATGATTTAATTTTTCTTACAAAGAAAAATAATTCAAACGTTTTCGTAAGTTTCATTTAAGGAGAAAGTCCATTTTTAATGACATTTGTCAGTTTTTCAACTTGGTTTAGGTTTTAAATTTGCACACTTAAAATATAAAAGGATAATAAATTTACATATATGAAAACTAAAACTTTTAACACAGGTATTTGGAATGAGGCTATAAACTTGAGAGACTTTGTTACAAGAAATATTACCCCATACCACGGCACACATGAATTTTTGGTTGGCCCAAGTGAAAAGACTGAAAAATTATGGGAAATCTGTAAACAAGGTACTAAAGAAGAAAGTCAAAGAAATGGTGTTCGTTCTGTAGATACCGATGTTATTTCTGGAATTAATGCTTTTAAAGCGGGATATATTGATAGAGAAAATGAAGTAATTGTTGGTTTACAAACAGACGAATTATTAAAAAGAGCGATGAAACCTTTTGGAGGTTTTAAAGTGGTTGAAAAAGCATTGTCTGAGCATGGTTTAAAACCAAACGGCCAACTTTCAGATTTATTTAATAAATATGTAAAATCTCATAACGATGGTGTTTTTGATGCTTATACAGATGAAATTAAAAAATTCCGGTCATTAGGATATTTAACAGGTTTACCTGATAATTATGCCCGAGGAAGAATTATTGGAGATTATCGTAGAATTGCGTTATACGGAGTTACACGTTTAATTGAAGCAAAAGTACAAGATTTAGCGGGTATTACTGGCCCAATGACAGATAAGGTTATTCGTTTACGTGAAGAAGTTTCAGAGCAAATTAAAGCTTTGAAAGAGATAATTGAAATGGGTAAAGAATATGGTCTTGATTTATCTCGTCCTGCTGAAAATTCTCAGGAAGCTGTGCAATGGACATACATGTCTTATTTAGCAGCAGTTAAAGAACAAGATGGAGCAGCCATGTCTTTAGGTAATGTATCTTCATTTTTAGATATTTTTATTGAAAAAGATTTAGAAGCAGGATTAATTACAGAAGTTGAAGCTCAAGAATTTATTGATCAATTTGTAATGAAATTACGAATGGTTCGTCATTTACGAATGGAAGCTTACGATGAAATTTTTGCAGGAGATCCAACATGGGTAACAGAAGCTATTGGTGGTATGCTATCCGACGGAAGAACTAAAGTAACTAAAACTTCATTCCGTTTTTTACATACATTATACAATTTAGGAGCATCTCCAGAACCAAATATTACCATATTATGGTCTGAAAATTTACCACAAAATTTTAAAAATTATTGTGCTAAAGTTGCGATTGACACCTCTTCAATTCAGTTTGAAAATGATGATTTAATGCGTACAAAAAGAGGTTCTGATGATTACGGAATTGCTTGTTGTGTTTCATACCAAGAATTAGGAAAATCAATTCAGTTCTTTGGTGCTCGTACTAATTTAGCTAAAACATTATTATTAGCTTTAAATGGCGGTCGTTGTGAATTCACCGGAACACAAATAATTGATGGAATTCCAGCTTATACAGACGAGTATTTAGATTTTGATAAAGTCATGGTAAACTTTAGAATTGCTATGAAAGAAGTTGCTAGAGTGTACAACGATTCTATGAATATTATACACTACATGCACGATAAATACTATTACGAAAAGGCACAAATGGCTTTAATTGATACTAACCCTAGTATTAATATTGCATATGGAATTGCTGGATTGTCTATTGTAGCCGATTCATTATCTGCAATTAAATATGCAAAAGTTAAACCAGTAAGAAACGAAGAAGGTTTAACGGTAGATTTTCAAATTGAAGGCGAATTTCCTATGTATGGAAATGATGATGATAAAGTAGACTTTTTAGCAAGTAATGCTGTTGCAGAATTCAATAACGAATTAAAACAATTACCTGTTTATAAAGATGCGGAAGCTACCATGTCTGTTTTAACCATTACATCAAATGTATCTTACGGTAAAAAAACAGGTGCAACACCAGATGGTAGAGCACAAGGTATTCCTTTCGCACCAGGAGCAAACCCTATGCATGGTCGTGACTGTAATGGAGCGATTGCTTCGTTAAATTCAGTTTCAAAAATAAATTACGACGATTCAAAAGATGGTATCTCAAATACCTTCTCAATTGTACCAAAATCTTTAGGCGCTGATGAAGAAGAACAAATCGAAAATTTAGCAACGACTTTAGATGGTTATTTTTCTAGAAATGCACAACATTTAAACGTGAATGTTTTAAATAAAGAAATGTTAATGGATGCTATGGAAAATCCAGATGAATATCCTCAATTAACCATTCGCGTTTCAGGTTACGCCGTAAACTTTGTTAGGTTAACAAGAGAACAACAATTAGAGGTTATTACACGTTCGTTCCACGAATCAATGTAATTTCAACTATATTACAGCATTGAAAGAGAGACTAAATCTCTTTCAATGCTATTTATAAAAAACACTAAAAAAGAAAACTATCAAAACAGAAGAAAATACATTGAGGGTGCATTCGATTGAATCGTTTGGAACTCATGACGGTCCGGGAATTCGTTGGGTAGTTTTTTTACAAGGTTGCAAGCTTAAATGTTTGTATTGCCATAATCCAGATTCTATCGAAACTTCAGGAGGAACAGAATATGATATTGAAGAGCTTGTTCAAATGGCTCTTAAAATGAAACCTTATTTTGGAAAAAAAGGAGGAGTTACAGTATCTGGCGGAGAGCCATTATTACAAGCCAAAGAATTAATTCCGTTTTTCAAAAGATTAAAGGAAGAAGGAATTCATACCAATATTGATACCAACGGAAGAATTTTAAATAGCTTTTCAAAAGAACTTTTAGATGATTATGCAGATTTGGTCATGCTAGATATTAAGCATATGACTGAAGAAGGGTATTTAGCCTTAACAGGTGTGAGTTGCAAGGACACAACATTTAATTTCGCAGAATACAGAGAGGCATCTGGTAAAAATATGTGGTTGCGCTATGTTCTAATTCCAGGATTAACAAATAAACCTGAATTACTACACGCTATGGGGAAATTTTTTAGAGATTATGAAACCATAGAACAAATAGAAATTCAGCCATATCATAAACTAGGTGTTCACAAATGGGATGCTTTGGGTTGGGAATATCAATTAAAAGATGCTCGAGAAAACACGCCCGAAGAATTGATAGCAGCATCAAATATTCTAAAAAAATATTTCAAAAAAGTAAAAGTAAATTAAAAATGTTGTTTTGGCAGCATGTATAAAATAGTATGAACACCCCAAAAGAAGTTATAGAAATAGTTAGCGCTTTAGCGCAAGATAAAGCTCAGTATAAAATAAAGAAAACATTGATTCTTGCTTTTTTGGCAGGAGCCTATGTTGCATTTGGTGGCTTATTAGCGATTATCGTTGGCGGCGGTTCACCGGGAATAGCTGCCGAAAACCCTGGAATAACCAAATTCTTATTTGGTGCTGCATTCCCGCTAGGACTTATTTTAGTTGTAATATTGGGCGCAGAACTTTTTACTGGTAATAATGCTTATTTTATGCCTAATCTTTTAAATAAAAAACAAAGTATTGGTGTCGTTCTTAAAAACTGGGGATTGGTGTATGTTGGCAATTTTATTGGTGCTATTTTTGTAGCCTACGTTATTACACATTTAACCCACATTGTTAGTGGGGCACCTTATATGGATTCTGTTCAACAAGTTGCAGTATCAAAAACAAGTCACACGTTTTTAGTAACTTTTCTTAAAGGTATTGGAGCTAATTGGTTGGTTTGTTTAGCGGTTTGGCAAGGTATGGCAGCAAAAGATACAACAGGGAAAATTTTCGCTGTTTGGCTACCAGTTATGGCTTTTGTAACTATGGGTTTTGAACACAGCATTGCTAACATGTATTTTATTCCATTAGCTATTTTTGAAGGGGTTGATATAACTTGGACCACATTTTTAGTAAAAAATTTGATTCCAGCAACCTTGGGAAATATTGTAGGAGGTGGCGTTTTTGTAGGTATGTTTTATGGTTATTTGTTTGGTAGAGATAAGTGAAAATTAATTAGTAAGATTATATTTATATCCTTAGAAAATCCCGATTTCATTTATTTGAAATCGGGATTTTTGTATTCAATAAAAATAATTCATCTTAATTTTTCAACTGTTCATTTATAAAAATATCACTTTTATTTTTTTCTGAAAACACCAGCAAATAAAAGGCCTCCAATGATTCCCATCAATATAAATGCCACTTGTTCATATAAATTATCGGCAGTAATTATTGATGAATTTAAAAATGAATTACTAAGTCCCATAAAAGATTTACTTCCTGGAACAAGCATTATAATACCTTGAGTTAAATATACGGTTTTGGGAGATTTAGTAATTCTGCTAAACAAATTGCTAATAGCCACAGCAGCAATAGTCCCAATAAAAGTGCTCATTAAAACCCCAAAACCTGAGAATAAAACGGTTAAAAAGAAAACAGCACCACCAGTAATTACCCCTAAAAACATGTCTTTTTTACGAACTTGAAAAATTGCAAGAAGACTAATCGAAAACAATGGTATTCCACAAAACATAATCCATTGTGGTAAATCAGAAACATGAGCTAGTTGTTTGAAATCTATGACGGAAGACATGATGCCTATGCCTAATAAAACTCCAAAAAACTGCTTAAATAAAGAAATAATAGCATCGAATAATTTTGCGCCTCCAGAAACTAAGTTTTTTGATGTTATTTCTTCTAAAGCAGTTGTAATTGCCAAACCAGGTATAAAAATAATGATAGCCGATAAAATGGTAATACCAACATTAAACTCCGGAAAAACTAAATATAATAAACACGCTAAAACGGTTACAACAAAAGAAATTAAAGACTCTAAAACTGTTTCAAAATAACTCGATTTAGTTGATAAAAACACAAATAAATAAACAAGTGCTCCCAATAAAACAGCAAAAATCAAAGAAATCCAATTGCTACCAATCATTAAACTAAAAGCACCAGCTCCTATAGCATATGATAGCGTTAATATAAAATGATTTAATTTTTTTGCTTCTTTATTAATTAATTCTAATTCATTTTCTACATCTTCATTACTTATCTCTTTTAAAATGACCTTATTAGTAACTTCTTCGATGCGAGATAAAGCCCCTAAGTTTAATACGCCAGGAGGGATGCACTCAATATAATTATAAGATTTATCATCTTCATAGAAAACATAATTTATCCAAGTGGGTAAATCCATAAAAGTTCCATGAATGCCCTGTGTTTTAGATACTTTAGTTAAATATGTTTGAATTTTGTATG
>Ga0316201_10002996_pt1 | contig 12283 bp, 8 predicted proteins | sample CS6wburrow_MG_FD_204516 | JGI IMG/M metagenome (GOLD analysis project Ga0316201, IMG submission 204516) | Coastal sediment microbial communities from Delaware Bay, Delaware, United States - CS-6 worm burrow | ecosystem: Environmental > Aquatic > Marine > Coastal > Sediment | place: USA: Delaware... | reverse complement strand
ACATGGAGATAAGGAAAAGAACTACTATTTTGGGTCTTTGGATTTTATCACTGAACCTACCAATTTCATGCGAGTTTTATTTGTTAGTGCTGAATGTTATCCTGCCGCAAAGGTGGGAGGACTGGCAGACGTCGTTGGAGCCCTTCCTAAGTATTTATGTACAACTGGAGTGCCTTGTGATGTCATTATGCCCAGATATCATAATGATTGGATTTTGGGAAAGGAGGTCGAAGAGGTCTATCAGGGTGGCTTCCATCTTGGATGGGACTATACTCCGTTTTCAGTTCTAAAAACAATCGATCATTCCCTTGGATATGATTTATATTTCATTGATATACCGGGAAAATTTGATCGCCCAGGCGTTTATGCTGATCCTCATGGTGGATATTATGGAGATGAGATGAAGCGAAATATCAGTTTTCAAAGAGCTGTGCTTGATTATCTTGTAGCTACGGGAAATCCCTACAGTATAGTACACTGTCATGATCATCATACCGGTTTGATTCCTTTTTTCATGTCTCATGGTCTTGCCTATCAAAGTCTGGCCGCTACACCATCCGTCTTCACAATTCACAATGGGGGGTATCAGGGCTGGTATCCATGGGATGTGCAGTACCTGCTTCCTGCTTATCGAAGCGAATTTGGTGGTTTATTAGAATGGAGTGGTTCTATTAACAGCCTCGCAAGTGCGGTGAGAAGCGCATGGCACTGGACTTCGGTTTCTAATTCGTATATCGACGAACTTACGCATGATGGTTTTGGTCTTTCATGGGTCTATAACCACGAAAGATGGAAATCTACCGGAATTGTAAATGGCATTGATGCTGAAGCCTGGAATCCAAAGACAGATCCGCTTCTTGAATATCCACTTAAGAGAAGTGTGAAGAGATTTAAATCGCAAAATAAGGAATGGATTTGCAACCAGTTAGAACTCAATCCTGAACTCCCGTTGCACATATTTATTGGGAGAATGGTCTATGATAAAGGAGTGGATTTTCTTCTTGATGTATTTTACCATTATTTATCAGGACGGAAAGACATCCAGGTTATTATTCTGGGGTCAGGAGACAGGCTGCTAGAGGATCGGACGAGGTCATTGGAGCATATGTTTCCGAATCATATGCGGGCGATGATCATGTATAACGAACAGTTTGCCCATCAACTCTATGCTGCTTCAGATTTTATTTGGATGCCTTCCAGATTTGAACCATGTGGGTTGAATCAGATGTACGCGATGAATTACGGCACTGTACCAGTTGTCAGGGCAACAGGTGGATTGAGGGACACTGTCTGGCCATATATGGGTGAAACCGGCAATGGTTTTCTGATTCAGGATCTTCAACTAGAGCAGGGATTTGGTGCTTTAGCGGGGTGCAATCATTTGTATTGGAATCCGGAATTATTATCTGCATTGAGGGAAAGAAATATGGCCCGTGACTTCTCATGGGAAAACTCAGCAAATAAGTATATTACTATCTATAAAAATTTACTGAACATATGAGTAAACAAAATAAAGATATCGTATGCATGATCCTTGGTGGTGGTGCTGGAACAAGATTATATCCGTTGACAGAAAAAAGGTCCAAGCCTGCAGTTCCAATTGGAGGTAAATACCGGTTAATAGATATTCCAATTTCTAATTGTATTTCTTCCGGTTATACCAGGATGTTTGTGCTCACCCAGTTTAACTCCCACTCCCTCAACAGGCATATTAAAAATACTTATCAGTTTGATCACTATACTGAGGGTTTCGTGGATATCCTGGCTGCAGAATTAACACCAACAAACAAAAGTTGGTTTCTGGGAACGGCTGACGCGGTTAGACAATCCATGCATCGACTGACCAACTATGACTATGAGTATGTCTTGATTTTATCAGGTGATCAACTCTATCAAATGGATTATTCCAAACTGGTCGCTGCACACAAAGAGCAAAATGCGGAAGTAACCATTGCCACGATCCCAGTTACGGATAAGGATGCCCCGGGCTTTGGAATCATGAAAGTCGATGCTCAGAATCAAATCAATACTTTCATTGAAAAACCTGCTCCCGAAATATTACATGAATGGCAATCAGAAGTTCCGGAAGAATTTGCCCGCGAAGGAAAACATTTTCTCGCATCTATGGGAATCTATTTATTCAACCGCGAATTGCTCCAGAGACTTTTTGCCGAGCATCCAGATGAACATGATTTTGGAAAATCGATTATTCCAGCAGCCATGGACTCAGACGCAAAAATCCTGAGCTATGCCTATGATGGTTATTGGACAGATATCGGAACGATTCGCTCCTTTTTTAATGCCAATCTTGATTTAACACAACCTGTACCTCGTTTTAACCTCTACAATGAAGAATTCCCGATGTACACAAGGTCGAGACAGCTACCTCCTATTAAACTTATTGGTACGAGATGTGACCGCGCATCCATTGCAAGTGGTAGTGTAATCAATGCTCATGAAATAGTGGAAAGTGTGATCGGAATCAGAAGTCGGATCGAAAAAGGGACAAAAATTTATCGATCGGTTATTATGGGGAAAGATAGATATGAAGACATTGATGAAGTCGTGGCACGAGGAGAAGTCCCAATGGGGATTGGAAGTGATTGTCATATTGAAAATGCAATTATTGACATTAATTGCAGGGTTGGGAATAATGTTGAGATTATCGGTGACATTTCATTACCTGATGTGCAGTCAGAGCTTTACTGCATTGTCGATGGAATCGTTATTCTCAGAAAAGAAGCGATTATCCCTCATGGAATGAAAATTGGCCTAAATGGCTAACTAAACATTATGACTATTAGCTCCAAAATCCGTTTCTCTGTTTTTATGTGCGCAATATTGACTCTGCTCATTGCATGCAAATCTCCCGGATATGATATGATTATCCGGAATGGGATAGTCCATGTTGGAGAAGGAAAGGCGGGAATTTCTGCGGACATCGGTATTTCGGGAAATCAAATTATGCAAATCGCTAAAACCATTTCCGGTACTGCACCGATTGAAATTGATGCAAAAGGTATGGTTGTCGCTCCTGGCTTTATCGATTTGCATGCACATATTGAGCCGATCACATTGTACCCTGAAGCTGAAAGTTTTATCAGACAAGGTGTGACGACTACACTTGGAGGGCCAGATGGTGGGAGTCCACTTCCTATTGGAAAATACCTTGATTCATTAAGTGTTATGGGCGTCGGTATCAATACTGCATATCTTGTAGGGCATAATACAGTGCGAAATCATGTCATGGGCCTGGAAAACCGTGTGCCTACTTCCGAAGAACTGGCAGAAATGCAACATATCATTGAAGAAAGCATGGAATCGGGTGCTTTCGGTATTTCAACTGGATTAAAATATTTACCAGGCACCTATTCAAAGACAGATGAGGTGATTGCGGTAAGCAAAGCTGCTTCAAAGCATGGTGGTATTTACACTTCGCATTTAAGGGATGAAGGGCTAAAGCTACTCGATGGTGTAGCAGAAGCAATCTTAATCTCAGAACAAGCAGATATTCCCGTTGTTCTTACTCATCATAAAGCCATTGGTCAGCCAATGTGGGGAGCAAGCATAAAAACGCTCGCGATGGTTGATTCTGCCAGAGCAGCAGGGCTTGATATCATGATCGATCAATATCCATATACTGCGAGTTTCACATCCATTTCTGTACTCATTCCCCCGTGGTCTATGGAGGGCGACAGATATCTTAAGTTCGCCGAGCGATGTAAAGATCCGGTACTCAGGGACAGTATTAAAAATGGAATAACGTATAACATTAAGTATGACAGGGGCGGTAATGATCTTAGGCGGATCCAACTTGCCACGTTTAACTGGAAACCTGAATTCGTAGGAAAAACATTGTACGACTGGGCTATTTCCGAGGGAATGGAACCAACAGCTGAGAATGGCGCAGAACTAGTCATTCAGGCACAATTACATCGTGGTGCAAGTTGTATTTATCATGTAATGGATGAAGCAGATGTTGAAAGGATTATGCAACACCCCCAGACGATGCATGCATCCGATGGACGGTTAAGTATCATTCACAAAGGGCATCCTCATCCTCGCGCATTTGGGACTTTTCCAAGAGTTCTTGGGTATTATGTGCGTGAAAAAGGCGTTTTGTCTCTGGAGGAAGCGATTCGAAAAATGACCAGTATGCCGGCTGCCAGGATTGGCTTAACGGATAGAGGGTTACTTAAAGAAGGATATAAAGCGGATATCACCATTTTTGATCCTGAAACGGTCGTTGATAAAGCCACTTTTGAAGATCCAAATCAATTTCCCGAGGGTATAAATTATGTCATTGTAAATGGACAGATCGCCTTAGAAAATGGTTCATTCAAGAATGCTCGTTTTGGGGAAGTCTTGCGGAAAAAATAGTGTTGAAGCATTTAGTGAGGATTTCTCTTCTTGAATTAAGGTCGTCTAAAGGGTTGCAGCTATTATAGTATCACATTAATAAAATATTTATAATCAATTGTAAATCAGATTATTATTTTTCTTAAAATCTTATAACGTATTTTCCAGTTATAGCACTTAAGTTGTTAACATACGTGGCATAACGTATTTTTACGTTACACTTTCATTTTCACATATTAATTGCCAATCAACACCGACCCCGATGTTCCGCTTGTACTAATTAAACCATTACAGCCAAACGAACAAGAGGGATTGTTCACCAGACCTCCATTTCACGCCGCCCGCTGAAGACCACCATTCGAGGCATTCAGTTGAATAGCAATACCATCCAAGCTCAGGAGTCCAGAGGCATCAAAGTCCAGAGTTCCCCCATCAAAATCCAGAAGATTAGAAGATGTCAATTCAATTTCAGTGGTGGCAGCCAGATCGAATTTCAACCCTACATCAACAAACATATTCGTCGTCGCATTTACATCAATGAAGCTATTCGTGCTATTCAATTCGAGTTCATTTACCGACGCCAGGTCGATACGGTCATTGGCGTTGATCAGGACATCATTACCTGCATTCAAAGTGAGTGTATTTGACGCATCAAGGGTGATATTTGTAGCATCGATGTTGAAGTTGCCCGATGAGGAAATAGATATATCACCAGATGGATCAAGGAGTATCGTATGCCCCCCGGTTACGATTTTAATACTATTTCCAGCAGCAATATTCAGGATCGAGCTCGCTGCAATCTCCTGTCCATCAAGCGAAATATCACCTTCAACATGGAGTCCATTTACTGGCGGAGTTTGAAGTATCCCTACCGATAATCCACCATTTGGATCAGTACGCAGCTTTGTATTTCCTGCCTGCCGGACGCGAAGACCTGACTGATTTGCACCAACCTCAATGTAGAGCTTATCATTTACACTATTCAAAGTCGAACCAAGTATGACACGACCACCATCACGCTGTAAATGCAAATCCGCTGCACTCCCATTCATTCTGGTCAGAATATCATTTTGATCAAAAATCATATTCGCTGCCGTTTTACTCCCAATCATAAGTGCACCATCCGTTGAATAACTGGTATTTTCAAAAGCAGCAATATCCAATCGAGAATCTATGATCTCATCGGCACTTCCTAAAGCCATCTTGCCCGACACTTCCTGATTTCCATTGATCCGAATGTGGTCTATATCAAAATCACCATAAATCAGTGGCGTATTTGATACGCTGTTTTCGATATAGAGTTTATCGCTCCCTGAAAAATTATAGCCTGACTGGTATCCAATGACGATATTATCATCTCCATCCATTGACCAACCCGCCTGGTACCCAATGGCAACAGATCGGTTGATATTGTCAAAGCTATCACCTGTCCGACCGGCTTCATTTCCTAAAAACACATTTTGATTTCCTAGATTGACATACCCTGTTCGCTGACCCACATAAACATTGTCATTTCCGTTGAGGTGTTCAAAATGCCCTCCTGATTCAGTTCCAATGTATGTATTACGCAAACCAGTCTCATTAAATCGACCAGCCAACGCTCCCAGGTATGTATTGTAAATACCCTCGCCTGGATCATTGAATGTATCCGACTGTGCTCCATTAAATTCGCCACTATAAGCGCCAATAAATGTATTCCAGTCACCATTCAAGTTGGCTCGTCCTGACAAAAAACCAATGAAAGTATTATCAGAACCAGCTCCTCCCTCTCCTGGCGAATAGTCTCCCAAACCAAAATTCGAGTAACCCGCCCGATTGCCGATGAAGACGTTATTTCTTCCCTGGTTATTCAGGAATCCACTTCGTGAACCGATGAAAACATTGTGCGAAGCGCAAGCTCCTTCGTAAATATTAAATGGATCATAGGCGGAACAAATACTTAAATCCAGTCGGTTATTGAAGCCACTCTGAAGTCCAATGAATGTATTGAACCTTCCTTGTTCATCAGGATCATTCACCGGGATGGCATTCAAACGCCCCGCTTCGTAACCAATGATTGTGCTGCTATCCGGGAAAAGCAACTACAAATGAGTGCTATCAATTGACATTACCGTATCAGATGCAATGACGAAATCTACTTTCTGTGCTGAAGTTGCCATGCTTTTCTGGTATTGATTTCCTTGAAAAGAGGATTCGATCACATTTAGGTCAAGCCATTTTCCATTCTGGAAATACCAAAATGATTCGGTGTTGAGATCAAAGACCAGCATACCTTCTTCTGCATTCGAAATCCCTGTCCTCAGCTCCGAGGTGAGCTTTGGAATGTGGGCATTTTGAGTAAAGGCACAGATGGCTGTGCTGATAAAAAGGAGAACGGTGGTAAGCGTTTTCTGGAAATAGAAATGCATTTTGGACATGTCAAATGATTTAGTTTAAATGAGGATTGTACCTTTAATTTTCCTTTGGGTTAACCTAAAAATAGCAAAAGTTAAGGCTGGATTGAATACTTTCCCACCAAAGGGAGATTATGACTGGACTGCTAATGAAATTGATACTGAGCTGAAAACACTTTTCATATTTTGAAAAAATTTATCTTCGAACTGAGGCATTTCACTTTGCGGGTGGCATCGAATTAGAAAATGAAAACTGGAACGGAAAAGCGAAGAATAGTTACTCTAAACCAGGAGTTTATGTATGGATACTTCAATATCAACCTGAATCTCCTGATGGCCAAAAAATCACCAGGACAGGAGATGCTATGTTGATGCGATGATGTGATCATTTGCCTCTGTACAATCGTCAATATGGTTCACCACTTGTCGCCTAAATTTCTATATGATTACATAAAATGAAAGGCATTCGCTTTCTATACAATGGGCAGCCAGGAAACAGGACATTAATAATAGAAAATGGCAAGCACTTCTCAATGCTCGCCATTTGCCCAAATCTTTTCATTTCACCAGTAGTGAAACTTATGTATACCTTAGTTCTTATGCACACAATTTAGATCCTCAAAAGCAACTTTCAATCGTGCAACAAAAGCCTCTTCGGCAGCCCGCAACCATTTTCTTGGATCGTAGTATTTTTTATTTGGTACATCCTCACCATCCGGATTCCCGATTTGTGACTGAAGATATCCTTCATTCTTTTTATAGTATTCACGTACACCACTTAAAAATGCCCATTGCATATCGGTATCGATATTCATTTTGACAGCTCCATATTCAATTGCTTCACGAATTTCTTCCCTGGATGATCCGGATCCTCCGTGGAAAACGAAATTTATCGGATTTGGTTTTGTACCATATTTTGCCTGAACATGATCCTGGCTATTTTTCAGGATGATTGGTGACAAATGCACATTACCTGGTTTGTAAACACCATGCACATTACCAAATGCTGCTGCAATGGTGAAGCGATCACTTATTTTGCTTAATCTTTCATAGGCATATGCCACTTCATCTGGCTGGGTGTACAATTTAGAATTGTCGATGTTGGTATTATCTACACCATCTTCCTCTCCACCTGTCACGCCAAGTTCAATTTCCAGGGTGATGCCAATGGCAGCCATTCTTTTCAAATACTCAGCAGAGATGTCAATATTTTCTTCAATCGGCTCCTCTGATAAATCGAGCATGTGTGAACTGAAAAGCGCATGTCCATGGGTTTTATAGTATTCCGCCTGGTATGCGAGCAATCCATCCATCCATGGCAACAATTTCTTCGCGCAATGATCCGTATGAAGCAACACAGTTACACCATATTCTTTGGCAAGTTCATGCACATGCTTCGCTCCGGAAACTGCACCAACGACTGCAGCTCTCTGATTTTCATTGCTCAATCCTTTTCCAGCATTAAATGAAGCACCTCCGTTTGAAAATTGAATAATCACAGGAGAGTTTAAGTCTCTTGCTGTTTCCATCACGGCATTTATTGAATTTGATCCAATAACATTCACTGCCGGAAGGGCAAAGTTATTTTCATTTGCATAATTGAGAAGTTCTGTTACTTCATCTCCGAAGAGAACTCCTGGTCTGAATTTTGTTTTGATTTCGCTCATTTTAATACGATTTGTATAGATTAAACAATCCCTTTTTCAGTTAAATATCGCTCCGCATCGAGTGCGGCCATACAGCCTGTCCCAGCGGCGGTAACAGCTTGACGATAGACTTTATCCTGTGCATCGCCACTGGCAAAAACACCTTCTATTTTCGTTTTAGCAGTATCCGGCTTGGTAATTAAATATCCCGCATCATCCATCTCTAACCATTCCTTGAAAATACCTGTATTCGGTTTGTGCCCGATCGCAACAAAGAATGCTTTCACGTCAATCTCACTGATCTCATCTGTTTTTACATTTCTCAATTGAACTCCTGTCACCTCATCATCTCCCAATACCTCGACTGTCACCGAATCCCAATGGATATGAATATTTTTAGCAGCAAGCACACGTTGCTGCATGATTTTGGAAGCACGCATTTCATCCCTTCTCACGATCATGTGGACATTCGTACATATTTTTGAAAGATACAAAGCTTCTTCTGCAGCTGTATCTCCACCTCCAACGACAGCGACATCCAAACCTTTGAAAAAGAAACCATCGCAAACAGCACATGCGGAAACGCCTTTATTTGTCAACCTTTTTTCTGATTCAAGTCCAAGCCATTTAGCGCTTGCGCCGGTTGAGATAATAATGGTGTCGGCATGAACTTCATCACCAGATTCTGTCCAGATTTTATGCACCGGACCGGTGAAGTCAACTTTACTGATCATTTCATAACGCACATCAGTCCCAAATCGAACTGCTTGTTTTTGAAATTCCTCCATCATGGCTGGTCCCATGATACCATCAGGATACCCTGGATAATTCTCAACATCTGTTGTAATCATCAATTGTCCTCCGGGTTCCATCCCGGTATAAACAACAGGTTTCAATCCAGCTCTTGCCGCGTAGATAGCCGCTGTGTAACCAGCCGGGCCTGAACCAATAATCACACATAAATGATGCTCAATATTTGCACTCATAACAATATCTATTCGTTAAATAATCGATTGAATTTTGTATCTGGTCGAATGATGCGCAAATTTAAAATTCTTTTCACCATTTTATGTGTTGGACATCACATGACACTTTATTCGTGTTTTATGGGTTATTATAAACAGTAAATCTCTAAAAATGTTAGATCAGCTGTATCCTATTGGTTTTGTAGTTTCGCTCGTAGGACTTATTCTTTGGTTCTATTTTCAAAAGAAAAAAGGATTGAGTCGGCTCATGAGCAGTATTTTTCTGCTTGGGTTCCTCGTATACCTTGTTTCACTGGCGTTTTCATCGGGAGAAACAGGATATAAATTGCTTATTCTTTGTCGCGATCTGGTGATCATCACAGTTGTATCACAGTTTTTCAACTTTTTTAAGGCGAATACAATTGCCTTTTTGATCATGCTGGTCATTTTGGCGGCAGTCATTAAATTTTCTTTCTTTAATGTATTGCAACAGACATTTCCCCAACATGCACAGCAGACAGAAATTTCGGATGAATGGGAATTACTGATTGAAATAGAAAATGGACATACATTCAATGAAATTCAAGGCCTGGTAGATAAGTATGGATTAACTTTTCAACGCGCATTTTCGCCGGAAAAACCAGACCAAACAGACCTGGATGATTATTTTTTAATCGGTATACCCGACCAGTTTGAATCTAAAATCACATCAATAGAAAAAGCACTCCTAAAAAATAAAGCGGTTGAATGGGTAGAGGAAAATGAAGTGATCCAGGTGGATGATGATGAGGTAGATCCGATTCAATCCACTTCTTCCGGGTTCTATCTCAACGATCCTGGCCTAAAAGAACAATGGGGTTTTACGCCGCTGGATGTAGATCGTTTGCATCGTTTTTTGGCGAATAATAATATACAACCGCGCAAAAAAGCGATTATTGCCATCCTTGACACCGGTGTTGATTCAAAGCATGAAGACATTGCAGATCAATATGTTTCCATCCAGGCCAAGTCGGATAATGATCCTCGTGGTCACGGGACGCATTGTGCCGGTATTGCGGCGGCTGTTTCAAATAACCAGCTCGGTATCGCTTCATTTGCGCCCAACCGGGACTTTGTCCAGGTTACAAGTGTGAAGGTCTTAAACGCAAACGGAAGTGGCACACAGAAATCAATTATTGATGGTATTATTTATGCTGCAGACCGGGGAGTAGATGTTATTTCCATGAGTCTGGGTGGCAGAAGCAATCGACAAAAACAAAAAGCATATGCTGAAGCGCTGAAATATGCAAATCAGGCAGGTGCTATCGTTGTGGTTGCCGCAGGAAATAATGGTGCTGATGCGAAGGACATTGCTCCTGCAAATGTACCCGGTGCCATCACAGTAAGTGCGACTAATCAGCAAAATGATAAGGCATTCTTTTCCAATCATGTAAAAAATGTTCAGATGGGAATTGCTGCCCCTGGTGAAGGCATTTATTCAACCATCCCGAACAACAAGTATGCTTCCTTTAACGGAACGAGCATGGCTTGCCCGCATGTATCTGGCTTGGTTGGCATCATGAAAAGTATTTATCCTGAGCTAACAACGAAAGAAGCTTTTGATATTCTTGATCGAACTGGTGTTGCAACGAAAAATGTAGCAATGACGGGCAAACTGATTCAGCCCTACCAGGCGGTTTTGGAACTGCTGGACTGAAGATTGGAGATTGGAGATGTGTGATCAGGGATTGGAGATTGGAGATTGGGGCTCAAATATCACACATCACAATTCACAAATCACAAATCTCACATCACACATCACACATCTCACATCTCACATCTCAAATGTTAAAGTTGGCATTTAATGGGGACTTCCTCCATCAAAGAGTACACGTTATGGAAAAGGGACACCATGAATCAACTTGAGATTGAAAAACACTTAATACTTTTCGCTAAGAGCTTTTTGATATAATCGAACACTTTCCCAAAGAACACATAGGTGCCGTAAATATTAAGAATCAAATATCGAGGTCTGGTATGTCACCTGCTTTAAACTATGGAAAAGCGCGAGGTGCTGAATCCAGAAGAGACTTTATCCATAAAATGAGTATTTGTCTAAAGGAACTGCGGGAAACACATATCGCTCTGCAAATCATCCTACAAATGAACTGGGGGCCCAAAGACCAACTGAAAAAAATAATCAACGAAAACGATCAACTCATCGCCATTTTTGTCGCGAGCATCATTACTGCAAAAAAAGTTCTTAGAAATAAAAATCGCTAATTATTGAGGGTCGTGATTTCAATATCAATTGCTTCAATCAAACATCACACATCAAACATCTCAAATCACATATCACATATCACACATCACACATCACAAATGTCCTCATAACTTCAACCGGTATTGGATGAGATAACCTTCACAAATTTCGGATAAGATCAATCAAATTATTGATATTCTCTTCTTTCCATTCTGTTATTCTGACCGCATATTGTGCCTGAGCATAAAATGGCATTCTTTTTTCCAGGTGACTCGCAATGAATGCTGCAAGGTGTTCGGTCGGCACATTTTCAATTAATGGGCGAATGCGCTTTGAATGCGTAAGCCTGTCTGCAATAATCTTTGCCGGACAATCGAGGAAAATTGTTATCCCGTGTTTATTCATCGCTTCCATATTATTCCCAAAACAAGGTGTCCCTCCTCCTGTTGCAACAATTGTATCCGACCATTCAAAAGTATTGTCAAGGCAGGCGCTTTCAATTTTCCGAAATGCCTCTTCCCCATCAGCAGAAAATATTTCTTCAACCTTTTTTTGAGCCTGGCTTTCAATATAATCGTCAAGATCACAGAATTCCATATTGAGTACTCGAGCCACCGATCTACCCAAAAAAGACTTGCCAGAAGCCATATATCCGATCAAATATATCCGTGTATTCAC
>Ga0316201_10002995_pt1 | contig 12283 bp, 12 predicted proteins | sample CS6wburrow_MG_FD_204516 | JGI IMG/M metagenome (GOLD analysis project Ga0316201, IMG submission 204516) | Coastal sediment microbial communities from Delaware Bay, Delaware, United States - CS-6 worm burrow | ecosystem: Environmental > Aquatic > Marine > Coastal > Sediment | place: USA... | reverse complement strand
CGGGCTGGTTGCGCCGGTAGGCCTGGACGTAGCCAGTGGCTGGGAGAGCATCCTTGCCGGAAAGAGCGGTATCCAGCCGATCACGCATTTTGAGATTGAACCTTTCAGCGTGCATTTCGGCGGTCCCATCTATGGCTTCGATGTCGAACAGTACATGTCGAAGAAAGAAGCCAAGAAGATGGATGCGTTCATCCACTACGGCATTGCGGCGGGCATACAGGCCATTCGCGACAGCGGCATTGAGATATCGGACGCCAACGCGAAACGCATCGGCGTGGCTATCGGCTCGGGTATCGGCGGCGTAACCGGCATCGAGAACGGCTACGGCGCCTATCTGAAAGGCGGGCCACGGCGGATCTCACCGTTCTTCGTGCCAGCCAATATTATCAACATGGTCGCAGGCAACCTTTCAATAATGTACGGACTGAAAGGACCGAACATTTCGATCGTGTCCGCCTGTAGCACGGGTGCGCACAACATCGGCGACGCCATGCGCATGATTCAGTACGGAACGGTCGACATCATGGTGGCGGGTGGTGCGGAAATGGCCACGTCGCCGACCGGCCTCGGTGGATTCGCGGCCGCACGTGCCCTTTCCACCCGTAACGACGACCCGCAGGGTGCAAGCCGTCCGTGGGACAAAGATCGTGACGGGTTCGTGCTCAGTGACGGCGCCGGCGTGCTGGTCATCGAAGAGCTCGAACACGCCAAGGCCAGAGGCGCTGTGATCTATGCTGAACTCGCCGGCTCGGCCATGAACTCGGATGCCTACCATATGACGTCGCCATCGCCGGGCGGTGAAGGTGCAGCCGATTGCATGCGTCTGGCACTGGAAGACGCGGGTCTGAATATGGACCAGGTCGACTACATAAACGCTCACGGGACCTCGACGCCGGCTGGTGATGTGGCCGAGACGATGGCCGTCAAACGGGCATTCGGTGATCATGCCTACAAGCTGGCGGTCAGTTCGACCAAGTCGATGACCGGCCATATGCTCGGGGCCGCGGGTGGGGCGGAAGCACTCTTCACTGTGCTGGCGCTGCGTGACCAGGTGATGCCACCGACCATTAACCTCGACAATCCCGACGAAGAATGCGACCTGGATTACGTGCCGCATACCGCACGCGAATCCAAGATCGACGTCGCCATTTCCAACTCGTTCGGTTTTGGCGGCACCAACGGCAGCCTTGTTTTCCGCCGCTTCGACGGATAACAGTTTTCTGCCAGCACCCAGTTGACCGTTGATCAGATGCACGACGAGGTACTGATCGACGGTGTTTCTGTCGCAGCTGACTGGATCGGCGATCGCGGTTTTCAATACGGCGATGGTTTGTTCGAGACCATTGCCGTTGTCGATGGGCAGCCTTGCCTGTGGGATGCCCACATGGCCCGTCTTTCAGACGGCTGCCGCCAACTGAACCTGCCGCTGCCCGATCCGGCTTTGCTGCGTACCGAGTGCCAGATGTTCGTGGGCGGACTGGCCCGTGCGGTGTTGAAAATCTATTGGACTGCCGGCGATTCATCGCGCGGCTATCGCAGACCGCATCCGCTCAAGGCACGTCGGATACTGCGCGTATCCAAGTGGTCGCAGGTCGATCCGACAAGGCATTGGGTTGTGCGTCTGTGCCGGCATCGTCTTGGAGACAATCCCCGTCTGGCGGGCTGGAAGCATCTGAACCGGCTAGAGCAGGTGCTTGCTCGCTCCGAGTGGACCGACGAATCCGCCGACGAAGGCATCATGTGTGGACTTGATGGCCGCGTTGTAAGCGGCACCATGAGTAACCTGATTGTGCAGAAAGGGGAAACGCTGCTTACGCCGCCCGTCGACCGGGCTGGTATTGCCGGTGTCGTACGGGGCCTTTTCCTCGCGCTCGCCTCTGACGGTCCGGCAGCCCTGCGACTGGACACCCTTAGCGTGCGGCAGGTTGTCGATGCAGATGCGCTTTACATGACGAACTCGCTCATCGGTGTCGTTCGCGTGCGCCGCTTTGACGATAGGGAATACGATATGTCCGTGCGGGAAAACGCGCTTGTCGAATCGGTCCGGGCCGCGTGCCACCAACCGGGTGAGATGGCTTGAAACTGCTTGGCAAACTGCTGGGGTTCTTGTTGCTGATCGGCAGCATCGGGGTGGGATGGGCCTGGATGCAGTACCAGGAATTCGTTGCGACGCCGATCAAGGTCGAGGCCGATGGGGTCGTCTATCAGGTGCGCAAGGGCGCCTCGCTGGCGGCGGTCGCCAGAGATCTGGAGGCTCAAGGTGTCATTGATGATGCCCGGTACCTGAACTGGTACGGACGCTATACGGGACAAGCGAACAAGATTCGTGCCGGCGAATATCTGCTTACTGAAGATCTGGTACCGGATAGCCTGTTGGCCCTGATGGTGTCCGGGAAGTCCATTGACTACAGCCTGACGCTGCTTGAAGGTTGGAATATCCGGCAGGTGCGCGCGGCCGTGATGGCGCACGAAGCCCTGACGCAGACGCTCGAAGGCGTCGATGATGCCACGTTGATGGACAGGCTGGGTAGGCCCGGCGTCCACCCGGAAGGCCGATTCTTCCCCGATACCTACAAGTTCAACCGCGGTACCACGGACCTCGATTTTCTGCGCCGTGCAATGGAGAAGATGGATCAGGAGCTAGAGGCTGCGTGGGCCGCACGCGCTGAAAGCATCCCCTTGTCGACGCCGGAAGAGGCGCTGATCCTCGCGTCGATCGTGGAAAAGGAGACCGGTCAGGCATTCGAACGGCCAGAGATTGCCGGGGTGTTCGCGCGGCGCCTGCGAAAGGGTATGAAGCTACAGACCGACCCGACCGTGATCTATGGCATGGGCGAGCGTTTCAACGGCAATATCCGCCGCAAAGACCTGCGCGAGGATACGCCCTATAACACCTACGTGCATGCGGGTCTGCCGCCGACCCCGATCTGCATGCCCGGGCGCGAAGCGCTCGATGCCGCGGTCAACCCCGCACCGGGAAAAACGCTGTTTTTCGTGTCGCGCGGCGACGGCACGCACGCGTTCTCCGAAAGCCTCAATCAGCACAATGCCGCCGTGCGCAAATACCAACTGGGCAAGTGAGTAAAGCGCGCTTCATCACTGTCGAGGGCATGGAAGGCGCAGGCAAGTCAACCTGCATGGCATTGATCGAGCAGCGCATTCGTGCGCGCGGCCATGAACTGCTCGTTACCCGCGAACCGGGCGGTACGCCGTTGGGCGAAGATCTCAGAGGTCTGTTGCTGGGACATCGCCACGATGGAATGAGTGACGATACCGAACTGTTGCTGATGTTCGCTGCGCGAGCGGAGCACCTGAAGGCGCGTATAGAGCCTGCCCTGGCTAGCGGAATCTGGGTGCTGTGCGATCGTTTTACCGATGCAACGTTTGCCTATCAGGGATACGGGCGCGGTATCGATATCGCGCGCATCGGACAGCTCGAAAACTGGGTTCAAGGCGAGCGCCGGCCCGACCTCACGCTGTTGCTGGATCTTCCGGTTGCGATGGGTCTGGAGCGCGCGGGAAAGCGTTCTGCACCTGATCGTTTCGAAAGCCAGCAGATGGCGTTCTTCGACCGCGTTCGCGACGGCTATCTACGCCTGGCCGATGCGGCCCCGTCGCGTTTTCGCGTCATCGACGCCGCGCAGGATCTTGCCTCCGTATCGGCCACCATCGGCGACCAGATCGATCGTTACCTGGACGCAAACGCCGAATGAGTGCGGTCGAGCGCTATTCCTGGCACGAGTCCCAATGGCAGCGCTTGAGCGGAGCGCGGGCTGCCGGGCGCCTGCCCCATGCGGTCTTGCTGTCCGGGCCCCAGGGTATTGGCAAATCAGATTTTGCGCGGCGGCTCAGTCATGCGCTGGTGTGTCCCACCCCTGACGACAAGGGCGATGCCTGCGGTCACTGCGCGGCGTGTCGCCTTTCCGCGGCCGGCAGTCATCCCGACCAACAATGGGTATCGCCCGAAGAACCGGGGAAGATGATCAAGATCGACGCGATCCGCGAGCTCAGCGCAAAGAGCGTGCTGTCGGCGCAGCAGGGTGGGTTCAGGGTGATCGTCATTGATCCGGCGGATGCGATGAATCGCGCCTCGGCCAACGGGCTGTTGAAGACACTCGAAGAACCGAGTTCGCGAACAGTGCTCGTGCTGGTGAGTTCGCAGATACACAGACTGCCGGCAACGATCCGCAGCCGCTGCCAGGTCGTCGCTTTTCCGATGCCCGACATGCAGCAGGCGCGCGCTTGGCTGGGGCAGAAAATTGCCGATCGGGACCTGGACGCCGTGCTGGCGATCAGTGCCGGCGCGCCCCTGCGGGCACTCGAGGCGCGCGAGCAGGAGTGGGTGCAGGCCGATCAGCGCCTTATCGACGAGCTGGCCATTTTGAAGCATCGGAAAGGCAATCCTCTGCACGTCGTGCAGGAATGGCGAAATCGGCCGCTAACCCTCGTATTCGACAGTTTCAAGCGCTGTATGGTGGATTTGATCAAATCGGCGAATGGCCTTGCCGGCCAAGCAATTTATCATCCTTCCGCGCTTGACGATTTGCAAAGCCTCGTCGAGGGCATAGACTTGCAACAGCTGTACGGGTTCAATGACGAACTGCTGCAGCTTGATCGAGATTCGACCAACAATCTGAATCCGCAAATGATGCTTGAATACCTTGCCAGCCGCTGGCTACAGATCACGCGACCAGGAGGCCGTTGACATGTCTGCACCCATGCCTCGTGCCCGCCAGGGCATTCTGTCCCTGACCATCAAGGACAAGAACGCGCTCTATGCTGCGTATATGCAGTTTGTGAAGAACGGCGGATTGTTTATCCCGACCACCAAGAAATACAAGATCGGCGATGAGGTATTCATGTTATTGAGCCTTATGGACGAGGCCGAACGCCTGCCGGTCGCAGGCCGGATCATCTGGATCACGCCTGTCGGCGCCGAGGGTAACCGCGCTGCCGGTATTGGCGTTCAGTTCAGCGACCAGGACGGTGGAATGGCGCGGAACAAGATCGAGGGCTATCTTGCCGGCGCCCTGCAGTCGGAAAAGCCGACCCACACGATGTAAGCCCCATGCTCGTCGATTCCCACTGCCACCTGGACAGGGTGGATCTTTCGTCGTATGGCGACGATTTTTCCGCAATGATGGATGCCACCCGCGAGGCTGGCGTTGCGCATCTGCTGTGCGTGTCGATCGACCTCGAGTCTTACCCGGACATGCTCAAGCTGGTCGAAGACTACCCCGAGGTTTCCGTTTCCGTGGGCGTGCACCCCAACGACTACGACCGCCGTGAACCGAAGGTCGAAGAGCTGGTGCGTTTGGCAACACACCCCAAGAACGTGGCAATCGGCGAGACTGGCCTGGACTATTTTCGTACCGAAGGTGACCTGACCTGGCAGCGAGAGCGCTTTCGCACGCACATCCGCGCTGCGCGCGAAGCCGCCAAACCGCTGATCATTCACACGCGCGAGGCGCGCGACGACACCATCGACATCTTGCGCGAGGAGCGGGCCAGCGAGGTCGGCGGTGTCATGCATTGCTTCACAGAGACCTGGGAAATGGCGCAGGCCGCGCTGAACTTGAATTTTTACATTTCATTCTCGGGGATCGTGACCTTCAAAAATGCCGATGAGCTGCGCCAGGTGGCGATCAGGGTCCCGGATGACCGGATCCTTATCGAGACTGATTCACCGTACCTGGCACCTGTGCCTTATCGCGGCAAACCCAATGAGCCGCGCTACGTGGAAAAGGTCGCGGAGACGGTCGCCGACCTGCGCGGTGTCTCAACCGAGCAGTTGATCCGACAATCGAGCGAGAATTTCTTCAGACTGTTCCGCGCCGCCAGGGCGTAAGTGCTTCGCACCGTCAAACCGCTGTGACAGGGAGGTCACATGCAGAGTATTCACTTGCCACTGTCGCCTGTCGTCAGGATGGGATTCGCCGGTGTGGTCTTTGGTGCCTGTGTACTCGTTTCGCTGTCACAGATCGCGCCAGCCTGGCGGATTGTCGCGTTGACGATCCTGTTGCCCACCGGGTGGGGATTGTGGCGCCGTTACCGGGTTTGGCGACCTGTCACACTCAGATTGGATGCGGACGCGAGCATCAGCTGTATGCTCTCATCCGGCCGAACAGTCCGCGTGCAGCAGGTACTGTTGGGCGTGCTGAATCCCTCCCTGGTGTGTGCGCGGCTGGTGGGGCGGGGCGGTGAATCGCTAGACCTGTTCGTGACGGCGATGTGCATCGATAGAGAGAGCCACTGGCAGCTGCGGCGGGCGCTGATTGCATGGCGGCCGCCGCCCGGCGACAAGGTCGCTGGGTCGGAGTTGGCGGACAGGTCGTGAACCCTGGTTCGGGTTGCGGGCGAACGTCGATTGCCCGCGCCGACGTCCGACATGACGCTCCTGCAATCGTGGCTGCGCTGCGCATCGGTGCAGGCACTGGCCGCGTCCTGATGCACTGCAGCTTCAGTCGATGGCTCGGCGCGGCACGTAGTTGTCCGGGATCAGCACGGTCGGCGACGCCTGGTGCTCGTCGCGGTCGGGAAAATCGATGTTGTAATGCAGACCGCGGCTCTCGCGCCGGCGCAGCGCAGACTGAATGATCAGGTCTGCAACGTCGACCAGGTTGCGCAATTCGAGCAGGTCGTTGGATACGCGAAAATTGCCGTAGTACTCACTGATCTCGTGGCGTAGCAGATTGACACGACGCTGCGCGCGCTGCAGGCGCTTGGTGCTGCGTACGATACCCACGTAGTCCCACATGAAACGTCGCAGCTCGTCCCAGTTGTGTGACACCACGACCTCCTCATCCGAATCGGTCACGCGGCTCTCGTCCCAAGGCGGGATCGGAAGACCCGCGGGGGCCGGCGTTTTCAGGTTCATCAAGATGTCTGCCAGGGCAAGTTCGCTGTAGACCAGGCACTCCAGCAGCGAGTTGCTGGCCATACGGTTGGCGCCGTGCAGGCCCGTGTAGGCCGTTTCCCCGATGGCATAGAGGCCGTCCAGATCTGTGCGCGCGCGGCGATCGGTTTTCACGCCGCCACAGGTGTAGTGGGCCGCCGGCACAACCGGCAGGGGATCTTTACGCATGTCGAAGCCAAGCTCGAGACAGCGCTGGTGGATGGTGGGGAAAAGTCGCTCGATATCGGCTGCCGGCTTGTGGCTGATATCCAGGTAGACACAATCGATACCCAGAAGCTTCATTTCGTGGTCGATGGCGCGTGCAACGACATCGCGCGGCGCGAGTTCCCCGCGCTCGTCGAATTGCGGCATGAAGCGGGTACCGTCTGGAAGCAGCAGGCGCCCGCCTTCGCCGCGGACCGCTTCGCTGATCAGAAACGATTTGGCTGCCGGGTGATACAGGCAGGTTGGATGGAACTGGATGAATTCCATATTGCCGATACGGCAGCCGGCACGCCAGGCCATGGCAATACCATCCCCGGTCGCCACATCCGGGTTGCTGGTGTAAAGATACACTTTGCTCGCTCCGCCGGTTGCCAGCACGACGTTGCGCGCTGCGACGGCCACGACGCGCCCATTCGGGATACTGAGCAGATAGGCTCCCTGGCAGCGGCGTTTCATGCGCCGCCCATCGCGCACATCTTCGGTGGCCAGATCCACCGCGATGTGGTGTTCGAATACGCTGACATTCGGATGTTTGTCCAGTTGGCGGACCAGGGTTGTTTCGACAGCGTGGCCGGTAGCGTCCGCCGCATGCACGACGCGACGATGGCTGTGGCCACCCTCGCGGGTGAGGTGGTAGCCGGAATCACCGGTCTGCGGGCTGCGCGTGAATTCGACGCCTTCTTCGAAAAGCCAGCGGATATTGTCGGGGCCCTGTTCGACCACCAGGCGTACCACGTCTTCGTCACACAGACCCGCACCGGCGATCAGGGTGTCGGCCACGTGTGAATCAATCGAATCGCTCGTATCGAGAACCGCCGAGATGCCGCCCTGTGCGTACAGGGTATTGCCTTCAATGAGCTCGCGTTTCGACACCAGCCCGGTACGGACATGTGGCGGCATTCTGAGGGCCAGACTGAGGCCCGCCGCGCCGCTACCGATGATAAGTACATCGAAATACAGGGTTTCTGACTGTGTCATGCCATTGATGGTCCCAAGCCTAGCCCCCATAATCAGCATTTATGCAGTGTCGGTAAAGCGCCATTCCGTCAGTTTCGGCTTTTAGCCTGCCTCCAGCCAAGGCCCAATCGAGTCTCAGATGCCCGTTCATCGTAATATCGCCGTTTTTCGCGAACTTTGCCCCGAGCCCGTGGTCAATCACCACAGGACGTGGCGACGCGTTCCTGATGCGGCTGGAGTTGGTGCCGGGTGAGTAGTGATCGGGAAGCAGATCAGGCCCTGGTCGAGCGGGTCCAGCGCGGGGACAAGAAGGCTTTTGACGTGTTGGTGCTCAAGTATCAGCACAAGGTGGGTAATCTGATCTCCCGCTACATCCGCGATTCGTCCGAGGTGCTGGACGTGACCCAGGAGGCCTTCATAAAGGCCTACCGCGCATTGCCGAAGTTTCGTGGCGAAAGCGCGTTTTACACCTGGCTCTACCGCGTGGCGATCAATACCGCGAAGAACCACCTGGCCGCGCAGGCGCGCCGACCACCGGGTGATGATATCGAGGCGGACATGGCCGAACAGATGGACATGGGTTCGCCGTTGAAAGAATACGCCACGCCGGAAAATCTGGCGTTGCAGCGCGAGATTGCGCAGACGATCCAAAAGGCGCTGGATCAGCTGCCCGAGGATCTGCGTACTGCGATCACGCTGCGCGAGTTGGAAGGGTTGACCTATGAGGAAATCGCGCAGGCGATGGAATGCCCAATTGGGACAGTGAGGTCGCGGATTTTCAGGGCGCGTGAAGCGATCGATAGCAAGCTGAAGCCGCTGGTGGCTTCGGAATGAGAGATTGTAGGCAATGAACAACATCGAAGACGAATTGATCTCGGCTTTGCTCGACGGCGAGATCGACCCGGAAAAGCACCAAAACACGGTGTCGAGACTGCTCGATGCCGGTCCAGATTCGCTCGATACGTTTGGCCGCTACCGGCTCATCGGCGATCTGATGCGCGACGAAACGGCCCTGGTTACGCACGTGGCCGACGAGGTGCACGCGCGGTTGCGCGACGAGCCCACGGTCCTGGTGCCACCCCCTCCGAGTCCATGGCGCTGGTTACGACCGGCCGCCGGCCTCGCGGTGGCCGCGTCGGTGGCTGCGGCGGCGATCGTCGTCGCGCCACAGCTGTTGTCCTACACGGATCCGACCACGCGTGCGGTGGCGGTACCCCCCAGCGATGCGGTTGCCAACGCCTTTCAACCACGCATGATCACGGCGCTGCCGTCATTTCCCGGCGTTACCGCAGCGTCCAGCCGGAAAGCAGAGCGCGGCGATCGTTGGCAGGCGCTCGACGCCGATCTGGAAGACCGGCTGAACAGGCTGGTCATCGAGCACCATGAATTCGCCGGCCGTTCGGGTCTCAATGGCCCGGTTCCTCACATCGGCTTCGTCAGCTATGACGAGCGCTGATCGTCTGCTCGCGCTGGCCTGCGGCATGCTGCTCGCCGCGGTCACCCGGGCAGACGGCATGATGCCGCACGAATGGCTCGATCGCATGAACAATGCGGTGCGCCAGCTCGACTATGAAGGCAGGTTCGTCGTGCAGTCGGGCGACCGCCTCGATGCCATGTACCTTGTGCATCGCGTCGATAATGGCGTCGAGAAAGAACGCATGGTGTCATTGACCGGCACGCCTCGCGAAATCATTCGCAGCGACGAGGCCGTGGCCTGTGTGATACCTGGGCGAAAGCGCCACATCAATGTCGGCAGACGGCCAGTGGATCGGTCGTTTTCGCCGCTTAACGGCGTCAGCGGAGAGCAGTTGGCCAGGTCCTACCGCATGAGCGTTGTCGGGCCGGGGAGAGTGGCAGGCCGTGATGCGCAAGAAATCTTGATTGAGCCGCGTGACGGTATGCGCTACGGCTATCGTTTGTTCATCGATACCGAATCGTACCTGCCGCTGCGCTCGATGATGCTAGACGAGGAAAAACGCCCGGTATCCCAGACCATGTTTACCGACCTGAAGATAGGCCACTCGATCACACCCATCGAGCATGACCTGTCCGCCATGCAGCTTGCGCGGGCCGATGACAGCATGCAGGCACCCCGCGAGCGTCTTGCCGAACCCGCCTGGCGCTTTGAAACACTGCCGCCGGGCTTTCAAATGAATGCGCACAGACGACGCGGTGCGAGCGGCGGTGAGCTGGAGCACTTCATCTTCTCCGATGGCCTGGCAACGCTGTCTGTTTACGTGCAACCCGCCGCGGGCGAGGGGTTGTCGGGCGTGTCGCGCTTTGGCGCGGCCAAGGCGGTAGGGCGTGTGCTCGACGGGCATGAAGTAATCGTCGTGGGTGAGGTGCCTGTCGACACGCTGCGCTGGTTCAGCGAGCGCATCGAGCCGGTTGCGAGCCGCTCGGGCAATGATTGAGGAACAAGCCAGGGTTGTCGCAGTCGCGGACGGTATCGCCGATGTCTCGACCATACGGCGCTCCGCTTGCGGCAGCTGCGATGCCAAGGGGGGGTGCGGAACCTCCATTCTTGCGGCCTGGTTTCCGCAACGTCAGCTCAGATTCCGACTGCCCAATCATCTCGACGCGCGCCCAGGCGATACCGTGGTCGTGGGGCTCGACGAGGGTTCATTGCAGCGAGCCTCATTGGTGCTTTACGGCCTGCCGCTTGCCGGTCTGGTCGGCGGCGCGGTGCTCGGTGAGGTTGCCGCGCGACAGTTTGCGGTTTCGTTGGAACTTGGCGCGGTCGGTGGCGGTCTATTCGGATTGCTGGCTGCACTGAGGCTTGTGCGAAATCTAACAGCCGCAGGCGCTCAGCGTGGCGACAATGGCGTCCAGCTACTGCGCGTAGTCGGCCGCTCGCTTGATTTTTCGCTGGAAACACGCAATGGCGTTTCTGCGGCGAACCCGACGGAAGGAATCAGGAAAGTCCAATGAAGAAACATCTCAATCAACCGATCGTTGCGATGCTGGTTGGCATCACGATGCTGGCCCTGGCGATGGCAGGGTCGGCGCAGGCGCGTGATCTGCCGGACTTTACGAAGCTGGCGAAGAGCAATAGCCCGGCCGTGGTCAACATCAGCACCGAGCAGAAGCAGGCGGTCAGCAAACGTCTGCCCAAGGGCTTTTCGATGCCGGATCTGCCTGAGGACAGCCCGTTCAACGAGCTGTTCAAACACTTCTTCGGGGAGGGCGGTGGCCTGGAGGAATACGGTGAGCGCGAGAGTCAGTCACTGGGTTCGGGTTTCGTGATTTCGTCCGACGGTTACATCCTCACCAACCATCACGTGGTGGACGGTGCGGACGAGGTCCAGGTGCGTTTCAGCGATCGCCGGACCTACGAGGCCAAAGTGATCGGTTCTGACAAGGGCAGTGACGTGGCATTGATCAAGATCGACGCAAACGGACTGCCGACGGTAAAGATCGGCAAGAGCAGCACGCTGGACGTCGGTGAATGGGTACTGGCAATCGGTTCACCGTTCGGGTTCGATCACACGGTTACCGCCGGTATCGTCAGCGCCAAGGGGCGCAGCCTGCCGAGCGAGAACTACGTGCCTTTCATCCAAACGGACGTCGCGATCAACCCGGGCAACTCGGGTGGCCCGCTGTTCAACCTGGATGGCGAGGTGATCGGCATCAACTCGCAGATCTACAGCCGAACCGGCGGTTTCATGGGCTTGTCGTTTGCGATTCCGATTGAACTGGCAATGAACGTTGCCGATCAGCTGCGCGAAACCGGCAGTGTCTCTCGTGGCTATCTTGGCGTGTTGATCCAGGACGTCGATCGAAACCTCGCCGAGACATTTGGCATGTCACAGCCTCACGGTGCCCTGATATCGCGCATCATGCCTGACTCGCCAGCGGACAAGGCGGGCTTGCAGGTTGGCGACGTGATCGTGGCCTTCAACGGCCAAAGGCTGCTCAACTCCAGCCAGTTGCCACCGATGGTCGGCGCCAGTCGGGTGGACAAGGAAGCGACCCTGCGAGTGCTGCGCGACGGCAAAGAACGCGATATGGGCATCATCGTGGGTCGTCTCGACGAAGATGATGAAAAACCGAAGGCGGTGCCCGCCAAGGCCGAGGCTGACGAGATCGAACAGCTTGGCCTGTCAATCATCGACATCGACGCGAAGGTGCGCGAGCAGCTGGAACTGGACGAAACCGGTGGTGCCCTGATCGGCAAGGTGACATCTGGCCCGGCCCAGGATGCCA
>Ga0316201_10002994_pt1 | contig 12285 bp, 10 predicted proteins | sample CS6wburrow_MG_FD_204516 | JGI IMG/M metagenome (GOLD analysis project Ga0316201, IMG submission 204516) | Coastal sediment microbial communities from Delaware Bay, Delaware, United States - CS-6 worm burrow | ecosystem: Environmental > Aquatic > Marine > Coastal > Sediment | place: USA... | reverse complement strand
GCCGCTGGTGAGCTTGCTGATGCTGATCCTGGTACGCGCCGGAGGCAGAAGAGTGAGGTCCTAGATGTCCTTCGCCCTGCTCGCGTCGGCGCTCATCCCCTCGCTGCTGCTGATCTGGTACTTCCACTCGCGCGACGTCTACCCCGAGCCGAAGAAGGTCGTCCTGGCCACCTTCTTGCTCGGCGTCCTGATCATCATTCCGACCCTGATCGTGGCCGCGCCGATCGCTTGGCTGCTGAAGCAGGCCGACATCGGCCCCTACCTCTACGGCGCGAGCACGGCGTTCTTTGTGGCGGCCATCCCCGAAGAGCTGCTCAAGTTCTCGGTGCTCTTCCTCTACGCCTCGCGCCACCGCGAGTTCGACGAGCCCATGGACGGCATCGTGTACGGCGTGGTGGCCTCGCTCGGCTTCGCCACCCTGGAGAACGTGCTCTACACCGCTACTGGTGGCATGACCGTGGCCATCGCGCGCTCCATCACAGCGGTCCCGGCCCACGCTTTCATGGGCGCGATCATGGGCTACTACGTGGGCCAGGCGCGCTTCGGCGCCGGCGGCGACGGCCGCGGGCTGATGTTCAAGGCGCTGTTCTGGCCCATACTGCTGCACGGTCTGTACGACGCCCCCCTGCTCATCGTCGCGCGGCTCAACGAGCTGGCGGGCGGCATCAGCGGGGAGCAGACCCTGCCCGCGCTCGCGCTGTTACCGGTGACCTTCGTCGCGCTCCTGACCCTGGCCATCTCGGGCTTTCGCCTCACCAGCAAGCTGCGCAGGGAGCAGCTGGCCCAGGGGCAGTCGGCGTCAGGCGGTGCCACCGCCAGTGGCACTGCGGTAGCACCGCAGCAGGGGAGCTACGCCGGGGGCTGCGCGCTGGTGGTGATCGGCGGTCTCGCTGCCAGCATCGGCGGTCTGATCATGCTGGGAGTGGTGGCCGGCCTCGTGACCGGCGAGCTCGGGCAGGAGCAGCTCAGCTCGGTGCTGCTCGGCAGCGTCATCATCGGGCTGATGCCCTTTGCCGTGGGGCTGCTGCTGTTCGTGCTCGGGATTCGCAAGCTGCCCAAACATGAGCGGGTGCGACCGGGCTGATCCCTCCGAGACTATAATCATTGGGAAGCTCCGCCTTTTTTTTACCCGGGTAATATTGACATCATGAAATTACCCGGGTAAAACTACCATCTCAACCGGCAGATCCACTGGAGGACGAGATGGCACCAGACCCAGGTACGGCTAGCTTCGCCGCTTTTGCCGGCCACGAGATGATCGCTCAGGGCCTCATCGAGGAGGTGGCGCTGCGCGCCAAGCAGCGCGTTGACACCGACGAGACCGTGCGCGTCGCCATCTACAATGACGAGACCTGCCGCGCTGTGGACATCGACTACCGTGGCAGCGATGAGGAGGTGGTTGCGCGCCTCTCCACCCACCCGATGCTCGCGCCGCCTGCGCAGCAGCCAGCCCAGCCGGCCGAGCGGCGCGGGCCAGGCCGGCCCAAGCTCGGTGTGGTCTCGCGCGAGATCTCGCTGCTGCCGCGCCACTGGGACTGGCTCGGCCAGCAGCGCGGCAACGCCTCCGCGACCCTGCGCCGCCTGGTTGACGAGGCGCGCAAGCATGACGAGGGCCGCGACCAGGCGCGCCAGACCCACGAGGCCATCCACCGCTTCCTGTGGGACATGGCGGGTGATTTCCCCTACTTCGAGGAGGTCTGCCGCGTGCTCGACCAGCGCGACTACGCGCGTCTCGACCGCCTCATCGACGAGTGGCCGCGCGACGTGCGGCGCTACGTGCGGCGCCTGGTCGATCGTCTCTAGCGGCAGCTGGTGGCCGCGGAGCGGCTGCCGAGGGCGCAGCTGGCGCAGGTGCCGGTGCAATCACCCACGGCGTTCTCGCTGCCACAGTCGGTGGACGGTGTGAAGGAGTTGGTGCTGGTGGCCAGGCAGAGCAGGGAGGGGCAGCTACAGCCGAGGTCCTCGATGATGTTCTGTTTGCTCTCGAAGCCGTCGCAGTCGTAGTCGAAGCTGCCGTCACCGCGATCGGTCCCGCGGTACGCGGTCGCCCCCGGGTTGGCGAGGTCGTTCTGGTCGTAGCAGTCCTCGCCCAGGCTACGCTGTGAGTGGCCAGCGAGCAGGCCGGCGCCCATGCACAGCGGCAGCGGCTCACCGATCGTGTACCGGTCCTGATCTCCGTCCACGTAGCCGTCGCGCTCCGACCACACCGACACATCACCCTCGTCGCAGTCCGTGGCCTGGTCGGTGAACACCTCGACCCAGATGTGGTCGACCTCCAGACGATCCTTGTCGCCGTTGTCCGCGCAGTGACCGGAGTAGGCGAAGCCGAAGCCGGGGTCATTCACCTCGGCGGCGGTCAAGCTGAGCCCCCACAGATCGTCCGGGCCGCCGTAGACCACCTCCTGCCAGCTCGCCGACCACGGCACCCCGGCCTGGGCCAGGTTGGCGCCGGTAGGTACGCCGGCCCAGGCGAGCTGCGCGGTGATGTCCTCGAGGACGTCGCAGCGGTCGTAGTCCGCGCGGCGCTGCACGTGCACGGCCACACCGAGCACGGTCGCGTCGACCGGGACGCGCAGGTCGAAGTCCTCTACCACCAGCACCTGGCACGGGTTCTCGTGGCGTATCTCGCAGCGCGCCTCGTCGGTGTCCAGGTAGAGCGCGTCGGTCTCCGAGTCCCAGTCGTCGTCGCCGGACTCGATCTGGTATGCGCTCGCCGCCTCGAACGAGACCCAGGGCGGCGGAGACGCCGCGTCGTAGTAGCCCGGGGGCAGGTCCACACCCACGCACAGGACCTCGGCCGCGCCGGTGTAGCCGTCGCCGTCCAGGTCGGGGTAGGCGGTGATCTCGATGAACAGGTCTGGATCGCCGTCGTCGCAGTCGCCCCCGACAGACGCCAGCCCTTCGGGGAGGGCCTCCGGGTAGCAGCCCTCGAGCGCGGGCTCGACCCCCAGGCCATCACCGTCGCCGTCGCTGTAGGCCTGGAGGTAGCCTGGGAAGCAGGTGCCCTCGGGCACGCACACGCCGGTTCCGCCGTCGTGCTGGCCGGAGGGGCAGGTGCAGGTGTCGCACGGCGTGCAGATGTGGTTGACGCAGTATTGATTGAAAGGATGGTCGCAGTTGCGATCGACGCAGCACTCGCCGTCCGCGTAGCAGGTGTTGTCGCAGACCACGCCCGAGCACTCGATATCCTCGCCGCCCTGGTCGGGACCGCCGGTGTCGGGCCGGCCGACGTCGAGAACGCCGCTGTCGAGAACGCCGCTGTCGAGAACGCCGCCATCGGGACTGCTTGTATCAGGGCTGCCTATGTCGGGATTGCCTACGTCGAGAGCTGCGCTGTCCGGAGCAGCTCGGTCGGTGTTGGCTCCGGCGTCCTCTACCGCGCCTGCGTCTACGCCAGGAAGACACGCGCCGTGCTGACAGCTCCTGCTGGCCTCGCAGTCGGCGTTGGTGTTGCAGGCGAGGCGGCAGGTGCCGTCGACGCAGACCTCCTGGGCGAGGCACTGCGCCGAGGTCTCGCAGGGCCCCTCGGCGACCGAGATTTCGCACGCCGGCCCGAGCGCGAGCAGGAAGACGAGCGTCGAGAGCTGCGTCACTTGGTCAGATGGCCTGGTTCGCCGGATCAACTCCCCTCCACCAATCAATTATGCGGCAGTGTCAGCTCGGCCGCAAACCGGTCGTTCTGATACAATCAATGTGTGCGCGCACAAGCCATGTTTCATGGTGCCTGGATGGTCAGCGCCCTGTCTTTGCAGCTGATCGCCTGTCCGGTGGAGCTGGTCGCGCCACAGGAGGCGCGCTTCGCCTGCAGCAGCGATGACGACTGCGCACCGGGCTTCGGATGTATCGACTCCTACTGTCTGGACCTGAGCAGCGACGCCGGCACGGCGGACGCCGCCGCCTCTGCCGACGCCTCCTCCTCCTCCGACGCTGCCGTTTCTGACATCTCCGCCTCCGACAGCTACGCCTCCGACATCTCCGCCTCCGACATCCCCGCCTCCGACATCTCCGCCTCGGACGCTACAATTCCGGACAGCGCTCTTCCGGACGCTGCCGCTCCGGACTCCTCCGTCCCCGACGCCGGCTGCCCATCTGACTGGTGGAGCTGCCGCTGGAGCCGCCGACGCGCGCTCTCCTTCAACAACGCCGCGATCGGCGAGCAGCTGGCGAGCTTCCCGCTGTTGCTGGTCCTGAACAGCGGCCGCATCGACTACAGCAACACCCAGGACAACGGCGAGGACCTGCGCTTCATCGACGCCAACGGCGTGAACACCCTGGACCACGAGATCGAGCGCTGGGACGAGGGTGGCGACTCGCTGGTTTGGGTCAAGGTGCCGCAGATCGACGCCACCGACACCGACTTCATCTGGATGTACTACGGCAACGCCGCGGCGTCGGCGGCCACGCCTCAGCAGGCCTCCCAGGTGTGGAGCGCCGGCTATCAGGCGGTCTACCACTTCAACCAGGGGCTGCGAGACTCGTCCGCGAGCGGCTTTCACGGCGACGACAGCGGCCACGCTACCGCGGACGGCGATGGCTGGATCGGGAGGGGCCGGGAGTTCTCAGGTGACCAGTCGTACGTGAACCTGGGCAGCGACCTCCCGCTGGCGCGGCGGGTCGGCGCCTGTACGCTGAGCACGTGGGTGAGGGAGGACGCCAACGACTACGAGCAGCACCTCATCTCCATCTCCGCCAACAACGGCACCACCCCCACGACCGCCTCACGCGCGACCTTGATCTTCAAGATGGGTGAGTTCAGGGGTGGTGGCAGGTCCGATGACGCTGAGTCCTTCATCGGCGGAGACACGGTGGGCGCGGGCCTGCTCGCGCAGCAGTGGTACTACCTGGTCGCCGTGATCGACTTCGCCGGCGACCAGGTGCGCTTCTACAAGAATGACGACTACGCCTTCACCCTCCCGGTCAACTTCTCGCAGTCTCAGACCTCGGACACCACCAGCACCAGCAACGCCCTCGGCTCGGAAGATGAGGGAGGCAGCGCCTACTTCGACGGCAGGCTCGATGAGGTGCGCGTCGCCGCTGTCGCGCGCTCCGCTGCCTGGATCGCGGCCGAGTACCGTAGCCAGGCCGACCTCGGCTACGTGAACTACGGCGCTGAGGAGAACTGGTAGCGGGCCTGCCTTGAACAGCTATCTCCGCGCGTCACCCCTGGCATCCATGTCAGACCCGGGTGAAGCACAGATCTCAACCTCACTAGGTAACCCGCCGAGATAGCGGGAAGTTCTCATGGCCCAACGCTTGCAATCTAGCCCGGCATGGACCAGCGATCGGAGGAATCCATGTCATCCATGTCCTTGCCGCGCTATCTCGGCCTGAGCCTGACCACCCTGGCGCTGGCCGCCCTGACTGGCTGTATCTCATGCAATACGCGCATGCCCTACCAGCCCATGCCAGGGCGGATCGAAGTAGGCATCAGCAAGGCTGGCGCCTTCGCGCTCCGGCGGGCCAGCGACTGCGACCAGCTCGAGGAGCAGCTGCGCGCTCGCGAGGCCGTCATCCTGGCACGCAGCCTGGAGGCCAACAGGGAGTGGGCGCTGGAGATCGTGCGCGACCCCGACAGCCACTGCACCGATCCGGTGAGCATGAGCATCCCCTTCTGGTACTACGGGGCGCCGCAGGAGGACATGGCGGCGGCCGAGGGTGGCGCCAGCGAATACACCACCACCAACAACCAGGTGGCGGGGGTGGATGAGGCCGACCTGATCAAGAACGACGGTCAGCACATCTATATGGTGGCCGGCGGCGAGCTGCTCATCCTCGAGGCCTGGCCGGCGGACGACACCAGGGTGATCGCGCGCACCAGCGTCGACGGACAGCCCAGGCGCCTGCTGGTGACGGGCGACAGAGCTGTCGTCTTCTCGGCCATCGGCGACCCCAATGGCTGTCTCGATCCCAACGGCGCGGGCTGGACCAGCTACTACTACTACGGACACCCCGAGCAGCATGGCTGGTCGGGCTTCAAGCTGCAGATGCGCGTGTTCGACATCCATGACCGGACCAGCCCGCGGCTCGAGCGCGTGGTCGACGTCAGCGGCGAGCTGCTGGCGGCGCGCCTCATCGACGACACCGTGCACAGCGTGGTCTCCTTCCCGGACGCGGCCAACTCGGGGCTGCTGGTCTGGCCGGCCGGGCTGCCGGTCAACCCCTGCGACCAGCCGGTCAGCGTCGAGGAGATAGAGGATGCCTTTGACGCGCTCGCCAGGGAGCACGACGTCGAGCTGCCCAGGACCACCATCGTCGACTACCTGCCGGGTATGCGCGACCGCGACTTCGTCGACGGCGAGGAGGTCGGCTCCCAGGAGCAGCTGCTGACCCAGTGCGAGGGCTTCTTCGCGCCGGAGGACGGCGGTACCTCGGGCTATGTGTCCGTGCTCTCCTTCCCCGCGGCCGACGACGCCACCCTCAGCGCGACCACCGTGCTGGGCAACAGCGGCCAGGTCTACGCTTCGGCCGACAGCGTCTACATCGCCACCATGGGCTTCGAGAACATCGATGAGTACGGCTGGGGCTCGGGCGAGCTCACCGCCATCCACAAGTTCTCTCTCGGGCAACACGGCGCGCCCTCCACCTACCGCGGCAGCGGCCAGGTGCAGGGCCGCCTGATCAACACCTTCGCCATGGACGAGCACCAGGGCGCGCTGCGCGTGGCCACCACCGTTGGGTTCATGGAGTCCAACAACCTGTTCGTGCTGCAGGAGTCGCTGGAGGACGAGGGGCTGGAGGTGGTCGGTCAGATCACCGGCCTGGCGGCCAACGAGGACATCCGCGCGGTGCGCTTCGACGGCGATCGCGGCTTCGTGGTCACCTTCAAGAAGACTGACCCGCTGTTCACCTTCGACCTCTCGGACCCGTATCAGCCGCGCGTGCTGGGCGAGCTCAAGATCCCCGGTTACTCGACCTACATGCACTTCATGGACGCCAACCACCTGCTCACCATCGGCTTCGACGCCGATGACCAGGGCAGCTTCGCCTGGTTCCAGGGGGTGATGCTGCAGATCTTCGACGTCACCGAGATGGAGGCTCCGACCCTGATGCACAAGGAGATCATCGGCACCCGCGGCTCGCAGTCCGACGCCACCGCCAACCACCTGGCCTTCAACTACTTCGCCGCGCGCGGGCTGCTGGCCCTGCCCATGGCGATCTGCGAGGGCACAGAGGGCGGCGGCAGCTACGGCACGGAGATGAGCTTCAGCGGCCTGCTGGTCTACCGGGTCAGCGTCGAGGATGGCTTCGCGCGCATCGGCGGCGTCGACCACGGCGCCGGTGAGACCGACTGCAACACCTGGTGGACCGACCCGAACACCGCGGTCAAGCGCAGCATCTTCATGGAGGACTACGTCTACTCGCTGTCGAGCGGCAAGCTCAAGGTCAACCACATCGCCGATCTCGGTCGTGAGCTGGTCGGGCTGTCGCTGCCCGAGATCAACGAGGAAGAGCCGGTGCCCTACTGCTTCAACGGCTACTACTACGACTAGCACCCGCCGTCCTCCGTCCTCCCGGTAGCCGCACTGCGGCGACCGGGAAACCGCTATGTTATTACCCCACCGTGCGCTGCGCTGCGGCGGGGCCCCGCCGTCCTCCGTCGTCCGTCCGCCGACGAGTCGCATTGCGCACAAGATCCGGCGCGGGTACGCTTCCATGACGATGTTTTCTCGACGCCACCGCAGCTCGACTGCCAGTCCTCATGTCATTCACCTCCCGCTTGCGCTGGTTCTGCTAGCGAGCACATCCGCTTCTCTGTTCCACGGCTGCACCTGCGGAGAGGAGGAGATCCCCTGCAACAACAACCTGGACTGCCCGCTGCGAGCGCAGGTGTGCGTCGACGGGCTGTGCGTGACCGGGGTTGATGCCGGGATGACGGATGCACGGATGACGGATGCACGGATGACGGATACCGGATTGCCGGATACCGGATTGCCGGATTCGGCCACTCCGTCGAGCTGGTGGGATCAGGGCTGGCAATACCGGCGCAAGCTGACCTTCGACAACTCGGGCCAGGCCGAGGACCTGGCCGACTTCACCGTGCTGGTCAGGCTGGACTGCACGCGCGTCAACTTCGGCCGGCTCCAGGATGCGGCCGAGGACCTGCGCTTCGTCGACGACGACGACGCGACACCCCTCGCTTATGAGATCGAGCACCTGAACGAGGTCAGTGGCTCATACGTCTGGGTGCGTGTCCCGCTCATCCCGTCCGCCTCGAATGACGATCACATCTGGATGTACTACGGCGACGAGAGCGCGAGCGACGGGCAGGACCCGGCGGGCACCTGGGACAGCCGCTATCGGGTCGTCTCGCACATGGGCGGCTTCTTCGTCGACTCGACCGGCCAGACCCCCTCTGCTTTCTGGAACGGCATCCTCGCTGGCCCGGGTCTGATTGGACCTGCGACACAGTTCAACGGCAGCGACAGCTACATCTTCCTGCCGGAGAGGGTCGGTCTCACCGATCTGTTCGCGCTCGAACCAGGACCCAGCTCAGATCTGGACGGCGCCACGATCTCCGCCTGGATCTACAAGACCGGGCCTGGAGGCCGCGACCTCCCACGGCTCGCGGACAAGTCCAGCGACACGCGCGGAGGAGACGGCTGGGCTTTCGCCGCGCCGAACGAGGCTTCGTGGGGGCAGCTTCGAGGGGCTGATCGACAAGGTGCGCATCTCCAAGGGCAAGCGTAGCGCGGCGTGGATCAGGGCTCAGCACCTCTCGATGACCGACGCGTTCATCTCCTACGGCATCGAGGAGCTCGGCCCCCGACCCTAGCTGCTATGGGCCGGGAGCTGGGCTCGGCTGGCTCGCGGGCTGGCTCGCGGGCGGGCTCTTGGCCTTACCCTGCAAGCGATCGAGCTTGCTGGTGCACGAGTCCTCCTTGTTGCCGCTGATGGTGAGCTTGATGTCCGGGCGCTGAGCGCGCAAACGCTGGACCATGAAGTAGACCTCGCAGTCGAGCAGCTTGGGGCAGTCGGTCACCGTCACGCTGCCCCCGACCTGCTTCAGCTTGCCGAGGCCGCGCAGGCCGGCGAGCGAGGGGTTGTTGCGGATGCTGAGGTCGCCGCTGACCACGACGAGGTCGCGCAGTCCGGTCACGCCCTTGAGGTTGGGGTTGTTCTCGATGCGCAGCTGCGGCACCTCACCAGAGCCCTGGTAGGTGGGCAGCAGCACCAGGTCCGTATCCTGGTACACCAGGGAGCCGGCGGCGCTCTGCTCGGGGGCTGCCGTTGGTTTCTCGGAAGGGCAGCCGGACAGACAGAGACCGCAGAGGGCCAGCCCCAGGGGGGAGAGAATGAAGTAACGCATGTGTACCTCCACGCGGTACGGGAGACCGCTCTAATTGCTCTGGTCCAGGATCTCGACCAGGTAGCTGTTCCGGTCGCCGGGCCTCAGGACGAGCGCCGTCACCGAGCTCGTCACGGCGGTGCGCGTCCAGTCCAACTGTCACCTTGCCCATCTGCGTCCCCGCGCATGATCTGAGGGACAAGACAGCACTATGAATAGCCGCACTGACGGCGGGAGGGAAGCGCTGGAGGCTAGCGGATTCCCCGGCGCAGCGGAGGCCGTGGTGCGGGCGCAACCTCGGCCAGCATCATCTTGGCTCGCACCGAGCAGACGACGCGGTAGGCGGCGATGAGATCGCTGGTGCCGCGCAACCGTCCGAACAGCGCGCTGACAAGATCGGCCATGGGGGAGCCCACCGGGTAGTTGATCTTCTCGCCGCGCGCGCCGATGAGCGCCCGCACGTTGGTGAGGAAGCCGGCGCGGGTGAAGCGCGCCTCGTGCCACAGCCGCACCACGGGCTCGAGGTCGGCGGAGGTGACGCCCGCGCGCCGCAGCGCATCGGCGATGGACATCGCTCCCCAGCTCACCGCGCGCACCACGGGCTCGCCACACGACGGGCTCTTCGAGATGCCCTCGGCGAGCGCGCGCTCCGTGGCCGTGCGCACGTCGACGCGCCTCTGCTTCTCCCGCTTCATGGGTCGACCCCCTCTGCGTCATCGTCGGTGTCGGTGTCATGGAAGTCTGCGGCGGGGTCGAAGTCCGGGGTCGGTCCGCCGTACTCGTGGCCGCCGCCGCCTGACGCGACCATCTCGTTGAGCACGCCGAGCCCGAGGGGATCTGTGTTGGAGACGTCGGGAGCCGGAGCGGCGACACCCAGGCTGCGGTATGTGGTGGGGAGATCTGGCGCCGCGGTCGGCGTGTAGACCGCGCTCACCTGCATCTTCACGTTCTGCGGGTAGCCCAGGCAATCCTGCATGAAGGTGCCGTTGACCAGGCTCTCCTCCGGGCACCAGACGCTCTTGCCCAGCTGTCCAAACTGGTTCGGGGTCTGGGTGTTGCTGGCCCAGGTATCGTGCAGGCGGTACTCGAGCTTGCCGTTTATCTCGCGTACGCCGCCGATGGACATGGCGTGGTGCTGTGTTCCTATCGGTACGTCGTAGCCGCTCTCCAGGCTGGGGATGCCATTTCGCAGCGCCGCCCTCACCTGGTCCGGCCCCTCGACCCGATCGAGCGCGTAGATCCGACCGGTGTTCGGGCTGACGAAGTTGTTGAGCACCCGCTGGTAGCCGCTGTAGGTCATGCCTTTGATGCTCTCTTCGGTGGTGGTGTCGGGCACTCCTTCCCCGGCGGCGAGCAGGTTTGACTCCAGCTGCCGCCGCTCGGCCACGCTGCCCTCGTTGTAGGCCTTGGCGAAGACGGGATCGGCGGCGGCGGCGATGGCCACGGCCTGAGCGGCGCCGCATCCCATGCTGTTGATCTGCGAGAGATTTGTACCCCCGGTCAGCTCATTCACCTTCTGGCCATTGTAGCCGCGGATCTCCGTGCTGAAATTGCTCAGCTCCGACATCGCGGCGCGGGCGCTCTCGGGATCCTCGCTGGTGAGCTCGTAGCTGCGCGCGGCCACCGCCTTGAGCACCGCCTGCCGCTGGGCCTGGGGGTTTGCGCCGGCGATGGGCTTGCCGTCCTGGTCCAGCCCCGCGGCGTCACACAGCCCCTGTATCTTCGCGCGCTGCTCGCTGGTCATGCCCTCCAGCGCGCGCCGCAACCGCTGCGCGTGGGCGGCGCCCATGTACCCATCGAAGCCAGGCGCGGCCGCGCCGGAGAAGGAGGCCGCTGACATGACCGTATCGTTCACTGTGCGCTGGTCCACTCGACTGACACCGCTGGGATCCTCGCAGCGCCGCATCTCCTTGTAGGTCTCGAAGGCGTTGCGTGCGTTGGGCGCGTTCTTGATGGTGTCGAGCAGGTTCTTGTCGGCGCTGCTGGCCGCCGCGTAGGTGCGGGCGAAGTCGTCGGTCGAGCCCAGCGCGGGCGCAGCTGAAGCAGCGCTTACGCTCGAGTGAAAGCTGGCGCCGGCGAGTCCACCGACGCCATAGCTATCCTGCCAGGCATGCGGTGTCTGCACCGCTGGAGCCACCTGCTGCTGTGCGCTGAACTGGCTGGTCTGCGGCTGCGGTGACGGGCTGTTCTGCACCTTCATTGGCACCCTCCGTTGCGGCTGTTGATGCATGAGTGCAGTGTAAGATCCGTGCCAGCCCCCACTGCCGTTCCCGAGTGTGTCGATATCACGGCGATATCCGGGCCTCGTCGGAGGGGCCGGGACCACAGGTGTAACCGACGATTGTTGCAGCGGTTCACCCCGAGCGCTCGCCGCCCGACGCGGTAACTATCGGTAATCTGACTGCTTAGCTCATTCGAGGGGGCCCTGTGCTCGCTCTGTGATGGTCGCAGATGTCAAGCCAGCTTTACTGCGACGCGCTGTCATATCTCTGCGCAGGCCGGGTCGAGTATGTCCTCGGCATGACCATCTACTCGACCCGTCTCTCGCACGTGCTGACCAAGGCCGACGACCAGGGCTACAAGAAGCTGGCCGCGTACCTGGTCGGACAGCTGGTGCGCTGAGCGCGGTTGGGGCTAGGAGATGTTGCTGCCCTTGGCGGGGCAGGCGATGCGCTTGACCTTGGGCTTGCCGTCGTAGCGCTTGCCGATCACCAGCAGCAGGACCTTGTCGCCGGGCTCGGGCTCGAAGTCGCAGCCGTCGTAGTCAAACACCACGTCGCCGAGCTGGGCATGGGTGGCGTAGCCGAAGCCCTGCTCCTTGGACCACGACTTGATCACGGCGTTGGCGTCGGTGACACCGAAGCCACCCTCGTCGACCACAGCGGGTCCGCCACCGCTGGCGGCGGCGGCCGCGTAGGGGTCGACGCCCTGGGCCGCCTGTACACCAGCCGGTGCCTGGCTGGTGGCGGCGGGGGCGGCGGGGGCGGCGGTCGCTGGCG
>Ga0316201_10002993_pt1 | contig 12286 bp, 10 predicted proteins | sample CS6wburrow_MG_FD_204516 | JGI IMG/M metagenome (GOLD analysis project Ga0316201, IMG submission 204516) | Coastal sediment microbial communities from Delaware Bay, Delaware, United States - CS-6 worm burrow | ecosystem: Environmental > Aquatic > Marine > Coastal > Sediment | place: USA... | reverse complement strand
TCAAAGCAAGCATCTTGATACTGGGGTGGGCATCGACGAACTCTCCGATACCCTTCGCCGCAAACATCATGACGCCGACGGCTATGACGATGGCGGTGACCATCACGCCTATTTCATCGACCATGCCAACCGCAGTGATGACGGAATCCAGCGAGAAAACGATATCTACGATGGCAATCTGACCCAGAACCATCCAGTACTTGCCGCTTACATTGACGTGGTGCGCCCCCTCTTCGGGCCCCTCGAGACTCTCCCAGATTTCCTGCGTGCTTTTCCATAAGAGAAACAGACCGCCGAGAATCAGGATCAGGTCGCGCCCTGAGATTTCATGATCAAAAATGGTAAAAAGAGGATTGGTCAGCTTCATCATCCAGGCCAGCGACAGCAGCAGGAGAATGCGCATGATCATGGCCATGGCCAGGCCCTGGATGCGGGCTGCATTGCGCCGTTCCGGCGGCAGCTTACCCACGATGATGGAGATGAAGATGATGTTATCGATCCCCAGTACGATCTCCAACGCCGTGAGGGTGGCAAGTGCCACCCATGCTTCCGGACTAGCAATCCACTCGAACATCAAAACCTCCAGCTCGCATCAAACAAGCAAGCAACTCCCTGGAGGCTCGCACCCCTGGAAATCTAGCCATGAAACAACCTTTCAATGCGCGGAATTATAGAATGCCCTTGATATCGTTTCCATTGCCGGATGCGGAAGCCACCGCCACATTTCCTGACACTCCACTTAACTGACGAAGATCCGTCAGGCCATTCAGGCAGAAGAGAGCACACTGCTGCTGGCCTACCACATCGCAGTCAGTGGGTGGCCAGCCAGATCTCGGTGCTACGTGCTCGAATCTATGCCGAGCTGAGGCTGGGGATTCAGGCGAACTCAGCGGCAACGCCAACTACTGTTCCTCCACAACGACCGACGTGACGAAATCCGGTGCTTTCACTACCAGCACTGAGCATTTCAGTTGCCTGACAATAGCTTCAGCGGTGCTATCGACGATCAGACGGGTCACTCCAGAATGTGTCAGATCGCCCACAACGACGAGGTCCGCCTCGATTTCGGTGGCAATCTTGATGATTTCGTCCCGATGACTGCCCTTTAACAGGTGGCAGACGGGTTTGAACGCAGGCAGAACATCGCTCTCCATCGACTCCTTCAATTCGGAAAGACATGTGTTCAGCGCCCTTCGATTTCTCTGGTGCTCGCTTGCAACGTAGTGGGCTGCTTCAAAATGCAGGAAAGAACGTCCGCTTTTCAGATCCTCCTCACCGTAGGCCTCCCAAGCATGGGCGACATGAAGTTCGGCAAATTGGGAGGTGGCAATCCAGGTCGCGTGCTCCAAGATTCTGCGATTGATCGCGTACCTGTTATCCCGAGGACCCCCGGGGTTTTCATCCTGGTAAACACCTGCACAAACACGGCGATGACGGTAGGGTTTCGGTGGTATCTTCCGGATGAGCAGAACCGCGCAGGGGCATGCCCTTAACAGGCGAAAATCATTGTCACCAAAGAACCGCTCTTTCAGTCCGTTCCCACCTTCTGCCGCCTTCAGCACCAAATCCCGTTCGTTGGCGACGACCTCACGGGTGATCTCCTCGTGCGACCGGCCGACGAGAACCTTGGTCTGAATGTCGAAATCCACATGCAGACGGTCGACCAACGCCTCCAACCGCAGACGTCGATTCTCCGTCATCTGTTCTTCCAGCTCGTCCGGCGAGGATACGTTTTCCTCCACGCCAGCCGCTGGCTCGGTGAGGATCTCCGCTACCGTAAGAGCCGCTCTGCTGTCCTCGGCCAGGGCCGCTGCGTATTGAAGGGTGCTGACCTCATCAACACCCGGTGTCAACACCAGCAGGATGTCCCGATAACTGATTCTCTTGTCCGTTGCCGAAAACTTCGTGATTTTCTGATGCTTCCAATCCTGGTTATCTTCGGTGAGTCGGTCCGTAACCTTCGCAGGGACACCTGATACTTTGAGGACCTCGCGGGAGAGCTGCTGTCCGGACGCCAAGGTCTCGGGCACCGTGAAGGTGACGCCCAATGTAGTCAGCCTCTTGGCCATTCTCCCGTCCCAGGCGCGGGCATACACAGGCAGGCCGGGAAAAGCCTCCCGCACCGTCACCACTGCCTGCCCGATGCTTTCCATATGGTCCATGGCAAAGACCACCATCGAGGCATGGGCAGCGCCGGCAGAACGCAGTATCTCGATACGACTGGCGTCCCCGAAGTACACCGGGTAATTGAGCGCCTGGGCCCTGGTTACCCTTTCCGGATTGATCTCCAGTACCAGATAGGGAAGTTTCGCCTTAGCCAGATTTCGGGCCAGGTACTTTCCAATCCGGCCGAAGCCCGCGACGATGATATGGTCTCGAGAAACGGGGATCGGATTGATTGACGGGGGTGGAGTGGGAGGCGTGCTCGCGAGCGTTCTGCCAAGCAACTCGCCCAACTTCGTTAGCACAGGCGTGGCTGCCATGCTCAGAGCAATCGTGACCAGTAACAGCTGGAAGAGCTCCCCATCCAATACGCCGAGCATATTCGCCAGTCCAAACAGAATGAACCCGAATTCACCAGCCTGGGCGAGCAGCAAGGCAACCTGTAGGGATTCTGCGTTGGAGCGTCCGGTTATTCGGCACAACCCCCACAACAGCACCGCTTTGAGCAGCAACAGCCCCGCTACCAACCCCGCCACGAGGAAACCCTGCTGATCCAGGAGTCCAAAGTTGATGGACATGCCCACGCTCATGAAGAACAAGCCAAGCAGCAAACCGCGGAACGGTTGGATGTCGGCCATGATTTGATGGCGATAGCGGGAGTCCGCCAATAGGAGGCCGCCGAGGAAGGCACCGAGAGCCATGGACAGACCCGCCCAGTCGGTCAGCCAGGCGGCCCCAAGCACCAGAAATATACCGGTGGCGGTAAATATCTCGGGATTTCGGCGGTTCCGGGCAACGATTTGCAGTACGGGTCGCAATAGAAGGCGGCCGAGGACGAAAACCCCGACAACGATCGCGACCGCTTCCAATGCAGCCAGCTCCACGTCCTCGGTGATGGACAGCTCCCGCTGTGCGAGCAACGGGAGAAGCGCCATCAAAGGCACGATCGCCAGATCCTGGAAGAGCAATATCGCGAAGGATGTGCGTCCGTAAGGCGTGCCCAGTTGGCCTTTGTCACTTAGTATTTGCAAGCCAAAGGCGGTGGAAGAGAGCGCCAGCCCAAAACCGACGATCAGCGCAGAGCGTATCGGCATCCCCAACGCCTGGGCCAACAGGGTAAAGAGCACCCCTGTGATCAGCACTTGAGCGGTGCCCAGACCGAACACGCTGCGTCGCATGACCCAAAGCCGGGACGGCTTCATCTCAATGCCAATAACAAACAAGAGGAAGACGACACCAAACTCGGCCAGGTGCCGAATCTCATCTACCGCTGTGATATAGCCCAGCCCCCAGGGCCCGACCAGCGCGCCGCTTACCAGAAAGCCCAGCACGGCCCCGAGACCGAGGCGCTGGAACAATGGCACAGAAATCACAGCTGCTGCCAGCAGTACCAGGATATCGACAATGAAATGAGTCTCGGTCAAGGTTCTATCCTGCGTTCACAAATATTTCATGCACCCAACAGCGAAGTGTTGGTTGTGAAGGATGTTCTCACTAACCTTGGTGACCGCGAGATCGTGCACAACCTTTCGACAACTTCGTTCGCAGTCCACTCCTGCCTATGGGAATAGCGTCAAGGATACGGAAGGATACACCGCTAGTTGACGGAGGCCGTATTGGGGAAGTTGATCAGGAACTTGCGCCCGGTCTGAGTAAAACCGCCAAGTGGTCATTTTGCGACCGGTATCTTCTTAACCTGCATGTTGCACCAGTCGATCGTGGGCGGGCGTGATTGAGTCGGCAGATAGGTGGCGAAAGACGAACAGCTTACCGAGATTTGGTCTTCTCTGCGCATTAACCTGCCGTTCACCGGGGGTGGCCCCATCGGCAGCAGCGCGTCGATAGCGGAAGTACGTTGAGCCCGCCAGACTGAGATCAGCGTCGATGCACTGGAAGGCACCGCAACCCATTTGAAAGGAAGTCAGATGCACAACGCCTCGGCCATTGGTCGGGGCGTTTTTCGCTCTGTCGGCCGCGCCAGGAGGTGAGTTCCCCGCCCAGGCAGGGCATGGCCCCACCCTCGCAGGATAGTCCCCGGAGAGGCCGAATCGGAAAGTTTCACCCAGGGTTTCACCCGAGACCCTCTGTGGGTCGAGAGGCGTCCCCGTAACTCATTGATTTAATTGGCGCGCCCGACAGGATTCGAACCTGTGACCCCCGCCTTCGGAGGGCGGTACTCTATCCAGCTGAGCTACGGGCGCATATGACTGATTGTATGTCGAATCCTTTGCGAACCCCGGGCCGTTCTTCAAACGGTCGGGTGGTACTCAGGCCGCTCCGCGGCTTCTCCGGCTCAAACCTGCCGGTTCGTCGTTCGTTGCTGCCAATGCCACCAATGTGGTTTTGGCTCGCTCGCGGCGAACGCGACCGCCACAAAAGCGTTTGCTCACGACGCAACGGGCGGCCATTCTCACCTATTTCGGGTGCCAACCACAATGCCGTTCGTGCCTTTAGTCAGAAAAGTCGGGGTCTGCCCGAGCCGGCCACTTCATCCCCCCCGTTCCTCCCGGGGCGCTTACACGTAATCAATACGGACCGAACGCAGGAAGGTGTCAAAGGCCTCAAGTTGGGCCCGGGCTGCGTTCGGATCGCTCTGTTCGGCGGCTGCTTCCAGCGTTTGCGCAATATCGCCAAGCCCGGTAAACCCGTGACTGGTGGCGCCATCTTTAATGCGGTGTGCCATGCGCGACAGAAGAACATAGTCGCCGTTCTTGAGTAACTGGCGCGCGAAGGCCAGATCCGCCCAGCGGTTGCTGAGGTACTGCGGGATCAACTCTGCGAGTTCGGCATCGATTTTGACGACGGGTGCCGCAGGCGTTCCGGCAACCCCGCTGGAACTGGAGGTTTCCCTGTGGCGGCGTTCGAACAAGCCTTTCAGGGATGGCAGTCGCATGGCGCGTTCCCATTGTGACCGCAACCCGCGGGCTGGGCAGGCTGAGTACCCTTGCATCCGGCCTGAGCAAAGAAGCCAGGCCGGGTGGCAGAAACGTTGCGGTTCATCGCTTTGCTGCAGGAAAACTCATGGCGCGACTTTACCGATTCGTGACGCCGGCGTCACTGCGTCAGATGTGGATTGTGCCCTGTATCAGGGCCAGGGTTGTCTGCTGCAACACCAGGATACCCAAGGCGATCGTGAAAAGCCCCAGTGCCGCGGATATGCCGCTGTGTGCCCAGGTCAGACTGTTTGCGGACCAGCGCAGGGGCAGGCTGATCACGAGGGCGAGGGCGGTCATTCCTGCCACCGATCCCACCCCGAACACCGCGATATAGGCCAGGCCTTGCCATACGGACTGCACGCTGCCCAGCGCAAACACGATCAACGCCGCTGAGCCGGCCATGCCATGCACCATTCCTACCAGCAGAGAACGCAATGGCAGAGGCTTGTTGTGTTGGTGGCGGTGCGGGTCAAGTGTGTGGTCCTGGCCGCTCGGGTGGCTGTGAGCGTGGAAGTGCACCTGTGTATCGTGGCTGTGGACATGAAAGTGAACCCGTCTTTTCCACAGCTGACGCAGCACGTCCGCCCCGAGCAAAATCAACATCAGCCCGACGGCCGATTCGAGCAGCAGGGCCAGGCGCGGCCCGATGATGCCGTCGATCAGCAACACGGTGCCACCGAACGCCAGCAGGGTGAGGGTATGTCCCAGTCCCCAGGCGGTGCCCTGGCGCACGGCATCGCGCAGACTGCCGCTGCGCGTGGTGAGGCTGGCCACCGCGGCAATATGGTCTGCCTCGACAGCATGTTGCAGTCCAAGGAGCAGCCCTAGGATGAGAATACTGAACATTATTGATTCCGCGCTTGGACTCGCAATTATCCCAGTAAACGCCGCTCAGGGCACTGCGGAGGGTCAAGGATTAGTCGCTCAATTGCCGTGTGAGCTTGTGGCCGATGCGAGAGGCAGGGTGGGAGGACGGGCCGTTGGTCCATAGGAGGACAAATATATCTTATATAGATAATTAATGACCACATCAAAAAAAACAGCCTATGCTTCATTTATCACCGGTGCAGTGAACGAATGCGGCGTCAGACCGCTAAGTGGTGCCGGGGAATAGTAGCCACTCAACCTGAGGAGAATGAAGATGTCCCTGGCAGCAGAGACTCATACACGGCGTGTCGGAGTCACGTCACTACCGCTGGACGACGAGGGGTTCCTGCTTGATCACAGGCTCTGGAATCGCACCCTCGCACAGCAACTGGCCGATCGATCTGGAATCGGTACTTTGGGTTCGACCCATTGGATGATTATCGATTTTGTCCGCGACAAGTATTTCAGGCTCGGCGCAATGCCGCCGATGCGCAATATGTGCCGCCGCCTGGGTGTGGATCGTGACGCAGTGAAAAAGGCCTTCGGCAGTTGTCGCGATGTATGGGCGATTGCCGGTCTACCCAATCCGGGAGGAGAGGCGCTCAGTTACATGGACTGAGCGACGACGTGAGCCATCGCGAACGCCAGACCAGAGATTTTTCTCCGGCCTGGCGTTTTTACTTTACGACCCGGTTGATCAGCAGCTGTACGCTCTCAGGCGGACTGCCGCTGTCGACCACCACGTCATCGGCGGTGATATCACCGGGTTGGGTGCCGGCCTGCCCGCTCTTCGATACCTTGGCGCTCACCTTGACCCGTGGGAATGATGACAGCTTCATCGCCGGCATCATCGCCATTGCGTCGGTCAGGGTTACCCTCAACGGCAGTTCACTGACCTGTTGCCTGGCGACGGCCAGCGGCATTGGCGGCCCGCTCTCTGCCCGTGCCAACACGAACACGGTGTCGGTCGGTGCAACCTGATCCATTAGTGAGGGTGCCAGTGCGACCTCGACCACGATCGCTGCGCCCTCCGCGTTTCCGGGCTCGGCCGGCGTTGCGGTGGGCGCTGTTTCTGCTGCCGCCGTCCGGGGTGCCGCCGGCATGATGGGTGGCAAGGCCGCCGCCTTGGCCGGTGCTTTGCCACCCGCCGCTGAGATTCTCCGCCCCAACTCGTCCTGCATCCCTGGATCCGCATCCAGCAGTGGATAGGCGCGCTGCCAGTAGACGAGTGCGGCTGCATCGTCACCTCGGTCAGATGCGGCGTTGCCCAGTAGCCAGAGCGCGGTAACGCTGTTTGGGTCGATCCTCAGCGCTTTTTCGAGCAGTTCGATGGCGCGTGCGGTAACGCGACGGTTGTTGACCATGGTCATGGCATCCGCCAGGGACAACAGGCCGGCGGTTTCGTCCGGCAGCAGTCTGACCACGTTTTCAAAGGCATCTACCGCCTCGGGGTAGTTCTGCAGGCGCATATAGGTGCGGCCGAGCAGGAACCAGCCCTCGGCGTTATCCGGGTCGGTTGCCATGCGCGCACGCAGTTTATCGACCAGCTCACCGACTGGCGGCACCTCACCTTTGGCTCCGTGCCCCTCGGCCACCTGGGCGGCCCCAGGCTGGCTGACTACCAGGTGAGGTGAGCCGATCTGCAGATACGTCGGCACGGTGATCAGCGGGATCAGAATTGCGGCCGCCAGCAAGGCCCAGCGCCCACCGCTCTTTGCGGTTGCCGGCGCAGCTTTGGCCGTACCTTCCAAGTCCTGGGCGAGGGCGAGTTCGAGGTCCTGCTTGGCCTGGGCAAACTCTTCGTCGGAGAGTCCGCCAGCCTTCTTTTCGCTGACGAGGTCGGCGAGGCGCTCGCGGGCGATCTCCACGTTGAAGCGTTCGGTGGTATCGGAGCTGGCGGCATGACGCCGCAGCAGGGTCGGCGCAAGTAAGGCCAACGCCACCGCGATCATGGCGGCGGTAATTATCCAGAAAACGGTCATGCGTCTCTCTTGTCGCTGTCTAGCAGGGAGGCGGCGGCCTTGAGGCTGGCATCATCGACATTGACGCCCTGCTCGGCGCGGCGCCGGCGAATGGTTCGGATCAGGAGGCTGACCCCGATGAGCAGAATGATGAACGGGCCGATCCAAAGCAGCAGCGTGCTGCTGTTGAGCGGCGGCCGGTAGAGTACGAAATCGCCGTAGCGATCCACCATGAAGGCGGCGATCTCTTTCTCCGATTTGTCCTTGCTGACCATCTCATAAGTCTTGCGGCGCAGGTCGACTGCCAGTTCGGCGTTCGAATCGGCCAGGTTCTGGTTCTGGCACACCAGGCAGCGCAATTCCGCGATCAAATTGTTGTAGCGTTCCTCGTGTTCGGGCGATTCGAACTCCAGGACTTCGACCTTGGCCTGCGCAGCGCAGGCCAGCAGCAGGCCGAGCAAGCCCACGAACAGCGTGCGGCGAATCATGAGGCACTCCCGTCGATGACGAAATAAGACTTGAACTTCTCGTCCCAGACCCGCGAGTTCATCGCACCGGTGTGCTTGACGCGCACGATGCCTTCGGCGTCGATCAGGAAGGTCTCGGGTGCCCCGTACACGCCCCAGTCGATCACCGCATTGCTGTTGGGATCGAATGCGATTTTCAGGAAGGGGTTACCCATTCGCGCCAGCATGGCCTTGGCCTCGTCCGCATCATCGCGCCAGTTGATGCCAACGATCGGCACCTTCTTGCGTTTGGCGAGGTGGATCAGGTACTCGTGTTCCTTCCAGCACTCTGGGCACCAGGTGCCCCAGACATTCAGCAGCCAGACCTTGCCGGCCATGTTCGAAGGGCTGACGGTTTGCGAGGGATCGAGCAGATCGGGCAGAGCGAACTCAGGGGCCGCGCGGCCGATGAACTGGGTCGGAACGTCGCGCGGGTTGTATTCGCCCTCGTTCATCTTGCCCAGGACAAACCAGAACAGGCCGGCCAGGGCCAGGAAACCCACCAGGGGGACCATCGCCCGGTTCATGCAGTCGCTCCTGCCGTATCGGTATCGGCCTGGCGGGCGCGCCGTGCCAGGGTACGGTAACGTCTGTCGGTGGCCGCAAGGCCGCCGCCGATCGCCATCATCAGGCCGGCCAGCCACAGCCAGCGAACGAACGGTTTGTGGTAGATACGCAGGCTCCAGTGGCCCTTGCCCAGATCCTCGCCCAGGGCGACGAACAGGTCGCGGGTCAGACCGGCATCGATCGCCGCCTCGGTCATCGGCATGGTCTGCACCAGGTAGATACGTTTCTCAGGATGCATCTCGGCGATCAGTTCGCCGTCCTTCCTGGCCACCAGATCACCGCGATAGGCCGTGTAATTCGGCCCTTTGGTGGCCTTTACGCCGCGGAACTCAAAGCTGTAACCACCCATCTCGTAGGTTTCGCCGGGTGACAGGCTTACGTCCTTCTCAGTCGAGTAGATGGAGGTCAGGGTGACGCCGACGATGAACACCGCGATCCCGGTATGGCCCAGCACCATGCCCCAGAATCCGCGTGGGATGTGGCGCCAGTTCTTGTGTGGTCCGAAGCGCTCGCGTATGGCCACCACGGTGGAAGATACAACCCAGACAGCGAGCACCATGCCGAAGGCTGCCTGCCAGACAAACTCCGGGGTGAGCAGTATCGGATAGGCAACGCCAATCACCAGTGCGAGGAAGAAAGGGATTCGCAGTTTGGGCCATAGGTTTGTGAAGCTGTCACGCTTCCAGCGCGCCAGCGCGCCGACCCCGACCAGCATTGCCAATGGTGCGGTAAGTGGTATGAAAACACTGTTGAAGTAGGGGGGGCCGACCGAGATCTTACCCAGGCCCAGTGCATCCACGCCAAGTGGATACAAGGTGCCGAGCAGGATGCTGGCGGCGGCGACCACCAGTAAGACGTTGTTCAGCAGCAGCCCGGTTTCGCGCGAAAGCAGGTCGAATCTGACCGAACTCTTGATCTGGTTGGCGCGCATGGCATAGAGGGCCAGCGAGGAGCCGACCACGGCCATCAGGAACATCAGGATGAACACGCCGCGCTCCGGGTCCGAGGCGAAGGCATGCACCGAGGTGAGTACGCCGGAGCGGACCAGGAAGGTACCCAGCAGGCTGAGCGAGAAGGTGAAGATGGCCAACAGCGTGGTCCAGGCCTTGAAGGCACCGCGTTTTTCGGTCACCGCCAGCGAATGCATCAGCGCAGTGCCGACCAGCCAGGGCATGAAAGAGGCGTTCTCGACCGGATCCCAGAACCACCAGCCGCCCCAACCCAGCTCATAGTAGGCCCACCAGCTACCGAGCGTGATGCCGATGGTGAGGCACAGCCAGGCGAAGTTGGTCCAGGGGCGCGACCAGCGTGCCCAGGCTGCGTCCAGGCGACCGCCGAGCATGGCGGCGACGGCGAAGGCGAAGGGCACGGCAAAGCCGACATAGCCCATATAAAGCATCGGCGGATGGATGATCAGGCCGAAGTCCTGCAGCAGCGGATTGAGGTCGCGGCCCTCGGCCGGTGGCATGGGCAGCCGATCGAAAGGGTTAGATGTCATCAGCATGAACAGCAGGAAACCGACCGCGATCAGACCGAGCACGCCGACCACGCGGGCGATCATCACCAGTGGGATGCTGCGGCTGAACACGGTTACCGCACCGGTCCAGACCGACAGGGTCAGTGCCCACAGCAGCAGAGATCCCTCGTGGCCGCCCCACACCGCCGAAAACAGGTACTGGGTCGGCAGCTGGGTATTCGAATTGTGCGCGACATAGGCGACGCTGAAGTCGTGGGTCAGGAAGCTGTAGGTCAGCAGGCCGAAGGCGATGAACACGAACAGCAGCTGCAGACGTGCGGCCGGGTAGGCCAGCATCATCCAGCTGGTGATCCCGCGTTGCGCGCCGACCAGGGGAAATACGGCCTGGACGACCGACAGCGCCAGGGCGATCAGAAGTGCGATTTGACCGAGTTCAGGGATCATTGGGATTTGCCTCCCGGGTGTGGCCCGTCGATATTCTTGCCGGCGCTTTCGAGCGCGGCCGCGACCTCGGGCGGCATGTAGGTTTCATCGTGTTTGGCCAGCACCTCTTCGGCCACGAACACGTCATTTGGCCCCATCCGGCCCTGGGCGATTACGCCTTGGCCCTCTGCAAACAGATCGGGAAGGATGCCGCTGTAGGCCACGGTGACGCTTTTGGCCATATCGGTGACCACGAAGTTGACGGTCAGATCGCCCTCTTTTCGGGTGACACTGCCGGCTTCGACCAGCCCGCCGAGGCGGAAAATGTGATTCGCGGGCGCCTTGCCTTCGACGACCTCGGTGGGCGAAAAGAAATACGACAGATTGCCCTTGAGCGCATTAAGTACCAGGTAACTCGCCAGCCCCAGCGCTGCCAGACCAACGATCACGATACCGAAACGCTTGTGCCTGGCTTTCATTGATTGACCTCTTGTTCGAGACGCGCCATGCGTGCAATTCGCTTTTTGATCTGCCTGGAGCGCCCGCGCAGCATCAGCGGTTCAGCGATCATGAATAGCGCCGTGACGCCAAACGAACCCCAGACGTATAGGCCGTAGCCGCCCATATGGAAAAACTCTGCCATCTCTAATGTTCCCCCGCGGCCAATTCGCGCACCCAGTTGCTCGCGCGCTCGCGCTCGAGAATGATCGCGCGTACGCGTGCCATGGCCACTGCGATCGAATAGGCCCAGAAACCGAGGGTCATGATCAGCATGGTGATCAGCATTGTTTCGTCCATGCTCGTCTCGCTATTCATTTTGATGGTCGATCCCTGGTGCAGGGTGTTCCACCACTGCACCGAGTAATAGATGATCGGAATATTCACCACCCCGACCAGGAGCAGGATCGCGCTGGCGCGGTCACCACGGCGCGGGTCATCGATCGCCGAACGCAGTGCCATATACCCCAGATACAGAAACAGCAGGATAAGTTCCGAAGTAATGCGCGCGTCCCATACCCACCAGGTGCCCCACATCGGCTTTCCCCAGAAGGAGCCGGTCCACAGTGACAGGAACGCGAACATGGCGCCGGTGGGTGCCAGCGCCTGCGCCATCATCGCCGACATGCGGGTATTGAACACCAGGCCGACTGCCGCCCATCCGGCCATCACCAGATAGATGAACATCGACATCCAGGATGCCGGCACGTGCACGAAGATGATGCGGTAGCCCTCGCCTTGCTTGTAGTCCGTCGGAGCCACAAAAAAACTCATGTACAAGCCAATCGCGATCAGAACGACGGCGACCACCGTAGATGCGATGGAGATCTTGCGGGCCAGCGGATAGAACGCGGGTGGCGAAGAGAATTTGAACCAGTTTATTAGTCG
>Ga0316201_10002992_pt1 | contig 12287 bp, 8 predicted proteins | sample CS6wburrow_MG_FD_204516 | JGI IMG/M metagenome (GOLD analysis project Ga0316201, IMG submission 204516) | Coastal sediment microbial communities from Delaware Bay, Delaware, United States - CS-6 worm burrow | ecosystem: Environmental > Aquatic > Marine > Coastal > Sediment | place: USA: Delaware... | reverse complement strand
ATTGAACATGCGAAGCGCCATTCTGATCCTACTTATGTTTGCCCGATGCATCCTCAGATTGTTAAGGGCGAGCTGGGCAACTGTCCTATCTGTGGCATGGATTTGGTAAAAAAAGAAGCTGCCGAAGAAGAACCGAAGATGGCAATGTCAAAGCCGTCGAAGGAAAAAAAGATCAAGTATTGGGTAGCACCGATGGATGCAAATTTTCGTCGTGATGAACCCGGCAAATCACCCATGGGAATGGATCTGGTGCCTGTTTATGAGGAAGCCGTAGGCAGTATGGATGCAAGCTCAGATAGCGGGTTGCCTAAAATCACGATTAATTCCAGCACCGCTCAGAATATGGGCGTGCGTATTGAAAAAGCTACTATCAATGAATTATCCCGAACCATTAAAACCATCGGTTCGATCACTTATAACGAAGATAGTCTGCATCATATACATGTCCGGGCAAATGGCTGGGTTGAACAAGTTTATACGCAATCACTGGGGGATCCGGTAACTAAAGGCAAAACCCTGCTAGAGTATTATTCGCCGGATATTGTTGCTGCGCAAAAAGATTTATTAGTTTCCAAAAGAGCTGGCGGATCATCCTTGGCTAGCGCTTCAAAAACTCGCCTGCGAGATCTGAATGTGCCCGATAGCGTTATTGAGAAAATTAGTAGGACAGGAGAATCTCAAAATCGTATACCAATAATTGCAAACCACACTGGTGTAGTAACTAGTATAGGCATTAAAAATGGTATGTATATCACTCCTGGCACTGAAATTTACACCATCGCCGACTTGTCATCGGTGTGGGTCATTGTCGATGTGTTTGAGCATCAACTCACTTGGGTAAAAGTAGGAAATAAAGCTGCGATCAAAGTACAAGGCGTTCCCGAAAGGGATTGGGAGGGTAAGGTTGAATATATCTATCCCGAGCTAAACCCCAAGACCCGAACCTTGAAAGTACGTCTTAAAATCGACACTCCAGAGCAATTGCTTAAGCCAAATATGTTTGCTGATGTCACTTTGTTCACTAATGACAAGCAGGCGCTGACGGTTCCCTCTGAAGCGATTATCTATTATGAGAATAGCCCAAGAGTCGTGAAGGTGGTTGCTGAAAACAAATACCAGCCTGTCGAAGTCAAGATCGGGATGAAATCGAATGGTCGAGTCGAGATTGTTGAAGGTATTGATAACGGTGATGATATTTTAGTCTCGGGGCAATTTATGATTGATTCAGAGAGTAACCTTCAGGCAAGTTTTCGCCGCCTGATTGGCAAATAACCCTTTAATAAGAAGAATAAAGAGAGAGAACACTTATGCTTGCCAAGATAATTGAAGCATCAATAAAAAACCGTTTTTTGGTGATCATCCTGACAGTTTTATTAACAGTCTGGGGTTTGTTGTCGCTTAGCAAAACACCTCTTGATGCGATTCCAGATTTATCAGATGTTCAGGTTATCATTAAAACCAGCTTCCCGGGACAAGTACCGCAGGTCGTTGAAGACCAGGTTACCTATCCAATCACTACAACCATGTTAAGCGTCCCCAAGGCGACTGTAGTGCGGGGGTTCTCCTTTTTTGGAGATTCTTATGTGTATGTGATTTTCGAAGATGGTACGGATATTTATTGGGCGCGTGCCAGAGTACAAGAATACTTAAGCCAGGCAGCGAGCCAGCTGCCTGAAAATGTTGAGCCGCGTTTAGGGCCAGATGCCACAGGCGTTGGTTGGGTATACGAATATGCGCTGGTGGATAGAACTAATAAACATGACCTTTCACAATTACGGTCTTTGCAAGACTGGTTTATCAAATACGAGCTGCAAACAGTCCCCGGTGTTTCTGAGATAGCAACTATTGGTGGAATGGTTAAGCAATATCAGGTCACTGCTGATCCTGATAACTTACGTGCTTATGATATTTCTTTGAGTCAGTTAAAAACAGCAATTCAAAGAGGAAATCAGGAAACCAGTGGATCAGTCATGGAGCTGGGTGAAGCGGAATATATGATCAGCTCAAAAGGTTACCTGAAAAATGTTGAAGACATTGAAAATATACCGGTCAGCTTAAATAAAGAGACAGGATCACCGATTTTATTACGCGATATTGCCCAGGTTAGAATAGGCCCACAAATGCGCAGAGGCATCGCTGAGCTTGATGGTGAAGGCGAAGTAGTGGGTGGTATCGTCGTGATGCGCTATGGCGAAAACGCACTACAGGTGATTGAAGATACCAAAAAGAAACTGGATGAATTAAAAACAGGCTTGCCTGATGGTGTCGAAATTATCACCACGTATGATCGCTCAAAATTAATCCTCAGCGCGGTTGATAATCTTAAGATTAAATTGTTGGAAGAGTTTGCAGTAGTTGCGATTGTTTGTTTGGCTTTTCTGTTTCACTTACGTTCCGCATTGGTAGCAATTATTAGTTTGCCGATTGGAATTTTGGCGGCATTTATAGTCATGCAACATCAAGGCATTAATGCCAATATCATGTCTCTTGGCGGTATCGCAATTGCCATTGGAGCTATGATAGATGCCGCCATAGTCATGATTGAAAATGTACATAAGCATCTGGAGCACTACAAGGAAGACTATGGACATATGCCTATAGGCGAAGAGCATTGGCGCATTATTACTAAGGCATCGGTTGAAGTAGGTCCTGCTTTATTTTTCTCTTTGCTGATTATTACTTTAAGCTTTGTGCCTATCTTTTTTCTTGAAGCACAAGAGGGTCGTCTATTTTCACCATTGGCTTTTACTAAAACCTATTCAATGGCAGCGGCGGCTGGATTAGCAGTTACTTTGGTTCCAGTATTAATGGGTTATTTTATCCGTGGGAACCTGCCTAAAGAGTCGAGTAATCCACTATCAGTATTTCTAATCTTTATCTACAGACCTTTACTTAAACTTTGTTTGCTTGCACCTTGGCTAACCATATTTGCATCAATTCTTATCATGGCTTCTGCATTCATACCTTTGAATAAAATTGGCAGTGAATTCATGCCTGAGCTAGAAGAAGGTGACTTGCTCTATATGCCGACAACGTTACCTGGTGTATCTATCGGCAAGGCACAAGAATTGTTAATGCAGACTGACAAGCTAATCAAAACAGTGCCAGAGGTTGAGCGCGTATTTGGTAAAATTGGTCGCGCCGAAACAGCAACTGATCCTGCTCCACTAACAATGATTGAAACCACCATTCAGCTAAAACCAAAAGAACAATGGCGAGCGGGTTTGACACTAAAAGATTTGATAAAAGAGCTGGATGCTTTAGCCAAATTTCCCGGATTAACCAATGCGTGGGTGCAACCGATTAAAACCCGCATTGATATGTTGGCAACGGGGATTAAAACGCCAGTGGGGATAAAAATTGCGGGTCAGGATTTAAAAGTCATCGAGAAAATCGGCAAAGATATTGAGGGGATTCTTAATGAGGTCCCAGGAACAGCTTCGGTGTTTTCAGAACGGGTTTCGGGTGGTCGCTATGTAGAGATTATTCCTGATCGCATAACCGCCGCTCGATTTGGCCTCAATATCGCCGACATTCAAACCATTATCAGCTCTGCAGTTGGTGGCGCTAATATCACTCAAACGGTGGAAGGGTTAGAGCGTTATCCTGTCAATCTTCGCTATCCACGCCACACACGTGATGACATTGATAAATTAATGGAATTGCCATTGGTTACTCCATCAGGAGCGCATATTCCATTGTCGCGAGTTGCGAGCATTCGTATTGCCGAAGGTCCGCCAATGATTAAAACCGAAAATGCCAGACTCAACGGTTGGACTTTTGTTGATATTCGTGATGTCGATTTAGGCAGTTATGTTAAAAATGCGCGTGCGATTCTAAAAGAAAAATTAGATTTGCCCGCAGGCTATTCGGTTAGTTGGGCTGGTCAATATGAATATTTATTACGAGTGCAGGATACACTCAGTTTAGTGATACCAATGATGTTACTGATTATCTTGTTGCTACTTTATTTAACTTTTCGCGATTTAACCGCAGCATTAATCATAATGCTGTCCTTGCCTTTTGCATTGGCTGGAGGAATTTGGTTTATTTATGCGCTTGGCTATAATTTTTCGGTCGCCGTCGCAGTAGGTTTCATTGCCCTTGCAGGTGTTGCGGCCGAGTTTGGAGTTATCATGCTGATCTACTTGAACAATGCCACCTTAAAAAGGCAAATTGATGGCAAGCTACAAAGCGTTGCCGATCTTAAAGACAGCATTATGGAGGGCGCTGTAATGCGAGTTCGGCCTAAAGCTATGACGGTTGCGGTAATTATTGCTGGTTTGATTCCAATTATGATTGGTGGAGGAACAGGTTCTGATGTCATGCAGCGTATAGCGGCACCAATGGTTGGTGGCATGATCACTGCGCCACTGCTTTCATTATTGGTTATCCCGGCGATTTATTTGATTTGGAAAAAGCGAAACCTAAACGTATCTGCAAAAGCATCAGTAGAAAGCTCAATACAAAGTTCTGCAGAAATAAAAGCCGAGGAGAAAACAGCATGAACATAACAACTTCTAAAACCTTGGTACTTATATCTAGTCTGTGGCTTTTTATTTATCAGCCTTTAACAGCTGCGCCTAATAATTTGAATCAACTGATAAAAATAGCGGTTGATAATAGCCCTGAACTCAAATCCCGAAAACTGGATTGGCAAAGTTTGATACATAAATACAAACAGCAAACAGCACTAGATGATCCTCAGCTTGTTTACAGTGAGGCAATCAGTCCTATTGAAACACGACTTGGCCCTCAAGATCGAGTCTTGATGCTCAATCAAAAGCTTCCTTTTCGCGGTAAGTTAGCGTTAAAAGGTGAAGTAGTAAAAAAAGAAATTGAATTGGCCAGGGTGGGCTACGACAAAGCCAGCCGCGACTTAACCGTTGCGATTAAACAATCATATTACGAGCTGGTCTATCTTGAAAATGCGATCAAGCTTAGCCTGCAAAATAAGCAGTTACTTGAAAAAGTCAGTCAATTGGCTGCAGCAGACTACGCAAGTAGTTCAAGTACGCTTAATGATGTAGCAAAAGCGCAAAGCCAATACGCCCAGGTCTCCTACGATGTGCAACTTTTGGAAGAGTTGCGTTCCACTGAGAAAACGCAAATTAATACACTATTAAATCGCTCGCCAGAATTTAAGTTTGAAGTAAATAGCAACGTAGCTGTGCCAGCTGAGTTTAAGCATCATATTGAGAGCTTGTATAAATGGGCTGAATCTAATGAAGAGATTACGCTTGCAGACATTGAAATTCAGAAAAGCGATGTGCAATCCAGACTTTCAAATTATTCGAGCTTACCAGATTTCAATTTAGGCGCGAGCTATTCACAGATTGGTAAGAGAGATATTGCCGATCTGCCTGATAATGGTAAAGATGGCTTTGCTGTGAGTGTTGGCCTGAATATTCCACTAAATCGTAGCAAGAATACTGCAATAAAAGAACAAGCTAGACTAATGAATCTGAAAAAGATTGAAGATAAAAAAGCCTTGCAAAATACACTCAGAAACAAGGTAAAACTGGTTTATTTTAAGCTCAATAATTCCTATCGGCTTATTGTTTTGTATAAGAATAATCTGATCCCTCAAGCGAGTCGTGCAATCCAGGTGGCAGAGCTTCAATATACAGAAAATAATGGTTCGATAGCATCGTATCTGGAAACCCAGTCAACCTGGCTTAATTTTCAATTAGCTTACCAACGTGGCATTGCTGATTATTGGAAAAATCTGGCAGAAATGGAAAAGCTAACGGGTAAAAAATTATGAGTGCTACTGTTAAGAACCCAATGAAAAAGTATCTTAATAGTACTCCATTAGCTTTGGCTATATTGCTGTCGGCATGTAGCCAAAATACTACAGTGAGTAAACTACAGAGTGAATATGATAACTATAAATACTCAAGCTATGTCAGCGCTAATCTCAAACAGGAGGTGAGCGTTAGCGCTGTTCTGCCAGTATCGAATAATCACCAGATTAATATAAGCAACAGAAAAAAACAATCCGGCTCTGGATTAAATAGCACCATTTTTAACAATGATTTGTATCAAGCAACTGCTGCCATAAAGCAAAAGATCTCCATTGTAAATGGTAGTCAGGCAACAGAAAATATTTTAAAGAAAGCGGCAAGCCTGGATATGGTGCTAGCGCTAGCTATAAAAAATAATCGAGATATTCAAAGCGCCCAACAACAAGCACAAGCGAGCCTGGAAAAATATGATCAAGTAGGATTCCTTGATGACATGCTGAGCCAATACGCTGCTTTTACCAAGGACATTACCCTTACAGGCAGCAACCAAAAACATAAAAAATCGGTTAGTTCAGACTTCCCTTTCCCTGGCCTGTCAGCACTCAAATCATCTGTTATTGATCAGTCTGTTGAATTATCTCGCTTGCAGTTGAAGCAAACGGTACAAGATGTCATAACACAAACCCGTGTAGCTTATTATGAACTACAATTTGCCGAACAAGAGATAAACCTAACACAGCAAAATGTTAGATTGTTGAAGTCACTCAAAGAAGAATTACAAAACAGTTATTCGTCTAACACAGGTAAACTCAGCGGAATTTTAGATGTGGACATCGAGATCGCTGCTAGCCAGAACAAACTAGAAATCGCAAGAGATAAACAACGGTCACAACAGGCTCGGCTAAATGCATTGCTAAACGTTTCGCCGACGTATGCCATTGGCAATCTGGATAAGCTAAAGGCAGAAAAGCTTCCCGACAATGTCGCAGGCTATATCAAAACCGGTCAACCACGGCGTGTTGAAATTGCAATCTTACAATCTGAACTTGAGAAAATGAAGCGTATTATTCAACTTTCAGAAAAGCGCTTTTATCCCGATTTTGATGCAGGTCTCAGCCGTTTTCAAGACGATAAATTCACCACGAAGCCAAAAATAAAAGCGAATAATTTTTTCGGTAATAACGATGCTTATTTAACAGAGACTCGTAAAAAATACAAAGCGCTGCAAACAAAGATAAGTGCATTAAAGAACAAGACTGCCGATGATATTCAGCAGGCGTTCTCAAGCTATCAAACACAACAGCGAACCCGCGCACTTTATCAAAACCAGGTGTTGCCCAAGGCAAAATCATCCTTAGATATCGCTAAGAACCTTTATGAAACAGGCGAGACCAGTTATGTGAAAATAATAGAAGTGGAAAAAATGATTCTGAATTATCGATTGCTGTCATCGAATGCGCTAAAAGAGATGAATGTCAGCAAAGCCAGACTTATGCGCTTTGTGGGAAAAGATAAGCTTTAAAAAGGTTAATAAAACATATACAGAAACACACCCCCCACCTTTTGACTCGTTTTTAAACACTCGCCCTATGGGCCAGCTTTAAAAAACCAAAGCTGTTGTCTCACTGCGTTCCGCTGGCCATTTTTCACTTACCTTTGAAATCTAGAAGCACTCCATTGCCGTGAAAAATAATAAGGTTTTATTCACTGAAAAGCACTATACATAGATACTTACAGCGTTAATTTAAAGGGATAGCAGATATGAGCAAGCAAATACCTTCTTCGGCTCAGGTTGTGATTGTAGGTGGTGGTGTCATCGGATGCAGTGTCGCATATCACCTGACAAAACTTGGGATTAAAGACGTGGTTTTGCTAGAGCGTAAAACGCTCACTTGCGGAACGACATGGCATGCCGCAGGTTTGGTTCCATCCCTTCGTGCAACCTACAATATGTCCATGCTGGCTAAATACAGCGCATCACTTTATGATAAGTTAGAGGCAGAAACGGGACAGGCAACAGGTTTTGTGCGCAATGGCTCATTAACGATCGCGACTAATAAAGAGCGGCTCTCTGAACTAAAACGCGGTGCCTCAATGGCAAAGGTTGCAGGATTTCCCTGCGATGTTATTACTCCCGAGCAAGCACAGACGATTTGGCCGTTGTTGAATATCGAAGATGTTATCGGAGCTATTCACTTGCCTATGGACGGCATGGCAAGCCCCGTTGATTTAACCAATGCACTCGCAAAAGGCGCACGCAATGGCGGCGCTAAAATCTTTGAAAACACCAAAGTCATTGAGATGAAGATTCGTAATGGCAAAGCCGCAGGTGTGACTACAGAAGATGGAGATATTGATGCTGAATATGTAGTCAATTGTGCGGGTATGTGGGCACTTGAATTTGGAAAGAAGGCCGGTGTTAATGTGCCATTACATGCAGCTGAACACTTCTATGTTGTTACAGAAGATATGCCCCAGTTAACCGAAAGCCTTCCCACAATGCGTGATATGGATGGCTTTTGTTACTACAAGCCGGACGCCGGAAAGTTACTAATCGGGATGTTTGAGCCCGGTGCAAAACCCTGGGGTATGAAAGGTATTCCTGAGGATTTCAGCTTTGACCAAATACCCGAAGATTTTGACCACCTTGAACCTTATCTAGAGTCAGCAATGCATCGGGTTCCAATCATCGGTGAGACGGGTTTACAGGTATTCTTTAATGGCCCCGAATCATTTACTCCGGATGATCGCTATCAGCTAGGTGAAGCACCTGAGTTGCAAAACTATTTTGTCGCAGCGGGTTTTAACTCGGTGGGAATTCAGTCTGCAGGGGGCGCTGGAAAAGTGCTTGCTGAATGGATACAAAAAGGTCATGCACCACAAGATTTATGGGATGTGGATATTCGCCGCAATATGCCTTTTCAGGGTACACAGCGCTACTTATACGATCGCACCAGCGAAACTCTGGGCTTATTGTATGAAACGCATTACCCATTCAAGCAATTCAGAACGGCTCGTGGCGTGCGACGATCGGTTTTGCATGATAAGTTGAAATCAATGGGCGCAGTCTTTGGTGTTGAAAATGGCTGGGAGCGAGCCAACTGGTTTGCAGATGAGGGACAGGCAGCAGAATATGAATATTCATACGGCCGCCAGAACTGGTTTGAGAATAATAAGCGGGAACATGAGGCAGTACGAAATAGTGTTGGTGTGATTGACCAAAGTTCTTTCTCGAAGTATCAGGTTGAAGGCCCTGATGTTGTTACTTTAATGAATCGTATTTGTTCAAATAATGTTGATGTCGCTATCGGAAAAATGGTTTACACCCAGTGGCTCAATGAGCGCGGTGGTATAGAAGCAGACGTTACGCTGACGCGCACAAGAGTAGATTGCTATTTAGTGGTTTCAGGTGTTTCCTGCCAGAACAGGGATATGAACTGGCTACGCCGAAACAAGCGTGATGATGAAATGGTCGTAATAAACGATGTGACATCCGCTTATGCAGTAGTTACCGTGATGGGGCCGAAATCGCGAGAAACATTAAATAAACTCACTGAAGCTGATCTCTCGCACGAAGCATTTCCATTTGCGACATCGCGTGAAATTGATATCCAGTATGCTTTAGTGCGTGCATCACGAATAACTTATGTAGGGGAGTTGGGCTGGGAGCTATACATTCAAACCGAATACGCTCCGAGTGTATTTGAGGCAATTCTGGCTGCTGGTGAAGAGTATGGAATCCGGCCATACGGCTACCACACCATGAACTCGCTACGGATTGAAAAATGCTACCGCCACTGGGGTCATGATATTACTGATGAAGATACAACACTCGAAGCTGGATTGAGTTTTGCATCTGATTTCAATAAAGAGGGTGGATTTACAGGTAAGGAAACCTTACTTAAGCAGAAAGCGGCAGGTTTATTAAAAAAGCGATTAATTGCCTTCCTGTTTGAAGACGATAAGCCACTTTGCAATCATGAAGAACCCATTTACGCGAACGGAAAAATTGCAGGTAAGGTAACTTCTGCAATGTTCGGGCACACCCTGGGAGCAACTATTGCCCTGGGTTATATACATCACGAAGATGGTATTGATAAAGCCTGGCTAGAAGCATCCGTTTTTGAGGTAGAAGTGGAGTGTGTACGATATAAGGTGACGCCTTCATTCTCATCATTCTATGATCCAAAAATGGAAAAAATTAAAGTTTGAAAATGTGGAATCACGATTCCTCACATTGGCCTTTGAGGAGACTCTGATTAAGACATTGATTTAAGCTAAGCCTGGTTTATTATTGCATGATGAGAATAATTATAAATATTAGCTAAGGGCTGAGTATTAATGGCAAACTTTAATACCCATTTAGGCGTTGCCGCCATAGGCTCGGGGATGCTTGCAACCTTGTGTTTGCAGGTAGGATTTGTAGATGCTAAAGACGCATTATTGCTAGCTACAGTCGGTGTAATTGGTGGGATTTTACCGGATATTGATTTGCATTATTCTCACCCGAGCCGCATTTTATTTTCTTTGCTTGCTATCGTTATAACCTTTCTATGGGTTTTTTCGGCAGAGAATCATTTACCTATTCTGCAGTTATGGGGTGCTGGATTGGGTATTTATTTATTTGTGCGTTATCCAGTATGGGCATTGTTTCAAAAACTCACGGTACATAGAGGCTCGATTCATTCAATTGGCACTGCTATTTTATTTTCGTTTCTGACAGCCGCGATGAGCTATCATTTATTTGGAAAACAGGCTTTCATTTCCTGGTTGATTGCACTATTTGTCTTTCTGGGTTTTATCCTGCATCTGGTTTTGGATGAAATTTACAGCGTCGATTTTATGGGTCACCGCTTAAAAAGATCTTTTGGTACTGCGCTAAAATTGATTGATACCAAAGAACGAATCAGTAGCGGAGTTATATTTGCCAGTATTGTTGTTGCCTGGTTTTTTACACCCGATGCAAGGGAGTTTTTAGATACCATAAGTAGTGCTGAAACATTTCAGCTAATCAGGCAACGCATGTTTTCAATTTAACAGGAGTTTGTATGCCATACGTAAATATCAGAATCACTGATGAGGGTGCGACCACAGAACAGAAAAAGCAACTAATTGAGGGCGTTACCAAACTACTTGAAGATGTCCTAGGTAAAAACCCCAAAACAACATTCGTTATAATTGATGATCACACAAGCACTGATAACTGGGGTGTCGGTGGCCAAACAGTTGCTGAGTTACGAAAATTGCAAGCCTGATTTATCAGGCTTTGGCGATAGCTTTTTGTATCACAGGAACAAGGTCCGGCGGTAATTTTACATTGCCTGACAGCGCAAAATCGTGAGCTTGCGGTGACATTTTTTTCCATGTCCGGATAATGATGTCGATCCATTTTTCCTCATCATACTGCGGATAATTTAGATACATCGCCATCATATAATGTTCCATAAATGTTAAGGCTGCGATGTCTTCAAGGATTTGAGTATCTTGATTCTTTTTCAGGTTTTTCTTTCCAATGGCAAGCTTCACGCGCTCAATCGTTGCTTCGTCAAAGCCAGCTTCTTCAAGAATTTTCGCAGCTGTTTCGGCATGGAATTTATATAAATTAGTGCGCCACAAATGATAGCCTTTTCGGTCCATCGGGTAATCGCTACGTGGTGATTTCCAGCGTTCAATATGTTGCGCTGCAACCGATAATTTAGCCACATCATCTGCATCAGGTAAAAACCTGTTTAGCATGTCTAGCATGCGGTGAGAGTAAAGAAGTTCTTTTGCAACTTCTTTACCGTCTTCTATTTCAAGGTTTGGGTCTTTGCTGTTAGCAGCATCATAAAGTTCAAGTGCTTTGTCAATCATTTGTGAAGATGAGGTGCTCATATTGCTTCCATTAGAGTTTGCTTATTTAGGAGGCAATTCTAGCCGAAAATTCACTGACAAGGAAATTAACAGGGATTTTTATACTGATATTACTCCTGAGAACAGTAAAACTGTCTTAAATAAGCCATCCATTATCAAAATCCTGATCTTTCATGGCATCAACTTTTTGTTCAATAGTTGTTAATGCTCTGATCATGGTGATGGTTTTCTTTTCGAGCTCTTTCAATTTTTTCTTACGAAAAGGCGTTTCGTCAACTGGTAGCTCAAGGTCGCCAGAAATAAGTGTTAATCGTGCCTTGGCTCGGCGATCAAAGGTGATGTAATAAAGTGCTGTGTAGGTACTGTGAATATCGTTATGTAACTCTTCAAGTGCTTTCAGTTGGGGGATATTAACAAGCTTGTAACCATCTTTCTTATACCATTTGCCATAAGCGCAGGCAGAACAGTCCGCAGGCTTTCTAATCTGGTCCTGGGGTAGTCCTTTTACAAGTTTATAACCCTCTTTGATCCACTCGATGTGATCGGGTTTTGCTTGCCTTAGGTTTTTTATTATATGGCTTTTATTCATAGACTAGTAATTATAATTCCGCCATCTTTGATTAACAAGCTCACCCAGACTAAGGGGGTATAAGTTCTAGATAATCAAACCAATTTCAAAGCTCAATG
>Ga0316201_10002991_pt1 | contig 12288 bp, 7 predicted proteins | sample CS6wburrow_MG_FD_204516 | JGI IMG/M metagenome (GOLD analysis project Ga0316201, IMG submission 204516) | Coastal sediment microbial communities from Delaware Bay, Delaware, United States - CS-6 worm burrow | ecosystem: Environmental > Aquatic > Marine > Coastal > Sediment | place: USA: Delaware... | reverse complement strand
ATGTCGATTATCCAGCTGACCGGGCGGGCCTGCCCGTCAAAACGCACAGGCTCGCCAAGCAGACAGCGGCTGATCCCGATTATCGGTTTCTCCGCGTTTTGAGGTTTAATTTGGGTTTCATCGGCCATGCAACTAAAGCTAGCCTGTTTTCCACAGATAACAAGAGGGTTTTATAGCACACACCCCTGAGGAAGATCTATCGCAGTGAAAGTGTACCTGACTGCCCCTGAGAATCAGTCAGGCCCAAAGAGGCGATCGGTAAAAACTGTTACGGTTTCCAGTCGAATATCTGCGCTGTTCGAGTAGGACCGTCTGCGGCAAGTGTGCCGCAGACGGTCGACTATCGACTCCGTCTGGCTGCCACTCTCAGGCGCAGCGCATTGAGTTTAATGAATCCACCTGCATCTTTTTGATCGTAGGCGCCTGCATCGTCTTCGAAAGTGGCGATAGATTCATCGAAAAGGCTGTTATTTTCAGACTTACGGCCGACCACCATTACATTGCCTTTGTATAGTTTCAGGCGAACCTCTCCATTTACCACCGTCTGCGTCTGGTCAATAGCCGCCTGCATCATCAGGCGTTCCGGGCTCCACCAATACCCGTTGTAGACCAGAGTGGCATAGCGCGGCATCAGCTCATCCTTCAGGTGGGCAGATTCGCGGTCCAGGGTCAGGGATTCCATCGCACGGTGGGCCTTCAGCATAATAGTGCCACCCGGGGTTTCATAGCAGCCGCGCGATTTCATGCCGACATAGCGGTTTTCAACGATGTCGTCACGACCTATGCCGTTCTCGCCGCCGATACGATTGAGTGTCTCCAGTACGGTTGCCGGAGACATCTCCTCGCCATCAAGCGTGACGATATCGCCATTGCGGAAGCCAAGTTCGATGAAGGTCGGTTTATCCGGCGCTGCTTCCGGCGAAACCGTCCAGCGCCACATATCTTCGCCCGGCTCGGTCCAGGGGTCTTCCAGATCGTACCCCTCGTAAGAGATATGCAACAGATTGGCGTCCATGGAGTAAGGTGATTTACTGCCGTCACGTTTGAGCTCGACCGGGATGCCGTGCTCCTCGGCGTAAGCCATCAACTTCTCTCTGGATAAGAGATCCCACTCCCTCCAGGGCGCGATAATCTTTACGTCCGGCATCAGCGCATAGGCACCCAGTTCAAATCGCACCTGATCGTTGCCCTTTCCGGTCGCCCCATGAGAGATGGCATCCGCTCCGGTTTCACGGGCGATCTCCACCATCCGTTTAGCGATCAACGGACGGGCGATGGAAGTACCTAACAGGTATTCGCCCTCGTAAATGGCGTTAGCACGAAACATCGGGAATACGTATTCCCGGACGAACTCCTCGCGCAGATCCTCGATGTAGATCTCCTTGATACCCGCTGCTTTGGCTTTGGCCCTGGCGGGCTCCACCTCTCCCCCCTGGCCAAGATCGGCGGTAAAGGTTACCACCTCGCACTGATACTCATCCTCCAGCCATTTGAGAATGATCGACGTATCCAGCCCGCCGGAATAGGCGAGTACGACTTTTTTAATACCAGACGCTGACATATGTCTTGCTCCAGAGCTTGCTCCCGCCCGAGCGGGAGATAAATAAAAACCGTGAATTATACTAGGGCCTGTCAACACTATGCGAATATCCATCGACAGAGGCCATTTTTTCGCAGGACAAGGGCAGCGCGAAGCCTCCTCGAAGGAGTGCAACGCAGTATTGGCCCGATAGCGGGGCTCCCTGTCAGTGGCTGGATATTACTTTTTCTGTCGCCGCCAGGCATCCACGATTGCATCGACGTCGAGACTCTCCACGCCCTGTTTCCACTGGCTATAGAAATCGATATCGCTGCTGTTCGGCATGGGGTTCGGCGGATGGAGCATGAACCGTGTTGGAATCGGCAGCGCTTCGCCCATTGCCATCGCCTCTCCGCGACCCAGGGACGAGAGGATGTCCACAAGTCCCGCCTCTGCATCCGGAACCAGCCTGCGGATATACTCCTGATCGTCCGGGTTGGTTATCCGCAGGCAGATGAAATTACCGCACTGTGCAAGCACCGTTTCGGAAAGCTCGTAGGGCCGCTGACTCACAACCGCCAGACCCACACCATATTTGCGCCCCTCTTTGGCGATCCTCTCCATCGAGCGTCTGGTACCGTCGTACTGGGTATCCTCGGCTCGCGGAATGTACGAATGCGCCTCCTCACAAACCAGCAGAATGGGAAATTCACGCGAACGCGGATTCCAGTAGTTGAACTCAAAGGACAACCTTCCAATCTGGGCGGATACCGTTGGCCGTACGTCGAACGGTACCGAGCTGAAATCGACTACTGTTATCTGGCGGCTGGGCTTCCTCAACCCGACGAAATCACGCAGCAGGTCGGCCAGTGTGTCCGACGACTTGCGCTGCTTGGGCTTGAACAGAAAATCGTAGCGGACATCATTGAAACGCGCCTGCAACTTGATAATGAACTCGTCGAACTGGCCGAACAATGGCCCCTTCGCCTTGCCAAAATCGGTAACCTGTTCATTCGCCCGCTTGAATGCCATATAGAGTTCAGGCAGGTCAAAATAGACCGGGGAGTCGATCGTGATGCTAACCCCCTCCAGATGTTCATTGGCTTTTTTCCTCAACTCCAGCAACACTTCTCTGAGAAACGCCATCTGCGTGGACGCTTTTTCGTCGGAACGGTCGATCAGCAGATCCACTAGTTCGGCGTAAGTCAAGAGCCAGTAAGGTATCTCCAGATCGCGGGCATCGACATAGCGAAATGTATCTTCTGCAAAGGCGGCATGCTGGACCCCATCGGAATCATTCCAGATATACTCACCATGCAGATCGAGCAGAATGATGTGTGCATTCGGCATGGCTTTAACCGCACGCTGCAGCATGCTGGCGACTCCCCAGGATTTCCCGGAACCCGATTGCCCAAGAATCGCGAGATGCCGCGCAAACAGCGTCGAAGGATCCAGGCATACGCCGACGCTCGGAAGCGCCGGCAGAAAGCCGAGTTCGTAGCCCTTGGTCTGGTACTTCTTGTACAGTGATTCCACCTCCACCTTGCGCATCAGGTGGACCTCGGCACCAGGTGTTGGATGATGGACCACACCCCGGCTGAATACCCCGCTTTTGCTCAGTTCGCCCAGCGGCATCAGGTCCAGCAAACCGCTCTTCATAGGTCCACCGGTTTTATTCGCACCGGGCCCCGCAGCATATGGCAACAGCTCCTGGCGTGCTCTGACTATCTGCGCAACGACCTGTATATCACCCTGGCGAATCAGTACGTGAGAGCCCACCTCTCCCACCGCGACCAGGCGGTTGCCAACATCGAAAAACGGAAAACCGCCATCACCGACAACAAGGGTTGCGGTCATCCTGCTGTTCTCAATATCACAAATACGTGCAATGCAGAGTCTTGCTATATTTTCCATTCGATGTTCACACCCTGTTAACGCTAAAGTCCTCTGTGCATCATCATATCCCACGGCCACTAACGAGTGTAGCCAGCGGCAGCACCGGCACAAAAATGAGGGACGTACTCGGAAATGCCTGAGTGCCGGCGGTGATCTCTATGCTACAGAAACCCATTGAGAGCCTGATAAAAAGCCACCGGCTGTTCAGCATAGACCCAGTGGCCGGCTCCCGAAATCGTGCGTAGTCGAAAGTGGGGGAAAGCTGCGCGGATAAGGGAATGATAAGCAGGTTTCACATAGTCCGACACACTGCCATGAATAAAAAGCACCGGTCCGGCGTATTGTCTGTTTTCCGACAAAGCGGGAAAACCGGTTATCGTGGAGATTTCCCGTTTCAGAAGCTTGAGATTATTGCGCCAACGCCAGACACCGTCACGCCGTTCCAGGTTTTGCAGCAGAAACTGACGCAAACCGGGCTCCTGGATAATGGGGGCCAGCATCCGCTCCGCCTGCCCACGGCTCTCCAGAATTCCGATATCGATCCCACTCAACGCCGCGAAAATGGATTCAAAACGGTTTGGATAGTCAACCGGTGCGATATCCACCACCACCAGTCCGGATACCAGTTCGGGCTGCTCGAGTGCCAGCCACATGGCAACTTTCCCGCCCATACTGTGGCCTACCAGCAGCGCAGAATCCAGACCTTGATCCTCGATCAGTCCGGCCAGATCGAGCCCCATCGCCGGATAGTTCATGGTATCTGTGTGGGGTGAACGACCGTGATTGCGCAAATCCGGCACGATAACATGGAATCGGTCTTCCAGCTTGCGCGCAATGCTGTGCCAGTTGGATGAAGAACCGAGCAACCCGTGGAGAAAGATCAGCGTCGGGCGCCGATCGCTGTAACTTCCGTATTCGCGGATATGGAGTTTCACAGCAGCCGCGCCCCCCGCCTCTCCTCAAAGGGAGAGAGCTGAGACAAGGATGACATGCCCCCGGCGTTCATGCCCTACCTGAAAAGGAGGGGGTTCGTTTGCCGGATCGGCACTACTTGCGTTTACGCGGCGGGATCAGGTCGGTAATGGTGCCCTCGGCCATTTCGGCCGCCATACCGATGGTTTCGTTGAGCGTCGGATGTGGGTGTATGGTCAGACCGATATCCTCCATGTCCGCGCCCATCTCCAGCGCCAGCACGGTTTCGCCTATCAGTTCACCGGCGTTGACGCCAACGATACCTGCGCCCAGGATGCGTTTGGTATCGGGATCCAGCAGGAGTTTTGTCATCCCCTCCTCACGCCCTATGCCCAATGCACGGCCTGAAGCCGCCCAGGGAAAGACGCCCTTTTCATAGGCCACGCCTTTAGTTTTGGCCTCGGTTTCGGTCAGGCCCATCCACGCAACCTCCGGGTCGGTATAGGCGACAGAAGGGATGGTCAGCGGGTCGAACAGCGAGGGCTGTCCCGCTATCACCTCGGCTGCCACTTTCGCTTCATGGGTCGCCTTGTGCGCCAGCATCGGGTTGCCTACCACATCACCGATAGCGTAGATATTAGGTACATTGGTTCGCATATGTTCATCCACTGGGATAAACCCACGCTCGTCGACCTGCACCCCCGCTTTCTCGGCACCAATCAGCTTGCCGTTGGGAATTCTGCCGACCGACACCAGCACCTTGTCGTAGATCAATGCCTTGTCGGGCGCGTTCTTGCCTTCGAACTGAACTTTCAGCCCATTTTTCTGTGCCTTGATTTCCGTTACCTTGGTCTCCAGCATGATGCTGCCAAATTGCTTGTCCAGGCGTCTCTTCAGGGGCCGTACGAGATCGGGATCGCAACCGGGAATCAGACTATTTTGGAGTTCGACGACCTCAATCGTTGCACCGAGCGCAGCGTAAACCGTCCCCATTTCCAGGCCAATAATGCCTCCTCCGACCACCAACATCTTTTGCGGAACGTCGGATAACTCCAAGGCACCGGTAGAGTTGATCAAACGGGGGTCGTCGTTGGGGAAACCGGGGATCTCCACCGGACGCGAACCGCAGGCGATTATGGCGTTCTCGAATTCAATCGTGACACTCTTATTGTCCGTCTCCACCTTGACCTGTTTGGGCGACTCGAATGTGCCCCACCCCTGCACCACGGTCACGCCGCGCTGCTTGGCCATGCCCGCCAACCCCTGGGTCAGCCGGTTGACTACCTTATCCTTGCCTGCACGCAATTTGTCCAGATCGACTGTCGGCTTACCAAATCCGATCCCCATGTGTTCCATCTCTTCAGCTTCGTTGATCATGGCCGCGGCGTGCAGCAGCGCCTTGGAGGGAATGCACCCCACATTCAGGCAAACTCCGCCCAGACTGGCGTAGCGCTCAACAAGAACCACTTTTTTCCCCAGATCCGCAGCCCGAAAAGCCGCGCTGTATCCTCCAGGGCCCGCACCCAACACCAACACTTCAGCATGCATACACACAATCCTCCAAAACACCGGGTCACGATGGCACAAACTCCGATCACCGCCGACTGAAAACAGGCACAAAACCGTACCAGGCTATGGCCGTTCAGAAAGGGAATGAAAAGATCCCAATCAGGATTCACCAAGAGTTCATTTCGCCGCCGGATGCGACCGATTCAACCAAAGAAAAACAATTGACGACTATTGCAGCGCACCAAGATTATCTTAAAACCGGATAAATTAAAATTATTTATCCTTGAGATTCCCTAAACTTATGGCGAAAACAGGGAATCAGGCATCGATCTCAGAGTAAAAGACGCCGGATATCCGACAACAATTCGGACAGAACCGTGGTGAAACGCGCTGCCATAGCACCGTCGATTACTCGATGATCGTAGGATAGGGAGAGTGGCAACATCAATCTCGGCTGAAACGCCTCACCATCCCACACCGGCTTGATCGAGGATTTGGATACACCAAGAATAGCAACCTCCGGTGCGTTCACGATCGGTGTGAAAGCGGTGCCGCCGATACCACCCAGGCTGGAAATCGAGAAACAGCCCCCCTGAAGATCAGACGGAGAGAGTTTGCCCTCGCGTGCCCGCACGCTGATTGCCATCAGTTCCGAGGCCAGTTCAAGCACCCCTTTTTTATCGACATTGCGCACCACCGGCACCACTAGGCCGTTGGGTGTATCAACCGCTACGCCGATATGGAAGTACTTCTTGAATATCAGCGTGTTCCGATCAGGACTGAGCGAGCTGTTGAATGCAGGCAGTTGGCCCAGCGCACCCACGCAGGCTTTCATCAGAAAAGGGAGGAAGGTGAGGCGAATATCCTCTGCGGCCGCAACGCTCTTCTGCTCCTTGCGAAACGCCTCCAGGCTGGTGATGTCCGCCTCGTCATGCTGGGTAACATGGGGGATATTGAGCCAGCAGGCGGATAGATGGGCGCCGCTGAGCTTCTTTATCCGATTGAGTGGTGTCTCCTCTATCTCTCCGAATTTGGAAAAATCTATCTCTGGTACTGTCGGTAACTGCATCGGACCAGCCGACGGCGCGCCGGGAGCGGTGCCGCGCAGGGCGCGTTTAATATAGTTTTGAATGTCATCTCTGGTGATGCGCTGCTTGGGCCCGGTACCCACTATTGCCGCCAGATCGGCGCCCAACTCTCTGGCGAAACGCCTCACCGAGGGACTCGCATGTGGGAGGCGTCCGGCGAGATCAGACGGGCGCGTCAAAACCGGCGGTTGCCGCAACTCCTTATCCCCAGCCCGGCGCGCACCATCATTCGCTCCATCCTGAGCCGGAGCAGCCTGAACCTCCTCTGCGGCAACCGCCGGTGGCGCGTCGGGAAGATCCGGACCGGGCTGTATCTCTGCAGGCGTCTTCAGATACAACAACTGGTCACCCTCGCTCACCCGGTCACCCACGTTGACCTGGATCCCGGCCACCACGCCGGCCAGTGGCGAGGGAATCTCCATCGAGGCTTTGTCGCTCTCCAGCGTTACCAGCGAATCCTCCACATCGACGTTGTCTCCCTCGGAGACCAGAATCTCGATCACTTCAACGCCGTCAAACTCACCGATGTCAGGCACCAGGATCGCTTTTTCGACAATCTCTCCGCTGTTCCGGGGAGAGTTGACACTCTCTACCTCTGTCTCTGCAACCGGTGGCGCGGGTGCTGCGGAAGTGACCGCCTGTTTTTCCCCCGCTTCATCCCGCTGCTCTTCCACGCCATCATTGACCAGCATGTGCAGCAACAGCGTACCTTCGCTTACCTTGTCACCAACCTTGACTACAACCTCCCGAACCGTGCCGGCATACGGCGAGGGGATCTCTATCGACGCTTTGTCGCTCTCCAGGGTAACCAGGGAATCCTCCACTTCGACGCTGTCCCCGGCGGAGATCAGAATCTCGATCACTTCGACGCCGTCGAAATCGCCGATATCAGGCACCAGTACACTCTTTTCGATTGCCACGCTCTATCCTCCGGTCAGACGGTCGTCGGGTTGGGTTTCTCGGGATCAATCCGATATTTTCTGATCGCATCGCCCACGATCGAAGATTCGAGCTCCCCCTCCTCTACCAAGGTCGTCAGCGCAGCCAGGACGATATAGTAGCGATTTACTTCAAAGAACAGGCGCAGTTGGGAACGCATATCGCTGCGGCCGAATCCGTCGGTACCCAGCACTTTGTAACAGCTCTTGACGTACTGACGAATCTGGTTGGGATAGGCCCTTATATAGTCGGTTGCGACAATCACCGGGCCTTTGAAGTCAGCCATTGAACGCTGTAGATAGCAGACCCGCTGCTCCTTCTCTGGATGCAGCATGTTCCAGCGCTCGACATCCTGGCCATCCCGCGCCAGTTCGTTGAAGCTGGTGACACTCCAGACGTCCGAGGAGATGCTGAAATCCTTCTCCAGCAGATCGCTGGCGGCTATCACCTCCCGCAGTATGGTGCCGCTGCCGAGCAGCTGTACCCGCTTCTTGCGGCGCCCACCTTTCTGGAAGAGATACAACCCATTGATGATGCCCTCCTCCACCCCACTGGGCAGCCCCGGTTGAGGATAGTTTTCGTTCATTACCGTGATGTAATAGAAGATATTCTCCTGTTCTTGGAACATGCGCCGCATGCCGTCCTGAACGATAACCGCAAGTTCATAGGCAAACGCCGGATCGTAGGAGACACAGTTAGGGATGGTGGCCGCCTGCAGGTGGCTGTGGCCATCCTGATGCTGCAGGCCCTCCCCCGCCAAAGTGGTGCGCCCGGCGGTACCGCCCATCAGGAAGCCCCGGGCCTGCATGTCGCCTGCGGCCCAGGCCAGGTCTCCGATTCGCTGAAAGCCGAACATGGAGTAGTAGATATAGAACGGGATCATGCTCATCCCGTGATTGCTGTAGGAGGTGGCCGCGGCGATCCATGAGGACATGGCGCCCGCCTCGTTGATCCCCTCCTCCAGTATCTGTCCTTTCTGGTCCTCCCGATAGTACATCACCTGATCCGCATCCACAGGCCGGTAAAGCTGGCCGACGGAGGAGTAAATCCCCAACTGCCGGAACATCCCCTCCATTCCGAAAGTGCGCGCTTCGTCTGGCACAATAGGGACCACGTATTTTCCGACTTTCTTGTCCCTCACCAGGACGGTCAACAGGCGAACGAACGCCATAGTGGTAGACATCTCTTTATCACCGCTGCCCTCCAGCAATGACTTAAAAATGTCCAGTCCGGGCACTTCGAGCTTGGGCGCATCGACGGATCGCTTTGGCAGGAATCCACCCAGGCTCTCCCGCCGTTCTTTCATATAGGTAAGTTCAGGACTGTCTGCCGGCGGCTTGAAGAATGGTGCCTCACCGATCCGCTCGTCCGGAATCGGAATATTGAAGCGATCGCGGAATGCGCGCAGCGCAGCCTCCCCCATCTTCTTCTGGGAATGAGTGATATTCTGACCCTCGCCGGCATTCCCCATGCCGTACCCCTTCACGGTTTTTGCCAGCACAACCGTCGGTTGCCCCTTGTGTTCATTCGCCATTGCGTATGCCGCATAAACCTTAAGGGGATCGTGACCACCACGATTGAGCCGCCAGATATCTTCGTCTGTCAGGGTGGCTACCATCTCCGCCAGCTCCGGGTACTTACCGAAGAAGTGCTCACGAGTATAGGCTCCGCCCTCCGCCTTATATGTCTGATATTCTCCATCGACACACTCTTCCATGCGCTTCAACAACAGACCATCCTTGTCTCTGGCCAATAGCGGATCCCAATACCCGCCCCAGATCACCTTGATCACATTCCAACCGGCACCGCGAAACACCCCCTCCAGCTCCTGAATAATCTTGCCGTTGCCGCGCACCGGGCCATCCAGGCGCTGCAGATTGCAGTTGACCACGAACACCAGGTTGTCCAGCCGCTCCCGCCCGGCCAGTGAAATGGCGCCAAGCGACTCCGGTTCGTCCATCTCTCCGTCGCCCATGAACGCCCACACTTTACGGCCCCCGGTTTTCACTATCTCCCGGTCATCCAGATAGCGCATGAAGCGGGCCTGGTAGATCGCCATCAGCGGACCCAGCCCCATGGAGACCGTCGGAAACTGCCAGAAGCCGGGCATCAACCAGGGGTGTGGGTAGGAGGAGAGGCCGTTTCCATCCACCTCCTGGCGGAAGTTGTAGAGCTCCTCTTCACTGATTCTTCCCTCAAGATAGGCTCGTGCATAGATACCCGGAGCCGAATGGCCCTGAAAGAAAACCAGGTCGGCGTCCTGGGAGGGGCTTCTTCCCCTGAAGAAGTGATTGAAGCCAATATCGAAAAGAGTTGCCGCTGAGGCAAAACTTGAGATATGCCCACCCAGCTCGGAAGAGATACGGTTGGCCTGAACCACCATAGCCATGGCATTCCAGCGAATAAACGAGCGGATACGCCGCTCCATGGATCGGTCTCCCGGGAAGCGTTTCTGCCGGGCAACCGGAATGGTATTTACATAAGCGGTTACGGCGCTGTAGGGAAGATGAGTTCCCGAGCGCCGGGCTTTGTCTATCAGCCGCTCCAGAAGAAAGTGGGCGCGATCCGGCCCCTCATTCTCGAGGACAGCATCCAATGCGTCCAGCCATTCCTGAGTCTCTTGCGGATCGATATCGGGCTTCATTTTTAGCGGCTCTCTTCAGGAAAACGCTCATGCAACCGAGCGGGCAGCCAACCCGTTCCGGTAACACCGGTTATCAGCGGATTGACTATTGTTAATTGCAATTCTTTATATTGACTTGGGCAATATAGCAGAGTTTGTCGATCCTCTGCCATGCTCTATTTTGTTAAAGAATAGGCCAACCGGGCTAACGTTTAAACCCTCCTGATTCCAGTCGGCTGGCCGATGTGCGTCCAGTAACCATTGCTTGCAAAAATGCGCAGGATGCCGATGCAATGGTGCATGAAAAAAAAGTCACGCCAATTTCTCCACAACAAAAAAAACGCCTGTGGCCGATTCAGCCACAGGCGTTTATCTATTACTTAATTATGAAATTCAGATGTCGGATTTTACGCGACGCTCTTCCATGGTTTTACGCATTACAGCCTGCTGCTCCTCTGCGAATTTTCGCTGTGCCTCGACACGTTTCATCATTTCATCGTGACGCTGCTGCATCTGTTGCTGCATCTCTTCACGATATGCGGCGTCATTGGCACCGACCTCACCCGGGGTACGGGCTAACATGGCATTGCGGCGCTCTTCCATCTGCTTGCGCATCTGCTCATTACGGGCCGGATCGAAACCATTGGCCTGACGCGGTGCACGCGAAGAGATAGAATTGCGGCGCTGCTCCATCTGCTGACGCATCTCTTCACGCCGGGAATCGTAATCGATCCCTCTGTTTGTCGGACGCAGGGCGGCGGCCTGATTGCGACGCTCCTCCATCTGCTTGATCATTTCCTGATGACGCGCATCCCGGTTTGAATAATCCGGTCCGTACGGAGCACGGAACGCCTCATTGGCGGCAGGTGCCGGTAGCTGCGGGTTGCCGGCGGTAAACTGGTCTGCGTAGGCACGCTGCGCCGCAAGTGCCTCTTGAAAAGCCTTGGCCTGCTGCTCAGCCATCGCTTTCTGCTGTTCAGCCATCGCCTGCTGCTGCTCTTCGCTCAGCGGAGCGGCGATCGGCGCTGCATACGGATAGCCATGGTAAGGATAGCCATAGTAGTCGTAGCCGCGACCGTAACCACTGCCATAACCGTTTCCACGTCCACGGGCACTCATATTGAAGCTGAATCCGCCGTCTGCGTACCCATCTCCAAACCCGTCGCCATAACCGTTATTGCCCCAGGGTCCACCCCACCAGGCGCTGGCGGTCATTGAAACAGTGGCTAGCGCCGCCACTGCAAAAACTGCAGATAACTTTCTCATTATAACTATCCTCATTGACGGAACAGGCCCTATTCGGGCCTGTTGCACTGTTCCAGTCGGCACACTCCCTGTGCCTGAACTCCCGAATCCATGGAGTAACAATGTCGTTGGCTCAGGCTCGCATTACTTGGCCGGAGCAGCAGGGGCAGCCTGCGGGGCAACCGGAGGATAGCCGTAAGGAGCACCACCATAAGGAGCACCGTAAGGAGCGCCACCATAAGGTGCACCGTAACCATAGGGCGCGCCGCCGTAACCGTAGGGTGCGCCGTATCCGCCATAGTAAGGATTGCCGTAACCGTAGCCGCGACCGTAGCCGCTACCGCGACCGTAACCGCTGCCGGAGGCACGCGAACTCATGTTGAAATCCATGTTTCCGTCGCCGAACATATCGCCGAAACCATCACCCCAACCGTCGCCATACCCGCGGTTACCACCCCAAGGACCACCCCACCATGCGGAAGCGGAAGCAGAAGCGGCAATCAACGCAGCAGCAGCTGCAACTTTAACGATAGTTTTCATATCAAAATTCTCCAGAA
>Ga0316201_10002990_pt1 | contig 12288 bp, 10 predicted proteins | sample CS6wburrow_MG_FD_204516 | JGI IMG/M metagenome (GOLD analysis project Ga0316201, IMG submission 204516) | Coastal sediment microbial communities from Delaware Bay, Delaware, United States - CS-6 worm burrow | ecosystem: Environmental > Aquatic > Marine > Coastal > Sediment | place: USA... | reverse complement strand
GATGTTTCTCAGCCCGCTCTTGATGCTGGCGATCTTCGCTTTCGTTTTCGGCCAGATATTTCAGGCTCGCTGGCCTCAGCAGCCAGAGGGCTTACCGTTTTGGCTGATGCTGTTTTCGGGGCTGATCGTCTTTAATCTCTTTGCAGATTCCGTTTCACGCTCGCCCAACGCAGTGCGCAGTTACCCCAGCTATGTCAAGAAGATCATCTTTCCCGTAGAAATACTCCCCCTAGTCCCAGTGGGTGCGAGCCTGATTCACGCCATATTCAATCTGACTATCCTGGCTGCTGCGCTGGCCTGGGCCGGGCAACTGTCGTTTGCAATCCTGCTGTTCCCATTGCTGATGTTGCCTGTCTTGCTGCTTGCTACCGGACTCTCGTGGTTTCTCGCTGCTTGGGGCGTATTTATCAAGGATATGAATCAAATTGTGCCGTTGTTGGTTCAAATGACGCTTTTCCTTTCCCCTGTCCTCTATCCGGCATCCGCCGTGCCCTCTTTTTTGCGACCGGCATACCAATTGAATCCCTTGGGAGCCGTGATCGAGGCAGCCCGCTCAGCGATACTTGGTTTGCCGGTTCCCTGGACAGCCTGGTTTGTCGCACTGGGACTGGGTGTCGCCATCTGCATCTTCGGTTACATGTTCTTTCAACACAGCCGTGACGAGTTTGCCGATGTCCTCTGAAAATACGGCCATCTCGATTCGAGATCTTGGCAAGTCTTACCGCTTGTTCGGGCACCCGGGTGATCGGATCAAGCAGTTTCTCAGCCTAGGCATGCGTCACTATCACCGGACGTTCACTGCATTGGAAGGTGTATCGCTTGATATCCGCAGGGGCGAGTCGATTGGAATCGTTGGCTGCAACGGCTCGGGCAAGAGCACGTTGCTGCAGCTTATCTGCGGCATTCTCAAGCCCACTGCCGGCACGGTTGAGGTCGGTGGCCAGGTTTCTGCACTGCTGGAACTGGGTGCCGGGTTCAATCCCGAGTTCACTGGCCGGGAGAATGTCTATTTTCAGGGACTGTTAATGGGCCTGAGTCGGAAGATCATGGACCAGCGCTTCGAGGACATCGCAGCTTTTTCGGATATCGGTGAGTTTATCGACCAACCTGTGCGGACCTATTCGAGCGGCATGTACCTGCGGCTGGCGTTCTCGGTCGCAATCCATGTGCAGCCGGACATCCTGGTTGTAGACGAGGCGCTGGCCGTCGGAGATGCCGGCTACCAGGCCAAATGCATGTCTGTGATTCAACGAATGCGCGAGGCCGGAGTCACCATCCTGTTCGTCTCGCATGATCCGAATGCGGTCAAGGCATTGTGCGACAAGGTACTGTGGCTGGAAAACGGCCGTGCGCGGTGCTTCGGCCCGTCGGGCGAAGTTGTCGACTGCTACCGGTTGGAGTTGATGGGTACGAGGCCGTCGCAAGCATCTGTGGACGCGCCGACCAATGAACTCATGACTGAGGGCGGAACGGGTTGTGGTGAAGGTGCGCCCCAGGACTTCCGGCTGGACCCCGAGTTTGCACAACGGGTCGCGTTGTTTCGTCGCGGTTCAGGAGAGGTGAGAGTGACCGCCGTGGAACTGCTGGACGACAATGGCCAGGCGGTCGCACAGGTGCGTTTCGGGCAGCCGGTGAGCGTACGATTGCATATCCAGTTCGAGCAGGCTTGCGAGGTCGCGGTGTCCTATTATATCCGTGATGACAAGCATCAAATCATCACCGGAAGTACTACCCTTCTTGAGGACTACGGACTGATCGAGGGCGTTACCGGTAGCCGCAAGGTCGTTGAATTTCGCACCCACCTCCCGCTGGCCGAAGGCGCCTACAATCTGCTGCTCGTGGTGTCCATACCGACGGTTCCGAACAAGGACGCACGTTTCGTAGATTACATAGAGAATGGCCTGGTCTTTACCGTGTCGCCGCGCTCGCCGATCAAGCTGTGGTCCCGGGTTTATCTCGAAAACAGGTTGGAAGTACACGATGTTTGAGGCGCTGCACCACTTTGCGACAAGCCGCAGGATGTGTCCGCTATGTGAGCAGCGAGTGGATGACTTCCTGCCGTTGCCAGCCCAGTTTGAAGAGAACGCGCGCAGGTATGGTTATGTGCATTTTGGCCGTGGCGAGACAATCAATCTGACCGACTACCAGTGCCCTTGTTGTGGTGCCTCAGACCGGGAGAGGCTGTACGCGCTCTACCTGAAGCAGCTGCCGCAGTTCGCCGGTAATGGACGGCTCCGGTTGCTGCATTTCGCCCCCGAGGGGGCCCTGTCCAAGTTGATTCTGGATCTCGCCAGTGTCGACTACCGGACCGCCGACCTGAGTTCAGCGGGGGTCGACGATGTCGTGGATATTACTCATATGGGTTGCTATCCAGATGCTGCCTTCGATGCGTTCATCTGCTCCCACGTGCTCGAGCATGTCGATGATGACAAGGCTGCGTTGCACGAACTGCGCCGCATCCTGCGGCCAGGCGGTTGGGGCATCCTGATGGTCCCGATTATGACCCACCTGGACACGACGGTGGAGGATCCGACGGCGACAAGTGAAGCCGATCGCTGGCGCCTGTATGGTCAGGGTGACCACGTGCGGCTGTACGCCAAACGTGATTTTCTGCAGCGCGTCGGATCAGTCGGGTTCCAGGTCCGACAGCTCGGAGTGGACCATTTCGGGCGACGCACCTTCGAGCGCTACGGGATTTCCGCGAGTAGTGTGTTGTACGTGGTGAGCCATGATTAACGTCACCAAGACTTACCTGCCACCATTGGAAGAGTACATCGAACAGTTGAGGAAGATCTGGGAATCCGGTCACGTGACCAACAATGGTCCACTGCTGCTGGATTTAGAGGAACAGCTCAAACAGTTCCTCGGTGTTAAGCACCTGTTTCTCACCGCAAATGGGACCTTGGGGCTTCAGATTGCCCTCAAGGCTCTCGAGGTGACCGGAAGAGTCATTACGACGCCGTTTTCTTACGTAGCAACAACGGGCTCTCTACTCTGGGAACAATGTACGCCTGTATTTGCAGATATCAATGAAAGCGATTTCTGTATTGACCCCAATCGTGTCGAATCGTTGCTCGATGAGCATACGCAAGCGATCCTGGCAGTGCATGTCTATGGATACTCCTGCGATGTGCACGCATTAGCTGATTTGGGTGAACGTTACTCTATTCCAATAATCTATGATGCCGCACATGCTTTTGGCGCAAGGCTCGGCGAAAACTCCTTGGCGAGTTATGGGGATGTATCAGTACTCTCGTTCCATGCGACGAAGCTGTTTCATACTGTCGAGGGCGGTGCCGTAATCACTAACGACGACAATGTGGCTAGAAAAATCCGTCTCTTCCGTGCTTTTGGACACATTGGCGACGAATACTTCACAATTGGAATCAATGCCAAGAACTCTGAGTTGCATGCCGCAATGGGTCTCTGTACTTTGCCCCATGTACAAGAAATGATCGAAATGCGTCATCGATTGTCCGATGCCTATGATAAATTGTTTTCCGGACTCCCGGTCGCTCGCCCAAGATCTGCGGAAAAGGACCTCATATACAACTATGCTTATTATCCAGTTGTTTTCCCAAACGAAGCCATATTGCTCACAGCCCAATCTGTCCTCCAATCAAACGGCGTCATCCCCCGCCGGTATTTTTATCCCTCACTGAATCAGCTGCCTTATCGGCACGGTGAAAAATGTCCGGTTGCGGAAGATCTGTCGCCACGGGTGCTTTGCCTACCTCTCTCTCATCAAGTCACTCCAGAAATCCAGCGCACGATCGCCAATATCATCAAGGAAAGCATTGCCTGATGAAATTGGCAGTAATGCAGCCTTACTTTTTCCCTTATATCGGCTACTTCCAGCTGCTCGATTCCGTGGATCTCTTTGTATCCTATGATGACGTGAACTTCATAAAACAGGGATGGATCAATCGCAATTTCATTCTCATGCAGTGCCGAGCTCTGCGCATCACCGCGCCGGTGGAGAAGGCAAGCTCCTTTAGGACAATTGCAGAAACGCGATTAGCGGAAGGCCCGCTGTGGCGTAAGGAAATGCTTAAGACGATAGGGCAGGCTTATGCAGGAGCCCCGTACTTTGAGCAGGTATTTAGCTTAGTTGAAACGGTGGTTCTGGCGCCTCACGATTCAGTGGCGGAACTTGCCTTGAGCAGCGTTCACGCGGTTGCAGAATACCTTGGTTTAGCTGTGTGCATCCAGCCGAGTGCCCGCCCTTATAACAATCGATCATTGAAGGGAGAAGCACGTATTCTGGATATCTGTCGCCGCGAAGAGGCCGATTCCTACTACAATCTGCCGGGAGGTGAGAGGCTATATGATCGTGCGAACTTCATTGCGAGCGGTGTGAAGCTTTTCTTTCTCCAGCCAAGATTGCCCAGATATAAGCAGTATAGATGTGAATTCGTGTCCCAACTATCGGTCCTGGATGTTCTTATGTTCAACGACCGTGCGACCGCCCGTGGTTTCGTCGCAAGTTATGAGGTCAGTTAAATGACGCCAGATTTCAGATTGATATCAATTCATGGCGCACCTCGTTCTGGTACTTCTTGGTTGGGGAAAATATTCGATAGCCATCCCAATGTGGCCTACCGGTTCCAACCCCTTTTCTCGCACCGTTTCAAGGGCGCGATCAATACTTTTTCAAACTGTGTGGATCTGGAGAATTTTCTGAAAGATCTTTATGCAGTACGCGACGATGAATTTATTCTGCAATCGCATCAAAAGGAGCGGGGGGCCCACCCACATTGTTTCAACAAGAACCCTCGCCCAAGCGTCCTTGTGATGAAAGAAGTTCGCTACCACTACATTATTGAGACGCTGTTGAAATATGTGCCCGGAATCAAGATTGTTGGAATAGTACGCCATCCTTGTGGGGTGATGAATTCGTGGCTCAAGACGCCGAGAGAGTTTCTTCCTCACTGGGATGCTTCCGAGGAGTGGCGTCATGCGCCGAGCAAGAATCAGAATAGGGCGGAGGAATACTACGGCTTCGAAAAGTGGAGGGAGCTTGCCAGCCTGTTTTTGCGCCTGCATAAAGAGGCACCTGACTCGTTCTACTTATTACGGTACGAGGTTTTGGTCGAGAATCCGCTTGCGGAGGTGGACCGGCTATTTGCATTTTGCGATCTAGACTTTCCTCTCCAGGCCAAGAGATTTATTGCCACGAGTCAACAAAGGGAAGTTGAAGATCCAGACACGGTGTTTCGTAAAAAAGACGTAGCAACGCGTTGGCAGCATGAACTGTCCCCATCGATCCGTGACCAGATTCTCGATGAAGTAGCCGATGGAAAACTGGCCGAATTTCTGGATTGAAAGCCATGCCACGTATCAGCGTCATTTTGTCATCTCTGAATCATGGTCCGTTTATCGCCCAGGCAGTCCAGAGCGTGCTCGATCAAACATTCGAGGACTTCGAGCTATTCATCATTGATGACTGTTCCAACGACGATTCGTGGAAAATCATCAAGGGTTTCGATGATTCCCGTATCGTTGCTGTCCGCAATCCGGTGCGAATGCGGGGGATCTATGGTTTCAACAAGACCATCAGAGAACTCGCGGGTGGTGAGTACATTGCTATTCACCACTCGGACGACGTGTTTCTCGCAGACAAGCTTGCACAGCAGGTTCGCGCTCTGGATCACACGCCGTCGCTCGGCGCCGTCTTCACTCATGTTCAGTTGATCGACGACAGCGGTGCGCCCTTCACTGATGCAGCGCACCCCTATCAGGGCGTGTTCGATCAACCGAACCGGTCCAGGTACGAGTGGCTGAACTTCTTCTTTCACCGTGGCAATGCCCTGTGTCATCCCAGTGCGATGATCCGGCGTCACTGCTTCGATGAGGTTGGATACTACGATCGGCGCCTCGGACAGCTCGGCGATTTCGACTTCTGGGTGCGTCTCTGCATGCGCTATGAGATTCACGTTCTGCAGCATCCGCTCACTTGCTTTCGGGTTCGGCAGAAAGAGGCAAATCAGAGTGGGAACAAGCCTGAAACCCGGATTCGGGTGGCAATGGAATACCAACAGGTCTTAAAGGCCTACTTGGAGATACCCACGGTCGAGATGCTGTTGCAGGTGTTTCCGGACATACGAAAGTTGGTCCGAACCGGGGACAATGTGATTCCTTTTCTGGTTGCTTTGTACGCGACCCGTCAAGCCGGTTCCAAGTACCAGGCTTTTGGGATCAACCAGCTGTACGAGTTGATGAGCGATACCGAATTGGCGCAGGACATTGAGGAAAAGCATGGTTTCCGGTATCCCGACTTGATCCAGCTCGTCGGCGAGAAGGACATCTTTGATATGCGTCACCAGGTGCCTGCCGAACAGACGATAGCAATGCTTGAGCAGGAACTGACGCGGGTCAAAAAGACTGTGTCTTGGAAAGCGACCCGGCCGCTGCGCCTGATTGCCAATCTTCCGCGACTGATCCGTACATGGGCCGCAAGATGAGTGTGGGGTCCGAGCCAAACGGTTGCCACCGGGTTCCCGGCGTTTTCACCTGCCGTATATGCCTCCGACAGGGGCCGGGAGTTATGGCCTATGTTGGGTAAGTTTATCCGGTTGTGTCGACGTCTGCCGTCCCATGCGGCCGTGGCCGGCGGCTGGTTGCCGCTGCTGAAGCTGTCCAGGGATGTGTTGCAGAGGGAGGGCTGGCGGAGCTTCGCGTTCAAAGTGAATCGGGCGGTCGGAGGCCGGACGCCCGCATTGGCCGACGGGTTCGAGCCCCGGGTCATGGATGTACAGCGATTAAGCGAGGACCAGGTCTTTTCGTATCTGGGTTTACTCGCCTTTAAGGTGCATGCGCGGCCGCAAGTCTCGATCATCCTGCCAGTATTCAACAACTGGGTGCTGACCGTGGAGTGCCTTGCCGCGTTGCATCGAAACGGGCAGAACGTCAGCTATGAGGTGCTGCTGGTTGACGATGCCTCAACGGACCGTACGCCGGAATTGCTGGCCGGGGTGCCGGGGGTCAGCTACCTGCGTAATGAGGTGAACCTGGGTTATCTGCGTTCGTGCAACCGGGCGCTCGAGGAGGCGCGAGGTGCCTATGTCTGTCTGCTGAACAACGACACCCAGGTGCAGGGTGCCTGGTTGGATAGCTTGGTGGACCGTCTGGCGCAGTCACCGAAGATCGGTGCGGTAGGCGCCAAGCTCCTTTTCCCGGACGGCCGACTGCAAGAGGCCGGAGCACGACTGCTACGCCAAGACCCCAGTTCTGCAGATTCGATGGTTGGAGATCTGATCGGCCTGGGTGCCTCGCCGGAAGACCATCTCTACCGGTACGCGCGCGAAGTTGAATATGCTTCGGGCGCCTGCTTGTTGGTCAGGCGCGATCTTCTGGTGAGCTTCGGTGGCCTCGACCCCCGCTTTGCGCCTGCTTACTTTGAGGATGTAGATCTTGCCTACCAATTGCGTGAATCGGGTTTTTCCATTTTCTACGAGCCTCGCGCAGAAGTCGTGCATCAGCTGAGCGCCACGCTGGATGGTGTGGCGCCGGATGGCGCCAAGATGGAACTCGTGGCGAAAAACGCACGGTTATTCTCGGACAAGTGGGGCGACGAGATCGTAGCGAATCAGCGAGTCCGTGCAATCGCTTTCTATCTGCCGCAATACCACCCGATTCCCGAAAACGATACTTGGTGGGGCCCGGGTTTTACCGAGTGGACCAATGTCGCCAAGGCAAAGCCGAACTTCTCTGGTCATTACCAACCGCACCTGCCGGGCGAACTCGGTTTCTATGATCTGCGGGTCCCTGAGGTCAGGGAACAGCAGGCCGGTCTGGCGCGTGAATTTGGTATTCACGGCTTTTGTTACTACGCTTACTGGTTCAACGGGACACGGCTGCTAAACCGCCCGTTCGACGAAGTGCTGAGCAGCGGCAGTCCGGATTTTCCTTTCTGCATTTGCTGGGCGAACGAAAATTGGACGCGCACTTGGGACGGTAAGGACCACCATGTCCTGATAGGCCAGCAGCATTCATCGGAAGATGACATTGCATTCATCCGCAGCCTTATGCCGGCCTTGCGCGATGAGCGCTACATCCGGATCCACGGCAGGCCACTGATTCTCGTGTACAAGGTGGATCTGTTGCCGGACCCGGCGCAGACTGCCGTGGTATGGCGTGAGCAATGCCTTGGTGCAGGCGTAGGCGATATCTATCTTGCCTGCGTGCACAACAACGCCGACCCGCTGCGCAACATGGACCCCAGGACGATCGGCTTTGATGCCGCAGTTGAGTTCCCGCCGTTGGGTAAGGGCATCGCTACGAATCCGCCGCACCATCGCGTTAACCCGAAATTCCGTGGACTCTGCTATGACTACGCGGCCACTGCGGCTCGTTTTGAGTCTGCCGACTCCCACCCCTTCACCTATTTTCGCGGCGTGATGCCTTCTTGGGACAATACTGCCAGGAGGCAGGACGCGGGCAGCATTTTTCTCGGTTCCTCACCGGAGGCATATCGAGACTGGTTGGATGCCGCTGTTTCCTGGACTGCACGCATGCGTGTAGGAGACGAGCGGCTGGTCTTTATCAACGCATGGAACGAGTGGGGAGAGGGCAATCATCTTGAACCTGATCAGCGGTATGAGCGCGCCTACCTGCAGGCAACGGCCGACGTGATGTGTGGGTACGGTGGTCAGTGACGTGAAGATGGCTGCACTGTGGCTTCGCGCCGTATGGATCCGCCTAGGTTACGAGTGGCGGCAGCTCGGTGGCCTGTCGCAGGTGTTGCGGCGACTGAACGCGATCATGCGGAGTGAAGGCCGGTCAGGGTTGCAGCGGCGCTTTGGCAACCTGACCCGAGTTTCATCTGCGTCCGGGAATGCTGGGCAGGGCTTGGTCGATCAGACTCATAAGACCGGAGATAGGCCTGGGGTAATGCTCATAGGTCACCCATTCGGCGTGCTCGGCGTAGGCGAGAATCTGCGCGCGACGGCGATCGCGTTGCAGGACGCGGAGATTCCGTTTCACATTCGTGACGTCCTGCAGTCGCCCGAATTGCCCTGCACTCAGCTGCACGATTTTGCTCTGCAGGAAAAGGTCACCAAAAGGGACGCGGGGTACAGTGTCAATTTGTTCTGTCTGAATGCCAATGAGATGGACATGGCTTTAAGTTACCTCGGGCCAGAGGCGTTCAGGGACAGGTACGGCATAGGTATGTGGATGTGGGAACTGTCCGACTTTCCGGACAAATGGTGTGGCAGTTTTCGCTATGTGCGTGAGATCTGGGCGCAATCCCGTTTCGTCCAGGAGGCTATCGCAAAAAAATCGCCAGTGCCGGTCGTTTGGATGCCGCAGGTGACCGAGCCAGGGCCAGCGGACCCGGAACTCGCGTATTCACTGGGGGTGCCAAGAGACAGTTTCAATTTTCTGTTCTTCTTCGACTTCTCCTCGTATGTCGCTCGAAAGAATCCGCAAGCCGTGATCGAGGCCTTCAAGCGTGCCTTTGCGGAGGGCCGAGATTTCCCGGTGCATCTGATCGTAAAGATGAACGGAGTGCAGCGGCACCCTAAGGCCTATTTCGAGTTCATGGAGGCCTGCCGTGGCCTTGATGAGGGTATTCTATTCATCGACAGGAACTTGTCCGACCGTGAGATAAAAGGGTTGATCGCGGGGTGTGATGCCTTTGTGTCTCTGCATCGCTCAGAAGGTTTTGGGCGAGGCATAGCGGAGGCGATGTATTACGGCAAGCCCACGATCGTCACGGCGTATTCGGGCAACATGGATTTCACCGACCGTTCCAACAGCTGCCTGATCGATTATCAGCTGCGGCGATTGAATGAGGGCGACTATCCTTTCGCTCGCGGACAAATATGGGCAGACCCCGATATATTGCATGCTGCTGACTGGATGTACCGGCTACATGCCGATCCGGGGCTATGTGCGGGGATCGGGGCAAGAGCGGCGCAGAGCATCCGCTCGACCCATGGCGCGGCAGTAGTGGGTCGTCGAATGCATGAACGCCTGTCGAGTCTAGGACTGATCGACGCGAATGCAATAGTGAATTGATTCTCCGGCTAAAGCAGGTAGCCGCGGCAGCTGCTGCGCCGCGTTGTTTATTCGATGAGCTAGCCCACAAGGTGAACATAGTTGGAATGAAAAGAAACCTTAGAGCCCTGCTGAGTAACAGAAAGAAGATATGGGCCTACCTGGGGCGGCGCATGAGGCCTGCAGTATTGAAGAACTCTGGCCATTGTCCTACCTGTGACCGGGATGTAACCTTCGTTGCGCGAGACACTTGGCTGCGCGACCACTACCGCTGCTCGAATTGCGGCAGCATTCCCCGCGAACGGTCGCTGATGTTGGCGATCGAGACTCGGTTTCCAGATTGGCGTAACCTGGCAGTGCATGAATCTTCGCCGGGGGATCGTGGTGCGAGCACGCGGCTTTCAAGGGAGTGTTCAAACTATATTCCTTCGCATTATTTCCCTGGTGAGCAAACGGGGAGCACCGTTGGAAAGTTCCGCAGTGAGAATCTCGAGGCACTCAGCTTTGAAGATGAAAGTATCGACCTGCATGTCACGCAGGACGTACTCGAGCACGTGTTTCATCCGTCCAGGGTTTTTAGTGAAATCGCACGTACATTGAGGCCGGGCGGCGCACACGTGTTTACTGTGCCGATGGTGAACAAACACAAACCATCGAAACTTCGTGCCCGACTGGTCGATGGTGGGGAGATAGTGAATCTTGAATCCCCCGTCTATCACGGCAACCCTATCAATGATCAAGGTTCATTGGTCACCGTCGACTGGGGGTTTGATATCTGCCAACACATTTTCGATTCATGCGGTCTGTTCACGCATCTCGTATACGTCGATGATCTGAGCAGGGGAATCAGGGCTGAGTACAACGAAGTTTTGATTACGGTCAAACCGGACAAGGGCGATACGACGATTGCGATTCCGTGATGAAGCCATAGAGCAAATCAACAGAACCGCCTGAAATATTGCGGACATTTTTCAGCTTCTCATTTTACCTCCGGCAACCCATGCCGGATCAGCATATGTAGTTTCCACGGAAGCCAGCGGAAGAGGGCAAGCCAGGATGCAAGTGAGCTGTTTCGCTGCGCTTGGGTTGTGCTTCGTGCCTGTCGCAAGTTATCTCGCTCGCGCCACATGCTCGGCAGGATCGGGGCATATATTTCACGCCAGAGCATGCCGTTCCACTTGATCATCGTCAGCAGGGCCCCTTCCAGATAGATAAGGACGAGGTGCAGAGGAACCAGGAGAGCGAATAGGGGACGAGGGTGGCATGCGAACATGGCGAAGGTCTTGTTCCTCTCTGATAAGGCGCGCCGACGATAGGTGGTGGATAGCCTGTCGGCTTTCGCCTTTCCTCCGCCAAAGCTTGTTCCCACGTGGTGGCGGTAACCCGATTCCGCGCAAGCTCTTACCGGATATCCCGCCAGCCTGGCCCTGCAGCAGAGGTAAAGATCCTCGCCAATCGATCCGAACCATTCCGGGAACCCCCCCAACTTGCCCCATAAGTTCCTTGTGACCCACAGGCAGGCCCCGATCGTCATCGCAACGTCCTGCTGTTCTACATTTAGGTTGGGTACGGGATTGAAAAAAGGATCGAGCAGGCAACCGCGGTCAATGATTTTGCCACTGTCGAAATCGAACTGCGGCAGGCCCAGGATAGCCGGTCGGGCGATGCGTGTTGCCTCATTGTGCAGGGTTCTGAGAGCATCTGGCAGAAGGGCAGCGTCGTTGTTTAGCAAAAGCAGGTATACGCCCTGTGCCACTGTCGCCATGCGGTTGTTGGCAATGCAGAAGCCCACGTTGGCTTCACTTTCTAGCAGTATCACGTTGGGATAGTGCGTGCGGATATGAGCCGCCGAGCCATCGGTGGAGGCATCGTCGTGGACTATGATTTCTACGGGAAGGTTCGCATCCTGGGCATGAATCGATTCGATACAGTCGTCGATCAGGCCGATACCGTTGTAGTTGGCGATGCAGACTGAGATGACCGGAGTCATCGCGCACCTTCCTGTAACCATCCCCATGTGCGCCGCAACCCTTCCTCCAGGTCGACGCGCGGCGACCAGTCCGTGCTCCTGTGGAGGCGGGTGCTGTCGAGCACGACGGCGCGAACATCGGTACCGCGCGCCGGTCTTTGGATCACCTCCAGGTCACGGTCGGTGGCTTCACCGACCATTGTGATCATATCGGCGACAGACGTGCCCCTCCCACTGCCTGCATTGAACGCTCCAGTGGCCTGCCAGGTTTCGAGCAGGTCCATGCAGGCCGCGACCGCGTCATCGATATAAAGATA
>Ga0316201_10002989_pt1 | contig 12289 bp, 10 predicted proteins | sample CS6wburrow_MG_FD_204516 | JGI IMG/M metagenome (GOLD analysis project Ga0316201, IMG submission 204516) | Coastal sediment microbial communities from Delaware Bay, Delaware, United States - CS-6 worm burrow | ecosystem: Environmental > Aquatic > Marine > Coastal > Sediment | place: USA... | reverse complement strand
AGCGGGCTTCATTTAAGGCATTCTGGGCAGCCTTGAGCTGGTTATTCTGGCCGTCGAGGAACTCTCTCAGCTTTTGCTCGCTGACCAGAGCATCTTCCACCTCGCGCATGGCGGTCAGTACCAATTGACTGTATGCCGCAACGTTTTCTTCGACAACCGCAACCTGTCTGCGCACCTCCGCTTCTCGAATTCCGCCGTCCAGCAGCGGGGCCGTCAGATTGCCGGCCAAATTGAGGATCCAGTTGTCGAACAGAAACCGCCACTCGTCGTCCTGGTAGGCCGCCCGGGCCGTTAAACTGATCGACGGCAACCGGTCGGCTCTGGCGGCCGATACATTCCAGTCGGCGGCCTCCAGCCTTCTCATGGCGGCCCTGATATCGGGCCGTTGCTTCAACAGCATCACAGGAATACCCACAGAGGGCACATCCGCCGGAATTCTCAGCTCAGTTGCGGTAATGGACGGCGCCGAGAACGGCATCCTGCCAAGGAGCAGGGCCAGCTCATGGAGCAACTGGCGTTCGGTCTGTTCCACCAGGGGGAGCTGAGCCCTGGATCCTTCCACCAGTTGCCGCTGTTGAAACACGTCCAGCGCCGTAGCCAGGGATTTGCGAAAACGCAGTTCCACAAGCTCCTGGAGCGTCTCATTGATTCGCAGCTGATCCAGTAGAAGGTTTTTCTGCATGCGTTGAGAGACGACGCCGATCCAGCGGGTGGTGATATTGGCAGCCAGGGTGGTTGCCGCGACACTGACATCTTCCCGGGTGGCCGCCACCGCAAAAGCCGCCGCCTGTTGTTCTGAACGAACCCGTCCCCAGAGATCGATCTCGTAGCGACTGGTCAACCCGAGGGAATAGCTCTCCACCGTATCGGTCGTGATCTCGTTGGCTTGCCGCCCTGCGGATGCCCCTGCGGCGAAAGTTAGGTCGGGGGTAAGGGGGGCCCCTTTCTGAACAGCGAGCGCTCGCGCCTGTTCCAGCCTGGCCCAGCTCACTTTGAGGGAAAAATTACCGCCCAGGGCCTCCTCCACCAAGTGGGTCAACTGGATATCGCCAAAAGAATCCCACCAGCGGTTCAAAGGTTCTCCAGCGGCGTGAGGACCGACGAAACCATCGGGCACCAGCTCTTCGGGGGTCTCTCGCAAGGCCGGCTCAAAAGGGGTGCAGGACACCACGGTGATGGCAATCCAGCCAGTGAAGAGAGCAAGAAGGGTTGGCAAACGTTTCATCTTACCGCACTCAGTTCAATCGCCGCGAAAAGGACCTTGGCAATGGTCGTTCTAAGCCGGCGATGCATCCGTATCGACGGGTTGGACCCTCAAGGATTCGGCGATGGCGGCCAGTACCGCCGTTTCTCTTTTTCCAGGCGCACCATCCGAATGGGCCATCCGATGGGCAATCGCATACGCCCGCTGGCGTTCACCGGTGGTTCTCAGCAAGGTCCTCAGGTAGCCCACAGCAGTGGTCAGATCGGCATCGACGATCCGGGCCTGGGTTTTGACAATGGTCTTGTAGGTTTCCGGTTTGACCGCGCGCAGGCGTCGATCTGACTGAACAATTTGTTCCGCCGTCCGGAATTCGCGAACATCCGTGACACGGTCGGCTCCGGCCACGGCAATCATGATACGAACGCAGGCGTCGACATAGCCGCCGTGTCGTGCAGCGGTCCTCAGCTGGTCCGCCTCTATAGCGGCGCTGTCATTGTCGCCCTCACCCGCGGGCCCGCCGTTATCGCCAAAAAGCATCTGCATCCAGGGATTTCCGTACAGGGATTTGAACAGCCACTCCTGGTATAGGTCCCTGGTGTCACGGAGATAATCCAGGCTGGCTTTGATAGACTCGGAAAACAGGTGCTCTCCAGCCACAAATGGGTTTTCGACCGATGTCGAGCGGCGGTTGGCCCGAGCAGGGCCGGCAGCCCACTTCACCGGCCAGCAGAATGGGTTGCGGTCACTGATCATATAGCGCTGAACCCTCAGGGGATGCAGCATGCGAATCATACGGGCCACCGGCGGCGGCACCGCCATGCGCACCCATGGGGAGACCATATTCCGGTAAAGATAATCATTGAAGCGCGAAATGGTGTTCACCGGTTTGAAGGCCCCTTCATCGGCGAGGCCGTCATCCAGTTTCAGCAAATCTTCCATCTCCCTGGCTTCGAATCTGACCTGGATGTCGTTGCCGTCAACAGGGGACGGTTCGCCCTCCACCACCATTTCATAGAGACCGGGGCTAAGGAACTCCAGCCACCCCATGCTGCCAAGAATGTGGCGGTGCTCTTTGCGGGCGACCTGGCCGGACACGAAGATGCCCAGATGTCCGATGGTATCGTGAACCATATAAATGATGACCTGGCCGTGCCGCTTGATTTCGTCGACGCTGCCGTAGACCTTCTGTATCCAGTTCAGGGCCTGGGGCGGGGGGGTGATATTGTCCCCGCCGGAGGCAAACGCCAAAATGGGATCTTTAAAATTTCTCAGATTGATTTCACGGCCGTCGTCAAGTTTGAAGCGGCCCTGCTCCAATTCATTACCGATAAACAGCGTATCGACGATGAAGTGCATTTCCTCGGCGTTTAACTTGAAAAAACCTCCCCACCATTTTTCGAAATTGATGTAGCGTTCCGCCTCGGTATCCACATGGTCGAAGAGGTGATAATATTTGGACCAATAGGTGTTGGCCGGGTTGAGGTCCTCGAACCCGGCAACCAGATGGGCCCCGTCAAAAAGGCCGGCGCCAAGGTCGCACCAGAGGGAGGTCAGCCAGACACCGCCCAGCAGACCGCCTTTATAACGCATGGGGTTTGCACCTTCGACACCACCCCAGTAGGAGAGTGGCGAGCCGTTGAATACCATAGGACCGGTCACATCGGGGCGGTCTGCTCCGATGAGGGCGGCCGCCCATCCAGCCTGGCAATTGGCGATAATGGCCGGTTTTGGGGCATCGGGGTGACGTTGGGCCACCTCCTGCAGGAAACGGATTTCCGCCTGCTGGACCCGACTGATGGTCTGGCCCGGCTCGGGATTGGTGTAGAACATGATAAAATAGACAGGGTGGCCATAGTCCAGGGCCACACCGATCTGGGAGCTGAACTTGGAGCCGCCGATACCCGGACCGTGGCCGGCCCTGGGATCGATGACCACAATGGGCCGCATGGGGCGGCCATCTTGGTCGACGCTTTTTCCGTCTTGGGTCAGGGGGGGATGGCCGGCGGGAACCGTGCCGGCCGTCCTGCTCTTGGACCGCCGGTTAAGGATGCGAACCAGGGCATAATTCACCGGCTCATCAAAAGTACGGGCATCCAATACCATTTCGTAGTCGAATACCAGCACAGGGGGCTGGCCAGCTTCGAAATGGTCCAGGTATGCATTTCCGCGCCGTCGCAGCACGTCCCAGAACAGCACCGTGCGCTGGGATCGATCCACCCAGTAGTTCCACGCCGCGTTCATCAGAGGATGGACGCCGTGCATCTGGTGAAAGGCGGTTTCTCGTTCCATTCGGTACCTCCAGGCGCTGGCAGCAGGTTATGTCAGGATCGGGTAATATAAGTATGGTAACCAGCAGCGTCCAATGTTAATTCCACCGGCGGCTGGTTTTGGTTAAAAATAGCCCCGGCTTGGGCTTGACCTCAACGACCGCTCCCTTTATTATCAGGTGTTGTCAAATATGAAAAGGGGGTCGCCGGTGAAGAACCATAATTGCGAAAAATGTACCTTCCGGGCTAAATACGACAGACGCCCCAGGTCCCTGCTGGGGCGTCTGTGGCGATGGCATGCCGGCTGGTGCCCCGGATGGAAGGCCTACATGAAGTCCCTCTCCCCGGAAAAGAGGATCGAACTGGCCCAGCGCTATGACTTGCCGCGATACAGGCCGTAACAGGAACGACACCCGGGGCGCTCCCAGCCGGGCCAGCCGCGGCGACAGAGCGCACCGCGCAGGACCGGGGGCCGCCAGATGATCGCCATGATGACCATCGGCGTATTTTTCCTTCTGCTGGTTCTGGTTTACCCGTTTGCCTGCGCCGTGGTCACCCTCTACGGCGCTTTGAGAAAGAGAAACGCGCGCAGATTGGATCTGGACGGCGCATGTGTTGAACAAATCGACCGGTCCATCGATCGATCAAAAAAAACGGCCTTTACCCTATCGATTATTATCAGTTTCTTTGTTGTGGCCCCCTTCATCGCACTGGTAGTCCTTACCGATCTGTTCTGACCGCCGGCATCGACCAATGCATTGCCTTCAAAATGCCTGTGGGAGCGGCATCCCGCCGCTCCCACAGGCTGAACGGAATTGTGGTCAACAGATCAACTGATGGTGCTTCGCCGGTTGCAGTTCCGGGATATACAGTGCCGAGAGATGCTGACTAGGTTTCCAATTGCGGAAGGCACGGTGTGCGCCTATCCCAATAATGGGCAGTGGCCCTTAACTCTCAGCGCGTCACTTACGGCCCGTCACTGCCCTTGATGGCCCATGACCCAGGCACAGCTAAGAGGGGCGCCCATCCTTTTCATCACCAGTCGATGGGGACGACGATGCGCCGGGGAGTTCGAGTCGGGGCTGCTCTGCTGAGGTGAGCTGGGGCATGGTCTGCTGCCCCCCCATCATTTCAAGCTGAAGGCGGTACTTTTCCACATCGGCCTGGGCTTCGATGGCCCGGCGGGCCAGCAAGAAACGCAGGTAGATGATCCACAGTATGACGCCCAGCAATACCGCCACCAAACCCAGCGCCACCCACTTGTAGCGCGTGACGACGGCGACGCCGTGGTGACCGAATTCCGATAAAAGGTGTGGAATGGCCCAGAGGCCCAGGGCAAACAGGAGCACAAACCCACCAATGGCAAAGATGCTCATTCGACTCACGCGGGTCAATAATCGTTCCAGACGATCGCGGGGTTCACCGGTTGAGCGATCCTCCCGGTCAAACTCCTGTTCGGATTGGAAAAAAAGCGCCTCGTAGGCTTTTATAAAAAAACCGAACAGCAGAACGGCACCGATGGGCAGTCCAACTGCTGCAGCAAACCATGGGCGGAAGGGAAAAGGGCGCTGAGTTGTCACGACATTGACCCGGTAGTTGGAAAGCGGCCCAAATGTCTTTTCAAAACTCATCTTTTCTCGGGTGTCCAGAGTAGCCGATCCGGCTTCATAGACCACATGATCCTGGTGGTCTAATACCTGCAGGCGTGACTCCCTGCCAGATTTCATGGCGGCCATTGCAAAAATTTCCAGTTCCACCAGGAAAAGCCCCACCGCAAGGACCAAGAACAGCGTCTTGTGCTCTTGTATGTGGTTGCGCCACTTGGACTGGATGGACATTTTGCTACCCCTTGGACCGTTTCCTCGATGCAGCCGAGGAACTCTGGCAGCGGAGGCCAGCCGGACGCGCTAAGCCAAATTCTATCGCCTAAAGGGTAAAGGCCCTTGTGATGCGATGCCGCCGCCGATATGCAAAGTTCAGTACCACATCCTGTTTCGTCCCATCAAGGGGAATCAGCCGCTGTTGGCCTGGACTTGCAATGACCGTCAAGCCGCTTATCTTGAATTCAGAATGCCTTCGCAACACCTCCGGGGCAATTGCCGGGAGGCATCTGTGATGGCACCATAACGACCACCTGACACTAGAAAGGAACACTACGATGGCAGAACGAATGGATATGATTACAATGCACGGCAACCCCCTTACCTTGACGGGCAATGCCTTCACCATGGGCCAGCCGGCCCCGGGCGCAACCCTGCTTGACAACGACCTGCAGCCGGTCCACCTGGCGGACTACAAGGGCAAGGTGGTCATCATCTCGTCTGTTCCTTCCCTGGACACGCCTGTGTGCGACATGCAGACCCGGCGGTTTAACAACGAAGCCGTCAACCTCGGCGAGGATGTGGTCATTCTCACCGTCAGCATGGATTTGCCGTTCGCCCAGAAGCGCTGGTGCGGAGCGGCCGGTGTCGAGCGCGTCACCACCCTGTCGGATCATCGAGACGCCGCTTTCGGCGATGCCTATGGACTGCTGATCAAGGAGCTGCGGCTGCTGGCCAGATCTGTTCTGGTAATTGATCGCGAAGGGGTCCTTCGCTACTGCCAGCTGGTCAAGGAAGTTTCCGAAGAGCCCGATTACGATGCCGTGCTGGAGGCGGTCAAAGCGCTGGCCTGATGCACCGGGAAATGCCGATGCGCCTATGACCGGCCAGACCGTTACAAGCGCCGGACAGTAGCATCGGTCACAGTGACCCATGCGACGGCCTCGGCCGGAGCCGAAGGGAGGTCCGGGCAGGATGAAGCCCTCGTTGAAGCGTTTTCTAGTTGTTTCCCTGGTGCTGTTGATCCCCCTGCTGGTAGCCTATGAACTGGGTTATTTTGGCAGGAAAGGTCAGGTCCGGCAGAGCAGGAAAGTCGAGGTCCTGTTCCGCGGCAATGAGCTGCCGCCACAGTATGTCTATTTTGAACGCTCTGACGCCATCGAGGGCACTTATGGAATAGCGGGTCTTGATCCGGACTACACCATCGACTCCCCGGGATGGAAGGAGTGGGCGCCGGATGCGACATCACTGGAGCGTCTCATGCAGCGGTTGGCTCTGCTGGGGGCCCAGCCGGCAGAGGGCTTTGAGATCCTCTCCCCGGAAAAAGAGGTCATCGGCATTTTTTACTCTGCCCTCCCCGACCCTGTGGTCCATATTAAATCGGGACGTTATGTCACTTTCGCACTGGAGATTCCCGAACATCTCAGGAAGGATCACTGACCGACGCAATCACAGGCAATCCGCACTCGATCCACAGTGCGGCGAAATGGTTAATCTTGTTGACAATCAACGACGTTTCGGTATCTAGTCAAACCATACCAGGGACCCAGGATCCCCCTTCGGCTGGTCCAGTAAGCAAACCCGAGACGGCAGGAAGGGGATCTGATACAGGAGCACTGCTGCAGTTGAAAAAATGGGTCCCCGTCATAGGACGCCGGCTCAGAGGTCTTTTTAGAGCTCCCCGGCAACTCGAAAAACCTTTGCCCGCCTGCCTGGCCACACCCCCGTTGCAGAAACCCAACGCGCCACTTTCCGTATCCGGAGATCTCTTGGCCCCGGTGCCCCTCACTCCCTGTGATTTGGAGGGGTATCTTGTTGAGCGGGAAAACTGCGCCGACGATATCTTGAAGTTGAACACCCTCCTGTTGATGCCGCATGTTTTGCTTGAAATCGGTTGCGGCAGTGCCGAGGCGGCCCGGCAAATTGCCTTGATGAACCCAGGCACAGGGGTCATCGCCACCGATCTATACGACTGGTCCCATCAGGTATCCAGCGGCCCCTGCTATGGACGCGTCGCCGCGAAGTGGCGCCGGCGCGGATTGCCGATTCAGATGGACACCCCCTCCAACCTTGTCGTTCTCAGGGCCGACGCAGCACTGTTGCAGTGTCTGCCGGCACGATCCATCGATACCGTGGTATTGATCAACCCTGAACCCGAAGTGGGCAAATCATTTCTCAACCTGCTTCAGGTCGAAGACTTGTCGATGAAAATAAAAAAGAGCCCTTTGCAGATCGTCATCCTGCCCTACTCGCGGGAGCTTGGTGTGATGGCCTGTGGCGGCTGCGGGTTTGAACATGACCCGGATTGGTCCAGGGGGTTAGGGTTCATCATGGGCAGCGGACTTCTGTTCAAGCGTGCGAAACCGCTGCTGTGGGGGATTGATTTAGGGCATATATCGGCCTACTCGGGCAACTCCACCCAAGGCGACATTTATGTTTACGGGGAACCGCCCGAGTTGCCGGTATCACACCCCACCGGGCAAGAGAGCCCCAACAAGCGGCAGTAGGCCACCCTGGCTGGCGGCATTCCCGGAACCGGTTACCGTTGACGGCACCCTCGCGAACGCGTGGTTCAAGCAACGGACCGGTTAACATTGCTTTGATCTGTCACTGAAAAAATCGATGCGTCCGCGGCAACGGCACATTCGTTCATGCCGAAGCGCCATGGCACCTTGACCGGGCAGCGCCCCGGGCCGACCAGGCGCTGAAATTGAAGGGGCCCACCAGGCCACAGGGACCAGTGAGTGGATACAGTGGCCCGCGTGTGGAGATAGAGATGCTGACCACAGAGTTTTTGCTGACTTCGCTGGTGGTGGTCCTGGTTCCCGGGACCGGGGTGATCTATACCGTATCAACCGGCCTGTTCGCCGGCTGGCGGGCCAGCATAGCGGCCGCTGTCGGATGTACCGCAGGTATCCTGCCACACCTGTGCGCCTGTGTTTTCGGGCTCTCCGCCATCTTGCACATGAGCGCCCTGGCCTTCCAGATGCTCAAGTACGCCGGTTCGGCATACCTGCTCTACCTGGCGTGGTCGATGTGGCGTGAGACAGGCCGCCTCCAATTCCATCAACCGGCTGGCAGGAAAGGTATGGTTCAGACCGCCGTGCGGGGTATCTTGATCAACATTTTGAATCCCAAACTCTCCATCTTTTTTCTGGCTTTTCTGCCGCTCTTCGTCTCTTCGGACGCCGGTTCCCCCATACGGCAGATGGTTGCCCTGAGTGCGGTCTTCATGGGCATGACCCTGGTCATTTTTATTCTCTATGGGCTACTGGCCAGCCGCGTGAGCACCTATTTCAGCCATTCCCTGGCACCGCGGGTATGGCTCCAACGATCCTTTGCCGCCATCTTTGCCGCCCTGGCGGCCAAATTGGCCATGAGCTCGCGATAGCCTCAGAGCCGACAGATGGGCTGTACTGCGACCAGAAGCGCCCGGTTCGGTCACCGCTGTCGCGTTGAAAGTGCCGGACTCGGATCCCTTCACTCCTGGTCCGACACCAAGCGTTTACCCATGCTCCGCACCTGGTCTTCCACAAAACCGATGGCCTGATAAAAGCCTATGGCATCGGTATTGGCTGTTCTGACCTGTAAATTGATTTTGGGGCACCCCAGCGCGCGCAGTCGAATCTCCGCTTCCCGAACCATCCGGCGACCGACGCCGTTCCGGCGATGATCCGGAGAAACAGCAAGATAGTTGAGCCAGCCCCTGTGGCCGTCGTATCCGGCCATGACGGTGGCCACGACCCGACCCTGCTCGACTGCCACCAGGAACAGCTCGGCTTGGACGGCCAACTTGCGGCGAATGTCCTTCAGTGGATCGTTTTGCGGTTGAACGATGCCGCATTGGCGCCACAAATGAACCACCATCGACGCATCGGTTGGCGTATAAGGCCGGATCTCCATGTCATCCGTCCACTGGTTGCCGAGGGGTTTCCAATATCCGTTGATAGAATGCCAGATCGAGCCACCCGCCGAACTTGAAGGCGACCTCTTTGATGGTGCCGGCCCATGCAAACCCCAGTTTTTCGTGCAGGGCAATGCTGGCGGTGTTGGCCACATCGATGGCACCGATCATGACATGGATTTGCTGCTGCCGGGCTGCGGCAATAAGGCGCTGCATGAGGCCGAGGGCGGTGCCGCGGCCCCGATAGCCCCTGTGAATATAGACCGAGTGCTCCACGGTATACTTGTAGGCCGGCCAATTGCGAAAGATGCCGTAGGTGGCGAAACCTTGCAGCCTCCCCTCCCGGCCAACAGCACCGATCACCGGAAACCCCGCAGACGTCTTGGCATCAAACCAGCTATCCATGTCTGTCAGGGTTCGGGGGCTGTAGTCGTATAATGCCGTCGTATGGACAATGGCGTCGTTCAGGATCTCGAGGATGGCGGCGGCATGCTGCTGATTGGTGCAGGAAACATAGTCCATGGGAGTCTTCTCATCGGATCGTCGACTCGGGCGACGGGTCGCGGTCTCTAACAGTCTATAGTGGTCTCATTCGACGGCAGGGCATCCGGTCGGAAGTTCCCTACTTTTCTTTGTAGAGGGGTCGGTCGCTGAGGTCAAGGGCAAGATTGGCTGGCTGCCCATGAGATGGATGCGGAAAGGTTCAGCGCCTTGCTGGATAATGCCATCCATAGAGAATTTTCGGTGGCACCCGTGACCCGGCAGGTCAACTCCGTTCACCAAAACGCCCCTTCCAACAGCGTGCTCTAACGGCAGGCTGAATTCAACTTCGAACCCCCGGGATAGAGGCATCGCACGACAAAAAGCCTCAAGATCTTCCGACCGCGGCCGATGATCTTACAAGTGATAGATTCGCCCTCGCTGGGCGCACCATCCAAACCATTTGACATGACGAGGCGATAGGGTTGTCGCTCCATTTCATCTCGAAAACGATGCTGACGATTCCCGAAGCCGCTAACGTATGCGGTGTCACCCCTATGACCCGATGGCGCTGGGTCAAATCTGATCATATCAAATCGTTGGAAATCCCGGGGGGGCACCACCGCATCAGTCGATCCGCCTTTTTCGATTTCATCGACGATGGCAGTGAAAGCGCCCCTGCAGGGGGTCGACGATCTGCAGCGCGCATCCTCGTGGCCGATGACGACGCCCGCGTTCAAAAATACCTGAACCGACTGCCGACCGGTCATGGATACACCGAAAAGACCTGGTCGGACGGCTTCGAGGTTGGCATAAGGGGTGCTCCAGTTTCAACCCCAGTTGCTCATTCTGGATCTCTGCATGTCCAATATGGATGGATTTAATGAAGGACAGAACGATGGCACGGACCATTTTGTTTGTCGATGAAGAAAAGTTTGTACACAAAGCCCTCAAACGCAGCTTTCGCAGGATGCGCCAAGAGTGGGATATGCGGTTTGCCGTCAGTCCCTCGGAGGCCCTCGGCATTCTGGACAAAGAGTCCATCGAGGTGGTTGTCTCCGAAACAGTTTTCTCCGGTCAGAATGGCTTGGATTTCCTTAAAACCGTTCGTGAGGGACACCCTCAAAGTGCCCGCATCATTCTCTCTGGGTACTCGGACCGGGACGTGGTCCTGAAGACGGTCGACCTGGCCCACCAATATCTGTCCAAGCCCTGTGAAGATGATGATCTGGAAGCGACCATCCGCCGGGCATTGATGATGAAAGGGCTCCTTGAGCAGGAAGCGCTCAAGGAAATCGTTTCGCAGATCGAAGCGCTGCCGAGCCTGCCGGAGATTTACACCCAGCTCATGGAAACGCTGCAGTCCGAAGATGCATCCATAGAACAGATTGGCGCGATTATCGCCAGAGACGTCGGATTGACGGTAAAAATTCTCAAACTGATCAACTCTTCCTTTTTCGGCATGCGACAGCAGATCACCCACCCAGCCAAAGCAGCCAGTCTGTTGGGACTGGACATTATCAAAGCCGTCGTATTGACCACCGGAACTTTCGATAAATTTAAACATTTGAAATTTCGCGGCATGTCACTGGAACAGATGTGGGAACACGCTATGCTGACCGGGGCTTTTGCCAAAATCATCGCCCGACGATCCGGCCTGGATCGCAACGCGGCCGACACCACTTATATGGCCGGCCTGCTGCACGACATCGGTAAATTGCTGATCGCCGCCCACCTGCCGGACAGTTTTGCGGAGATCAACGCAATGGCCGCCCGGGAGACCATTCCCATGGTGGAGGCTGAAACAGCCATACTCGGTGCGACCCACTCCGGCGTCGGTGCCTACCTTCTCGGGCTCTGGGGCCTGCCGGATGTGATCCTCGATGCCGTGACCCTCCACCACAAGCCCGCTGTGACAGCCCAGGAGACCATCGATTGCACCACCATTGTTCATATCGCCAATGCATTGGCGGTCTCCGGCCAGAAAATCCATGACCCTCGGGTGAGCATCAGCGAACTGGACTATGACTACATCGACAAGGCCGGCCACATGGACGACCTTGAGGAATGGAAGTCCGAATGCGCCGAATATGTGCGCAGTGGAAGCGATCATTAGAGGCCGCTTGCCCCAACGGGGGGAAAGATCGAACCAGAATTGATAAAATCATAGCAAAGAATTGACAACATCACTGATCTTGACCAATACTCTAGTTGATCGCAACCTTATCTCAGCGCCACAATAGCTGGGCATAAAGACCGTTTTGTCAGCATACCGGCGTTCAACCGAAACAGGCTTCAATTGGAGCGTATGGACTCCCAAAACGCTAAAGCATATCTCATCCCCTATCCCGTTGAGTCATTTTCCAAACCCATTCTCATCGATTCGGAAATGACCTATATCGGCAGGGATGCAGACGGGATTCAAGTTGCCGACAGGTTGGTGTCCCGGCGGCACTCCCTGATAAAGTCAGAAAACGGAAGGTTCCGCATCGCAGATCTGGAGTCGCAAAATGGAACCTTCCTGAACGATGAACGCATCCAGGAAGCACCGCTCAGCAGCCACGACAAGATCACTATCGGCCATCGCACCTTTTTATTTCTACTGCAGCCCTGC
>Ga0316201_10002988_pt1 | contig 12290 bp, 9 predicted proteins | sample CS6wburrow_MG_FD_204516 | JGI IMG/M metagenome (GOLD analysis project Ga0316201, IMG submission 204516) | Coastal sediment microbial communities from Delaware Bay, Delaware, United States - CS-6 worm burrow | ecosystem: Environmental > Aquatic > Marine > Coastal > Sediment | place: USA: Delaware... | reverse complement strand
GACGGTATCGATATCATCGTAACGAAGTTCTGCGCCCAGTCTGTGGTGAAAATGCTCATCAGCTCCACTGACCCAGAAGCGGTTGTAACTACCGCCGTAAATGGTACGGTCATCCACCTGCTTGAACTGGTCTCCGACGACAGGTTCGTCCAGGAAGTAGGTAAAGTTGGACCACAGATTCAACTCATAATCGATGATATAACCCCGCCATTCCGAGCGGTGGTCTTCGTGCTGGTGGGCATATTGCCATGACAGGCTGGCTCGCCGGGTATCACCCCCGAGCGTTGTGTCGATGGAGCCGAATTCATCAATCAGACCCTGCGCCACAGCCCGTTCCGGAATCTGGTCGGCGGAATTCCATTGGTTGTCGAAATACATGACCGTGGCGGACCAGCTGCGTACATCGTCGCCGCCGCCAAGTTTCAGCAGGCCATTCAGCTTTTCTACATCCTCGTCGATATCGGTCCAGGGGCCGTCGTAGACCTGCCCTTCCAATGCACCGGACACGTACATGGATTCCAGTTCCGTGCTGCCCATGGCGAGCAAGCGCCCATAGCCGTCTTCCCCGATACCGAGGGTAAGGCGATCAGCGGGCAGTCGGTCGAAGGTAGTGATGTGGACGCCCCCGGCGGATGAGAAATCGCCCAGTTCCGCATGGTATGGACCCTTCACGTAGGTCATGCGCTCCACGGTCTCCGGGATCAGGAAGTTGATATCGGTATACCCCTGTCCATGCCCGTGTGTACGCAAGTTCACCGGCATGCCGTCTATCCAGGTTGCAAAGTCGGTACCGTGATCAAGGTTAAAGCCTCGAAGGAACATCTGGTTCGATTTACCGGAACCGCTGTGCTGGGTCACGATGAGTCCCGGAACGGCCTCCAGCACATCACCGGGGCGCAATAGCGGGCGTATGGCCAGGTCCATCTGCCCCACCACGCCCTCAGATGCAGAGCGCGCCTCACCCGCCAGCACCTGACGGCGACCAGTGACAACTATCTCTTCAAGCTCAGCGGTCTCCTGGTGCGCTTGAGTGGTGAGCGGCACGAGTAAAACCAACCAGGAAATGCGATACCGAGGATGCACGATCAGAAACTGCCCATTGTTTATGACGGCACGCATTCTAAAGTAGGGTAATTGAATGACCAAGCCATTACCGCGCGTCTGCTTGAAGTGATGTCGGAAATAAACGCGAAAACTCTACACTCAGTTCCAAAAAGAACCGTGTCCCTGGCGAATTACCACTTCGAGCAGCCACCGGAAGCTGAAATAGCCCGAGACAGTGCTGTTCCCAGCGGTAGTTACAGAGATCAAGGACATTTCCATAACTCTGAGGTTGGCTTTCCATCGATGGTCTTGAAATAGCGGATCGTTGTCGGTCCTTATACGCTGTAGCCAACCCTGACCAGAAGTGGCATCGTTGAACATACCGCAGAGCGTTGGACCATCGACATTTCCAGCATGGAGTGCAAAGCCAATAATCCTGCGTGTGTACTGATCCATAATGACCATCACCCAATGACTTTTCAGCAGAATAGACTCGCAACGAAATAGATCGACCGGTCCGGCGCCCCGGCTCCATAGACTATCTCTCGCGTGCCCAATCGTAGTCAGTCAGGAGGGCCCACGGTCACCAGGCTCTGGCGTGTAGTGCGCAGGACGAAAGCAGGGTTGATGGCTTGAGGATAATCGCTGCTCTGGCGATACGTCTCGGATTCAAAAACAGGGACAGGAAACCGACGATGCTGCGATCTTGGGTGGTCAGATTGGGTACTCATTGGCGCGACCTGCTGTGGATGATCAGTTGCTGCTTCAAAAGCACGTTTTCTGCGATCACTGTACGGCTTCCACCGGGTCGCAGCAGCTTTGCCAGGGTGGTGAGCAAGTCGAAAAGCAGGTAAAAGACGCCTTTCATGCCACCCGTGGGTAATATCTGGGGGTGAATGCGGCAATAGATAACCTTCTGATATTATTGGAGAATTAGTAATTCGCCAGGCACAGGATTATCAATACCCAATAGTTGACACGAAACTATATGTCGACTACTCTCGACATATGGACACAAATCAGGCAACAAAAGCGCTCGGCGCGCTCTCACAGGAGACGCGGCTCGAAACTTTTCGGCTGCTGGTCCGCGCAGGTATCGAAGGCATGGCGGCGGGCGAGATCGCCCGTGCACTGGACATACCGCACAACACGATGTCGTCGCACCTCTCGATCCTCGCAAATGCCGGTCTCATAGACTCGCGGCGCGATGGGCGCTCGATCATCTACAGCGTCAATTTTGACGGAACACGCGACCTGTTGTCCTTCCTTGTGGAGGATTGCTGCCAGGGGCGCCCTGAGGTTTGCGCGCCTTTGCTCGACAGCGTTTTGCCGGGATGTTGTTAACCGAACACAGAAAAGGAGATAGAACATGAAACGCCTGCACGTCAATCTCGCGGTGATCGATCTTGAAGCATCGGTCCGGTTCTATGCCTCGCTGTTCGATGCGCAGCCGAGCGTTCTCAAGGAGGATTACGCCAAGTGGATGCTCGATGATCCGCGCGTCAATTTTGCTCTCACAGCGCGCGGCACCAAAAAAGGGATCGATCACCTTGGCATACAGGTGGAAAACGAAGACGAACTCGGTGAAGTCTATGCCCGCCTGAAAACTGCCGGTGCGCCTGTTTTTGAACAGGGCGAAACCACCTGCTGCTATGCTCGCTCCGAAAAAAACTGGATCTTCGATCCGGAAGGTATTGCTTGGGAGACGTTCCTTACCAAAGGCGAAAGTCCCATTTATGGCGGAAATGAAGTTCGCTCGGAAGAGACCGAGTCCGCCTGCTGCGTCCGCTCCGAAACGCCTGCAAAGCAGTCTGGCGTTACCAGCTGTGAGAGGCCGGAAGCAGAGTCCGTTTCGCAAAGTTCCGGTTGCTGTTCGTGAGACCGATGCATGACCGATATCAATCACAAACGCAACGTTCTTGTACTCTGTACCGGCAATTCATGCCGCTCCGTTATGGCCGAGGCGTTGATTAATCATCTCGGGCAGGGGCAGTTCGGGGCCGTCAGCGCCGGCAGCTCGCCCGCCGGATATGTGCATCCTAAATCTATTGCGACGTTGGAACGCCACGGAATTCATCCCGGTGTGCCGCACAGCAAGTCATGGGATGAGTTCGCCGATCGCTCCTTTGATCTGGTCATCACCGTTTGCGACCAGGCTGCGAACGAAAGTTGTCCGAAATTTCCTGGCGGGTATCGGAAACTGCATTGGAGCACGCCTGATCCGACAGCCGTCAAAGGGGACGAACATGAGATCGATGCCGCCTTTGATGCTACTTTTGAGTTACTAAAAAAACGGATTGAAGAGGAACTGTTGTGAGTATTGTTGAAACTGCGGCAGACGAACCGTCGCCAATGGGGCTGTTCGAACGCTACCTGTCACTCTGGGTCGGTCTTTGCATCGTTGCGGGTGTCGGTCTGGGCGCGGTTGCGCCTGGTGTGTTTCAATTTATCGCCGGCGTGGAATACGCCAGTGTAAATCTCGTCGTAGCAGTTCTTATCTGGGTCATGATTTATCCGATGATGGTGAATGTCGATTTCGCCTCACTTCGCGATGTCGGCCAAAAACCCAAAGGGCTTTGCATCACGCTTGTCGTCAACTGGCTTATCAAGCCCTTCACGATGGCGGCGCTGGGTGTTTTGTTTTTCGAGCATATCTTTTCCGGGCTGGTCGATCCGCAGACAGGCAGGGAATACATCGCCGGGATGATCCTACTCGGCGTAGCGCCATGTACGGCGATGGTCTTCGTCTGGAGCCAGCTTGTGCGCGGCGACGCGAACTACACACTGGTTCAGGTATCCATCAACGACATCATCATGATATTCGCGTTTGCGCCAATCGCCGCTTTCCTTCTCGGTGTGACCGACATCGTGGTGCCGTGGGAAACATTGCTTCTCTCAGTCGTTCTGTATGTCGTGACCCCGCTTACGGCAGGTTACTTCACACGGCGGAAACTGGACGGTTCAGGAGACCATGAAAAAATCCGCGCATTGACGGAACGCATGAAGCCGTTTTCTATTATCGGCCTGTTGGCGACCGTTGTGCTGCTCTTCGGATTTCAGGCCGAAACGATACTGAGCAGGCCGGTTGTGATCGGGCTCATTGCCATTCCGTTGCTGATACAGAGTTACGGCATTTTCATGGTTGCCTTCGGCTGGGCGTATCTGTGGCGCGTTCCTTTTGATACGGCGGCTCCCGCCGCGCTGATCGGCACGTCCAATTTTTTCGAGCTGGCGGTTGCTGTAGCCATCAGCCTCTTCGGACTGGAATCAGGCGCTGCTCTGGCAACCGTGGTCGGCGTCCTGGTCGAAGTTCCGGTCATGCTGTCGCTGGTTGCATTTGCTAATGGCATGCGTCCGCGTTTTGCCTGAAAACACGGTATTTGGTAAATCGGGTTCTGACAAGTGACTCAGTGAGTCGAAGCAAATCGCCCTTACGTCCGTCAAACGACCGCCCTGCTCCACTCGATTATTCTCGTACTGTTGGGTACTGTGGATAATCTATGGTCTTCTGACGCGGCCACCTTTTCGCATGAATTCCAGTATCCACCACCAATCGAACAGCTCGAAACATTTCCGATTGCGCGCGACCCAGATTACTTACTACGTCATGCAAGCCAAGCTCATAAACCAGGCGTTCAGCATAAAGAGCCCAGCCTTCTGAATATGCTGTAACGTGAGCGACTTTACGATATAGCGGCACACCCTCCAGGGCCCGAGCAGACAGGCTCTCAAAATGGTGTCCCGGCGCTCCCTCATGAGCCGCCAGAGTCAGCATGCCGTGACGCTCGATGTCTCCGGTGGCTCTCAGATTGACATGGAAAATTCCGGCACGACTGCCATCAATTGATGGTGGGGAATAATAGGCGCCTGGGTATTGGCAGGATAAGGTCCTACATAGGCAACGTTGCTAAAGTGATAAGGAAATTGATTAAGCCTGTGATCGGCCTCCATCGACCACTCAAGCACGTCATAGGTAAGTCTTTGTTGGCCCTCCAATTCTGCGCGATCATATCTTAACAGGATATTTCTTTGTTTCTCTGCGGTCCGAATTCTATCTTGCTGAGCACTCGGCGACAGGTCCGAAAGTTTGTCACTATGAAATCAAAAGGCGTATTTTCGACAAACCCCCATCCCCCGCCGGTATCGCCAAGTTAACGGGCAGTAATTGATAGAATCGGACCGTTTTCTTGTCAGTACCCCAGTCATTCAAGAACCAGCATGAGTCGCGCATTCATACCCTGGCTGATACCCTTGTCGCCGAAACGGTCCAGACTGATGTAGCGGTAGTTGAGGTTTACGTTGAAGTAGGGGCTCAGCCACCAGTTCACGCCCAGCGACCAGATGTCCATCTCCCCCGCATCGCCCAGCTCCGGGCCCGGCGCTTCGCTCATGTCGAGGTGGCTGAAACGGGCGCCAATTTCCCAGGCTCCCCAGCCGTTCTGGTCCACGGTCGCTGCAATCGGTATGCCCTTGAACAGGCCTGTGCGCCAGTTGTAGGGGCGGACTTCCCCGGTCAATATCCACGAGGCGGTGACGTGGTAGCCGTCCAGAGTCGGGTCGCCATAGGCATCGGATTCCAGGTCCATTTGCAGGTATTCGCTGTGTAACCAGAAAGGCCCGGAACGCAGGGACGCCTCCAGCGACCAGGTATCGATTCCCTCGACATCCAGCAGGCCGGTCTCCACGAAGTTCGGCGCGTTGTTGAACTCTGGCTCGGTACGCAGGAACCCGGGCTCCCTGGCACTGGACTGGCGCGCACCGGCACCCAGGTGCAACAGGGAGTTTTCGTTCTCGGACACCAGGGGGACCCAGGTCACCCGGCCCACGAGCTGTGAGCTGTTGTCGCCGGGTGAGCTGGGCTGATCCTTGTCCAGCCAGTTGTTGAACACGCCGCCTGCGAAGGTCGCACGATCACCGGGGAGCGTGCCCGAGAAAACCGCGCCCACATTGCGCGAAGGCAGCAGTGCATCAGAAACGGCCGCGCGCTCCTGCATGGGCAGGTTGGTCATCGGCATCAGGCGTTCCATGGAGATCGGTTCCTTCTGCTTGCCGATACTGAACCCGGTTTTCTGCCACAGAGGAATATCGAGCCTCAGGTCGAACAGGGTGAAATCATCCGAATCGGCCTGGTCGAAGCCCTTATCAAACGCGTGGGTGGCTCCCGCGATCACCCAGACCCAGGGCTGCTCGAAGTTGAACGTGCCTACGGCGCCGAAGCGCAATGCGCGAATCTCACCGCCTTCAAACGGGGTAAGATCACCCACCTGGTCCATGCTGTTCCGGTCCTGGTCCAGCCAGCGCTGCCGGTCCAGCACCACCGCACCTGAAAAAAGCCCCGACATGTACTTGCCGTCGTAGCGGTTCCAGCGGCTCTTGTCCTGGTAGTTCAACGGCACTGCCAGTGGCGGGGGCGTATAGGCGAGCCACCCCTGCTGCTTACCCTCATCTTCGCTTTTCCGGCTGGCCGGGGCGTAAGTATTCTTGAGCACTTCGCCCTGATGGATGGCAAACCTGGCATGGGTCCTGGTATCGAGCAGGAGTTCGACGTTTTCCCGAGGGTCTCCGTCCAGGATCAGGAAGCTCGCGGGCTCACCCAGTGAGAGCGTACCCAGTACAACGCCTCCGGCGATGTCGTAGCTTGAATCTATTTTCTGGCTCGAGACCGCGTCCTGGGTAACGAGCTCCAGTTTGCCGTCTTCGATCAAAATGTTGACTGTCAGCGGGCCCCCGGCGCCCGCTGGGTCGATGAGACTGACGTTTTTCAGCAGAATACTCTGCCCTTCCGCTGCATGGGCCGGCAATGGCCCAAAGGTCTGTACGCTTAACGTGACAGCTATGGCCAGCTTTAGCAGTCGGATCACCCACCACCGACGATCCCCATGGTCAGGTGTGCCGCCCCCTTTCACAGGGCGAAGCGGGCACGGAGAGAGAACACGGAGACGCTGCTCTCATCCGGGTTCAGGGCCGGATCTTTAAGGTACTGGTAGTCCAGCGTCAGGGCGACCTGCTGGGTGAACTGCCAGCGATAGAACAGCTCCAGCGTGTACTGGTCGTCCAGTCCCGGGCCGAAGGAGTTGTCGTTGACCTCACCCCAGTTGAACGCTGCCCCGATCAAATCCCCGGGTGCCTGAGTGGTGGGGTCCGGCCGATAGCCGAAGCCCACACTGATGCTTTTCTCCAGCAGGGATCCGCTGTCATCCGTGTAGCCGGCGCGCACAAAGGGCATGAACCGGTCGTTGTAATAGCGCGACCAGGAGAAGTTGGCCCCCCAACCGCTGGGGGCTCCCAACTCATCCCGTGCATCGACATGCCACAGGGTCAGGTGTGTGTTGTCCAGGGCGATCTTTGAGTGGGTGGAGGTATGCCCGATCTCGATACTGCTGAAGTACTCGTTGTCGCCGAAGAAGGTATCGAAGCCGTCACCGATTTCGGTGGGGTCTCCATTGCGGTCCACCACGCTGCCAATGATGAAGACGTTGTTGTCGAACAAATGACCGGCAGCAACGCCCAGGCTGGCATCGTTGGGCAGGTCGATGGCGGCGGAACCGGTGGAGAAAGCCAGATTCATGAAGTGCAACCAGGGGCTGGCAAGTCCGTAGACATCGACAAAGTCGGTCGCGTCCAGGAAGCCACCCAGCAGTACCGTGCGACCGCTGTTCAGGCTCTGGCGCCAGTACAGGTTGGTCCAGCGCGTGCCCTGGTCGCTGAAGGGCGGCTCGGTCAGCCCTGCGTAGCCAACGTTCCCCAGGTAGAAGTCGCTGGGCGCCGGCTCGCCATAGGCATGGCGGTGCTCGATCTTGTACACCAGAGCGCCGGAGTTGCCCTGCCCGTCACCGGTCAGGTTCCAACGCCCGTACACGCGCACCATCCCACCACTGGCGGCATCATCCGCACCATTCAGCACATCGCTGGCGTGGACGGTGACGGCGGAGTAGTCGCCACCAATGCTGAACCCGTAGTCCTCTTCCAACCGGGCCTGCCAGCTCTGCACGGGTGCGAAGATCTCGGTTTCCAGGAGGCCGCCACGGTCGGTGCGATCCGTTTCAATAACTCGCTCTACCGAGTCGGGACCGCCAAACTGTGGCGAGGGCTGAGCCTCCTCGTCCTGGGCGTGCGCCACGAAGGAAAGCCCCAGAATGACCGGAAGGGCGGCCACTCGCGGGTGAAACTGCTGAATCATAGTCAAATATCCCCGGTGGTATTTACTGCACCGTAGTTAGCATTTTCGCGAAGACATTCTCCACCACCGGCGCCACGTTGATGCCGAACATCCACTTGGGCCCGAAGGCGTCCGCCTGGTCGACGAAGTAATTCACCTCCACGCCCAGTTTCCACGGGCGGCCGTTCCAGATCACGGTCTTGCCCACAGTCAGGTTCAGCGGCAAGGTCCATTGGCTGTTCTCGTGGTCGTAACTCATGATGGGGGCGCTGGCCACGTTCCAGCCGCCGCCGGGCAGCCAGGTGGCAAAGGCGTTGACCGTAGTGAGGCTGATATCCGCTTCGCCGGAGCCGGCAATGTCAGTCTGGTAGGTAACCAGTGCGCCCAGGACGTACCTGCTGGTCAGCTTGCCAATCAGGAACTCCGGCCCCAGGCTCCAGCGGTCCGGCCCCAGTTCGTCCTCGGTGGCGGTGGGCAAGGTTGTGACCACACCCGCCGCCCACAACAGGCCACTCTCCGTGGTGCGGCCATAGGCGAGGTCAAACGCAATGTCACCGAGACCGCTGGTGGAATCGAACTCGCCCTCGAGCGGATCAAAATAGGGCTGGTCGAGAATAATGGGCACCGCCGGGCGGAAGAACACCGTGGCCCCGCTGTCCAGGGGGAACGGAAATGCCGGCTGGTACAGCAACAGGCTGCTGTTCTCGTCGTCCGCGCCGGGCAGGTCGCCGTCAAAGGTCCGGTACTGAAACTTGAAGGTCTGGCTGGCGAGCGGCGTGTTGGGATTGGCCAGCGACTTGGCCAGCTCCTCCGCCGAAGGCTCGGCCGCGCCGCCGGCGCCAGTGTTCTGGGCCGCGACTTCCACGGCTTGATCCGCTATTACCGTGAATTCCGCCGACTCCCCGGTGGCTTCATTGAAAGCCCGGTAGAGATTCGGCTGATCGGCAGCCTTCTCGATGCGCACGCACTGTTCCTCTTCGCCGACCGTGATGCAGATTCGATCGTTGCGAATTACCCAGGTTCGCTTGAAGGTATCACCCCAGGCCTCCAGCGTGCCGGTGCCGTCAGCGTTGTACTGGCCGGTGGCCTTCACGTTACCTCGTAACGTGCCCTGGAGTACGGTATCCGACACGAGGCTACGCAAGTTCTCCTCTCCGGTATAGGGCTGCCAATCCTGGGCGTGCACCCAGGAAGAAAAACCCGATGCCAGCGCGACAGCGACGATCGGTAATATTTTGCGTACTAGGTATTGCAGCATCGATGACAAAGAATGCATATCTTGTTCTCTTACTACTGCGATGAGGTCTTTTGAATTCGTGAATCGGGTAATTAACGATGTTCGCTGTCTACAGTTGGCGTCTGAGCAGGCAGATTTCCCGTCGTTGTGACCTCGGAAACGTCCATCTTCCAGCGGCTCCACATCAGGGTCGATCCATCGGCCGAGGGGATGGTGTGCTGCGCGTCTTCAACAGAGAGCCGCCCGCGCAGGGCGGCAGCAATGCAAGGCCCTATTGGTTCAGGCATCTTCTCCACCACCAGACGAACAATCTGGTTGGGTGTCGGTGCCGGCAAATGCATGCAGACGCCTCGATTGGGCACTAAGTAGGTGACCGACTCCCCGGTATCCAGCGATGTCGTTTGGAGAAAGTAGCCGGTAAGCTCGACCTGACGGCCCTCGAGTTGGCTGTTGGTGGCCACTGCTGCTTGCTGTCGTCGCCCTGCAACCACGGCTCGCTGCGCGAGGATCCAGTTTGCATCGAGTCCTTCCGATCGAAGATCTTCTGCAATTGCCGCCGCCCTTTGTTGCAGATTCTCTTCTCCCTCGGCAGTCGTTTCACCGGAATTCAGTGATTGTTGTATTCTGGCTAGTGTCATCAACTTCTGCATTTGAGTCTGCGTCAGTTCACGATAAGGGTCCTCGTAGATCTGTGCCTCAGTATCCATCAGCATCGGCCAGGACACGAGGATGGCGGGCTGCACTGCAACGGACACCGCCAGCAGCGATATAATGACAGTGGCGCGAGCGAGCAGACCTACCAAGGGCGTCGACATGCCGAATGCTTGCTACTATTTCTGCAGTGTATGAGCCCCGGAAGTGGGGCTCACTCTTGTTTTCACTCAGTTCAGCGTGTTCTTGTAGATCACGCCGTCTTTCATGATTAAACGGATTGTTTCAGGGCTCTCCGGTCGGGGTTCTGCGTCGAACCACTTGTCCCCGGTTCCCACCACGGAGAAATCCTCCAGCGGGTTGCCGTCGATCAACAGGATATCTGCATAGGCGCCTTCCTCGATCACGCCTAGCTTGCCTTCTTTATAGGGGTTCATGACGTCGCCGGATAGCGCCGCGATCTCACCACCGACAGAGGTGAGCGTAACCATCGACTGATAAGGGCCGAAGAATTCGTTGTTCAGGTACTTCTCGTAGGCGATCTGGATGTTGCAGGCTTCGACGGAGCCCACGCAATCGGTCTGGAATCCACGCGGTACCGGGCATTTCTTCATATTTGGGACGTAGTTCGCGAACGCTTCAGAAGCCGATTTAGCTTTGGCCAAACTGGTCGGTTGGTTCTTTACCGCCGGAATATCAAGAAGGCCGGGGTCGAAAGCGGTCAGGTTCGTCGTGATGTACGCACCTTTCTTATTCATTACTTTTGCGATATCGCAGTCGAACGAAAATCCGTGTTCGATGGTTTTTACTCCCGCGTTCAGTGCATTCATAATCGCTTCTTTCCGGTAGGCATGCGACATGACGTAGCTTCCATACTCGTTAGCAACCTGCACAGCCGCTTCGATCTCTTCCGGTGAACCTGCCAGCAACTCCCACGGATCGAAGGCCGACACCACACCACCGGAGATCATGAATTTGAGCTGCGTGGCGCCCATGCGGAAATTGTTGCGCCCGTACAGGTAGACCTCGTCAGCCCCGGCGATTTCCTGCGCCATATTTAAGCGTGAGAAATTCGTTGGAGAGCCCGGCGGATTCGTGAACGTCCCGAAGTCGGCATGCCCGCCTCTCGTACCGAGGAAGGCGCCGGACGGATAGTAGCGCGGCCCGACGATCTGCCCGGCGTCGATCGCACGTCGGAGACCAGCGTTGGCGCCGCCGGCATCACGCACCGTAGTGAAGCCCTGCATCAGGTACATTTCGGCCATGCGGGATCCATGAATGGCGAAATCCTCCCAGGTCGCGCTCGTCTCCATCGCGCCAATGGAAGGCCCCATCAGCATAAGGTGCGCGTGGTTCTCAATAAATCCGGGGGTCAACGTGCGACCGCCACCATCGATCACAGTAGCGCCCGGCGCTTCTATTGAACCTCTGGCGATGGTCTTTATCTTGTTGCCCTCGACCAGCACCTCCTGGCCACTGACAAGCTTATTGTCTTTGCCATTAAAGATATTGACGTTCTTTATGAGCACCTGCTGTGCCGCTGCCGGCAGTGCCAACAGGGCGCTCACGCCAATGGCGGCCGCGGTTTTAGCGATTCGACGATGTAACATGGACCCTTCCCCGTGATGCGTTTTCTAACTGACCGGCACTTGGACCGGGCGTGGCACGCATTTAGCCTGATTAAGTAGTTCCTTTCACGGGCAATCTGCGCCATAAAGGGCCAAATTCGGCGCGGAAAGTCAATTTTTTCGCTATAATTCTCGGACGACCTGCAAGAAACCGTTCACTTTGCCGACCTTCGCCAAAGACAAAATCCAGCTGCCCATGGTCCGTCTGGACCTGGCCAAGCCCTTCCTTGATGCCGCGATCGACTCCGGTGCGAATGTGCAGAACGCCCTGGCACCTCATGGTGTTACGATATCCAGCTTCAGCAACCACGACCAGTTCGTCACCGCGCCCACCATGTACGACCTGGTGGAAGAGTTGGCTGACCTCGTGGACGACCCGCACTGCGGCGTCCACCTCGGCGAGGCGTTGGACCCGTTTTCCTGGTCGCCATTGGCGGAGGCCTCTCGCCTGGCGCACTCGGTGGGCGACCTGTTGCTGCGGTTTTCCATCGATGCCTACAAGGACGCCAATTCTGTGGAGTTCCGGCTCGAGACCCGCGGCAGCCGTACCACCTTCAGCGAGAAGCGCCTC
>Ga0316201_10002987_pt1 | contig 12292 bp, 10 predicted proteins | sample CS6wburrow_MG_FD_204516 | JGI IMG/M metagenome (GOLD analysis project Ga0316201, IMG submission 204516) | Coastal sediment microbial communities from Delaware Bay, Delaware, United States - CS-6 worm burrow | ecosystem: Environmental > Aquatic > Marine > Coastal > Sediment | place: USA... | reverse complement strand
CCAAAACACAAATCCTAAAATCCATTATTTGAATTTGGAACTTGGAATTTGAAATTTTTAAACCAGAAGTTATGTTCAAAAAAATATTAGTTGCCAATAGAGGTGAAATTGCACTTCGTGTCATTAGAACTTGCAGAGAGATGGGAATCAAGACCGTGGCCGTTTATTCTACCGTGGACGAAGAAAGTCTTCATGTCAAGTTTGCTGATGAAGCTGTAAGGATTGGTCCTGCGCCCAGCAGTGAATCTTACCTTAAAATGTCAAATATCATTTCTGCAGCAGAAATAACCAATGCGGATGCCATACATCCGGGCTATGGGTTTCTATCGGAAAATGCAAAGTTTTCAAAGATCTGTGAGGAACATGGCATCAAATTCATTGGGGCATCACCCGAAATGATCGATCGTATGGGCGATAAGGCTAATGCCAAGGCCACCATGAGAGCTGCAGGAGTTCCTGTTGTCCCTGGGAGTGAGGGTGTTATTGAAGATTTTGCTACATGTCTTAAAGTGGCAAAAAAAACAGGCTATCCTGTCATGTTAAAAGCGTCTGCTGGGGGTGGTGGAAAAGGTATGCGAGGTGTTTGGAAAGAAGAAAACCTCAAAGCGGCATGGGATTCAGCAAGACAAGAATCCAAAGCGGCATTTGGAAATGACGATATGTACATGGAAAAGCTCATTGAAGAACCAAGACATATCGAAATACAAATTGTTGGGGATTCTACGGGAAGAGCTTGTCATCTTTCAGAAAGAGATTGTTCGATTCAGCGTCGTCATCAAAAATTGACGGAAGAAGTGCCATCGCCATTCATGACGAGTGCATTGCGTGATAAAATGGGGAAAGCCGCTGTAAAAGCCGCTGAATATATAAAATATGAAGGTGCTGGAACGGTTGAATTCCTGGTAGATAAGCATAGAAAATTCTACTTCATGGAAATGAATACCAGAATTCAAGTAGAGCATCCAATTACTGAGCAAGTCATTGATTTTGATTTGATACGTGAGCAGATATTGGTTGCGGCAGGAGTTCCAATTTCTGGCAAGAACTACACACCTAATTTGCATTCGATTGAATGCCGTATCAATGCAGAGGATCCGTACAACGATTTTAGACCTTCACCAGGTAGAATCACAACACTTCATGCGCCCGGTGGTCATGGTGTTCGACTCGATACACATGTGTATGCGGGTTATTCGATTCCGCCCAACTACGATTCCATGATCGCCAAACTGATTACGACTGCGCAGACACGTGAAGAAGCCATTAATAAGATGAAACGCGCTTTGGATGAATTCGTTATAGAAGGTATAAAGACAACTATTCCGTTCCACAGACAACTCATGGATCACCCAGATTACAGAGCTGGGAATTATACCACGAAGTTCATGGAGGATTTCGTAATGGCACCAGAAGTGGAAGACTGATCTTTAAGACTCCGAAAGTAATTTCGGAGTTTTTTTATGACCTTAAGTAAAACCACTAAATTAGTAACATGAACCTATCCTATTGGGAAATAAAATCATGGCTAACTGATATTGATTTCACTATTGTTGGCAGCGGAATTGTAGGCCTTAGCTGTGCCTTACAATTACGAGATCGTTTCCCTAAAGCCAATATCCTAGTGCTTGAAAAGGGTATGCTGCCTCAAGGAGCTAGTACTAAGAATGCCGGTTTCGCCTGCTTTGGCAGCTTGAGTGAACTAATCAGCGACTTGAACACACATACCGAAGAGGAGGTTTTAGAACTTGTGAAGAAACGCATAAACGGGCTTCAATTATTGCGAAAAACACTCGGTGACCAGTCCCTGGATTATCAAGAACATGGAGGATGCGAATTGTTCACTCAAGAGCATGAAGCATTGTTTGAGGCATGTATTGAAAAAGAGGGAATGATCAATGAGTTGTTGTATCCTCTATTCAAGCAAAATGTGTTTAGTTTAAAGGACAATGTATTTAATTTTAGAAACATCAAATCGAAATACAGTTTCAATAAATTTGAAGGGCAATTAGACACAGGAAAAATGATGCAAGGATTGTTGGAAAAAGCACAATCCAAGAAGATAAGGATACTTAACAATGCAGTTGTTGAAGGATTTGAAGAAGACGCCAATTCAGTAAAGATCGAGACTAATTATTTTGAATTCTCCACGCGTAAACTACTTATTGCCACCAATGGCTTTGCATCTCAATTGCTTAAAGAAAATGTGAAACCTGCAAGAGCGCAGGTGTTAATAACCAAACCCATTTCTAATCTGCACATAAAAGGAACATTCCATTTAGATCAAGGGTATTATTATTTCCGGAACATAAATAACAGAATCCTATTTGGAGGTGGCCGAAATTTGGATTTCTTGGTCGAAGAAACTACTGAATTCGCTCAAACACGGCTCATACAAGATAAATTGGAAGCATTGCTAAAAACCACTATTTTACCAAACATCCCTTTCGAGATCGATCATAGATGGAGTGGTATCATGGGTGTTGGTTCTCAGAAAAAGGCGATTGTCAAGCAATTGAGTGATCATGTATTTTGTGGAGTGCGGTTAGGAGGTATGGGAGTTGCCATTGGTAGCTTAGTAGGTAATGATTTGGCAGACCTTGTATGATAAGTGTTAAGGAAGAATTATATAACACCTGTGCTGAATTCGTTGAAAATCGGTTGCTAAAAATACAATCTACAATTAGCGATATACAAACATCATTGCTTTCGGAAACAAAGAGTAGTGCTGGCGATAAGCATGAAACAGGCAGGGCTATGCTGCAGCTAGAAAGGGAAAAGGCAGGTCAGCAATTAGCTGAAATCCAAAACATAAAGGCTCAGTTTTCCAGAATAGATATTGAGAGATCGTCTGATATTGTTGGTTTAGGCAGTCTCGTATTTACCAAGAAAAGAAATTTTTTCATAGCTATAAGTGCCGGAGGACTAATTGTAAACAAGGAGGTTTTCTATGCTATTTCCCCTAAAACACCAATAGGGCAACTATTAATGGGCAAGTCGGTGGGAGCGCAAATTAGCTTTAGGGAACAGAGCTTTGTCATTGAGAAAGTTTGTTGATCTCAATGTAAATCGAATCACTCTTTTTTAGATCAAAATCGTTCTCAAAGAAAATGGTATCTCCGTCCAGATCTGCTTCAATTAAATAGTAAGTGCCCTTAAAATAGGATCTTTTCACAATGGCATTTAACTTTGATTTTTCAACCAATTTGAGTTGATGCGCATATACGATACGGTTGTTTATTATATTGAATTCACCAAAAAAGGAAGCAATCAAAGGAGAGTCGGGGCTCTTAAAAAGGTCTTCTGGACTTGCTTTTGCCACGATTCTTGACGCATTGAGAACGATCATCTCATTTGCAAATCCCAATACATCATCTTTGTCATGGGTAGCGACAACACAAGAGATATTCTTGTTTTTCAAATACTTGAAGAGGTTGCGTCTAAGACTTTGCTTCTTGAAATTGTCAATATGACTAAACGGTTCGTCGAGTAGAATGATTTCTGGCTGTTTTGCGATTGCCCTAGCTAAGGCAACTCGTTGCTTTTGTCCACCACTTAATAACTTAACCTTAGTTTTGGCAAAAGCGTTTAATTGCACAACGTCTATAAGTTCTGCTGTTCTTTCTTTTTTTTCTTCAGGGAAAAAATTGGATAGATGTTTACCAACGTTTTCTTCGACCGAAGTAAAAGGCATCAAGTCAAATTCTTGAGTAACTTGTTTCATGAATTCATAACCTATGACCAGGTTGTGTTTGGGGCCAAGAATTTCAGTATCCTTCCAGAGAATTTGACCTTCATCCAAATCATACTCGCCATATAGTAGTTTCAACAAGGTGCTTTTTCCAGAGCCACTTTCGCCAATAATGGCCAAATGCTCTCCTTCTTTTAAAGAGAAGGTAATATCCTTTAGAATTGGTGTTTTAGAATACCCAAAAGAAATGTTGTTAACTCGAAGCATATATCGTTCAAAAATAGGATAAAAAAAATCCGCTTGAACTTCAAGCGGATTTTTTTTATATCAATAAAGTTTAGCCTTTTATTTTTTCTTTTGTTTTACTTGGTAACACATCAAAGCCCATATTGTATAGCGTAAAACCAAAGATATCTGCATATTGCTCAATGGTTTTGCTTACAGGAGTTCCAGCGCCATGTCCAGCATTGGTCTCAATACGGATAAGTGTTGGATTTGTGCCGGATTGCTTACTTTGTAATTCTGCTGCAAATTTAAAACTATGGGCAGGGACCACCCGGTCATCATGATCTCCGGTGGTGACCAGCGTTGCCGGATAGGCAACACCCTCTTTAATGTTATGAAGCGGGGAATATCCTTTTAAATAGCTGAACATCTCTTCACTTTGTTCTGATGTCCCATAATCGTAAGCCCAACCTGCTCCGGCAGTGAAGGTATGGTAACGTAACATGTCGAGGACTCCTACGGCAGGTAATGCTACTTTCATTAAATCCGGGCGTTGGGTCATAGCGGCCCCAACGAGCAGTCCGCCGTTGGATCCACCGCGAATTGCCAAAAAGTCTGGAGATGTATAGTCGTTATCAATTAAGTACTCAGCAGCCGCTATGAAATCATCGAATACATTCTGTTTTTTCATTTGTGTGCCGGCATCATGCCATTCTTTACCGTATTCACCACCACCTCTTAAATTTGGCACTGCGTAAACACCACCTTGCTCTAACCATAAGGCATTTGTGATACTAAACGATGGTGTCAAGCTAATATTGAATCCTCCATAGCCATATAGAATAGTTGGATTTTTACCATTTAACTCCAATCCTTTCTTATGGGTTATGATCATCGGAACTTTGGTCCCGTCTTTAGAAGCGTAGAACACTTGATTACTTTCGTAATCATCGCTATTGAAATCCGCACCGGATTTTCGATACACTTCGGACAGACCTTCTTTTGCTTTATACGAATATGTAGTGCCAGGCGTAATATAGTTCGTGAATGAATAATATAGTATTTCATCTTCCTTTTTACCGCCAAAACTACTTGCGCTTCCTACACCTGGCAATTCGATATCCCTTATGAACTTTCCATCATAATCATACTGTTTTATCTTGGAAATTGCATCAACCATATACTCCGCAAAGAAATATCCGGAACCTGTGGCTGGACTCAGTACATGCTCGGTCTCAGGAATGAAATCCTTCCAATTTTCCGGCGTGGGGTTGGAAGCATCAACAGTCACGATTTTTTTATTCGTGGCATTGAGGTTAGTTACAATGTATAATTTGCTCCCATCATTTTCAATGATATTCGAATCTGAATCTGTATGATCAAGAATAGTGACCAGTGTTCCATTAGGATTTTTTAGGTCCTTCATGAATAACTTATTTCCCGATGTGGAGGTGCGTGCACTTATAAAAAGATACTGGTCATCTTCAGTGACACTTGCACCAATATAGCGATGTTTTTCTTCTGGTGTGCCACCAAAGATCAATTCGTCTTGATTCTGTTTGGTTCCTAGCTTATGATAATACACTTTATGTTGATCGGTCTTTGCGGATAACTCACTGCCCTTTGGCTTGTCGTAACTAGAATAATAGAAGCCTTCATTACCTCTCCAGGAAACACCACTGAACTTAATATCAACAAGTGTGTCTTCTATACGTTCATTTTTTTCGACGTCTATTACTATGACTTTTCTCCAATCGCTTCCGCCTTCTGAAATAGAATAAGCAGCTAATTTTCCATTTTTCGAAAAACTGAGACCTGCCAGTGAGGTAGTAGCGTCTTCACTAAAAGTATTGGGGTCTAGAAATACTTCTGGGTCATCATCTCCTTTTTGGCGATACACCACATATTGATTTTGTAGTCCGTTGTTTTTATAAAAATAGGTATAATCACCCTCTTTGAACGGGGCTCCTATTTTTTCATAATTCCACATTTTTTCCAATCGATCTTTTAGCTCTTGCCTGAAAGGTATGGTATCTAGATAACCAAAAGTGACTTCATTTTGTGCTTTTACCCATTCCCCAGTCTCTTCACTCCTGTCATCCTCTAACCAGCGATAGGGGTCTTGTACATCATTTCCAAAATACGTGTCTACGGAATCGGCTGTTTTTGTTTCTGGGTAATTCACTGCGATGTTTCTTTCTTTACTTTGATTATTATCTGTCTTACAGGATACCATTAAAATAATGGTAAATAAACAAATTGTTAAATGCTTCATGATGGACTTTTTTATTCGAATTTCAAATTTAAATTAAAAAATGCCTCGATTATTGTAAATCAAGGCATTTTTTAATGGTTTTTATGTAATAGCTCATTTATCGCTTGATGAACTTCTGGATCTGTGCTTTTCCGTCAGATATTAAACGAAGTATATAATTTCCAGAACTCAATTTAGAAATATTAATAGTGTTAGATTCCAGTTTTGCATTCATGACACGTTTTCCAGTCGTATCAAATACTGAAAAAATGGGATTCTGTAAATTGTCAGAGTATGAAAGAGTCAGGATCTCTTTTGCTGGATTAGGGTGCAGGATCAATTTGTTAGTTAAAGATTCTTCTATACTTAACGGGAAATCACCTTCGATGACTGTTAAAGTTGTATTTAGCGCAGGATTATTGATGACGTCAATAGTGCCTGATGGCCAATAGATGGTTATATCATCCACATTGGCTCTTCCTGTCTCAGGTGCCCCAAAACCAAAATGTGTGGTTAACGAGCTCATATGAGAAAAACCCTGGCCAGATCGGACTTCACGAATTTGTTTGCCGAAAGACCCTGTTGCTTCAATTCTGGCACCAATACCATTTTTGTTGCTTTCTACACCAATGGTATTGATCTTGATCCAATCATTTGAATTACCATTGTTTTTATAGATCGTATTGCCATTTACAACATCAAGGTCCCCATCGTTATCAATATCGCCTATGGCACCTTCATCGAAATTAAGATTTTGCCCTGAGAATGTATTATTACCATTATTTAGGTAAAGCTCATTATTCAGTTCAGAAAAAATGTCGATATCACCATCGTTATCAAAATCTCCTGCTGCATTTTCCCATGCACCTAGATCGCTAGACGAAATTCCAGTCGAGCCTATAATATCAGTAAAGTTAGCGGTACCTGTTTCCATAAGATTATTTCTGTAATACCGGTTTGCTGCAATAGGTCCTCCAGAATGAGTGACAATAAAAGCATCCATGTCACCATCATTATCAAGGTCATCAAACACGGTGGCCCATGATTGTGCATTATCCGCAATGCCCAAAGACGCCGCGACTTCGGTAAATGTACCATCGCCGTTGTTGCGATACATCAAATTAGTTCTTTCGATGTCTCCGTGAGAGGACCCTTGACGGCATTTGGTAATATAAAGGTCAATATCCCTATCATTATCATAGTCGACCCAAATTGCCGCATAATTACCAGCAAGATCTGCCGTTACAATTAAGCTTTGATCTTCATCAAGCAGACCAGAACCATTGTTACGGTAGGGATGACTTTGATCAACATCATGGCATACAAAAGCGTCTAAATGGCCATCATTATCTATATCCGCAAAAGTAGATCGCTGGCAGAAGATATAATCCGTTTGTGAATTATCAGCAGTAAATGAAGTGGCTGAATTATTATACACAAAAGAGACTCTTGTGCTTCCACCTAGAAGCAGGTCGTTATAGCCGTCACCATTAATATCGCCAGCGGCAATGCTCCAACTAGGAGAATTTTGTTGTTGTGGTGAAGGTGTAAACGTTTGCTCTGAAAAACCAGTTGCGGTTTGGAAACTGATATTCACTTGGCTTCCGTTCACACGTACAATATCGTCAAGATGGTCATTGTTCATATCAACAACACAGCTTTGAGCTCCTGAAAAGGGCCCTAATGAGGCTGTATCTGTCGTGAAACTTACTTGTGCATTCACTGTCAAACAGAACATACTAAAAATGCTAAATGCCAATCGAGTAAGAGTGATTTTTATGTTCATATGCTCTAATTTATAAATGGATCTGAATATTTTTCGTCGCTAATAACAATGTTGTCAGTTAAGGTTTTCATGAAAGCGATCAATGCATCCTTTTGTTCTTGGGTGAAGTCTAGCAGTACCGGTTCATCCCATGGCTGTACCATCGTGGCGGATAAGTTTGGATGATACTTAACACCTTCACTATAATGGTCAATTACTTCTTCTAAAGTTGCGAACCTCCCATCATGCATATAAGGAGCTGTCAATTCAATATTACGGATCGTAGGAGATTTAAAGAAGCCATAAAGGGACTCATTGTCTTCAACTTCACCGACCCCATTGTCTTCAACATTGAAGTCTTCATCGAGTCCAATATTTTTAGGTTCATTACCAGAAAAAATGATGTGATTTGCATTTACTTCATCTAAGAAAATAGGCGTGGAATTTGGTAAATGACAAGAAGCACAATTCCCCATTAGTCCTGGGTCATATTGCCCAGTAAAAATAAAGCGTCCAAGATTTTCCTCTTCCGTAAAATTCGGGAAATCTTCTAGGATACTTCCTGCTTGTGCCAAGCCCTCATCGTATTTTGAATTAAAGGAAATTATGGAGCGAACAAATTGAGAAAGCGCTTCAGCGATTCTGTCTGGTGTTATGGTCTCATCACCATAGGCATTAGTAAATAACGCGTTATAATACTCAAGTTGCGAAAGTCTATCTATTAATACCGGAATTGGCATTCCCATTTCTATAGGGTCCTGAACTGGCCTAAGAACTTGGTCTTCGAGTGAGTCTGCCCTATGATCCCAAAACATCTTTATGTCTTGATAGAACCTTATATTTATAAGAGGCATCGAGTTGCGTCTTGTCAATCCGCCAAGAAAGCCAGTGCTTTTAATGCCTGGGTCTGAGAAGGAATTCTCCTGTTTATGGCAGGAGGCACATGAAATCGTATTATTTTCAGAAAGATTCGTGTCATAGAAAAGGACTCTCCCCAAAGTTGCCCCATCGTTTGTTATTGGGTTATTGTTAGGCGTATTGTCAAACCCTAAAACAGTCCCATTCATAAAAGAGGAGAACGGGAGATTTTCATAATCAAAAGGTGATTCAGGTAAATTCAATACCTCTGCTACTGGATCGACAGGAACTGCATTTTCTTCATCATTGCATGAAAACAGCATTGGAATGAATAAAATAAAGTAAAGATTCTTCATAATATTTGGATAAAGAGCACGTCAAAGTAGGATTATTTATGAAGTTATCCATATTTTGATCGGTAAACTATAAAAAAATTGGGTGATCGGATTGAGAACGATCCCTATTTTAATTCTTGATCTTGAGGGAAAGAGGTTTTATATCAATTTTTTCTCCAATAGATATTCAGCTATTTGAACAGCATTTGTAGCGGCACCTTTCCTCAGGTTATCACTTACGACCCACATGTTCAAAGTATTGGGCTGGGAGCCATCCCTTCGAATTCTACCTACAAATACATCGTCCTTCCCATGTGCGTAAATTGGCATAGGATAAATATTAACATCGGGATTATCCTGTACAACGATGCCACTTGTATTAGTTAATAGAGCACGAACCTTGGAAAGTTCAAAATCATTCTTGAATTCTATATTGACCGATTCACTATGCCCTCCAGCGGTAGGGATCCTGACAGCCGTAGCTGTAACAGCAATGGATCTGTCATCGAGAATTTTTTGGGTTTCGCGAACCAATTTCATTTCCTCTTTGGTGTATCCATTTTCTTCAAACACATCACAATGGGGTAAGGCATTTTTATGAATTGGATATGGATAGGCCATTTCACCGGTTATACCTGCGATTTCGTTTTCAAGTTGTTGCACGGCTTTAACACCCGTGCCCGATACTGATTGATATGTTGAAATCACTAAACGTTTTATGTTGTATTCTTTATGTAAAGGGGCCAAGGCCATCACTAGCTGAATAGTAGAACAGTTAGGATTAGCGATAATTTTATCTTCAGGTGTCAATGAGGCAGCATTGATTTCTGGCACCACCAATTTTTTACTTATATCCATTCGCCATGCGGAAGAATTATCGATTACTGTCGTGCCTACTTCTGCGAATTTTGGCGCCCATTCCAAAGAGGTACTACCACCTGCAGAAAATAAAGCTATGTGAGGTTTAGAGTTTACTGCATCTTGGAGACCTATCACTTTATATTTAGACCCTTTATATGATATTTCTTTTCCAATACTTCGTTCGGAAGCCACGGGAATCAATTCTGAAATCGGTAAGTTTCTTTGCTCAAGCACTTTTAGCATGACTTGCCCGACCATACCTGTAACGCCAACAACTGCTACTCTCATAACTGGAATATTTAGCTGCAAACTTATGGCATTTCATTAATTAAATAGAAAAAGTATCAATAAAAATACGCCGTATGAATTGTAGATTATTGAATAACCAACCGCTTTTATTAAAAAATAAACAATCGTAAAAAGAAAAACCCAGACAATAATTGTCTGGGTTAGGTTAAGAATGTATAATGTAGCGGTAAGCTAAATGTTCTTATTTTTTTAGGGCATCCCTGATCTCAGTCAATAGATCGACTTCAGATGGTCCTGCAGGAGCTGGTGCTTCTACTGGTTTCTTGGTTTTGTTGTAGGCTTTAACTATCATGAACATCACTAAACCAACAATCAATAAGTTGATGATCGTATTGATCCATGAACCATAGGCTATTACGGCCGCACCCGCTTCTTTTGCAGCTGCCAAGCTAGCATATTCTGTTCCGTCCATTGCATAATGAAGGTCCTCAAAGTTCATTCCTCCAGCAAAATACCCAATAAAAGGCATGGCAATATTACTTACAAAGCCATTAATTACAGCGCCTAAGGCACCGGCCATAATTACTGCAACAGCGAAATCAATCACATTGCCAGTCATAATAAAATCTTTAAACTCTTTTAACATGGTGTTTTAATTTATTAGTTAATTATTTAATAAAAATAGTTAAAAACTTAATGTTTGGTGAAAAAGTCAAGTTTTTTCTTGACAAACTTATCGACAAAACACGCGTTTTATCCGCTGAGATACAGAAGTAAGCAATTCATATGAGATTGTTCCTACATTTTCTGCTAATGTATCCGCTCTGTGTTTTCCGTCGAATATGACAACTTCGTCTCCCTCATTGCAATCAATACCAGTTATATTGATCATGAGCATGTCCATGCAAACATTTCCAATAATAAATGCTTTTGTATCATTTATATAAACGAAGCCCATTCCATTACCATACAATCTGCTAATTCCATCAGCATGGCCTAAAGGGATAGTAGCGGTTTTTTCAAATCCTGGCGATTTGTGTGCCCTATTATAACCAACTGTTTCTCCTTTTTCGATCATATGAATCTGTGAGATGACGGATTTCAATGAAGCAATAGGTCTTAAGTTTTGATTTTCCTTGGAAGAATTCCCATAGCCATACAATCCAATCCCTGATCGCACCATGTCAAAATGTGCTTCTGGATAATTAAATATGCCAGAAGTATTGGTCATATGTCGCATCGGCGTATACCCCAACTTATCAATAAGATCTGAAGACGTTTTCTTAAAACTCTCAATTTGGCTTAATGTAAATTCTTTTTCATCAAGGTCTTCGCTAGCAGCCAGATGAGAAAAGATGGATTTTACCTTAAGAGAAGAGGTATTTGTTAAATGGTCAACAATATGGTCTGCATCATTTACCCAAAATCCCAAACGGTTCAAGCCAGTGTTGATCTTTATATGGACGGGGTAATTATCTTGATTTTCTTTTTCAGCGACCTTAATAAAAGACCTCAATATTCGTGAGCTATAGATACTTGGCTCCAAGCAATGCTCAATCAATGATTTGAAATTTATGGGTTGTGGGTGTAATACTAATATCGGGGTACTTATGCCAGCATTTCTTAAGGCAATACCTTCATGAGCATAAGCAACTGCAAGATAGTCAGCCTTTAGCTCTTGTAAATACTTGGCAATCTCTATAGCATCCGTTCCGTATGCGAAGGCTTTTACAACAGCAAGTATTTTAGTCTCAGGGCCAATTCTTGATTTAAGGTAATGAAAGTTGTGATTCAGTGCCTTGAGGTCAATTTCAAGAACGGTCTCGTTCGCTTTAGGCATTGCTGTTCTTTGGTTTTGAAGATATCTCTTGTGCATCGTGCACTTTCATGTTGCGCACTTTATCTCGTAACATGGCTTTGTAAAAAGCCGATCTACTTAAAGGTTCATATTCTTCTATTTCACCAAGTAATACAAGGTCATTGCTTTTTGCCTTTCTATAACTGTATTGAGCCAGATTACCAGTTCTAGTACAAACAGCGTGTACTTTGGTAACATA
>Ga0316201_10002986_pt1 | contig 12294 bp, 9 predicted proteins | sample CS6wburrow_MG_FD_204516 | JGI IMG/M metagenome (GOLD analysis project Ga0316201, IMG submission 204516) | Coastal sediment microbial communities from Delaware Bay, Delaware, United States - CS-6 worm burrow | ecosystem: Environmental > Aquatic > Marine > Coastal > Sediment | place: USA: Delaware... | reverse complement strand
AGAGCTCTTGCTCGGTGACAAACGTGTCAACGAGGTCGATACCCACGTAATCGAGCATTTCCTGCGTCACTGACGTAAACGTCGGAACGCTGCCGACTGGGTCAACCGAACCGCCACCGAAGAAGTTGAACGGCACGCAGCCGGCGATCAGCGTTGAAGCATCATTGATGTCGCCATAGCACTCGGGCGATCCGTCGCCGTCGAGGTCAGCTGAAGGACCCATCGCGTTTGCGAGGCGCGGCCCGGAGAACTGACCGAAGTCATTGTCTATGCGGTTACGGTAGCCCCTGTTCCAGAACACATCCCAATCCAGTTCGTTGAACGTGCCCTCAAGGCCCGCGGTGAACTGAACCTGGGTGATATCCTGCGTGAAGCGTCGATTTGTCTCGATCATACGACGACGTGCATCGCGGATGGGAAGGCCAGTAGTGTTGTAGAAGTTGTCAGGCGAAATACCGCTGTATGCCGACGGTGCAACAACACTTCCAAGGCCCTGATCAGCGGTGTAGATGAATACTTCGTCACCATCCGCGTTTACGGCAGAAACCTCGCGCAGCGGCAGGCCGGTAATCGGGTCGATACGAACGAACGATCCCTGATAGGCCGGGTCTGTCGGCGAGTTGTACGGCTGCGGCGCTAGTTCCTGTGCCGAGCTACGCGCGTTGCTGCGGATCTCTGCATTGAACCGTACGTTTTCGGTCAATTCGAAGTGTGCTTCCGCGAACAGGTTGGTGCGTTTGTACGGCGTCTGCATGTAGTTGACGGGCGCGTAGTTATAGGTACGGCCATCGTACGGTACAAGGCCGGTGCCGCCCGGGTTCATAAACGTCTCGCCGAAGTTAAACGTGGGCACGCCAAACGCAGGATCGAAATCCGGGTTAGGATCCGATGCTGGCCCATTCAGTTCACCGTTAAACCAGTCTTCCAACCGGGGCGTGCCGTCACTGTAGAACCGCTGCGTCCACGTTGACGTGTTCAATCGACCTTCAGGAATACGTGAGGAACCAATCGGGTAACAGCCACCGGACGGCGTACCGTCATACGGTGCGGCAACCTGGTTTTCACAACCTTCAGGGTAGATGTAATAGGAGTTCTGGAAATAATCCCAGGGCACATCTCTTTGATAGGCCTCTTCCTGATCGACGAACTCGGCGCCGACGACGATGTTGCCGCCATCAAACGTCTTGCCCGCAATCAAGCTGATTGTATTCTGAGCGCCGGACTTCGTATCAAACCAGTCTGCGGTCTGAGCTGAAACCTCGATGCCCTCGAAATCGCGACGCGTGATGATGTTCACCACACCTGCAACAGCGTCAGCACCGTAAACAGCTGAAGCACCGTCTTTCAGGATTTCGACGCGTTCGATCATGGCCGACGGAATCGTCTGGTAGTCGCCGCCATCAACGACGCGCTGGCCGTTGACGAGCGTCAGCGTACGGTTGACACCCATGCCGCGAAGATCGATAAGAACGGCGCCGTTACCACCGTTGTTGGTGGTGGTGCCGATCGGTGAACCCGACATGGAAGGCATTTTCTGGATGATATTACCGACATCGGTAAGACCCGAAGCGAGGATGTCATCTCGCTGAAGTACCGTGACGGGACTAGCACTGTCGATGTCCGCGCGCTTGATGCGTGAACCCGTAGTGATAATCTCCTCAATTGCGACATCTTGGTCTGCGCCCTGTGCCAAAGCACCGGGGGCGAAACCAGCAGCGAGTGCGCCCGCGCCTATTCCTAGGCCGAGACGAACTGCAGTCTGCAGATTGCTGTTCGAAGACATGAGTGTTCCCCTTGAGACTTAAAGACAAACGTTGCAAATAAAACACAACGCCAAGCGTGTCTTATACCACCTTTCAATATTGCAGTAAATATTCGCGGCTGAATGTCCCTTGTTTAAAGGGCTTGTGGCGGAATCCGCTTTTTCGGGCGGAATTCGAAGAGTTGTATCAAAAACACAACAAAAATGATCTGGAGGCCGGGGTATGTCAAATCGGCCGGACGCCGACGCGGCGGCTGACGATACCCGCGGCGGGCGCCATGCCGCCTGCAAGTTGCTGATTTTCGACAGTTTGCGCACCGCTGTGGCCGGCCCGGCCTTGCCGCTGGCCAGCGCGCCGCCGGATTCCGGCCCCGCCTGATCGGCGGGCGGGGTTTACCCCGGTTCTCGCGCACGGGCGCCTTTGGACCCGATTTACCGCATTCACATACCGATTTTGCGCTTGAGCCCGTCCGCCCGACGCCCGTATTTTGCAAGCCAGATGCGCAACCCGCGTATAAACTGGAACACCGCCCCTACGGAGATGCCTCGTGTTGAAACCCCTGTTGTTGCTCGGTGCCGCGGTAACGCTCAGCGGCTGCGAAATCCATATTGCGGATTCTCCGGACCAGGAACCTCGCCGGCCGAGCTATGAGCTGACCACGACTGAGGCTTATGACCTCGCGGCAATTGCGAGCTACGAACATAATCATGCGGCCGTTTACGAGTACATAGACGCGAAGCTGCCTGATCATCTCGCGGCCATTCAGCGCTGGCTGCGACAGCCGTCGATATCGGCGCAAAACGTCGGCATAAAAGAGATGGCCGAACTCGTGCGACAGGACCTCGCGGACCTCGGGTTCGCCGAAGCCAACCTTGTCCCGACCGACGGGCATCCCGGCGTCTGGGGCTACTACGATGCCGGCGCCGACAAAACGCTCGCCGTGTATTTAATGTATGACGTGCAGCCCGTAAACCCGGACGACTGGTCGAGCCCGCCGTTCGATGCGAAGCTGATTGACCACGAGCTCGGCAAAGTATTGATGGCTCGCGGCGCTACCAATCAAAAAGGTCCGCAGCGTGCTTTCCTCAACGCGCTCGAGTCCATCATCGCCGTTGACGGCAAGCTGCCCGTTAACATCATGGTTGCAGCCGACGGCGAAGAGGAACTTGGCTCGCCGAATTACCCGCAGATAATCGATGCCTATGAAGACCGCTTGAAGCAGGCGGACGGTGTGCTGTTTCCGTTCAACTCGCAAACCCCCGACGGCAAGATCAACATGATTCTCGGCGTCAAGGGCATTCTGTATTTCGAAATGATTGCAACCGGCGGCGACTGGGGTGGCCCGTCGAAAGCCGAGATTCACGGCTCTTACAAAGCCATCGTCGACTCGCCGGTATGGCGACTGGTCAAAGCGCTTGATTCACTGACGTCGCCGGACGGCAACACGATCCTCGTGCCCGATTACTACGAAGGCGTGCGGCCACCGACCCACGAAGAATCCCTGTTGATCAACGCGGGCATCGAGCAGCGCGACGATGCGCAGCTGCAGGAACTGCTCTCGGTCGATCACTGGATCGACGGCAAGACCGGCACCGAAGCCGTCATCGAACTCTTGTATCAACCGACGCTGAACATCGACGGCATCTGGGGCGGCTATACCGGCGAGGGCACGAAGACCATACTGCCGCACCAGGCCAGTGCGAAGGTCGATTCGCGCCTGCCGCCGGACCTCGATCCCGATGAAGCACTCGCCAAGATCCGCCGCTTCCTGGACCAGCAAGGTTTTAGCGATGTCGAGATTCGCAAGCTCGGCAGCTACCCGGCGTCACAAACGTCTGTCGATACGCCCGCGGTGCAGGCAGCGCTGTCCGTATTCAGGAAGTATGCGAGCGACATTTCCGTGCATCCGCGTATCGCCGGCAGCGCGCCGTTCTACCAGTTCACCGACAGGCTCGGGCTGCCGCTGGTACCGAGTGGCATGGGTTTCGGCACGGGGGCGCACGCGCCCAACGAGATCATGCTCATTGAGCCCGCCGAGGGCGTGGCGGCCGCTGGCCTCGCGGATATTGAAAAGGCCTATGTCGACTTTGTATACGCACTGGCCAAAGCCGAGTAAGTTAGCGCGATGTCCGATTCCACCAAGAACTATGCCCTCGCACTGCACGGCGGCGCCGGTGCCGTCGCAGGTCGCGATTATGCGGTGACGGAAAAGCACCTGCGTGAACTTGCCGAGGACTGCAAGCGCTGGCTGGCCGACGGCCGCAGCGCACTCGACGTCGTCGAATACGCCGTTGCTGAACTGGAGGCCAGTGGTCTTTACGTCGCCGGCCGCGGCTCGGCAACGAATAGCGCCGGCCATGTCGAGCTCGACGCGTCGATCATGGACGGCCGCTCCCGTGAGGCCGGAGCCGTGGCGGCCTTGCGCGACTTCGTCAGCCCGGTGCGGGTCGCTCGCGGCGTCATGGAAAAAACGCCGCACGTCATGCTGGCAGGGGAAGGCGCCGTCGAGTTTGCCCGCAGTCATGATTACGCCGAAGTAAGCAAGCCGAGTGACTATTACGTTCTTCCGGTCGGTGTCACGCGTAACGACGCCTCGGGCATTGTCCACGGCACCGTAGGTGCGGTCGCTCTGGACCAGCGCGGCGGCCTGGCCGCGGCCACCTCGACCGGCGGCACCTTCGGCAAACTGCACGGCCGCATCGGCGACACGCCGATGATCGGGCCGGGTACCTGGGCCGATGACAACATCGCCGTCTCGTGCACGGGCACAGGCGAACACATCATCCGCGCCGGCGGGGCAACGGCCATCGCATTTCGCTATCGCTCCGGTATTTCGCTGCACGACGCGATTGCTGAAATGCTCGACGAGGTGAAGCGCCTCGGCGGCGACGCAGGCGTCATTGCACTGACGCGCAGCGGAGAAATCGCGATGCCTTATAATTCCCAGGGTATGAAGCGCGCCTGCGTGTCGACGACAACGCCACTGACTGTCGCCACCTTCGCCGGGATTTAGGCAGATTCTGATTAAACCGGCAGCGCCGTCGAGTGCTTGATATCCGAAAGCACGATGCTCGAAGTGACTTCCTGGATGCCCGGCAGCTGCGAGAGTTTTTCGAAGAAAAACTGCTCGTACGCCTTGATGTCTTCGGCAACGATGCGCAGCAGGAAGTCGACGTTGCCGAGCAGGACGTAACACTCCATGACCTCGGGATAGGCCCTCACCGCATCGGCGAACGCCGAGAGATTGCTGCGACCGTGCGACGTTAATTTGACGTGAGCGAACACCATGGTGGTCAAACCGACCTTTTCCCGGTCTAGAATAACCGGGTGGTCCCTGAATACGCCTTCCTCGCGCAGGCGCTGAATGCGCCGCCAGCAGGCGGACTGCGACAGGCCAATGCGCTCGCCGATGGCGGAGGCATTGATGCCCGGCTCCGTCTGCATGAGGTCGAGGATCTTGCGGTCGGTATGATCGAGTGAAACTGTCTGCATGATTTATAGGCTTTCAGGACACGATTAGCATAGATTATGCTCAATATTGGGCTCGAACAACCGCTTTTGCACGAATTATCAGGTTTTTTCGGTATATATTAGTCTAATTCGCCGGGCCTCTTGAGGGGAGCAATATGGCCGTTTTTACGCACGCAGAATTCGACAAGCACGAATCCCTGCATTTCTTCCACGACGAGACGACCGGGCTGCAGGCGATTGTTGCGGTCCACTCCACGGCGCTCGGCCCGGCGGCCGGTGGCTGTCGACGCTGGATCTACGCCCATGAAGCCGACGCATTGACCGATGCACTGCGGCTGTCTCGCGGCATGACCTACAAGAATGCGGTTGCAGGCCTCAAGTTCGGTGGTGGCAAAGCCGTGATACTTGGTAACGAAAGCGCACCGAAGTCACCCGGGCTGTTCGCCGCATTCGGTCGGGCCGTTGACTCGCTGGGAGGCCGCTATATCACTGCGGAGGATGTCGGCTGCTCCGTCGATGACATGCGCTACGTGCGTGAGCAAACTGAATTCGTGTCCGGACTGCCGCAAACCGGCAGCAGCGCCGGCGGCGATCCGTCACCATGGACCGCGATCGGTTGCCTGCAGGGCATCGAGGCGGCCGTGCAGTCGCGCCTCGGAACGGATTCACTCAAGGGTATTCGTGTCGCGGTGCAGGGCGTCGGTCATGTTGGCCTGCATCTCTGCCGCCTCCTGCATGAAGCCGGCGCGGAACTGTTTGTCTCCGACGTAAACCGCGAGAACATCAAGGCGGCCAGCGAAGAACTACCGGTGACCGTTGTCAAGCCAACCGAGCTTCTTTATTCCGACGTGGATGTGCTCGCCCCGTGCGCGCTCGGCAACATCCTGACGTCGACAACCATTCCACGCATTCGCGCCAAGGTCATCGCGGGCGCGGCAAACAACCAGCTTGCAACCGTCGCAGATGGCGCACGGCTCGCAGAACGCGACATCCTGTACGCGCCGGACTACGTCATCAACGCCGGCGGCATAATCAGCGTCGCTCGCGAGTACTATGGCAGCAGCTCCGAAGACGAGGTGCGCGCCGACGTGCATCGCATTCGCGATCGCCTGCAGGCCATTTTCGATGAAGCGAAATCCAGCGGTCGGCCGACGAACGAGCTTGCCGATGAACTGGCACGCAGCCTGGTCGCGGCGGCAAAATAAGGGTTCCCTATGAGCACGAAGTCGAGACTGCAGATTCCGCGCCCGACGGCGCGACCCGGCGACAAGCCTGATTTCAGTTACCTGGATCTGTCGCCTGCCGGTAGCGTTGACAAACCGTCGATCGGTTCACGCACCCGCGATATCGAGTACCTGAGCTCGGGGCTCGTGCGCGTCCTGGACGATGACTTCAGAGCCAAGGGACCCTGGGATCCGAACCTCGATTCCAAGCAGCTGCAGGTTGCACTGCGCTGGATGATGCTGAACCGCGCGCTCGACGACCGCATGTGGCAAATCCAGCGGCAGGGGCGCATCTCTTTCTACATGCAGGCGCGCGGCGAGGAGGCCGTTTCCATTGCGCAGGGTATGGCCTTGCGCCCCGGCGATATGTGCTTTCCGTCGTACCGCAACCAGGGGCTTTTCCTCTATCGCGGCGTCAAGCTGGTCGACATGATGTGTCAGTGCCTGTCCAACACGCGCGACATGTGCAAAGGCCGGCAGTTGCCGGTCATGTATCACAGCAAGGTCGGCAACGTGTTTTCTATCTCGGGCAACCTCGCCACGCAGTTCCCGCAGGCCGTCGGCTGGGCCATGGCATCGGCCATCAAGGGCGAAGACCACATTGCGGCATCCTGGGTGGGCGATGGCAGCACGGCGGAAGCCGATTTTCATCACGCACTGACCTTTGCCGCCGTTTACCAGGCGCCGGTCCTGCTCAACGTTGTCAACAACCAGTGGGCCATATCCACATTTCAGGGCACGGCCGGCGGTCAGCGCCGCGCCTTTGCCGCCCGCGGTCTCGGTCTCGGCATCCCGGGCATTCGCGTCGACGGCAATGACCTGCTGGCCATCTATTCCGCCACGCTGTGGGCCGCGGATCGCGCCCGTCGGGGCGGCGGCCCGACCCTGATCGAGCTTGTGACCTATCGCGGCGGTGCGCACTCCACCAGCGATGACCCGTCGAAATACCGGCCCAAGGACGAATGGGAGTCCTTCCCGCTTGGCGATCCCGTCGAACGCCTCAAACAACATCTCATCGTGAAGGGCGACTGGTCAGAGGCAAAGCATGAGAAACTCTGGAAGCAGCTGGTCACCGATGTGCAGGCCGCCTGGAAGGAGGCGCAAAAATACGGAACGATGACGGAGGGGCCGTTCCTGGATCCCGCAACCATGTTCGAAGACGTGTACTCCGACCTGCCCGCGAATCTCGAATCCCAGCGCCGGCGAATGCTCGAAGTCCTGAGTGGAGAATAAGCCATGGCGCAGATGAACATGATCGAAGCCATTCGCTCGGCGCACGACGTGATGATGGACAGGGACCCGACGGTCGTCGTGCTGGGGGAAGACGTCGGCTATTTCGGCGGGGTATTTCGCTGCACCGATGGTTTACAAAGAAAGTACGGCGATCATCGCGTTATTGATGCGCCGATCGCCGAGGGCGGCATCATTGCCGCCGCTATCGGCATGGGCGTCAACGGCCTGCGCCCGGTTGCGGAAATCCAGTTCGCGGACTACATCTACCCGGGCTTCGACCAGATTGTCAGCGAGCTCGCGCGGCTTCGCTACCGATCCAGCGGCGAGTTTTTCTCGCCGGTGACCATACGCACGCCGTCCGGTGGCGGCATCCGCGGCGGCCAGACCCACTCGCAGTCACCCGAAGCACTATTCGCACATGTCAACGGCATCAAGACGGTGATGCCGTCAAATCCCTATGACGCCAAGGGCCTGCTGATCAGTGCGATCGAATCCGACGACCCGGTCGTGTTCTTCGAACCCAAACGTATTTACAACGGTCCGTTCGACGGTGATCCCGAGAAGCCCGGCGTGTCATGGGCCTCGCACCCGAAGGGCGAAGTTCCTGAAGGCTATTACACGGTGCCGCTTGGCAGTGCCGAAGTCGTGCTGCCCGGTGACGAACTGACGATCGTCACCTACGGCACGCTGGTACACGTCGCCATTGCTGCTGCGAAAGAAACCGGAATCGATTGTGAGGTCATCGACGTGCGCACGATGTCGCCGCTCGACATAAAAACGCTGGCCGATTCGGTCAAGAAAACCGGGCGTTGCATGATCGCACACGAGGCAACTCGCTTTGGCGGCTATGGCGCCGAACTCGCAGCCACGTTGCAGAAAGAGTGCTTCTATCAGCTCGAAGCACCGATCGGACGCGTGGGTGGATGGGATACTCCCTATCCGCATGCGTTCGAGTGGCAGTATTTCCCCGGGCTCAAGCGCCTGTCCGCCGGAATCCGCAGAATGATGGAGGCAGAATGAGCGAGTACGTTTTTAAGCTGCCCGATCTCGGCGAAGGCACGGTTGAATCCGAGATCGGCGAGTGGTTCATCAAGGTCGGCGACCGCATAGCCGAGGAAGACGTGGTCGGCACCATGATGACCGACAAAGCCGCTGTCGAACTCTCGTCACCGGTCAGCGGCACGGTCCTGAAACTGGCGGGCGAGCCGGGCGATATCGTCGCCGTTGGCGCCGCGCTGGTCATTATCGACACCGATGAAGCTGCCGTCGAAGCGCCGGCAGCCCCGCCACCCGAGCCCGCTGCGAAACCCGCCAGGCAGCCGAAAAAGAAGACCGACGCTGTGGTCGCCGCAGTTGCAGAGGAGCCCGCGGAGCGGCCGCGCGTTGTAACCTCGCCAGCCATACGCCGCCGGGCGAAGGAAGCCGGCGTCGATCTTGCGCTCGTTCCCGGCTCCGGTCCGGGCGGCCGTATTCTGCGCAAGGATTTCGATTTTTACCTGAAAGCGCACGCCACCGGCACGCCATTCACGGCCGCCACAACACCGTCGACGCGGGTGAAGGAAATCAAGATCATCGGCCTGCGGCGCATCATCGCCGAACGTATGTCGGCGGCAAAACGAGAGATTCCGCATTTCGCCTATGTCGAGGAAATCGACATAACGGAGCTGGAAGCACTGCGCAAGCACCTGAACGAAGCCAGGGAGGCCTCTGCAAGATTGACGCTGCTGCCATTTCTGGGCCTGGCGCTGATCAAGGCGCTCAGGGAATTCCCGCAGTGCAACGTCACCCATGACAAGGATCGCAAGCTGCTGCTGCAACACGACGCAGTGCACCTGGGCGTGGCAACACAAACACCGGATGGCCTTAAAGTTCCGGTAGTCAAGCACGCCGAAATACGTTCGCTGGATGACCTGGCCGCCGAAATTCAGCGCGTCACAGCTGCCGCTCGGGACAACAGCGCGAAGAAAAACGAACTGGCGGGCTCGACCATTACCATCACGAGCCTGGGAAAACTCGGCGGCATTGTATCGACGCCTGTCATCAACAGCCCCGAGGTGGCCATCATTGGCGTCAACAAAGCGGTCGAACGGCCCGTTGTATTCAACGGCCAGGTTGCCGTTCGCCTGATGATGAACCTGTCATCGTCATTCGATCATCGATTCGTCGATGGCTATGACGCAGCCGCGATGATCCAGCGCATTCGAGAAATGCTCGAGCACCCGGCGACAATATTCCTGCCGCGTTAGGAACCCAGCACGCGACCCGGGTTGAGGATGTTGTTCGGGTCCAGGCTCTGCTTCAGCGTGCGCATGAGCTGAATCTCTGCCGCGCTCTTGCTGTGCGGCAGCCAGCTGATCTTCTCCAGGCCGATGCCATGCTCAGCTGATACCGAGCCGCCGTATTGCTGCAGCGGCCCGTATACGCACTCATCGCTCGCCGCATGAAAGTCGCCGTCTTGCATCGGCGCCACGAAGAAGTGCAGATTGCCGTCGGCCATGTGACCGAGCGCAACGCACCTTCCATCTGGCCAGCGCTTGCGGACATTGTCCTCCACGCTGGCAACGTAGGCGGCCATGTCGCGAATCGGCAGGCTGACGTCGTACAGGTAGAACGGCGGTTTCACGAGCGCCGGCTCGAAGTTCTCGCGAATTTCCCAGATCGCCCTGGTCTCGGTGGCCGATTTCGGCAACACGGCGTCGGCAATCAGCCCTTCCTCGAGCGCGTCGCCCAGAACGCGCTCGAAACGTGCGTCATCAATCTCCGGGTCGCTGCCTTCCGCCTGGAACACGACGTAGAACGGGTAGTCGCGCGATAGCGGCGGGCGGTGACCGTTTTCGCCCGTCACGGCCCGATAGTAGGCGCCCCACATAATCTCGAAAGCACTCAGGTTTCCGGCCAGCTCATGCTGCAACTTGCCGAGGAAACGAATTACGTCCTCTATGCCCGTCATCGCGACGAGCGCATCCTGGCGACTCGCTGGCTGGGGAAACAGCCGCAGCACAGCGCGGGTGACGACCCCGAGCGTGCCTTCACTGCCGATAAACAACTGCTTCATGTCGTAGCCGGCATTATTCTTCAGCATGCGGTTCATCGAGGTCATGACGGTACCGTCCGCCATGACGGCCTCGAGCCCGAGCACGAGGTTCCGCATCATGCCGTAGCGCAGCACGTTGATGCCGCCCGCATTCGTCGCGATATTGCCACCGATGGTGCAGCTACCGCGCGCGCCAAGATCGAGCGGAAAACACATGCCTTCTTTCGCGACGGTTTCCTGCACGGTCTGCAGCACGGTGCCGGCTTCGACAATCGCGGTGCCGCCGACCCTGTCGATTTCGACGATGCCGGTCATCTTTTCAGTCGAGAGCACGATGTCGTCGAGACTCGGCTCGACGGCCGAGACACAGTTCGTCAGGCCACCCTGCGTGATGACCGATTGGCCGGAGCCATTGCAGTGTCGGAGGATTCCGGAAACGTCTTCTGTCGCTGCGGGCAGTACCAGCGCTTTCGCCTGCATGGGCGACGGATTCCAGTAACTGGTCGCGCGATTGGCGACGGACTGAGAATCCAGCACACTTCGATCGCCGACAACCTTGTTCAATGCAGCGTTTGAACCGGACAATTCTGTCTCCCAATTTCAGGGTGAATGTAGCAGCATCATAATCCTGGACCCCGCTCTAGGAAACCTCGCGAGCCGGGGAAGCTGCAACTAGCCCGGCCGGCCGTCGATCCGCGGCCGGCTTAACATCGGTAAATAGCGCAACAGGAAGATGCCAAACGCCAGCATCCAGATGACCCCGGAAATAATGACCAGCTCGAGATAGAGGCTGGTAGCAAACAGCCCGGCTATCACACGAATAATCGCGGCTAGCTGAAGCATGAGGAAGGCCGACATATCCAGTCCGCTGGCGACCAGCGGGCGACCCGTGTGCCCCAACGCGCTGCGCATCATCATCGCGAGCATGAGCCCGCTGATTGCACCCATGGTCAGGGCATGAATCCACGCGCCCTGGCCAAGCAGCGAATTTTCCGCCAGAGCCCTCAGCAAAAAAGCAATCGGCAGCCACGAATACGCTACCGGCATCATCCATAGCAAAGGGTTGCCTGCCGTCAGGTGTGGCTGCCACAAAGTCAGCCGGAATGCATGGGCAACCGCCGCGACAACTAGAATCGTGGTCGTTATCAGGACCGGAGTCGCGACCCAGTCGGCGCTGACTCGCACGACAATAATAAGAACGAGTGAAGCGAACGACAGAATTTCCAGCCAGTTCGCATGCCTCGGATCCGACCCGGGAATTGCATTCTTCGTAAATGCGGGAATTACGCGTCCTGCAACTATCGCGAATACGATGGTAATAAGGTCGAGTGCCGCGATCAGCGATGTGTTCGCCAACCGGGCCGGCACCAGGCCGAGCGTAGCCAGGTGGTAGATGACGTTCGTGATTCCGATGAGCAACAGAAGAGCAACGATCTTGTAGTTGCGCTGATTGCGGCTTTTGACAATGGGCACAGCGACGGCAAGGGCAAGCGCAGGAACGAATACGGCATCCACCAGCGCGGCTGGCACAGCCGGCCCTGTAGTAATCAGTACGCGCGCGGCGGCCCAC
>Ga0316201_10002985_pt1 | contig 12296 bp, 13 predicted proteins | sample CS6wburrow_MG_FD_204516 | JGI IMG/M metagenome (GOLD analysis project Ga0316201, IMG submission 204516) | Coastal sediment microbial communities from Delaware Bay, Delaware, United States - CS-6 worm burrow | ecosystem: Environmental > Aquatic > Marine > Coastal > Sediment | place: USA... | reverse complement strand
CCTATTTAATTAGTTACGAACCAAGAAAATCAAAAGCAAAATATGCAGGTAAAATTTTTGTAAGTAGTGAAAATTATGCGGTTGTAAAATTAGACTACACTTATTACAAATCGCGCCATGGAAGTAAATTAAACCTCAAACTTTTACTTGGTGTAAAATATATAGAAAACCTTAACGAAGGCACTATACTTTATCAGAAAACCAGCGAAAACAAATACCAGCCTAAATATATAAAACAGATAAGTGGCAGTTATTTTTACGTAAGTCGCGGGCTAAAGTTTATCGAAAACAGCAGAGCAAAAAACAAAATTGGCATCGATTTTAAAATTGAAGGCGATAACCGCAACAAACAAGAATTACTGGTTACTGCAAACGGCAAATTAACTCTGGATGATTTTAAACTTATAAAAGAAGCTAAAACAGTGCCTATCCAATTACTTAAAAAGTTTGAAAACACTACTTGGAAAAATGAAGAAACTTTAGAACCTTTAGAGGAAATGAAAGGGATTGGGAATGAAAATTAAATTTTTATAATTCAATACATTTTTTAATAATCTTATTATTAAAAAAATCCCAAGCTAAAAGCTCAGGATTTTTATTGTAAAATAACATGTATTGAAAATTATACTTTTTCTAAAGTTTGGATTATCGTAAAAGTCGTACCACTTTCAGTATAAATAAATTTTAGTTTTAGGGTCGTTGCATTTAAAAGAATTATTTCAAATGTAAATGACTCGCCTGAATCAGAGGAAGTAATAGTATTTCCATCAATTGTATATGCTTCCGGACTATTATCACTATCAATAACACATCCATTTCCATCTTCATAATCAAAATATTCTATAGCTAACTGTGTAGTTTCCGTAAAAGTAATAGTACTTACACAATCAGCGCTATCAATAAATTCTTGTCCATTTATTGTTGCAGAGGTTAGTTCCCATGTGCCGATTATATCAGACTTGTAAGAATTGGAATTGGAATCGTCATCACTACTGCAAGAAAACAGGAATGAGATAGCTACTGTTAAAATAATTATTGTTAATTTCTTCATTTGGTTGGTTTTATTTATTCTATTTATAACAGCGAATATAGTCTATTAAAAACAACAATAGCTCTGTTATATACAAAGAAATATTTACTTTTAAACAAAAAAAATCCCAAGCCAAAACTCAGGATTCTATATTCTTAAAATAGACAATTGCTAATTGTTCATTGTAAATTATTCTTCCGGGTGCATAAAGCGTTGTTTTGCTAACAATACTTCTTCAGTTTCTACATGGGCATCATCAGGCACACAACAGTCTACAGGGCACACAGCAGCACATTGTGGTTCGTCATGAAAACCTTTACATTCTGTACATTTATCTGGAACAATGTAGTAAAGCTCATCGCTAATAGGCTCTTGTGCTTCATCTGCATCTACTTCTGTGCCATTAGTAAGTACCACTTTACCATTTAAACTGGTACCGTCTTTATAGCGCCAATCGTCTGCACCTTCATATATTGCTGTATTTGGGCACTCAGGTTCGCAAGCACCACAATTTATACATTCGTCTGTTATAATAATTGCCATAGTGTTTTTTCTTTCTAACTTTGTGCCGCGAAAATAACGCCAAAACTATTCATAACCAAATTCAGAATGGATTTACAACAAAGAATTAACGCTTTTGTAAAATTAGGAGAATTTTTAAGTCAATTTTCTAATGAAGCTATTCAAAAAAAGGATAATATTGAACACAACGCGATTTTTTTCGATGGATTTAAACATCAATTAAAATTGGCCGAAGAATATAATGGCTGGTTTACTTCAGAAAACATAAGGTTTTCGATTCAAAGTTGGGTGGAGGCTTTAACGCTTTCTAATTTAGAAACTTGGCTAAAACCTTATAGCATTAATACAACAAACCCAAAACTTGTTGCTATTATTATGGCAGGAAATATTCCGTTGGTAGGATTTCACGATTTTCTATCGGTTCTAATTTGTGGTCATAAGGTACTTGTTAAACAGTCTTCAAACGATAAACAGCTCCTGCCCTATTTAGCTAAATATTTAGAACATGTAGAGCCTGAGTTTAAAGGAAAAGTCAGCTTTACTGAAGTTAAAATGGAGAATTTTGATGCCGTTATTGCTACGGGAAGTAATAATACAACACGCTACTTTGAATATTATTTTAAAGGAAAACCATCTATTATTAGAAACAACAGAAACTCAGTAGCTGTTTTGAACGGAAATGAAACTGAAGATGATTTAAAAAACCTGTCGGAAGATATTTTTCGATATTATGGATTAGGGTGCCGAAACGTTTCTAAATTATATGTCCCCAAAGATTATAATTTCGATGCCTTTTTTAATGCAATGTACCACTGGCATCCAATCATAGACAAAGCTAAATACGCCAATAATTACGATTACAATAAAGCTGTTTATTTAATGAGCGAATTTAAAATGCTGGAGAATGGTTTTTTAATGATTAAAGAAGACCAGAGTTACGCATCGCCCATTGCTACAGTGTTTTACGAGTATTATGATGACGTTAATCAACTTAAAGAAAAGTTAGAGACAGATAGCAATAACATTCAATGCATCGTTTCTAATGGATTTATAGAAAAAGAAATCGCTTTTGGTGATACTCAAAAACCACAACTTTGGGATTATGCAGATAGTATCGATTCTATTGAATTTTTGTTAGCAATTTGACGAAAAAATTATTGAATTTTCAATACTAAATTTCTATTTATTTAGCACCTTTGCAACTTAAAATTCTACAATAAAAATGAAGAAACATAACTTTAGTGCAGGACCAAGTATTTTACCTCAAGAAGTAATTCTTAAATCTTCTCAGGCTGTCCTTGATTTTAATGACGATGGATTATCTATTTTAGAAATATCTCATAGAAGTAAAGCTTTTATTGATGTTATGGAAAAAGCCCGAGCTTTAGTTTTAGAGCTTATGGGATTAGAAGGAAAAGGGTATAAAGCATTGTTTTTACAAGGTGGTGCCAGCACTCAGTTTTTAATGGTTGCTATGAACCTTTTAGAAAAAAGAGCTGGTTATTTAAATACAGGCGCTTGGAGTTCTAAAGCTATTAAGGAAGCTAAAAAATTAGATGATATCTACGAAGTAGCATCTTCTAAAGAGGCTAACTTTAATTACATTCCTAAAGCATACGATATTCCTTCTGATTACGATTATTTCCATTGCACATCAAACAATACTATTTTTGGAACTCAAATGAAATCGTTTCCAAAGTCGCCAATACCAATGGTTTGTGATATGAGTAGCGATATTTTTTCTCGTCAATTAGATTTTTCACAGTTTGGCTTAATATACGCCGGGGCTCAAAAAAACATGGGGCCTGCAGGAACTACGCTTGTGGTTGTTAAAGAAGAGATCTTAGGAAAAGTATCTCGAAATATTCCATCAATAATGGATTATAAAATTCATATCGAGAATGGTAGTATGTATAATACGCCTCCTGTATTTGCAGTTTACACATCGATGTTAACTTTAGAATGGTTGAAAAATCTTGGTGGTCTAAAGGCTATTGAAGAAATGAATGAACTAAAAGCAAAAGTAATGTATTCTGAAATTGATTTAAATCCATTATTCAAAGGGTTTGCTGCAAAAGAAGATCGTTCTTTTATGAATGCCACTTTTACATTGGAAAACGAAAATTTAAAAGAAACATTCGAAACCATGCTTAAAGAAGCTGGTATTAGCGGTGTAAACGGGCACAGAAGTGTTGGTGGATACAGAGCATCTATGTATAACGCATTACCTATTGAAAGCGTAAAAGCTTTAGTAGAAGTAATGAGCGAATTAGAAAGTAAAGCATAAAATTAGTTTGCAGTTTTCAGTCGCAGAATTCAGTGACTACTCGAACTTAAAAAATAGTCGTCATTACGTTGAGAAAAGTGACGAATTAATCTCTAAATGAAGAAACACATTGCCTCAACTTTTTTAAAAAATTTTGCAATAACAAAAAAATAAAATTAATTTAAAGTAAAAAGTAAAATCGTTCTGAAAGACTTTTAACTTTTAACTCTTAACTCTTAACTTAAATAATGAAAGTATTAGCAAACGACGGTATTTCACAAACTGGTAAAGAAGCTCTTGAAAAAGGAGGTTTTGAAGTTATTACAACAACCGTAGCACAAGAGCAATTAGCAAATTATATAAATGAACATCAAATTAGTGTAATATTAGTGCGTAGTGCAACTACAGTCCGTAAAGACTTAATAGACGCTTGTCCAAGTATTAAAATTATTGGACGTGGAGGTGTTGGAATGGACAACATTGATGTTGACTATGCTAAAAGCAAAGGACTTCATGTTATAAATACACCAGCTTCTTCGTCGCATTCTGTTGCCGAATTAGTATTTGGTCATTTTTACGGATTAGCACGTTTTTTACATAACTCAAACAGAGACATGCCTTTAGAAGGTGATGCTAATTTTGGTAAATTGAAAAAAGCCTATGCAAAAGGGACAGAACTTAAAGGAAAGACTTTAGGTGTTCTAGGATTTGGTCGTATTGGTCAAGCAACTGCAAAAGTAGCATTAGGTGCTGGTATGAAAGTCATAGCTTTCGATCCGTTTTTAGAAAAAGCAAATTTAGAATTAGACTTTTTTGATGGTCAGAAAGTAAATTTTGAAATTAAAACCATTTCAAAAGAAGAAGTTTTAAAACAATCAGATTTTATAACATTACATGTTCCCGCACAAAAGGATTACGTTATTGGCGCACCAGAATTCGAAATGATGAAAAAAGGTGTATTTATTGCGAATGCAGCGCGTGGTGGTGTGGTAGATGAAATTGCTCTAGTTGCGGCTATTGAAAGTGGAAAAGTTGCAGGAGCAGCTTTAGATGTTTTTGAGAATGAACCAAAACCAGAAATGCAATTATTGATGAATTCTGGATTATCATTAACGCCTCATACAGGTGCAGCAACTAACGAAGCTCAAGATAGAATTGGTACGGAATTAGCAGAACAAATTATAAGTATCTTAAAATAATAAGATAAAAATTGTGACGTAAACACTTTAATTGAGTCCTAACTTATAGTTGGGACTTTTTTTGTACTTTCAATTTTCAAAATCATTAATCTTAAATTAATTAAAATATACAATTATTATGTCAGGAATTTTAGACTTATTAAACAGTGACCTAGGTAAATCAATTATTAGTGGAGTAGCTGGACAAACAGGACAAGACGAGAGTAAAACGAGTAGTGTGCTTACCATGGCGCTACCTGTATTAATGGAGGCAATGAAACGAAACGCTGCAACTCCAAAAGGAGCTGAAGGCCTAATGAGCGCTTTAAATAGCAAACACGATGGAAGTATCTTAGATAATCTTGGCGGTTTATTTGGAGGCGGTGTTGATTCTAATGTTTTAGATGATGGTAGTAAAATTCTAGGTCATGTATTAGGAGGTAAACAACAACATGTTGAAAATGCATTGAGTCAAAAATCTGGTATTGATGCAGGATCGGTAGCACAAATATTAAAAGTTGCTGCGCCTATCTTAATGGGTGTTTTAGGAAATCAAGCTAAAAAGCAAAATGTAAGTAGTTCTAGCGGAATTGAAGGTTTATTAGGTGGTTTATTAGGTGGTAATTCGCCTCAAAACGAACAGAGTTTTTTAGAATCTATTCTTGATGCCGATGGCGATGGTAGTATTATAGATGATGTTGCTGGTATGGTATTAGGTGGTTCTAAAAAGAAAGGTGGTCTTGCGGGACTACTTGGAGGTCTTTTTGGAGGAAAATAATTTATCTGCATATAATACAAAAAACGCCGAACGTAAAGTTTGGCGTTTTTTTGTTAAAACAACTCAAAGACAATTATTTAAGGAATTATTTTTGTAAATTTAAATAGCTTTAAATAATTGAAAAGTCATTTGAAATGAAAAAAATAGCAACAATATTATTTATTTTTCTCCTAACATTTAGTTGTAATACTTCAAGACAGTCAACTTCAACCGATAATGAAAAATTAGAAAATCTTAAGCTCAATGACACGGTAAGCATTTCTAACGATGAGTTAGAATACCAAATAATTATAATTGAACCTGGATTTAATTTTTGGTTAGCAAGCAGAGCCAGACCAGAAGGTTACTATTCACAACAATATTTAGAAAGTAGAAATTTAATTTATGTTACCGAATGGAATAATCGGGTAATGCAACCATTCAGATTTAACCCTAATTTATATGAAATGCAAATAGATTATCGCACAGGTATAGATTATGGTTATGAGGTTAATTACAAATTATATAATTACTTTATCTATTTTCAACTAACCTATAAACAACAATTAGCAGGATATGTTCCCCGTATTTAAATAGTTTTTAGCTATTTTTACTCGCTGAAAACAAACTTGTGAAAAAATTTAAAAAACGCTGGGATATACAAAACAATTGGCAACTGCTTTTCCCCTTTTTAGGTGTAATAATATTAGCTTATTCATCATATAAATTGTCTTTACTATTTATAAAAGAGGTGAATATTATTTTCAATTTACTTATCAGTAGTATATTATTTTATAGTCTCTTAAAGTTTACGTTGTTTATTTTTAAGAAATTAGAAGACAAATGGAAAGTAAAATACAAATGGGAAATGATCAACATTTTTCTGGTATTTGCTATCACAGGTTCTTCTTCTATTTTTATAAGCAGACCTATTATCAAACTAATCGGAATTACTAAAGAAAACTTAAATCCATTTATTTATTGGATTCTATTTATTATTATTGGTTTTGTTTTTTATCAAATTTCACTTGTTTTAATCGGATGGCTCTTTGGACAATTTAAGTTTTTTTGGGACTTTGAAAAAAAGATGATAATTAGATTAGGTCTTAAACGCTTTTTAAAAGAGTGAATAAATTTAAGGAACATATTGCGATAAAAGCAATCACGTTACTATTAGCATGCCTGCTTTTAGTACCAGCTTCCGCTAAATTTGCACATATTTTTTCACATCATAAACATGATATTTGTTATGGCAAGAAAGCAACGCACTTACATGAACTAAATACAGATTGCGAGCTTCATAAGTTTAATTTAAGCCAATCTTACACATTTAACATTGTTACTTTTGAATTATTTTCTCCTTTAAAAAAAGCACCTTTAACAGTATTCCACCCTCAATACTTAATAAGTTTTCAAAGCTTACAACCATCACTTCGAGGCCCTCCAGCTTTACTTTAAATTGATTTAATTGATTTGAATATTTTTCAATCATTATTAACTTTTTAAATTAAAAAAATAATGAAACATATTTTAAAAGTGTTGCTGTTTCTGGCAATAAACATAATATATTCTCAAAATAATATTAAAGGAACTGTAAGGGATTCTCAAACATTGGAAGTGATTTCTTTTGCAAACGTCTACATGCCGCAATTAGAAAAAGGAACCCTTTCAGATGAAAACGGAAATTTTATAATGAACCAAATTCCAAGCGGTACATATAAAATTGTATTCTCAATTATTGGTTTTGAAACCGTTTCACAAACCATTAACATACCTTTAAAAAACGATTTAGATATTGTATTAACACCATCAGTGATAGAAATGAAAGAGGTGATAATTTCAACACCTTTTCATAAACTTCAAAGTGAAAATGTGATGAAAGTTGAACAAGAAAAAATTTCAGATTTAAAATCTAACGGTGCAGCAACATTATCGGAAGGAATTACAAATATCGCTGGTGTTGAGAGTGTATCAACAGGATTAAGTATTGGCAAACCTGTGATAAGGGGATTAAGTTCTAATCGCGTTTTAGTTTATACACAAGGTGTGCGTTTAGAAAATCAGCAGTTTGGTGATGAACATGGTCTCGGATTAAACGATTCTGGTATAGAGAGTGTTGAAGTTATAAAAGGCCCAGCGTCGCTTCTATACGGTAGTGATGCACTTGGGGGTGTATTATATTTTAATCCTGAAAAATTTGCTCAAGCAAACACAACTGCCGGAGATTTAAATGCAAATTATTTTAGCAATACTCAAGGCTACAATGCAAATGCTGGTATTAAAACCTCTGGCGAAAATTTCAAATTTATTTTTAGAGGGAGTCTTTCAGAACATTCCGATTATAAAACAAAAGATTACAGAGTTACTAACACACGTTTTAGAGAAAAAGATTTTAAAACTGGTATGGGATATCAGAAATCTAATTTTAAAACAGAATTAAGGTATAACTTAAACAATTCTAAACTGGGAATTCCTGAAACTATTGGAGAGCAATCAACTAATAAAACGCCATTAATTCCATTTCAGGAAATTACAAATCACGTACTAAGTTCTAAATCAAATGTGTTTTTTGAAAATTCAAGCTTAGATATCAATTTAGGCTTGCTTTATAACGATAGAAAAGAATTTGCAGAAGAAGCCGATACTGGTGAAGCCTTAGAAGCTGAATTGCATTTAAAACTTAAAACCATTAATTACGATGTAAAATATAATTTACCAAAATTAGGTAAAGTTGAAACAATTGTAGGTGTACAAGGTATGAACCAAGTAAATAGCAATTATGGTCCAGAAGTACTAATTCCTGATGCTACCACAAACGATGCTGGCATTTTGGCCGTTTCACACATTCATTTTGAAAAAACAGACGTTCAGTTAGGAGTTCGTTTTGATAACAGAACGCTAAACATTTCGACAGGCGACAAAAGATATTTTAATAGTTTTAATGGCTCTGCAGGAATAAAATTAGATGTTTTTAAGAACCTAACCATGCGACTAAATTTAGCTTCTGGATATAGAGCTCCTAATTTAGCCGAACTTACATCAGATGGTGTTCATGAAGGCACAAATCGTTATGAAATTGGAAATATTAATTTAAAAAACGAGCAAAATTTTCAAACAGATTTAGTGTTAGAATACAATAATGAGCATATAGAGTTTTTTACGAACGCCTTTTATAATAAAATAAATAACTATATATTTTTATCTCCAAACGAAAATATTATTGATAATAACCCGGTATTTGTATATCTGCAAAATAACGCATATTTATATGGGGGAGAAATAGGATTACATATTCACCCACACCCACTAGATTGGTTACACTTAGAAAGTAGTTTTGAAACTGTAACAGGGCAACAAGACGACAAAAATTATTTACCATTAATACCTGCCAATTCATTTACTAACACATTACGAGCAGAATTTGATATTAAAAAAATTAGTAATGGATACGCCTTTCTAAAACTAAAGTCTACTTTGAGTCAAAATAAAGTTAACTATTTTGAAACCAGTTCCACTGGTTATAACTTATTGAGCGCAGGAATAGGCGGCAGAGTAAAATTTTTAAACAGTGAATTAAATATGAATATTTCTGGAAATAATTTAACCGATAAAACATATATTAATCATTTATCGCGTTTAAAATCTGATGGAATTTATAATATGGGAAGGAATATAACAATCGGATTAACTTACAATTTATAAAAAACAAAAATCCCTTTCAAATTGAAAGGGATTTTTTATTATTCTATTTCAATAAACGTTTCTTCTTTTTTTATTGAAGATTCTTCTTTACTAAAAACATAGGTGATTAACCACATAATCGTAAACGTTGGAATAATATCGAAACCAGGAATAATCTCTTCAAGAAAAGAAATAACCCCAGCTATTTTACCTTTATTTCCTTTATACATCCTGGTCATTAAATAGCCCGAAAGTGGTGCCCAAATAATGTCGATGATGGTAATAAACCCAATAATATCGAAGATAATACTTAATGCTAGTTTTTTGTATTTACTTAAATTTTCTAATTTCATGTACTAATAATAATTGAATAGTTATTTAACTCATTACAAGAAACATACCAAAATCTACTTACCTATTAGTTTTAAAAATTCATTTCTGGTTTCAATTTTTTCAAACTGACCTCTAAACCCAGATGTTGTGGTAACAGAGTTTTGTTTTTGCACACCTCGCATCATCATACACATGTGGGACGCTTCAATAACTACTGCAACTCCTTGCGGTTTTAATGTATCGTTAATACAGTCTAAAATTTGTTCGGTAAGTCGTTCCTGCACTTGTAATCTTCTTGCAAAAACATCTACTATTCTAGGTAATTTACTTAACCCAACAATTTGTCCGTTAGGTATATAGGCAATATGCGCTTTGCCGAAGAAAGGTAAAATATGATGCTCACAAAGTGAATACAACTCAATGTCCTTTACTATCACCATTTCATTATAACTTTCTTTAAACATGGCGCTTTTAAGAATTTTTACCGGATCCTGATGATATCCTTGAGTTAAAAACTGTATTGCTTTTGCTGCACGTTCTGGTGTTTTTAATAACCCATCACGCTCTGTATTTTCACCTAAATCTTCAATAATGCTTTTATATCTGTTTTTAACTTCGTCTGTAACCCGAATGTTATATTCTTCAAAATTTTTATATGGCATTCTTTAATTATTTATTAAATTCTACTTAAATATAAAGTATAAATTGAACTTTACAATAAAAACGATTCTTAATTGTGCATAACAGGTTAAAGTAGTAAATTCACCACTGTTATTTAATACTTATGATTCTAGCAACAAACATTCATAAATTCTACAGCGATTTACAAGTTTTAAAAGGTGTAGATATTCATATTAAAAAAGGAGAAGTCGTTTCTATTGTTGGTGCATCTGGTGCTGGAAAAACGACCTTATTACAAATATTAGGTACTTTAGATAGAGCTTCATCAAAAGAACCATACGAGCTTACTATCAACAATATTAATATTAATGGTCTCAGCGATAAAGCTTTAGCTAAATTTAGAAATGAACATATTGGGTTTATTTTTCAATTTCACCAGTTATTACCAGAATTTACAGCTTTGGAAAACGTGTGTTTACCTGCTTTTATAAAAGGTACAAAAAAGAGTGATGCCGAAAAACGTGCCAAAGAACTTTTAGACTTTTTAGGATTATCGCATCGATTTAACCATAAACCAAATGAACTTTCAGGTGGTGAACAACAACGTGTTGCTGTAGCCAGAGCACTTATAAACAATCCTGATTTAATTTTTGCCGATGAACCTTCAGGGAATTTAGATAGTGAATCTGCCGAAAATTTACATAGCTTGTTTTTTAAACTTCGTGATGAATTTGGGCAAACTTTTGTAATAGTAACTCATAACGAAGAACTTGCCAATTTAGCAGATAGAAAATTAGTTATGGTTGATGGTAAGATTGTTATTTAATTAAAATGGCTTAACATATTATGCTAAGCCATTTTAGTTAATTTATTAAAAAACTAATCCTTAAAATTTAAAATTTTAGTTTCTATCCCGTATTTTTTAATCCTCCAGAAAGCGAGTTTATTATTGATAAAAGCTTTGTTAATATCTGATCTCCTTCAATAGGGTTCGTGTCTTTTATAGCCCGCCATTGCTTTAAATACTTAATATGAAGTTCGTGCAGTACCTGTAGCTCTTTGTCTCGACGTTTTAAATTATCGATCTGTCCTACTCTTCTAATGGCTACCGATTCTCCTAGTAAATCTTCAATATGAATAATACCAGCTTCATAATCGGTTAAAATCATATTTAAAAGCTTCGATTTAATACCAGAATCAGTTTCGAGATCTGCATAACGCTTCATGAGGTCTGAATTTGCAAGGATTAAATTCGTTTCTATTTGGATAAATAAAAACTTCAAGAATGGCCAAGTTTCAATAAATTGCTTTAACTCTTCAAATTTTAAAGGTTTTTCTTTTTTTAGTTCATTTAAAGCTTGTCCAACACCATACCAACCGGTTAATGCAAAACGTGATAAATTCCAACTAAATACCCAAGGGATGGCTCGAAGGTCGTTTAAAGTTCTTTGCCCTGTTCTTCGCGCAGGACGTGAACCAATTTTACTATTCTCTAAAACATCGATCGATGTAACCTGACTAAAAAAGTGAATAAAATCAGGGTCTTCAATCATCATTTTATAATATTTTAGTGATGCTTCGGTAACCCAATCTAAAGTTTCAGACGGGTATTTTACTTCTGACTTATTAGTAGAAAGTGGCATTGTTTGACGAGCAACTCCCGACGTTAACATATTTAAATTATAGGTTGCCGTTAATGGATTTCCAAATTGTTGCGCAATAGATTCTCCTTGAATTGTTAACTTAATTTGGCCGTTTACTGTATTAAGTGGCATGCTCTCTAAAAATCGGTGATATTTTCCACCTCCGCGACTTATAGTTCCTCCTCTTCCATGAAAAAAGTAAACTACTACATTAAACTTTTCACCAACTTTACAAAGGCGCTCTTCTGTTTTATAAAGATTCCAT
>Ga0316201_10002984_pt1 | contig 12300 bp, 11 predicted proteins | sample CS6wburrow_MG_FD_204516 | JGI IMG/M metagenome (GOLD analysis project Ga0316201, IMG submission 204516) | Coastal sediment microbial communities from Delaware Bay, Delaware, United States - CS-6 worm burrow | ecosystem: Environmental > Aquatic > Marine > Coastal > Sediment | place: USA... | reverse complement strand
AATACGCAACTAGAAAAAAATGAATTGCGTGATATTATGATCGGCCACTTAAATGATCTTCACCAGTTCTATGGGGATTTGACTGGCGTTCGAGTGGCTCGCAAGCATCTGACCTGGTACTGCAATAGTTTGGACAACGCCGACGATTTTCGTCATCAGGTCGTGCGTGTCGATCGTGCTTCAGAGCAGATCAGGTTGACGAAAGAATTCTTCAGGAACTAAGCAACGTGGCGCAAGACAAGAACAAGAAGACGGAACTCACGTCCAGGAAAAGCAAGAAACCGCTCTGCAAACATACCGAAGACGCACTCGATCAGTACTTTACGACGCTGAACGGCGACCGGCCCGGCGAGCTGTACGATCTTGTTATCGGCGAGGTCGAACGACCCCTGTTTAAAGCCGTCATGGACTACACGCAAGGCAACCAAAGCCAGGCTGCCGGCATTCTCGGCATCAACCGCGGTACCTTGCGAAAGAAACTCAGGACTTATTTGCTAATTAAGTAGGCGCCGCCGATTCGGCATCGCCCTTTTTGCCAGGTGCACCCATGTTGAACGTAAGACGTGCGCTCGTCAGTGTCTCTGACAAGCGTGGATTGATTCCATTTGTAACTGGCCTTGTCGAGCTTGGCGTCGAGGTGCTTTCAACCGGTGGCACCTGCCGCCAGCTACGTGAGGCTGGCCTGGATGTCATTGAAGTATCCGAAAAAACGGGCTTTCCCGAGATCATGGACGGGCGGGTGAAGACACTGCACCCCGTCATTCACGGCGGCCTGCTCGGGCGCCGCGGCATCGACGATGCCGTCATGAACGAGCATGGCATCGAGCCAATCGATCTCCTGGTCGTGAATCTGTATCCCTTTGAACAGACCATCGCACGCGGCGACGCGACCATCGACGAGGCCATCGAGAACATCGACATTGGCGGGCCCGCCATGATTCGCGCCGGCTCGAAGAATCACGACGGCGTCGCCGTGATTGTCAGTCCGGATGACTATGATGCGGTGCTTGCCAACCTGAGAAATAACGATCTCACGCTCGAACATCGCCGCCGTCTTGCGGCCAAGGCTTATGCGCATACTGCAAGCTATGACACCGCCATCACGAAATACCTGTCACAGACGTCGGGCGATGACCCACTCGGCGAGCGTTTCCTGTATTCGGGCGGTCTCTCGGAACGACTCCGTTACGGGGAGAATCCGCACCAGGGTGCCGCGTTTTATGTTGATCAGCAGGCACCGCAGGGCTCCCTCGCCAGAGCGAAGCAGCGACAGGGCAAGGCATTGTCCTACAACAACATCGCCGACAGCGATGCGGCGCTGCAATGCGTCATGCGGTTCGCAGATCCGGCGTGCGTGATCGTCAAGCACGCGAATCCCTGTGGTGTTGCCGTCGCTGACAACATCCTGGACGCCTACGACAAGGCCTTCAAGACGGATCCAACTTCCGCGTTCGGCGGCATCATCGCGTTCAATCGCGCACTCGATGCCAAAACCGCTGGAGTGATTGTCGATCGGCAATTTGTCGAGGTTATCGTCGCGCCCGCCGTTGCTTCGGAGGCATTAGATATCCTTTCGACAAAGAAGAATGTTCGCGTGCTGGAAACAGGCGACTGGCCGACCACCGCTGCCGCTGACTTCGACTTTAAGAAGGTATCGGGTGGATTGCTGGTACAGAATAACGATCTGGGTGTGATAACGGCTGACGACCTCAAGGTCGTAACCGACAAAGCGCCCACACCGGCTCAGGTTCAGGACCTGTTATTCGCCTGGACGGTGGTCAAGTACGTCAAGTCAAACGCCATCATCTTCTGCAAAGATAATGCGACCGTTGGCGTGGGAGCCGGACAGATGAGTCGCGTCTACAGCACCAAAATTGCCGCCATCAAGGCTGGCGACGAAGACCTCGAAGTAAAAGGCTCGGTCATGGCGTCGGACGCATTTTTTCCGTTCCGCGACGGCATCGATACCGCCGCCGACTATGGCATTTCGGCCATCATCCAGCCTGGCGGCTCGATGCGCGATGACGAGGTGATACAGGCAGCGAACGAACACGGCCTGGCCATGGTCTTTACCGGCATGCGCCATTTCCGCCACTAATGAAAGTACTCATCATTGGCTCAGGCGGACGCGAGCACGCGCTCGCCTGGAAATGCGCTCAATCACCGCGGGTAGACGAAGTGCTGGTCGCGCCCGGCAATGCGGGCACGGCCCGTGAAGACAAGGTCCGCAACATCGCCATCGCATCCGAGGATATCAACGGCCTGGCAAGACTGGCAACGGACGAACGTGTTGGCCTCACCATCGTCGGCCCTGAAGCACCGCTGGTTGACGGCGTTGTCGATCGGTTTAACGCACTCGGGCTGCCCTGCTTTGGCCCGACGGCAGCGGCGGCGCAGTTAGAGGGCTCGAAAGCATTCACGAAGGACTTTCTCAGACGGCATAACATTCCAACAGCGGACTATCAGAACTTCTCGAAACTTCAGCCTGCGCTTGATTACATTCGAGAACAGGGAGCGCCGATCGTCATCAAAGCCGACGGTCTGGCTGCCGGCAAAGGTGTGATCGTCGCCATGAGCCTTGCAGAGGCGGAACAGGCAGCCACAGACATGCTGTCCGGCGGCAGCTTCGGCGAGGCAGGAGCCCGAATCGTCGTCGAGGAGTACCTGGATGGCGAGGAAGCGAGCTTCATCATTATTACGGACGGTGACAGCATCCTTCCGCTGGCGACGTCACAGGACCACAAGGCGCGTGACGAGGGCGACGTGGGCCCGAACACCGGCGGTATGGGCGCCTATTCACCGGCGCCGGTCGTCACCCGCGAGATCGAACGGCAAATTATGGATCGCGTTATTCGTCCGACACTTGCCGGCATGAAGGCTGACGGTAATCCGTATCTGGGCTTCCTGTATGCCGGGCTGATGATCATGCCGGATGGAGCGCCGAAAGTTATCGAGTTCAACTGCCGCCTGGGCGATCCGGAAACACAGCCGATACTCGCGCGACTCGAATCCGACCTTGTAGAAATCTGTGCGGCGACGCTGGACGGATCACTAGGTGAGCAAACTGCCACCTGGGACTCACGAGCCGCCCTCGGCGTGGTCCTGGCCGCCGGCGGATACCCCGCAACCTATAAGTTAGGTAGTCCGATCACCGGCCTTGATGACGCGGATAGCGACACGCAAAAAGTCTTTCATGCCGGAACGGCCTTAGAAGGGGGCGCCGTAACGACCAGCGGTGGCCGGGTGCTTTGCGTCGTAGGACTCGGCGAAACGGTTGCGGCGGCCGCCAAGTGCGCCTACGACGCGATCGACAAGATCGAATGGGAAGACGTTTATTTCCGCCGCGACATCGGTCATCGCGCCATCGCAAGAGAGGGCTAGCCGCAAGTGCTAACGACGGACGAGGCACGCGAAGCAATTCTGTCGTCGATGCCGGCTTTTGTCACTGAGATGACGCCGCTCGACCAAGCCAATGGACGGGTTCTGCGCCAAACCGTTCACGCGGAGCGCGATCAGCCGCCATTTGATCGCGTCATGATGGATGGCATTGCTTTGCGCTTCGCGGATTTCGCAAGTGGCATTCGGCAATTCCCGATCCAGGCAATGCAGGCGGCAGGCGATGAGGCGCTCGTTTTGAAGTCGGGCCGGTGTATTGAAATCATGACCGGCGCATCCTTGCCGCAGAATGCAGACTGCATCGTTCCCGTAGAGCGGATTTCTGTCGAGGATGGCGTCGCCGTCGTCGAAGAGGACTACGCGGCCGAGTCCCGTCGTTTTATTCACGCCCGCGCCTCGGACCATGCGATTGGTGCCCACCTCCTGACGCCTGGTAAACGCATTTCGCCCCTGGATATCGCGATCATCGCATCCTGCGGCCTGACCGAGATCGAGGCGAGCCGCATCCCTGTGATTCGCGTTATTTCGACCGGTAACGAGCTCGTGCCCGCTGGCAAGCCGATTGAACCCCATCAGATCCGGCTTTCGAACGGACCGGCGATTCAGGCCATGCTGCGCGCTCGAGGGTGCGCAGACTGCAATCACGACCATCTCGTCGATAATCTCGAGGTTTTGCGCGAGCGCATCGCCGACCATCTCGAGATTGCCGACGTACTTATTCTGAGCGGTGGCGTTTCAATGGGAAAAGCCGACTACGTTCCGGAGGTACTCGCCGCGCTCGGCGTCAAAGTCGTGTTTCACAAAGTAAGCCAGCGACCGGGCAAACCGATGTGGTTCGGGCTAGGCCCAAATGGCCAGGTTGTGTTCGCTCTGCCAGGTAATCCGGTTTCGGCCCTGGTCTGTTGCCGCCAATACGTTATTCCCGCGTTGGAGGCCGCATCAGCAGTGACCGCAATGCCGCCCGAGTTTGCTGCTCTTGCTACGGATATCCGGTTTGAACCTGACCTCACCTGCTTTCAGCCCGTACGCGTCCTCTCGAACGCGGCCGGCCAGATCCTGGCGATGCCCGTCAAGACCAATACGTCTGGCGACTTCACCGCACTATCCGCGACCGACGGGTATGTTGAGCTCGCAAAAGAGACGAGTTTCTTCCCGGCCGGCACTGCGGTATTCCTGCACCGCTGGTAGCCGGGCTAGCCCGGATGTTGCGCTCTCGCTTGGCCTTTGATCGCCTGAGGGATCTTCTTCGCTCGGAAATAGACACCGTTATTCCACTCGTTCAAAAAATCCCTCAACCGGTCAAATCCTTAACCGACCTCACGCACCAACTGGTGCAACATCCGGGCTAATTGCCTTGCAGCCAGCCAACGGCTGCCAGATACTTGTTGCCTATGATTTCAGCCAAAGATGCTCTTAAAGAATTGCGCGACGGCAATCGCCGCTTCGTCGCCGGTGACTTCGATGCCGAATCGCTGGCCAGCCGGGCCCACCAGGCCGGCATGTCCGGCGGACAATACCCCTTCGCCATCATTCTCGCCTGTTCCGACTCGCGGGTTCCGGTCGAGCTGGTGTTTGACCAGGGCTTCGGCGATCTGTTTGTCATCCGTGTTGCCGGCAACATCGTCGCTCCCTCGCAGATCGGCAGCATCGAGTTCGCCGCCAATCAGTTTGGGACAAGACTCGTCGTCGTCCTTGGCCACTCCAACTGCGGCGCGGTAATCGCCGCGCTCAAAGAACTTGCCCTCGAGCAAACGCACCGGTCGCCAAACCTGCGCGCCATTGTCGATCGAGTGCGGCCTTCGATCGAGCCGATACTCGAGATGCACAGGAATAGCGACGAAGAAACGCTGACCAGCGCGGCTGTACGCGCCAATATCCGCGCCTCCGTGGAAAAACTGTCGCACGGCTCGCTCATACTCGAACAGCTCATTGACGAGGGAAACCTCACGATCGTCGGCGCCGAATATTCTATCGAGAGCGGCGAAGTCGAGTTTCTCGACATCTAGTGTCCTGTGCGATGTCTCGCATGATTTCAGGGCCGACAGAAACTGCCAGGACACCAGTCGCTTCTATTGGGAGCGAGCGATATGAGTAAATCTGTCGTAACCGGCCGATGCTTCTGCGCTGACATCTGCTTCGAGTTGCTTGGCCCTGAAAAATTCGCCTGTTTCTGCCATTGCCACAGCTGCCAGCGCGCGGCAGGCGCACCGGTCGTCGCCTGGGCGACCTACGCCCGCGAAACGTTTGCCGTGACGCAGGGCGAGATGCACTGGCACCACTCCTCTACCGGTGTTACGCGCGGTATTTGCAGCAATTGTGGTTCATCCATCACCTACGAGAACGAGAAACGCCCCGGCGAGATTGATATCACACTGAACAGCCTGGATAAGCCCGACGCGCCTGTCCTGCGCGCGCACATCTGGACTGAAGACAAGCAGCCCTGGCTTCACATCGGCGACGACCTGCCTGTCTACGAAAAGAATATCGGCTGAAAAATGGGGACATTCTGCTTTTCTCCAAAAGCAGAATGTCCCCGACCGATGCCTCACCCGTAAAGAACCCGCTTTCGCACGCCATATACCGGCGAGCTTCGGGGATTGTTTACCAGGGTGACGTCGACGCGGCAAAGCACCTGAGGATCTACGAGCACGCCGTCGAGAACTGGCGAGCAGCGGCGTCGTCAGCATGACTTCAGAATTCCCAGAGAACGCCAATCGCCGGCAGCAAAGAAAGCCAATAGTCCTCGCTGGCTTCCAACACATCGTTGCCGTCGGCGTCCGAATCGAGGTCAAACTCGATACAGCAGACATTGCGGCGATTGAAAACATTGGTGATTTCCACGAATGCGAGCAACGAGCCTCTGGGTACTTTGAATTTTCGGCTAAGACGCACATCCACGCTGGAAAACGTCGGCAAACGCAGCGCGTTTCGTGGCGCAGGAACGGCAATATTGATCGGCTCGCCGTCGGCACCGACTCCTGCTCCGACCAGCGTCAGGCCGGTCCTCGGCCATCCGGAGTGAATGCTCGCCGCGGCGGAAAAATTCCAGGATTCATTTTCCCATGCGAACCCGCCTTGCACAGCATGCCGCTGATCCCAGCTGCGCGGAACATCGCGGCCGTCGATGCGGTCCGTCACTTTCGACCACGTGTAGGAAGCCCACCAGTTCCATGGTCCCGCGGTACGGTCGGCCGACAACTCCAGCCCCCGTGCCTCTGCTTTTGACGGATCGAGTCGCACACGATCAGCCTGCAATTCGGGAATCACACCCAGTGGGTCGTAAAGATTCTCGAATCGCGGCCGCACATTCTGAATCTCCTTGCGAAACAACTCCAGTCGGACCGAGATTTCATCGTTGATAAGTTGCCTTATGCCGACAATCAGATGATCCGCGCGCTGCGCGGGCCAGAAATTACTGATGCCGTCTTCGACCTGCAGGGACTGCAACGGCTGCGACTGGTGGTACCGACCGACACTGAGGCGAAGCTCGGTTTGCTCCCTTGGCCGAAACATGACATTCAGTCGCGGACTCAGCTGCGAATCAGAATTCAGTCCGGTATAAGTCTGATCATCCCACCGCAGCCCCCATTCAAGCATCACGCGAGGTGACACGCGCCAGCGGTCGGACACGTACATCGCGTAACTGCCACCCTTCGGGCTGGCCGCCAACCGCCGGATTACGCTGGCCGGCTGATTCTCGTACATTGCCTCTAGCCCGAAATACTCGGCCGACCCCGAGTACACATAGTCTGCTTCGCCGTAGGCTGCATGAATCCCCCACCGCGTTCTATGGCTCGATGATGGGCTCCAGACCCAATCCTGGTAAAGCGCAAAGCGACTGACGTCCCGGTTATCAATTACCGACGCGATCATTTTTTCTGGATCCTGCAAGACACCATCGCGTCGATTGCTGAAGTCGACCATCGACAGTACCGTGCTGCTGCTTAGCGTATCTGACCACTCGCTGTCCAGCCGCAGCCAGAACTGCGCATTGTGGGTATCGCTGGCAACCTGTTCGCGTTCGGCGGGATCTGCTTCCAGGATGAGCTTGACCTTGTCATCGGCAAACAGGGCGTTCACGGACAGGCGCATGTGCGGGGTCACCTCGAATGTGTACTCTCCGAACACATCAAAATAGGACGGTTCACCGTACTTGGGATCAATAACGAGGTCGAGGTTTCCACGGCGCGCCGAGAACAACCAGTTGCGCTTGTTGTCGGTACCCGCCGACAGAACGGACGTGTTGAACACGCTAAGACCGATTTCCGTATGTCTGGATTTCTCGGTATCCAGAGAGTCCATCAGGACGAGTCCACCCATACGATCGCCATAGCGAACGGGAAAGCCGCCGGTATAGACCTCAACACCTTCAATTGCGCGCGCATCGATCGCGCTGAAGATGTTCTGGTAGTCACGAATGTGAAACGGGTCGAAAAGAAATTGCCCATTTAGCATGATTCCGATTTCGCTCTGCTCTCCACCGCGAAAATGCGCAACCGCCGACGCGCCGCTGGCGGCGGTGCCGGGCAGGCGCTGAGTGACACGTATGGGGTCCTCGCCAACATCCGGCATGTTCTGAATCGTCCTCCTGTCTAGCGCAAACTGTGACGTCGAAATGTCTCTTGAGATTTCGTAGCGACTCGCGGCAACAACCACGGTCTCGATATCCGGCGACGACGGCTGTTGCACCGCAACCGGACCGGCTTGCGCTAACTCCCGTGATTCTGCCCTGACGACCAGGTACAAACCTGCCTCTGGCTTCACGGCCAACCCGTGAGGCCGAAGTATCTGTCGTACGATTTCCAGTGGAGTACCGGGCAGGGGCTCTGCGGTGACCAGCAGACCATCGCCGACAAGACTGGTGCTGTAAGCAAATGGCTGACCTTGGTTGCGAAAAGCGTCGATTACATCCGCGACGGCGCGCCCGACATAAGGCTCAGTCTGCCCGTCGTCAGCCACAGCGACTGACGAGGCCAGTAAGACCCAGAGCAATAATGCGCGAATCGGTTGCGTACGGGTCTTTTGCTTAACGATCGTCGCTAACGTAGATCACCCCTTCACCTTCATTAATCTCGTAGCCAAGCGCGGTGGTCGCCATCCACCGTGGTAGCGATTCCAAGGGCTCGGCGTCGATGGTGCCTTTCAGAAGCTCGATGCGAGCGACCTGTTCCGCTTGCCCCTCGAATCTTGGTTGCAGGCCTGTCTCCCTGTACACCCACTGCAAAAACTCGTAGATCGATCTGCCGTCCACATCGGCAGGCGGAGATGTCCGACTGACCCAACTCCAGTCCTGTGCAAACCCGCTGATGCTCAGCACGGCCGGTTGCTGCCGACCGCTCAGCGTCACCTGTTCGCCGGACGACGCAACGTAGTCGTAGTACCGCCCATCAACCGAAACCTGGCCCTCCCGGACACTAACGCTTAAGTTTCTGTCATCCACGCGGGTCATAAACTGAGTCCCGATATGCGACACTTCTCCATAGTCAGTAGTGACGAGAAAATCGGCTGCAACGCCGGCCGTGATGCCGCCGATCAGCGCGGACGGCGTCGAGTCGAAATAGACACGACCGGCCTCGAGGTACACGGACTTGCCGTCCAGGAATCGTATTCGCGTGTTGGCATCCAGGCGCAGTGAGCCACCGTGCCCCCACGCCAGAGCAATGCCCGCATCGTCTCCTGTGACAATCGTCTGCCCGGAGAGAACGCTCGACAATGCGGGTGTCTCGCGTAGCTCGGACGATTCAGCAAGAAGGTAAATAGAGCCGAAACTTTTTTCGATCGTCGCCACCTGGACCGCGTCCACGACCGGTAGGCGATACAGACCAAGCGCCGAGAAGAGACCAATGAGTACCGTCGCGGCCATTGCGAAACCGACAATCCGCCGACGCGAGCGGTGTCTGCCACTAACCGCCTGCCACTCGGCCCGCAGGGCCTGCCGCACCGCGGCTTCATCGGACCGTGATGGCATAGGCCGCGGTGATGCGTGCTTTAGCAGTTCCTCCAAAGCCTCGTCGGCCTGTGCGCTTATGCCCTGATTAACGTTAGTCATGATTTCACCAACTCGCTCTCGTTTAGTTCGATGCCGTCTGTAAGCGATGAGTAAACGTCCGCAAACGCTTTCTTCGCGCGACCAAGCAGGGACTGCGTCGCCTCGGCACCAATGTCCAGACGCTCCGATATTTCCTTTATCGAGTGTCCTTCGATGTACTTCCACTCCAGGACATCGCCGTACCGCGCCGGCAGTTTGTCCAGGGCAACCTGTATTAATCTAAGTAGCTCAACGCGCCTGTAATGCCGTTCCGGACTCATCTGCTCTGGCGCGTGGAACGAATCGACAGCAGCCTGGATCTCCGGAAAATCTTCGGTGAGCACTATGTGTTCCCGGTATCGGGCCTGCCTCGACAGCCAGTCGCTGGTCTCGTTGCGACAAATCGCACACAGCCACGTGAACAGGGCGGATTCGGCTCGATACGTGTGCATTTTGCGTAGTGCACGCGTGAGGCTGATTTGCGCCACTTCACGCGCCGCATCCGGATCGTCCGACAATCGCGTCAGCGCAAAGCGATACAGCCTCGCGAAGTTCTCATCAAAAAACTGGTCAAAAGCTCGTTCATTGCCGGCAAGCAGTTGTTTTACAAGCTTTTTATCTTCGAAATAGACCATCATGCCGAATTGTCCCGGATGCTCGATAGTTTTGACGGCTATTGCTGGAAAAATCGGTCGGACGCCGACTCGATTGTACGCCTGGCGACTACACAGAAGGCGTCAACTCAGCCTAAATATGTGGAAAGATCAGGTGGAGGGACAATGAAATACGGGCCCGCAAGGGGCCCGTTTGAATCGACACATATTTTGGCAATCACGAGCGCGCGGCAGCGCGAGCATTGCCTGATGGATCGACTATCTTTTCATAGCCTCAAAGAACTGCGCGTTTGTCTTCGTGTCCTGCAGCTTGTTCAACAGGAACTCGACCGCCGCAAGTTCATCCATCGGATGCAGGACTTTTCTCAAAATCCACATCTTCTGCAACTCATCCGGATCGGTCAGGTACTCTTCCTTACGCGTGCCCGAGCGATTGATATTGATCGCCGGGAATACGCGTTTCTCGGCGATACGGCGATCCAGGTGGATCTCCATGTTGCCTGTGCCCTTGAACTCTTCGTAGATCACTTCGTCCATCTTCGAGCCTGTATCGACGAGCGCAGTCGCAAGAATCGTCAAGCTGCCGCCCTCCTCGATGTTTCGAGCTGCGCCGAAGAAACGCTTCGGCCGATGCAATGCGTTTGCATCGACACCACCCGTTAGCACCTTGCCTGACGACGGCACAACGGTGTTGTAGGCGCGCGCAAGTCGGGTAATCGAGTCCAGCAGAATAACGACGTCGCGCTTGTGCTCGACGAGGCGTTTCGCCTTTTCGATGACCATCTCGGCCACCTGCACGTGCCGGCTGGCCGGCTCATCAAAGGTCGACGAAACCACTTCACCGCGAACGGTGCGCTCCATCTCGGTAACCTCTTCCGGCCGCTCGTCAATGAGCAGGACGATCAGGTCAACTTCAGGCGTATTTGCGCAGATTGCCGACGCGATATTCTGCAGCAGCATCGTTTTACCGGCTTTCGGCGGAGAGACGATCAAGCCGCGCTGGCCCTTTCCGATCGGCGCGACCATATCGATAATGCGCGCAGTCAGATCTTCAGTACTGCCATTGCCCTGCTCGAGCTTCAGGCGTTGCGTTGGAAACAGTGGCGTCAGGTTCTCAAACAGAACCTTGTTGCGCGCATTCTCCGGCGCATCATGATTGATCTGGCCGACCTTGAGTAATGCGAAATAGCGCTCGCCTTCCTTCGGCGGACGTATCAAGCCTGAAACCAAATCGCCCGTACGCAGGTTGAAGCGACGAATCTGGCTGGGGCTGACGTAGATATCGTCGGGGCCGGCAAGATAGGAACTGTCGGAGGATCGCAAAAAGCCAAAGCCGTCCTGCAAAATCTCCAGTACGCCATCACCGTAGATATCCTCACCCTTGCTGGCGTGCGCCTTGAGGATGGCGAAGATCATGTCCTGTTTGCGTGAACGCGCGAGATTCTCAACACCCAGTGACTCGCCTAGCTCGACGAGTGCCGCTGCCGGACGAGTTTTCAACTCCGACAGGTTCATGATGTTCTTACTTTGTTCGAGTTGCTCGGGCGTTATTACGTCGAGACTGCCTTCGTCATCCGGATATTCGGATTGTGGTGGCCGACGACGACGGCGGCGATTCGGATTGCCCTTACTCTTGTTACCCGCTTTGTTCGGGTGGTTTTTAGTTGAAGTACCCAAGTACCCTCTCACAGATTAGTTTCCAGAAACTCTTCGAGTTGCGATTTTGGCATCGCACCCATCTTTTGTGCCTGTACGGCACCGTCCTTGAACAACATTAACGTCGGAATACTGCGGATGCCGAATTTCTGGGCCGTATTCGGGTTCTCATCCACGTTCAGCTTCACAACCGCGAGTTTGTCAGCATGCGACACGGCGACCTCTTCCAGGAGCGGCGCGATCATCTTGCAGGGTCCGCACCATTCCGCCCAGAAATCGAGCAGCACCGCCTTGTCATTTTGTAATACGTCGGCATCGAATGTGCCGTCCGATGTGTGCACAATATTGTCGCTCACCGGTTACTTCCTCCCAATGAAAGTGTGAATCGATAGTGGTTTTGCCCATTGTCCGGTTCTCAGACGAACCAACATTGCAAAAACGGATGACGCTGCCTCAACTATCAGGCAATATGTCGCAGCTCAAATGCCGACTAAATCCGGCTATTTCCGGCTTCTCTCTGGATCGTTTAGGAAATCGAAATTGGCGGGTGCGACGGTTGTCGCGTCGAGTTAGGCCAATTTGACCGGTTCGCGAGCCATTTTGCAA
>Ga0316201_10002983_pt1 | contig 12304 bp, 9 predicted proteins | sample CS6wburrow_MG_FD_204516 | JGI IMG/M metagenome (GOLD analysis project Ga0316201, IMG submission 204516) | Coastal sediment microbial communities from Delaware Bay, Delaware, United States - CS-6 worm burrow | ecosystem: Environmental > Aquatic > Marine > Coastal > Sediment | place: USA: Delaware... | reverse complement strand
ACCTTTTAATAAGAAAACAGGAGAATCTAAAATGATCGTCGGAATTCTAAAGGAAATTAAAGTTGCTGAGAAGCGAGTGAGCATGACACCCGCTGGTGTTATTGCCATGATTGGCAATGGCCACCAGGTTCTCGTTGAGAAGGATGCCGGCACCGGTGCAGGGTATCCTGATGCTGATTATGTTGCTGCCGGCGCTGTTATTGTTGATACCCCCAGCGAGATTTATCAGAAAGCGGACATGGTGATGCATGTCAAAGAACCCCAGCCCTCAGAATATGACTTGATCAGGGAAGACCAGATTGTCTTTACCTACCTGCATCTGGCGGCAGATGAGCCGCAGACCAAGGCACTGATTAAAAGCAAATCTATTGCCATCGCCTACGAAACTATCGAAAAAGACAATGGATCACTTCCGCTTTTAGTGCCAATGAGTGAGGTGGCAGGGAGGATGGCGACTCAGGAGGCTGCAAAATATATTGAAATGCCACAGGGCGGAATGGGTATTCTTCTTGGTGGTGTGACCGGAGTTGAGCCGGCAAACGTTGTTATCATCGGAGGCGGTGTGGTTGGTATCAATGCCGCCAAGATGGCCTGCGGTCTTGGTGCCAAAGTCTATATCCTTGACACAAATCTTGAGCGACTGGCATATCTGGACGATGTTATGCCCGCCAACTGTTTCCCGGTTATGTCCAATGCCACCGTTCTTGCACGGCTTGTCAAAGAGGCAGACGTGGTTATCGGGGCAGTCCTGGTTGCAGGGGCAAAGGCTCCCAAACTGCTCACCCGGGAGATGCTCAAAGGGATGAAAAAAGGTTCTGTTATTGTTGATGTTGCCATCGACCAGGGTGGCTGTTTTGAAACATCCAGGCCGACAACCCATGATAATCCTTGCTTTGAAGTTGATGGTGTAATCCATTACTGTGTTGCCAATATGCCGGGTGCGGTAGCCAGAACATCTGCACGTGCGTTAACCAATGCAACCCTTCCCTATGCGCTGCAAATCGCCAACAAGGGCTGGAAAAAAGCCATGCAGGAAAACAAGGAGATTAAATTAGGTGCCAACGTTGTTAGAGGAAAAGTAACCTATAAAGCCGTTGCTGAAGCCTTCGACATGGCCTATACACCGATCGAGGAATTCCTTTAAGCCGACATCGACCAAAAGACGTTATGCTTTCCCTTCTCTTGATATGTCGTATCGCAGGGACATCGTTTCCGGCAGGAAAGTATAACGTCTTGATTACTTTTGATGAGGAATAGGATAATGGATGGTGAGTTGAAGTTTTCATCCCTGAGCGAGCAGGTCTATGAGTATTTGCGCAAACAGATGAACCAAGGAGCGTTGCTGCCCGGTTCAACTATTAACATCGGGGAAATCGCCAAGCAGCTCGGGATTAGCAAGACGCCTCTCAGGGACGCGTTGATCCATCTTGAGCTGGAAGGGTTTGTGACTATATTGCCACGCAGAGGGGTTCGTGTGAATAAGCTTCGGCTCGATGATGTCAGGAGTGCCTACGACGCTGTCGGTCTGGTTGAGGCATTTATTGTCATTGATTGCATCGAGAAAATAGAGCCGTCCCATATACAAAAGCTTGAAGATCTGAACGAGATGATGATCTCTGATATCAACGCCAATGATTTTTCCCGACTCTTTAAGACCAATCTGCAGTTCCATAATATTTACCTTGATGTCTCAGATAATGATCTCTTGAAAAAATTCATTCTGCCGATAAAACATCGACTCTATGACTTTCCCCGGCAAAATTATATCCGAGAGTGGGAGTTGAGAAATTGTCAAGAACACAGTCAGTTTATCGGATATCTGAAACATGGAAATGGGGCGGAGGCGGCAAAAATCCTGCAAGATGTGCACTGGTCATATGCATATCAGAAGGAGTATATCTACAAATTTTATCAAGCACAGTATGAATCTGAAATCAAATCCGCTCAACAGGCTTCATATTCCACTTAATAAGGTGCTCGTCTGGCAAAATATTAGCATCATCATCGATACATCGTGTCAAATATGTGGTTGTGCGGGCCTCAGTGACATGTAACAACGAGATTTTTACAAGGCGTCATTAGTGCGTAAGACGAATTGCATTGGCGTTTTCTGCACAATAAATTGGGCCGTTTTTACCAGTTGTTCTTTTTCTAGGAAATGAGGTCTCCTGGCAAAACATATACGGTATTACAGTATGCAGGGGAGCAGTCTCTTTGATAACTAAATCTGATATAAAGGAGGGCGTGTCATGCCTGAAAATAATCAAAAGGTACAAATTAAAAATTTTATTCACGGCGAATGGGTGGAAGAGGCTACAGCTGACACAGCTCCTTTGTTCAACCCCTCAACAGGGGAGCAAATCGGCGAAGTGCCTCTATCTTCTGAGAAAACCTCCAAAGAAGGCATAGATTCAGCTTATTCTGCCTATGATTCATGGAGAAAACTATCTCTATCGAAACGGATGAGTTACATTTTCGATATCAGACAGGCCATCATTGACCGTGAAGAAGAATTGGCCGTGGCCATTGCCACGGATCAGGCTAAGCATATCAGTGAGGCGCGCGGAGAAGTTCGACGTATCATAGAGATTTTTGAAACCGCCTGCTCCATTCCGACCCTGATTCAAGGCGAGTTCCTCCAAGGGATTTCGGCAAATATCAGTGGGCGTGTGGTCAAGGAACCGTTAGGCGTTTTTGGGGGTGTGGCCCCGTTTAATTTTCCGGCCCTGGTTTTTGCCTGGTTTGTTCCATTTGCAATCGGTGTCGGCAATACCTTTATCTTTAAACCTTCCACCCAATCTCCACTTTTCATGCAGGGAATTGGTGATATTTTTCAAGCTGTTGGACTGCCAAAGGGCGTCGTTAATATTATTCATGGAAACCGGACTATACCGGGAACCTGGTATGAAGATCCGAAAATCAGCGGCGTCTGCCTGGTCGGCTCAACCCCTACAGCAAAGGCAATGGCTGAAGCCTGTGGACGTGGTGGTAAACGGAGCATGCTGCTGGGTGGGGCCAAAAACATTCTCGTTGCCATGGAGGATGTTCAGACAGATGTTTTCATAGATAATTTTATCCACTCCTGTTTTGGTTCCGCTGGCCAGCGCTGTCTTGCAGGCTCAATCGTCGCTGTAGTGCCGGAGGTTTATGATTCTCTTCTGGAAAAAATGATCGAAGCCGGCAAAGGCATAAAAACCGGTGACGCACTTGACCCGGATGTATATATGGGACCGGTTATTTCTGCCCAGGCCAAAAAGAAGATTGAACAATACATTGAAATTGGCATTAAAGAAGGCTCCAATCTTGTCCTGGATGGGCGTAATCCCAAAATGCCTGAAAAGAATAAGAATGGTTATTTTGTCGCGCCAACCATATTTGAGGGAGTCACCCCGTGTCGGACCATTGCCAAGGAAGAAATCTTTGGTCCGGTCGTTTCGGTGATGAAAATCAGAGATCTCGAGGATGTTTTGGAAATCATCCGGGCGCAACCCTTTGGCAACGGAGCCTGTATTTTCACCCAAAACCAGTATTATACGGAACACTTTATCTCAGAGGCTAACGCCGGTATGGTCGGTGTCAATGTCGGGGTTTGCGCACCTCACCCTTACCTGCCCTTTGGCGGCATTAAAGACTCCCATTTGGGGACCAACAAGGTCCAGGGCAAGGATGGCATCGACTTTTTTGTGCAGAACAAAATTGCCACTGTGCGTGTTGCTCCACCAACAGGGCAGTTTAGCGGAGGCGAAGCAGCGGCTGGTGACAAGCAAAAGAAAGAAAACGCTCAAGTGCGGAGCTGTGTGGCTCAATAAATGGAAGCATTTTTACATACGCTTTGAATAAATTGATTTTTTATCTTGCCTATTGTTGCTTTTTAATTAATGAATAGCACATAGTATATGGGCTCGACATTCAAGGAAAGAAATCGCGATGTGCGTTGCGAGACATTGAGTCTCCAAAAAATCGGATGTTGTGACTGGGAGTTCCATTTATCTCACCAGCATTATTTCAGTTACTTAGGCATTGCCAGTTAAAGATGAAGTTTGAAGCCAATAGGAGTGTTGCAAACATGTCCAACTGGTGTTGTGAAAATGATATGATTCATATTTCGTGTGCGTTATTACCGACGGAGACGTCTGTTGATAATGTTCAGTTTATACATTTATCCATCAGTTAGGGTGCTAAAGGAACCAGAAAGGAGAGACCGTGAGTATTGAGCTAATCACTGTATTGTACTTCTTGTGTTTATTTTTGGGATTATTTTTGGGGTTGCCTGTTGCTCTTGGTTTGGGAGGCACAGCCGTTATTTTTGCCGCAATCTTTGAGCCTCGATCTCTTTTAGCCATTCCCAGCGCCTTTTATTACACACCGTGGAATGGTGTTTTAGTGACCGTTCCACTGTTTCTATTTATGGGAAGTCTCATCCGCTTTTCAGGTATCGCAGAGGCTGCCTATGACGCGGTATATAAATTGATTGGCCACATTCCCGGCGGTCTGGCCATGGGAACGGTTAAAGTGTGCACTATTTTTGCTGCAATTACCGGTATTACGCCTCCGGCCACAATTACCATGGGGCAGATAGCCTATCCCTCCATGATGAAATACAAGTACAATAGGGAGATTGCTATCGGCGCGATTGGAGCTGGTGGGGCCTTAGGTGCTTTGATTCCTCCAAGTGTGCCGTTTATTTTTTACGGTTTGCTCGCCAAGGTTTCAATTGGTGGTTTGTTCCTGGGCGGGGTTATACCTGGACTGATGCTGGCGGCATTCTATATTACCTATATTGGGATCAGATGCAAGATACAGCCGCATATGGGGCCGGCCTTGCCTGATGACGAAAAATTTACCGGCCGAGAAAAGTTGCATGCCTTACTGAATATTTGGCCGTTCATGGTTCTTATTTTTCTCGTGCTTGGGGCAATTTGGGGAGGGATCGCCACGCCGTCAGAAGCTGCCGCTTTCGGTGCTACCGGGGCTTTTCTCATTAATATCATTTATCGCAAGTTGACCTGGCAGGTTTTAAAGGATTCGCTTGAAACCACAGTCAAACTTACTGGCATGGGCTTGTGGATTCTGATCGGCGCCAACATTTATTTAAACATCTTTAATTCACTGGGCTGTCAGGAATTAGTTACCTCATTAGTGCTGGGAATGCCCGGTGGTCAAAACGGAATCCTCTTGATGATGATGTTTATTATCTTGATGCTTGGAATGGTCATGGATGACTGGGCCATCATTATGTTGTGTACTCCTCTTTATATTCCGATCATCAATGAGTTAGGTATAGACAAACTGTGGTTTGGCGTCTTGTTTATTGTCAATATACAAATTGCTTACCTTACCCCACCCTTTGGTTTTGTTCTATTTTGGCTAAAAAGTGTTTTGCCGCCTGATGTGAGCATGGGGGATGTATATAAATCAGTTGGACCGTTTATTATCCTTCAAATACTTGGCTTGTCCCTGGTGTTTATTTTTCCGCAGATTGCCACCTGGCTGCCAAATTTGTTGAAATAGGAAAACTGGTACATATTGTTTAAGTTCAAATGGACAAGGAGTTGGTTTACGCAAGGGGTACTTCTGAAACAGCAGTAATTTGTCATCAAAGACACAAGAAATAATTGCCGGGAGGTGAAAATGAACCTGTGGAGTATGGCAGAAAGAGGCATTGATATCATTGCCGAAGTGATGGGTAGAATCGGCTGGGTTCTACTGCTTTACTGTATGATCTTTGGCGTAACCGACGTGTTTTTACGATACGTTTTAAATACCCCGTCTTTATGGATTTCGACAACAGTCCAGGTGGCCATGGTGTTAATGGCTTGTGTGGGTGGGATATACGCCCTTAATGATAATGCTTTTGTCAAGTTAGATCTTTTTTACGCTAATTTTTCTCCACGGAAAAAAGCAATTTGCGACATCATTACGGTCGTTTTTACGTTCTTATTTTTGAGTGTACTGATTTGGAAGGGAACGACAGCGGCTTTACTATCTGTTAAGTTGAAGCAGATGACACCTACAGGTATTCCTATACCCATTTATCCTTTAAAAATATTCATACCAATATCTGCTGTGTTCATGTTGTTGGTGGTGATCAAAAAACTTGTCAATGATATTAGAACAGTCATTTACGGTGGTGAGTAAAAATCACGGAAATGGCACCAAGAAACTGGTACGTGTTGTTTGGGCCTGAGCAATGTTTTTACAATGTAACTTATGAGGTACTTGTTTTTACCTCTTAATTTGCAAAACACAAACTGAAGTGAAACAGGAGGAGAATGCAATGAAGAAGAATGTATTACAGGTGATTGCTGTACTCGTTATTTCCATCTTTGCTGTGCCGGGTTATTTATTTGCAGCAGGGGACAATGAAAAACCAGATAAGGTGACGAAATGGGTGTTTCAACCGTGCTTTGACTCTTCGGATGCCGGTTGGGCAAACGGTATTGTGCCCTGGATAAAGGCTGTAGAAGAGGCAACCGAGGGCACTATAAAAATCGAATTGCAACCAGCTGGTGCAATTACCAGCGGATCCGAGGCATTTGGTGCGACCGCAGCAGGAATGCTGGATGTCTATGCCGGTTGGGCCACTGTCTATGGCGGAGACATGCCCGAGGGAATGCTGGCTTTTGGCATGGCAATGGGTGCAAATAATTGGCGTGATTCCTGGGCGGCAATGTTTGGTGATCCAAAATACCGCATAGGCGATATCGTTCAAAAAGCGGCCAATGATCGTAATCTTCAGTGGGTTGGCTGGACAAGTCAGGGGCCAAATGCCATGTTCACCAAATTCCCGGTAAACAAGTGGGAAGATTTATCCGGTAAAAAAATGAGAGCCGGCGGGCCACATGCTCTTTTTCATGCCGCTATGGGCGGTGCACCGGTTTCCATGGGCGGCGGTGATATTTATACGGCCATCAAGCTGGGTACCATTGACGGTACCTATTGGGATACCGGCGGCATTGATGATATGGCTTTCCATGAGGTCATCAAGTATGCAATCATGCCCGGCTGGTGTCCTTCACAGCATCAGGAGATTTATGTCAATTTGGATAAATGGAATGCTCTCAATCAGTGGCAGAGAGACCGCATCAACAGCGTATTCATGTCTACCTACTTTGAAACCAGCAGAATGCATGCCATGGGTGTCGAAGAGGCAAAAGAGATCCTCATAAAGGCTGGCGGTGAAGTCATCTATATGTCTGAGGAAGAAGTGAAAAGAATGCGTGAAAAGGCGATCGCCGAGGTTTGGCCGAAGGTGGCCGAAAAGTCTGAAGCTTCTGCCAAAGGTGTGGCTTTATGGAAACAATTCCTGGTAGATATCGGTGAATTATAAGTCACTCAAGCAGTGTAAGTAGAACATTCTTCAGTTTGTATCACTAAGGCGTCTCTGCCCTAAAAGCATGAAAAGACAGAGACGCCTTAATCTTTTTTAGGATTATCAATGCCCAAAATTTTTTCTTTTGTTAAGTATGCTGCTGTTTTACATGATTATCCAGACAATGCCGAAGGTGGTTATTGATCTTGTTTTTTTTATGGTTGCACATGTATCGCAACTGAAACGGGGAAAAGCTCCTTCCCTCCTGCAGTCCTCTTCTGTTTATCTCCTAGAATCATAGTGTCCGCCTCATGGACAAATAGTCTTGAAGCTATTAACAGCACGTAAAGTGGAATAAATAACCGTTACTTAGTAATGAGAATTATTATTGACGTGATGAAAAGTCTAAACTATATTCGATGCGGATTATGATAATACAGAGTATTGTGGATTGTCCCAATGCCATTAAAGAGTTGGGGCTGTACTAAGACTTCTGATGAAACTATGCTTGAGTATATTACTAGAACAGGACATATCAACATGTTGTCGTATCCATTAAGAATCTTCAGATTTTACAGAGATGGCTTTCGTTCCATGACCCTTGGTAAAACCCTCTGGAAATTAATATTGATAAAACTTCTGATTATGTTTGGTGTCTTAAAACTGTTCTTTTTCCCGAATTTTCTGAATACACAGTTTACGACTGATGAACAAAAAGCAGATTATGTAATGGAGCAAATTACACAGACAGGTAAACAACAGAATTAAAGGAGGATTTTCATGGTTGAGATAGATCTGGGCTTGGTGAACTGGTCCAGGGCGCAATTTGCTTTGACAGCGATGTATCATTGGATATTTGTGCCATTGACACTTGGTTTGTCGATTTTAATTGCCTTTTTTGAGTCAATCTATGTCCGTACCGGCAAGGAAGAGTGGAAAAATTTGACGAAATTCTGGATGACACTATTCGGTATAAATTTTGCCGTTGGGGTTGCAACCGGAATTATCCTTGAGTTTGAATTCGGTACAAACTGGTCCAATTATTCCTGGATGGTCGGTGATATATTTGGCGCTCCATTGGCAGTTGAGGGTATTGTTGCCTTTTTCCTCGAGGCTACTTTTTTTGCTGTCATGTTCTTTGGCTGGGATCGGGTATCAACAGGATTTCATCTGTTTTCAACGTGGATGGTCGCAATTGGTTCCAATCTATCAGCTTTATGGATTTTGGTTGCAAACGGCTGGATGCAGTTTCCCACAGGCATGGCGTTTAATCCTGATACGGTGCGTTTTGAAATGCAGAATTTCTGGGAAGTGCTCTTCTCACCTGTTGCCATCGCAAAATTTACCCATACAACCAGTTCAAGTTTTCTTGTTGCTGTAATGTTCGTGATTGCCATCTCATCATACTACCTCATAAAGAGAAGGCATGTAGAGATGGCCAAAAAATCGATTCTGGTGGCCTCTGTATTTGGACTGTTCTCATTTGCTATGGTCGGATTGACTGGCGATGAATCAGCCGTTACAAATGCTTCGACACAGCCAATGAAACTAGCCGCCTATGAAGGGTTGTATGATGGAGCAAGAGGAGCGGAAATCGTTGTTTTTGGAATTCTGAACCAGGAAAAGAAACCAGGAGATGATACCAATCCGTTTCTCTTTGAATTTAAAGTTCCCTATTTGCTCTCTTTTCTCGCCAACCGCTCATTTGATTCTTTCGTTCCGGGAATCAATGATCTGGTTTTTGGCAACGAAAAAGAGGGTATTGTCGGCATCGATAAGAAGATAGAGCGTGGCAAGCTGGCTGTTGCTGATCTGGCCGTATATAAAGATGCGAAAAAAGCCGGTGATGGAGCAGCTGTGGATGCAGCTCTAGCAAAATTTGAGCAAAATAAAGATTTTCTCGGTTACGGTTATCTGACAAATCCTGAAGATGGCGTTCCTCCAGTCCCATTGACCTTCTACTCCTTTCATATCATGATTTTTTTGTCGCTGTTCTTTGGGTTCATCTGTATTGCCTACCTCATCTATGGTATGAAGGATACCATTGAAGAGAAACGCTGGCTTCTGCCCCTCGGTGTTGCTTCGTTTTTCCTGGCTATGATCGCCAGTCAGGCGGGGTGGGTGGTAGCCGAGGTTGGCAGGCAACCATGGGCTATCCAAGATATGCTGCCTGTCGGAGTGGCAACAAGTAATCTTGCCAAGGGTAATGTCATGATAACATTCTGGATGTTTGCCGGCCTCTTTACCCTGCTGCTGCTGGCGGAGATAAAAATCATGCTGCGGCAGATAAAAAAAGGACCGGAGGGCGTATAAATGTTTGGAAATCTGGATATCACATTATTGCAGCAGCTCTGGTGGATTATTGCTGCTGTCGTTGGATCTCTGTTCCTCTTCCTCAATTTTGTTCAAGGAGGTCAAACCCTCCTATGGCAGGTAAGCAAATCTGAGATGGAAAAGTCTCTGGTGATAAATTCCCTGGGACGCAAATGGGAACTTACTTTTACCACCTTGGTGCTGTTTGGCGGAGCTCTGTTTGCGGCTTTCCCTAAATTTTATGCCACCAGTTTTGGCGGGGCCTATTGGGTGTGGATTCTTATTCTGTTTACCTTTATCATCCAGGCCGTCAGTTATGAGTTTCGTAAAAAACCGGCAAATCTCCTTGGAGCCAGGATTTACGAGGTGTTTTTATTCATTAACGGTTCTGTTGGTATACTTTTAATCGGTGCCGCGGTAGGTACATTTTTCACCGGTTCAAATTTTATCCTGAATCAATATAATCAGGTGACCTGGACACACCCTTTGTTGGGACTTGAAGCGGCTTTTTCACTTTTCAACCTTTCTCTGGGATTGTTTCTCGTATTTAACGCTCGCGTGCTCGGCGCCATGTATCTGGTCAATAATATCGACTTTTCAACCGCTCCTGAGCTTGAGCAGCGATTGAGAAGAGCCTGCCTGTTCAACTTGATCTGTGCACTGCCATTTCTGCTCTATGTCCTTGTCAGCCTTCTGGTAATGAAAGGGTATGGTTTTAATGATGCTGGCGTGGTGACAATGGTTTCGGGTAAGTATCTGGGGAATTTGCTGGAGATGCCCGTTGTCCTTGCACTTTTGCTTGCCGGTCTCGTTTTGGTGATATGGGGGGTGGTATTGACAAGTATACTCGATGGCTACCGAGGGATATGGTTTGGAGGATTGGGAACAGTTCTGGTCGGCCTCGCCGTTTTCTTTACCGCAGGGTTCAACAATACGCCTTTCTACCCCTCTAAGGCCGATTTGCAATCAAGTTTGAGTATTTATAATGCGTCGTCAAGCCATTATACCTTGACCGCCATGACCTACGTGGCGCTTGTCATTCCATTTGTCTTGGCCTACATCATATATGTCTGGAAATTGATGGATACCCGTAAAATTGGTCATGATGATGTTCATGATACAAAAGCCTATTGACGGGCACAACAGCGTGGAGGAGTTAAAAGATGGTGCCATTTCTCATCATTTCCTGGGTTGCATTGATTGTCATATCTTATAAAGTATCTGTAAAGGTGCTTGAGAAGACGGGAAAGCTATAAAATTACGTGTAAAGTTTAACCATTAAGAGTAAAACGGGGGGACCATGGCTGGTCTTCCCGTTTCTTATTTGGTGCTTACAGTATCACGTCTGGTGGAAGGGAAAACCTAAACGAAATTGTTTGACACATAGGAGTACATCATGGGGAAAAACCTCTTTGACAAGGTATGGGACCTCCATAAAGTTGTTTCTTTGTCGGAAACAAAGGATCAACTTTTTATCGGTCTGCATTTGGTGCATGAAGTTACCTCGCCACAGGCATTTCAGGCGTTACGCGAACGCAATCTGTCGGTGAAATACCCCGATAGAACCATTGCAACCGTTGATCATATTGTCCCTACTGAAAATCAGTTAATTCGGCCATTTGTAGATAACTTAGCAGAAGAGATGCTCCAGGCAATTGAAAAAAATACCAGTGATTTCGGGATTCGTTTCTTCGGACTTGATTCTGACTCTCAGGGTATAGTGCATATTATTGGGCCGGAAAACGGTCTGACCCAGCCAGGTACGACGATTGCCTGCGGCGATTCACACACTTCCACCCATGGAGCTTTTGGAGCAATTGCCTTCGGTGTTGGCACTTCGCAGGTAAGAGATGTTCTGGCTACCCAGACTATGGCTTTGGAGCGGCTGAAGGTTCGAAAAATTGACGTACGCGGTATATGCGGAAACGGCGTCTATGCAAAGGATATCATCCTCAAGATCATTGCAGAGCTCGGGGTCATGGGAGGAATTGGTTATGCCTATGAATACGGTGGTCCGGCCATAGAGGCACTTTCAATGGAAGAGCGGATGACTGTTTGCAATATGAGTGTTGAGGGTGGGGCTCGCGCAGGTTACGTCAACCCGGATCAGACGACATATGACTATCTGCAAGGAAAACCTTTTGCACCTTCTGGCGAGGCCTTTGCGTCGGCACAGAAATTTTGGCAATCCATGGCCTCGGACAATGATGCAGAATACGATGATGTCTTTCATCTTGACATTGATGGCATGGGTCCGATGGTAACCTGGGGAATAACTCCAGGTCAGGCCATCGAGGTAGAAAAAGAACTTCCTCGTCTTGCCGATCTGGATGCCAATGAGACAGAAATTGCCAGTAAGGCTTATGAGCACATGGGCTTTAAAGAAGGGCAGCGTCTTCAGGGCGAGAAGATAGACGTGGCCTTTATTGGTTCCTGCACCAATGGACGGATAAGCGATTTTCGAGCTGCCGCAGGTATACTGAAGGGACGAAAAATTGCCGATCATGTACGTGCTCTGGCAGTTCCTGGTTCCAGAAAAGTGAAACTTCAGGCTGAAGAAGAGGGGCTTGATCGTATTTTCAGGGAAGCCGGATTTGAATGGCGTGAGGCAGGTTGTTCGATGTGTCTTGCCATGAATCCTGATAAGCTGAGCGGCCGACAGCTTTCGGCGAGCTCATC
>Ga0316201_10002982_pt1 | contig 12309 bp, 8 predicted proteins | sample CS6wburrow_MG_FD_204516 | JGI IMG/M metagenome (GOLD analysis project Ga0316201, IMG submission 204516) | Coastal sediment microbial communities from Delaware Bay, Delaware, United States - CS-6 worm burrow | ecosystem: Environmental > Aquatic > Marine > Coastal > Sediment | place: USA: Delaware... | reverse complement strand
AGCGCCATCAATGCAATGATCTACATCCGCGGTCACCGGGTCGATTACGATCACTGGGCTTCGTTGGGTAATGCGGGATGGGGCTGGAAAGACCTGCTGCCGTACTTCAGGAAAAACGAATGCAATGAGCGCGGCGGCGACGAGTTGCACGGCGACTCCGGGCCACTGCAGGTATCCGACTGCCGCAACTACTACCCGATCAACGAGCGGTTCCTTCAGGCTGCCGCAGAGAGCGGGTTTCCATTGACAGACGATTTCAACGGACCCGAACAGGAAGGTGCCGGACTCTACCAGTTCACGATAAAGGACGGCAAGAGGTGCAGCGCATCGCATGCTTACCTGAAGCCGGTGAGAAACCGGCCCAACCTGTCGGTGGAGTGCAATGCAACGGCTTCGAAAATATTGTTCGAAGGAACGCGGGCCATCGGTCTCGAGTATCGCTCCAGGGGCGAACTCAAACGTATATATGCGAACAGGGAAGTGATTGTCAGCGCGGGCGCTTACAACTCGCCAAAATTGCTTATGCTGTCAGGAATCGGGGGCGAGGAAACGCTGGCCGCCTCGGGAATCACTCCTTTCCACGTCCTTCCGGGCGTGGGGGAAAATCTCCAGGAGCACGTTGATTCCTGCGTGCTGCAGGAAAGCATAAAATCGGATGGATTCAGGACCTCTGTTGGTGGACTCCTGAAGATGTGGCAGGAACCCTTCCGTTACCTTTTCGGCAGGAAAGGCAAACTCGAGTCGTCCATTACCCAGGCCGGCGCATTTTTGAAAACATCTGGCGACCTGGCCGCGCCGGACATACAACTGCACTTCCTGCCGCTGCTGTACGACGACAGCGGACGTAACCTGAAACTGATGGCACAAAGCGGGTATTCCTGCCACGTTTGCGTGCTACGGCCGAAGAGCCGGGGGCGCATGACGCTGAGATCCGCAGATCCGAAAGCGCCGCCACGCATCGAACTGAACTTCCTCGATCACCCCGATGACCGTAAAACGCTGGTCGAAGGAATCCGCATCGTCCGCAAAATACTGGCGGCATCGAGCTTCGACGATTACCGGGGCGCCGAGATAAATCCGGGGTCGGATGCACAGGATGACGAGGAGATACTGGCGCGGTGCAAGGATCGCCTGGGCCTGGTGTATCACCCGGTTGGCACCTGCAAAATGGGGAACGACGACATGGCGGTGGTCGATGACAACCTCCGCGTGCACGGCCTCGAGTCCCTCCGCGTCGTCGACGCATCGATCATGCCGACCCTGATCGGCGGCAACACCAATGCGCCCACCATGGTCATCGCAGAGAAAGCGGCGGACCTGATACTCGGGGATCAAACCTAGCAGCGGTTTTGATTCCCATGAAAAACGGCGCTCATTGAGCGCCGTTTCCATTCAGGTCTGAAAGAGGCTGTTATCCCTCTTCGTTGGCCGCCTTCATGCTCAGGCGGATGCGGCCCTGCTTGTCCACCTCCAGCACTTTCACTTTCACCATATCGCCTTCCTTGACGACATCGGTGACATTTTCCACACGCTCTTCAGAGAGCTGGGAAATGTGAACCAGGCCGTCACGGCCAGGTGTCAGCGAGACAAACGCGCCGAAGTTCATGATCTTGATGACCTTGCCTTCGAAAATCTGACCGGGCTCGACATCCGCCGTGATCTGCTCGATCCGCTTACGGGCCTCATCTGCCGCTTCCTTGTTGACGGAGGCAATCGTTACGGTGCCGTCATCAGCGATATCGATCGTACATCCGGTCTCTTCGGTGATGGAACGGATGGTTACACCGCCCTTGCCGATAACGTCCCGGATCTTGTCGGGATGCACCTTCATGGTCATCAGTCGCGGAGCGAATTCGGACATCTCGCTTCGGGGCTTGTCGATGACCTTGTTCATTTCACCGAGGATGAAATTGCGGCCGTCGCGGGCCTGAGACAGGGCGATCTTCATGATCTCCTCGTTGATTCCCTCGATCTTGATGTCCATCTGCAAAGCAGTAATGCCCTCTTCACTTCCGGCTACTTTAAAGTCCATATCGCCAAGATGATCTTCATCACCCAGGATGTCGGACAGAACGGCGAAGCGGTCTCCTTCCTTGATCAGGCCCATGGCAATGCCGGCTACCGGCGCCTTGACCGGAACACCCGCGTCCATCAGGGACAGCGACGTGCCGCACACTGAAGCCATGGAACTGGATCCGTTCGATTCGGTGATTTCAGAAACCACCCGGATGACGTACGGAAAATCTTCAATGGTAGGCAGCATGGCAGCAACACCACGGCGCGCCAATCGGCCATGGCCGATTTCGCGCCGCTTGGGGCCGCTCATGAAGCCGGTTTCGCCCACACAGAACGGCGGGAAGTTATAGTGCAGCATGAACGGGTCCTTGAACTCACCGGTCACGGCGTCGATGATCTGCGCGTCGCGCCCGGTTCCCAACGTCGTGGCGACGATGGCCTGGGTCTCGCCGCGGGTGAACAGGGCCGAACCGTGCGCGCGCGGCAGCACGCCGCACTCCACACTGATCGGGCGGACCGTGCTCAGGTCACGACCGTCGATACGCGGGGCACCGGAGAGAATGCGTTCGCGTACCAGTGATTTCTCCAGCTTGGAGAAAGCCGCGGAAACATCAGTCTCGGACGGTGCGTTTTCATCTTCCTCACTGCACAGCGCATCCTTCACGGCTTTCTTGACCTCGCCGATCGCCTCGTGGCGCTGCATCTTGTCTGCAATCGCGTAAGCATCGGTGAGCCCCTGCGTCGCCAGTTGACCAACCTTCTCGGCCAGTGATTCATCACTTTCGGGAGCTTTCCACTCCCAGGCCTCAACGCCGGCTTCATCAGCCAGTTCCCGTACGGCCTGAACGACCGCTTTGGACGCCTCGTGGCCGAAGGTAACCGCGCCCAGCATGACGTCTTCCGACAGCAGCTTCGCCTCGGACTCAACCATCAGCACGGCACTCTGTGTACCTGCAACCACCAGGTCCAGATCGGAGTTTTCCAATTGGGTTGCGGTCGGGTTCAGCACGTAGTTTCCGTCGATGTAACCCACCCGAGCGGCGCCAATCGGACCGTTGAACGGCATTCCGGAGAGCGCCAGGGCGGCTGAGGTGCCGATCAGGGCGGGGATATCACCACTGATATCAGGATTCGAGGACATCAGCGTGGCAATAACCTGCACTTCATTCATGAAGCCCTTGGGAAACAGCGGGCGGATGGGCCGGTCAATCAAGCGGCAAACAAGGGTTTCCTGTTCGGTTGGCCTGCCCTCGCGCTTGAAGAAGCCGCCGGGGATGCGCCCGGCCGCGTAAAATTTTTCCTGGTAATTTACCGTCAGTGGGAAAAATGGACGGCCCGGATCGGCCTCTCTGCGCCCCACGACGGTCACCATCACTCTGGTATCACCCATTGACACCATCACGGAGCCGTTGGCCTGGCGGGCAATCTGCCCGGTCTCCAACGTAACTTCGTGGTCACCATATTTAAAAGTCTTGGTCAGTTTTTGCACTGTTCTGTTCCTGTTTTCATTGTTAAAAGCCGTATATGCGGAAGCTCCGGCAGACGTCGGGTCTACCAGAGCGAAGGCCGTGCCGTGATGCAGGGACGCTTAGCGTCGCAAGCCAAGACGTTTGATCAGGTCGCGATAGCGCTCGATATCCTTTTTCTTCAGATAGTCGAGCAGACTGCGACGCTGATTCACCATGCGCAGCAATCCGCGACGTGAATGGTGATCGCCCTTGTGAGCCTTGAAATGGTCGGTGAGGTACTGGATACGACCGGTCAACAAAGCCACCTGGACTTCGGGAGAACCGGTATCGCTTTCAGAACGAGCGTACTCGCTGACAATTTTTGCTTTTGCATCTGCATCAAAAGACATGGTTCCTTCTCCATATCTAGAGCCGCAAAGCTTTTGTAAAAACCCGCCGGACTTTTTGTCCGGAAGCTTAGGGTCTTTGCAAAAACTTCGAAGCCCCGTGGTTAGTGAGCCGGCTATGATAAACCTATCGCGGTGGTTAAACAAGCTCCGGGATAGTAGTCCGCCCTGTTTTGAGGATAGCACTTCTTTGCCTGTGGCAAAACCGGTCTATCCTCAAAACCGGGCTACCTCAAAGGTGCATCAGGCGTTTGGGCTGCAGGTGGTTTTCGGGGGTTATTTCGCCCAGGCCCAGCAGCCGGTTTTCCGGGCCGTACACCCGCACCAGGCCGGTTTGTCCACTGTCGACGGGAACCGGGTTGCCATGGCAAAACCGCTGGCTGAGCGCTTCATCAACGGTGATCAGCGGCCAGTTCGCCAGTCCGGCGTCAACCGGAAGCAGGCAGGTATCCAATCGCTCAGATTCGGCCAGGCGGTCCAGTTGCTCCAGGCTGACCATGTCCTGCTCCCTGAAGGGTTCTACAGCCAATCGCCGCAGGGATTGCAAATGGGCGCAAGTGCCGAGTTGTACAGCGATATCTTCGGCCAGGGTGCGTATGTAGGTCCCCTTGGAGCAGCGCACCCTGAACTGCAACAACGGTGATTCCCAGCTGACCCTTTCCAGGCTGTGAATCCGGACCGATCTTGCTTCCCTTGGAACCTCCACGCCGGCTCGCGCCAGTTTGTAGAGTCTCTGGCCTTCGTGCTTCAAGGCTGAATACATCGGCGGCACTTGCTCGATCACACCATGAAAAGCTCTGAAGACGGCATCGATCCTTTGTTCATCGAGAGCAGGCACCTCCGTTTCGAGCTGGACTTCACCTTCGATATCGCCGGTAGAAGTCGCCTTGCCCAGTACAGCGCCCGCAAGATAGGTCTTCGATGCATCCAGCATGAATCCGGCGGTCTTGCTGGCTTCTCCGAGGCAAATCGGAAGCATGCCGGTGGCAAACGGATCGAGGGCGCCGGTATGCCCGGCTTTGCGCGCTTTGAACAGCCAGCGGACTTTCTGCACGGCCTGGCTGGATGAAAAACCTGCCGGCTTGTCGAGCAGAATGACACCGTGGATTTCACGGCCCTTGCGTCGCCGGCTCATTCTTCGCTGTCTGGTTCCGGTTCTCCGGGTTGATTCCGGTCGGACGCAACAGCAGCGTCGATCAGGTGATCCATGCGCTGACCGGTTTCAACCGAGGCATCGTGGGTAAAGTGCAGTTCGGGCACCGAGCGGATTCTCATCTCCTGGCCCAGGCGAGAGCGCAAATACCCCGCCGCCTTGTTCAGCGCCTTGATTGTCGTAGCCGCCTTCTCAGATTCGAATACCGTCACATAGACTTTCGCGTGCGAGATATCGCGCGAAACCTCGACGTCCGACAGCCCGATAAAGCCGACACCGGGGTCTTTGACTTCCTTCTGAATCAGCTGGGCCAACTCACGCCGCAGCGTGCCGGCTACACGTTCAGAACGCTTGAAATCCCGGGGCACGATTTCGTTTCCTCAAAGCGTCCGGGCGACTTCAATGCGTTCGAAGCACTCGATATGATCACCCGGTTTCACATCGTTGTACATTTTCACGCCGATACCGCACTCGGTTCCGGACTGCACTTCGTTGACGTTGTCCTTGAAGCGGCGCAGTGATTCAAGTTCACCCTCGAAAATGACCACGTTGTCACGCAGCACACGAATCGGGTTATGGCGCTTGACGACACCTTCAACCACGAGGCAACCCGCAATGGCGCCCATTTTGGATGATCGAAATACGTCCTTGACCTCGGCGAGACCCAAAATCTGTTCTTTGACTTCCGTGCCGAGCAGGCCGGAAATCGCCTTCTTCACTTCGTCGATGGCGTCATAGATCACGCTGTAGTAATGCAGGTCAAGCTCGTGTTCCTGGATGACTTTCCGCGCGGTTGCGTCGGCTCGCACGTTGAAACCAATGATGATCGCATCCGAAGCCTGCGCCAGTGACGCATCATTTTCGGTAATGGCGCCCACGCCGGAAGCGACAATATTCACCTTGACATCATCGTTGCTGAGCTTGGTCAGAGCGTCGCGCAGAGCTTCAACGCTGCCCTGGACATCGGCGCGGATCAACAGGTTGACGTTGGTCTGCTCTTCCTTGCCCATGCTCTCGAACAGGTTTTGCAGATTGGCTGCCTGCTGCCGTGCCAGGCGCCCTTCGCGCTCGCGGTCCTGCCGCTGCGAGGCCGCCTCCCTTGCTTTGCGTTCATTGGCCACGGCCAGCATTTCGTCACCGGCCTGGGGCACGCCCGACAAGCCCTGGACGACGGCGGGCATGGAGGGACCTGCCTCCTCGATCGCCTCACCACTCTCATCGAACATGGCGCGCACGCGCCCGAATTCCTGCCCGGCAAGAATCATGTCGCCTCGTTTGAGCGTGCCGGTCTGAATCAGCAGCGTTGCAATCGGTCCGCGGCCCCGGTCCAGGCTTGACTCCACGACCACGCCGCGCGCCATGGTATCGGGGTTGGCGGTGAGTTCCATGACCTCGGCCTGCAGCAGAACGCTCTCCAGCAGATCGTCGACGCCTTCGCCGGTCTTGGCCGAAACATTGACGAAAATGTCTTCACCACCCCAGTCCTCGGGAATGACTTCTTCCTTCGAAAGTTCAGTCTTGACCCGGTCGAGATCAGCATCGGGCTTGTCTATCTTGTTGATCGCAACGATGATCGGCGTACCGGCGGCACGTGAATGCTGGATCGCCTCCTTGGTTTGAGGCATCACGCCATCGTCCGCTGCAACCACCAGGATGACGATATCAGTCGCTTGAGCACCGCGTGCCCGCATGGCGGTAAAGGCCGCGTGGCCCGGCGTATCCAGGAAGGTCACGACACCGCGTTCGGTTTTCACATGGTAGGCGCCGATGTGCTGTGTAATCCCGCCCGCTTCCGCATCCGCAACGTGCGAGTGCCGGATGTAATCCAGCAAAGAGGTCTTGCCGTGGTCGACATGCCCCATGACGGTGACCACGGGGGGTCTCGGTGCGGCCTTACCTTCTGTTTCGGTCTCTTCGGCAATCAGTTCCTGCTCGATGTCTTTTTCCTCGGCAGGCTTGGCCGTATGGCCCATCTCCTCGACAACGAGGAAAGCCGTATCCTGGTCAAGGCTTTGGTTGATGGTCACCATTATGCCCATTTTCATCAAAACCTTGATCACTTCCCCGGCCTTCACCGCCATCTGCTTGGCAAGCTCGGCCACCGTTATCGCTTCAGGAATGGCTACTTCGCGCATGACGGGTGCGGTCGGGCGCGAGAAACCGTGTTCCGAAGACGCTGAGCCGGACGGTCGCGTGCGCATGCCGGGCTTACGGCGGCGGGCAGCTGCGCCTTTCGCCACGTGCAGCTCTTTACGCCCGTAACGCGTTTTCGGCTTGCTTTTTTCCTGTTCGCGGCGGCGCTGCTCCTCGGCCAGTTTCCGCGCCCGCTCGTCTTCGCGCTTGCGTTCTTCGTCTTCTGCGCGACGACGTGCTTCGTCCTGCTGGGCCTTCTCCTCTGCGTCCTTTCGGGATTGCTCCTCGGCTTGTTTGCGGGCTTGCTCCTCGGCGACCTTGCGGGCTTCTTCTTCCTTTTTAAGCCGGGTTTCCTCCGCCGCTTTCTTCAGCGCCTCCTCTTCCGCGGCGCGCCGCGCCCGCGACTCATCCAGCAGTTTTTGCGCCTTTTCGCGGTCGGCATCCGCCGTACCCATTTTTTCCTGCACGACTTCCCGCTTCACGTAGGTGCGCTTTTTGCGCACTTCCACGTTTACGGTCCGGGTCGCCGCTCGCGGGCCGGAACCGGATACGCGTAATTCGCTGACCGTTTTTCGCTTGAGGGTCACCTGGCGAGGTGCCGTTGCGTCGCTTTCGATTTTTCCATGACTTGCGCGCAGATAGGCGAGCAATTTTTTCTTGTCATCATTGGAAACCGTGTCATCACCACCACTGGCTTTGATGCCGGCATCGTTAAGCTGCATAAGCAACTTCTCGCTGTCGACGCCCAAAACGTCAGCCAGTTGTGAAACGGTTACTTTTGACATATTTTGCTCCTGAATTTCCTGGGGTTCCCGGATTGCGGCTTAAGCTTCTTCAGCAAACCAGGGTGCACGGGCGGCCATGATCAGCGCCGCCGCGTCCTCTTCACTCATTTCGTTGATTTCGATCAGCTCATCGACCGCCAGTTCCGCGAGGTCTTCCTGCGAACGCACGCCTTTCTCGGCCAGCCGGAACGCCAAACGTTCGGTCATCCCCTCCAGCTCCATCAAGTCTTTCTCGGGGGCGTTTTCGTCGAGATCCTCTTCCTTGGCGATGAGCTGGGTCAGCAGCGCGTCGCGCGCGCGGCGGCGAATTTCGGTCACGATCTCCTCGTCGAACTCTTCAATTTCAAGCAGTTCGGATTCCGGCACGTAAGCGACTTCCTCGATGTTGCTGAAACCCTCAGCCACCAGAATATTGGCAACATCCTCGCCGACATCCAGTTTCTGCATGAAACGCTCCAGAATCTTGTGGGCTTCTTCTTCGCCTTTCTGCTCGGCCTGCTCAACGGTGAGAACATTGAGCTCCCAGCCGCTGAGTTCGCTGGCCAGGCGGACGTTCTGCCCGCCCCTGCCGATCGCCTGGGAAAGGTTGGATTCATCCACGGCGATGTCCATCGCCTGGTTTTCCTCGTCCACAACGATCGAGGCGACCTCAGCCGGCGCCATCGCGTTGATCACGAATTGCGCCGGGTTATCGTCCCAAAGGATGATATCGATGCGCTCTCCAGCGAGTTCATTGGAGACAGCCTGGACCCGGGAACCGCGCATACCGACACAAGCGCCGATCGGATCGGTTCGCTTGTCGTTGGAACGAACCGCAATCTTGGCCCGCCGGCCCGGATCGCGCGCGCCGCCCATGATGGAAAGCAGTTCCTGGCCGATTTCGGGTACTTCCAGTTCAAACAGCGCCACCAGGAATTCAACGATGGTCCGGCTCGCGAAGAGCTGGGGGCCCCGAGGCTCTGTTCTGACTTCATACAGGAAGGCGCGCAGGCGGTCTCCCGGCCGGACGGATTCGCCGGGAACCATGTTGCGCTGTGAAATGAACGCCTCGGCGTTACCGCCCAGGTCCAGGTAAACGTTGCCGCGTTCCACCCGTTTTACAATGCCGTTGATCAGCTCACCGGCCCGGTTCTCATATTCTTCCACTACCTGGGCACGCTCCGCTTCCCGCACGCGCTGAACGATAACCTGCTTGGCTGTCTGGGCCGCTATCCTGCCGAATCCCGCATTCTCCATCGGCTCCTCGATGTAACCGCCCACTTCAATATCGGGGTCAATCTTGAGTGCGTCCTGTAAAAACAACTGCGCGTCTTCGGACTCCATCTCGGCGTCGTCTTCTATGACTTCCCAACGCCTGAAGGTCTCGTAATCACCGGTAGCCCGGTCAATAGAAACGCGGATATCGCGTTCTTCTTGATTGAGCTTGCGCGCAGCCGAGGCCAGCGCGGCTTCCAGCGCGCCAAAAATGACGTCCTTGCTAACGCCTTTTTCATTTGAAACAGCATCCACAACCAGCAGGATTTCTTTGCTCATCGAGCTTCTCTCTGTGAAAATAATGTGTCGTAATCGGGAACCAGACGTGCCTTGGCGATGTTAGTCATCTCCAGCGATACTTCTGATTCGTCCACCTCAATCTTGATCCTTCCGTCTTCAGCGCCGAGGATCGTACCCTTGAATTTACGTTGCCCGTCCTGGGGCGCGAAAAGCGTAATCCTCGCCACTTCCCCCGCGAACCGCTGAAACTGCTCGGGAGTGAAAAGCGGCCGGTCCAGCCCGGGCGAAGAAACCTCCAGGTTGTAATGTCCCGGAATCGGATCTTCTACGTCCAGCAGGGCCGCAACTTCCCGGCTGACTTTCTCGCAGTCTTCTACCGCGATGCCTTTAGGGCTGTCGATGTAAACTGCCACCACCGGATTTTTCGTGTTGCTTCCATGCTCCAGACCGACGAATTCGTAGCCCAGGTCTTCGACCAGTGGCTTGAGCAGATTTGTCAGTTTGACAGATTTCAATCCAATCTCCATTCAGAACTCGCCCGCTCAACCGACGGGCAGAAAAAAAGGGCTCGCTGGCCCCTGGTCTTGACTGGTCCAATAAAAAGGCCCCTGCTGGGGCCTTCTCACTTGAACTTGGTAGCGGGGGCAGGATTCGAACCTGCGACCTTCGGGTTATGAGCCCGACGAGCTGCCAGACTGCTCCACCCCGCATCAGCAAGTGGGGGATGATAATGTCTCCCCCGTTCGAATTCAAGCCCCGAATGAGGCCATACATACCGCAATCAGGGAACTGGAGAAAATACCCAGTCCAATCATCATTATACCATTCAATGATATCGCTGCACGAAAATCTACAGGCGCCTCGATTTCGGCCTCGGTGACCGGTTCGTCGAAATACATCAGCTTGACCACGCGGAGGTAATAGAACGCGCCGACCACTGAGAAGACGACGGCAACGAGGGCCAACCACATCATGCCCGCGTCCAGCGCTGCCTTGATGACCATCCACTTGGCGAAGAACCCGACGAAAACGGGGATACCCGCCATGGAGAACATCACCATCGCCATGACCGCTGCATACCAACTGTTACGCTGGTTGAGGCCTTTGAAGTCGTCCAGGTGTTCCGCCTCGATACCACGAGCGGACAGCAGTATCACCATGCCGAAACCGGCGGCGGACATCAGCGAATAAACGATCACGTAAAACATGCCGGCGCCGTAACCCATCGCGGTTCCCGGCAACAGGCCCATCAAGACGAAACCCATGTGCGAAATGGTCGAGTAAGCCAGCATCCGCTTGATGTTGGTCTGGGCGATCGCGGCCAGGTTGCCGAGGATGATCGAGAGTACGGCAAGGATGCTGAGCATCTGCGACCAGTCGGTATGCATATCCCCCAGGCCGGTCTGCAGCAGGCGGAAAGCCATGGCGAATGCGGCCATTTTGGGCACTGACGAGATGAACAGCGTAGTGGCTACCGGGGCTCCCTGGTAAACGTCGGGAATCCACATGTGAAACGGTACGACGCCGAGTTTGAACGCCAGCCCCACGACCAGGAACACCAGGCCGAAAATCAGCAGAGGTTCGTCAGGTCCGACCGTCCTGACCGCCACGGCCACCTGTGACAAGTCCAACGAACCCGTCGCCCCGTAAATCATCGACATGCCATAGAGCAACATGCCCGAAGCCATCGATCCCAGCACGAAATACTTGATGGCCGCTTCCGAACCGATCCGGGACTCGCGGTCATAGGCAACCAGCGCGTAGGAAGAGAGCGAAATCAGCTCCAGGCCAAGGTAGATCATCACAAGATTGTTGGCGGAAATCAGCAGCATCACGCCCAATAGGGCAAACAACGACAGCGTGTAAAAATCTGCGCGGAACATGCGGAACTGCCGCAAAAAGAACTTGGCATAGGTGTACACGATGGCAAGGATCAGGAAACTGAAAAGTTTCAGCACATCACCCATCGTGTCACGGATAAATGAATCGTTGAACGCCAGGGCGCTGCGGGCGCCGTCTACGGCGTAGTCTGCACGGAGCGTGATGATGGCCGCAAAGACCAGCGTAATCATTGCCAGCATGTGAATGATGCCCCGGCGCTCTTTGCCGAGGTACAAATCAACCACCAGGATGACGCACGCCATGACCAGCACCCAGAACTCCGGGGCAGCCAGTAAGATGTTCCCACTATTCATATCAATGAGCCCCTCAGATTCCGGCTACTGAAAACTTGGGTTGCTGAATGTGTTGCAACAACTGGTCTACCGATGCGTGCATCAGGTCGACCAGGGGTTCTGGCCAGAGTCCCACCAGCAAAACGGCGGCGGCAATGACGCCAAGCACCAGGGCCTCACGCGCGTTGATGTCCTCAAGATGCTCCACGTTACGATTGGCGACTTCACCGAAAATGACCCGCTTCACCAGCCACAAGCTGTATGCCGCACCCAGGATCAGGGTCATCGCAGCCAGGAAGGCATACCAGAAATTGGCCTGGAAAGCCGCCAGGATTACCATGAACTCACCCACGAAACCGCTGGTGCCCGGCAATCCCGAATTGGCCATGAAAAAAAGCACGGCGAACGCCGCAAACCACGGCATGGTGTTGGCCACCCCGCCGTAGTCGGCAATCATCCGGCTGTGCAGGCGATCGTACAAAACGCCGACACACAGAAACAGTGCGCCGGACACAAAACCGTGCGAGATCATCTGCACCATGGCGCCTTCGACACCCAGCGCCGCACCCCGACCGCCCTCCGTGTTTTGAAAGACCGCGAAGGCGATGAACAGGCCAAGCGTTACGAACCCCATGTGCGAGATCGACGAATAGGCAATCAGCTTCTTCATGTCTTGCTGCACCAGGGCGACGAACCCGA